>ENA-ORSM01000201-ORSM01000201.1-human-gut-metagenome-genome-assembly--contig:-NODE-201-length-50902-cov-4.447165_pt1 | contig 50902 bp, 83 predicted proteins | sample MGYA00241903_ERZ509170 | MGnify/ENA primary metagenome ERZ509170 (study PRJEB26280, sample SAMEA2338784) | human gut metagenome | biome: human gut; feature: human-associated habitat; material: faeces...
TCCTCAACTTTTATTGAAATAATCCCTTACATATAATAAGGATAGAGAAATTTATAAAATAGCATAAAAAAGCCCCTTATCCTTTACATACTAGTACTATTATGTTATAATGATATTGTAAAGAAAGGAGGGGAAATAAATTGTTAGGTATCTGTAATTTAAAAGATTTCTTGGAAACTCTAGCATACGTTGTAGCGATCGTTCTAGGAATTCAAGAAATCTTAAAAGGCTGGAAAGGGAATTAAAAAATTCCTTCTCCAATGCTCATTATAGCTAACAATTTAAATATATGCAAATATCTGGAATAATAGCAATTTTCATTATTTTATACATTGTTATCAAAAGAAGAAAGGAACGTTAAAATGGAAAAGGAAAAATTTAATCAAGCAAAATACATGAGAGAATGGCAAAAAGAAAACATGAAGCAAGTAAAAGCGTCATATAAAACTGAATTTGTAGATGATTTCAAAGAAGCTTGCAGAAAACTTGGGATTAAACAATCGGATGTTTTTAGAAATGCAATGTATAGTACAATTAAGAAAGCAGAGAAAATAAAAATGACAAGAGAAGAAATTAAACAAGAAATTATTTTAGATTTAGAAAAAGCGTATGAAGAAAAAAATGAATATAGATATTATTTGGAACAACTTCCTATGGAAGGCGACTATGATAATGAAGTTCATAGATACATTGATAATTTAGAAAATGAAATTAGACATCAAAATAAAGAAGATTTCGACTATTGTGTAGACCAATTAGTTGATTACTATTATCAAAATCAAGAAATTTACTTTGATAATAATGCTGAATAAATAAAAAACCTACTCTTGATTGAGTAGGCTTTTTTTAATGTAAAATATTCAATTGTTTCTTGACGTCGAATTATTTAACTAAAGTATAGATTAGCTATAATACAATTAAATTTTACACATTTGATTATACTACTTAATTATTTGCTGTAAACTCCCCATTGCTCATTCAACTTTTCGATTTGATATTGATATTTCAAATTTTCTTGTTTTAATTTCTCGATTTGATTATCTTTTTCTATGATTTGAAAATGATATTGAGTATTTTTAGCACGTAAACAAATAATCAATAAAAGCAATATAATGATAATAATCTTTAATTTTTTCATTCTAAACACCCATTAATTTCAAAATAGTGTTTCTTCCTGCGATTCCATCAACTTTCAATCCTCTATCTGATTGGAATTGTTTTACTGCTGCTTCTAATCCACTACCAAATTTACCTGGACATTCAACACCATCAGGATCATATCCTCTACACATTAATGCAATTTCTACTGCTGTAACCATGTATTGAGTTTCTTTACGTTTTACATAGTGTTTACCTAAAGCAGCTTTACTATTTTTACCAAAAGCACCATCAACTTTTAAGTTTTTGCCATAATCCAAATTAATAGCATGTTGGAAGCATCTAGCAATATTTGCTCGAGTCTTAGGACCATATGCACCATCAGTTGCAATTGAATGACCTGTAAAATTGATTGAATGTTGTTGACCTCTTGCAATCAAACTATCTAAGTTATCATTTTTAGCAGCAGCTGGAACTACAGTGCCTGTACCTAATGCCCCAGTTGTAGAGTTAACAATATTGTTCTTAAATGTTTGCCATACGTTATCATTTAGTAAACCATTACAATTAGGACATAATTTACCATTTACATCATAATGACGATAAACATGATCAATATCAATGTTATATTTTTTCATCAACGCACGTGCTAATGCATATACATTTTCTAATGTCTTATCGGTAATTTCAACAACACCATTTTTATTGGAATCACACATTTCAATCGACAATGAATTACTGTTAGTGATGATTTGATACATTGGATGATGAGCCGATTGACACTTACCACCAACACTATAAGCTACGTAATCATCTGGAACTGAATGTGTAACTGAATCATCATCAACAAAGTAATGAGCAGATGCTTTGACAATTTCTCTAGCAAAATATTTTCCATTTGCTTCATCACTATCTCCATCATTACTTGTATAATGAATGACTAAATATTTAATTTTTGATAAATCTCTTTTTGAACCATAATTAGCTTTATTCGCTAAATGTTCTTTCATAACATAACTCATATGCTATTTCCTCCTTTTTTTAAATAAAAAGAGAACTATTCACTCTCTTTCTCTAATTCCTCTTTGATTTCATCAATTCTTTTCCATATTGTTTTAGTTTCACGCTCTTGAAGCGCCATACGTTCAACTACGTTATTGTGCTTTTCAACTTTTTTTGTCAGCTCATCAATACGATAATTCATTAATGTATTAGCTTTATTGTTTGAAAACATTGTAGTGATTACACTAGGCACAGCTACACATAGACCAGAAATCAAAGCAACTGTAACTGCTTCTGTCATATGATTTCACTCCTAACTTTCATCTACAATTTCTTCCAACTCTGGAAGTCCTGCAACGCTTGTTAGAATAGAAACAACACCAGATAGACAACTAGCACTGATGATCATTGCCCAATTGACTTCATTCATGACAGTAGATGTTCCAATTAATGCTACAGCAGTTTGAGCTACCGTTTTGACCGCTCTAATACCGGCAGCTTTTACCCACTGATTAAAATCATATTTTTTAACTTTCAATTCAATCACCCTTTCCAGATAGTTTTATTTTTTTGTGTAACGAATAATTGCTTTAAATTTATAATTTGCCCAACTGTAATTGTTAGCAAAACGAATGTTATCTACATTCAAAATGAAATACGTACAGTAGAATGTTCCTGTATTACCACCAGAATAATAAACAACAGGAAATTTATAGGAATCTTCTCCATTGGAACATGTGACTTCATAATCAATAAACTCGTTTAAATTACTGATTGAATGATTGATTGTACTTACACCAACATTTAAACCAGTCCATGTAATAATTTTTTCATAGATTTTCTTGCCATCAATCCAGTACTTTCCAATCCAATGTTCGTCAGCGGACATTTGTAAATTAAGCAATTCATTTCCATCTTTATCAATAAGTTTTGGCATAGTTATTGTCACCACCAATCTTTATTTATATTTTTAATAACCAAAAAAGAGCAGATATCAATCTACTCTTTGTAATATACTGCATCTTTTAAATCAGTTTCTAATTCACTGACTGTCTTTTCAAGCTGTCCAACTTGCTTTTGCAATGAGGTTAATTGGGATTTCAAAGCAAATGTATCTTTTAACTTTGTCATGAAAGTTTTTAAAATATCACTTGTTAGAAACTTAGTGCTATTAGCTGAAACAGTTGTTGAAGATGCATGTTCACTTACGTTTGAAAACAAAACTTTCTTAAAGAAATCTTTCATATATAAGACCTCCTAGTTGATTATGCGCCAAATACTTCAGTCCACATTGCATTTAATTCAGCATCAGCCATTACTACTAATTTAGTATTGATAGCTGAAGTTACTTGTGCTGCAGTTTGATATCCTGAATCATTTGTTAATGATGATACTTTTGTTGGAATATCAGTCTTTTTAGCATAAGAACTTAGATCCATTTCTCTTGAACCTAATTTTTCAAATTTAGAATTAATATAGATGTATTCATCATAGATGTTGTTACCTGAACCACTGCTGGCAACTAAATAGATAACACCTTTTTTACCTGTTGAAGGTAATTGTTCAACGACTGAATAATCAATTTGAGTTACCCCTGAAACTGCTGAAGCAATTTCTTTTGTTACATCAGCTGATTTAGCATAAGCAGATAAATCTACATTTACAGCTTTCGATGAATCAGGAGTTAAAGCTGTACCATTTACTTTTACACTTTCAATTTTGTTTACTTGTGCACCAGTAGCAACACCGTTTAATTTTGTTTTATCGGCTGCACTCATTAAACCATGTGTAGATGTTGTTGCATCTGCATAAGTAGTGTTTTCAGGTACTACCCATGTACCATCACCACGTAAGAATGATGCTTGTTTTCCTGCAGCTGGAGCAGGAACTAAACCAGCTTTACCTGCAGCACTTGCAGTAGCAGCTGTCATGTTAGAATAAGTTGTATCTTGTGCTGGGATACCTAATGCAGTAATGTCAGCTTTGGCAGCAGCAGTAGCACCACTAACGTGACCTGTAGCATCTACAGTTACTTTATATAAACCTGATTTTTGAGCTGTATATGATGGATGCACATATTTATTGGCACCTTCAGCAATACCACTCAATTTAGTTTTTTCTGCTGTTGTATAATCATTTGTAGATAAACCTTTTCCAGATTCTTGCGCTACAAATTTTCCTTCGCCCCATGCTTTAATTTTTCCTAGGACTGTTTTTAAAATTGAATCAGTTACAAAACTCATAATATATCTCTCTTTCTATTTATTTTTTATTCAAATACTTCTTTCCACATATTGTCTAATTCATCATCAGACATTTCAGTGGCTGTTCCCTGCATATTTTTCCATGCAAAGTCATAATCGATATTACTTGCTTTTTGCAATACTTGGTCTTTATTACCACCTGCAAGAAGAGTCGCAAGTTCTTTTTGTTGTAATTCTTGTTTTAATTTAATTAATTGTTCATACAGTAACTTCATGTTTGGATCCATTGGTTGTTGTTCCTTATCATCCTGATCATATTCGACATCTTCGATTTTCAATCTAAACGGTTCAAATGTCTTAGTAGAATTATCATTACTGTTTCTACCAATCAATGTACAAGTTAAGACCCCTGCTGTTTGAGTAAGATTTTCTCCAATGATAAATAGATTTTGAAGTAATGGTATTTCAGTTACTTCATCGTCTATATCTACTTTCAAGTAGAAGTTCCAGCCATCAATGAATAGATTTTTGTTGGTGAATTTGACAGCTGTATTGTTGCTATCATACTTTCTTCCAGCATAGAAGATATTTCTAGTACATGAATGTGATTGATTTTCATTCAGATAGATTTCAATAATTCTCATATGTTAACCCTTGTAAAAGATTGCATCACTAAATGAATTGACTGTCCTAGCAATTCTATCGACACCTGAAATATTGATTCCATTCAAATGAACTCTGAACAATTCAATTTGACGTAAAGCACCACCGTTTTCAAGATCATCTTTTGTTAATGACGGAACTGTTTCTTGTTCTCCAGGTGTACCTTGGATGACAACAATATCGTGTGATTCTCCGCTTTCATCAATTTTAAATTGAGCAACGATACAATCGCAACGTTTCATGTTTTGAGTACCATTTTCAATTGGCACATCGTAATACATTCCTGGTTTGATTCTAAGAAAATGTCCTTGGTTGATAAGCAATCCATCAGCAATCCTTATTTTGTTATTGCTGACAATAGAAGCTTCCATTTGATTGCCTTTTGTAAAAATACCATCAACTGAATATAGAGCATCAAACAAATATGCATCGATACTTGCAGATACTTCTTTTCCTGTCAATGTAATTGCCTCAACTGCATCACTTGAACTTGCCATCTAATCACCTACCTTGTAATCAATGTCACAGTCTGTGTAGTCTTTTTCAAACGTACATTTGACTATCTTTTGAACAATAGGTTTTTGCATAGAAATACCTGTTATGTATTCTTTTGCTCCTACAATGTCTCCAATTTCAGGAGATAAATTATCAAATGTAATTTCTAAAGAGTTATCAGTCTGTGCTTCTTTTAATTTTGCTTTGGTTCCATCTATCAGTTCTTGAACGCTTTCAACATTTGAATAGTCATACGTCATTGTATTCAGTTCAATCGGAATCAAAGAACTGTCATCAATTTCACTCAATTCTAAATATTGATCATTGATTTTAAAGACATGAACAACCTGCCTTTCTTGCAAATCGCCTTTGCCTAACCCGATACAATGATTACATTGATTTATATCTTTTTTAGCGATAATCTGCAGATTGTAATCATTGTCGAATTGGAGTTTTTCGGAATAATTGATAATAGGCTCAACTGAAAGTTCAATCTGTCCATCTTTATTCCAAATAAGTTTAAGTTTGGCATTTGCATCATTTAGCATTGTTTCAAATGCTTGTAGTGTGTTGTAATAACGTGCCTGATAATTAATGGTTATTCCACTATCTTCTTGTGAAACAACAAAAAAATCAGCCAGTTTCTTTTTTAAACTTACTGATTTAGATTTATTTTCAATATAATTGAAAAAATCAGTTGATGAATTGATATATTCTCGAATGCATTCGTTTGCTTCACCTATGAATTCATAGTATTCATCAGTTCTTTTTTTAGGCTGAATAATATCATTTGCTAGCAATTTTCTTGGGCATATACCACCTATTTTTACTTCTTCAGCCTCAGTATCTATTTCGATACTTTTTACTATCCCACCAAATTCGGTACCGACACAATAGAATCTGCTGTCATATGTCAATTTGCGGTCCCAGCTGTCCGTTGAAACAGTTATTTCAAAGTCATTTTTGGCTTTGTCATATGTTCCAATTTCCAAGTCTAGGCTGCAATTTAATAAAGGCCCTTGCTCAATTCCGTTAGGATCCGTGTAGATGAACTCCATCATCATTCATCGCTCTCCCATTTCGGTTCACTTCTTGCATCGTAGACAACGATATCAAATGAAAAAGAGTTGTTCCAAACGACAATATTTGTATCAGGTGGGATGGGAACATACAATCTGTTGTCTTTGTTCCTGTCATTAAAAACATTGATTTCATCACCGTGTGCTGTGATTTTTACAGCTTTCTTTTTCATTGTGTCGATTTCAAGTCTTTCATTTGCTTCAAGAGTCGTATTGATTTGATAAAGGTTGTCTCCTATTTTAATGGCTGGGTCTTGTGCTGGACCATATATTCTTAATAAAATATCATTTTCAACGACTCCAATGTTTCTGACTGTCATTTGTCCTTCGTTCGCACCATAGACATAAGGGTATTTATAGGAATACTTCTTTGTTCCAGTTTTTCTTCCTTCACCACTGCTATAAAAATGGTAGGTATCTTCCTTGATCCATTTAGTTGAATCAGTTACCAGAGTTAAATCTACCTTTGCGTATGGAAGGATATATGACTTCATGTCCTTTTGGTTCTTAAAGATATTGCACTCTATATAGTAGTCATTATAGAAAAGTTTTCCTTTGACATTGCTTACGTTATCTACATCAAATATCTCAACGAGTCTATTTAGAGCACTGTAGAAGTCTTTTTGATTTTGGCTAAAGATATCTACACTAACCTTTTTCGTTTCGACATCACGATAAAAGCGTGTGACCCTTCTATTTTCAGTTTCATATGACCACTCAAAGTTAAAAAAGTCAGTTTCTTCAATATGATAAGGAGCACCTAACAAATCTATTTGCTCATTGTTTGAATTGACATAATATACTTTCATAAATGCTCCTTTCTAAATAATTCTGGCAAATTCACGCTTGTCTACTTTGAAAGACATTCCACTGTTTTTAATTGCTTTAGCGGTTGAATTTCCCATCTTATCATAATCTATTTTTAATTCATTTGTGACATTGCTTTCAAATGCTGTTTGTCTTGCAATATCAAGATTTGTTTTCAGTTCGATATCATCCAAATTGAAGTTCATGATACCATTCAAGTCACTTGTCATTTTTTCAAGTTCTTTGTTCATGGATTTTTGAGCTTTTGGCATGGCCACTTCAAACCCCACAGCAATACCTGGTGGTAAGAATTTACCAATGGCATCTCTCATTACTCTTGATGGCGAATTAATTCCAAGTGCATCTTCGAAGCCGTTTATAACACCTTTTGCAAAATCTCCAATTTTTCCAAGCAACCAGTCTTTTGCATTTTTGATACCGTTCCAAATGCCCTCAACGATATATTTACCAATATCAGCCATCTTTCCTGGTAATCCTGAAAGAGTATTGACAATTCCATCCCATAGTGATTTGGCTGCTTCAATACCTTTTGAACCCATCTTGACAACGAACTCAGCAACCTTTCCAATAGCATTTGACAATACGCTCCAAATTTGCCCAGGTAATCCTGTAACAAAACTGATGATGCTTGATACAAAGTTTGACCCCGCTTCATATCCTTTGGAAATCAAATTCAAAGCAAACTCAGCTACTTTTCCTATGATATCAGTAATATATGTCCAGAATTGGCCGGGTAACTGAGAAATCCAAGAAATAAAACCTGTTACGAAATTTGGGACATCAACCGTAACAAATTCAACAAATTTCATCCCAAGGTCTACGATCAATGCAATGATATATCCTATAGCATATCCTATGTTGTAAGGAAGTTCACTAAAGAAGCTGACCACTGAATCAACAAATCCGCTTACAGTTTCTATGAAACCATTAAACGCTTCTGGAATCGTTTCAGTGAAGAAAGATGCAATCGTCTCGCCAATTCCAACGAAGAATTCAACGATTGAATCACCGACACCTTGAAATGTTTCAACAAGCCCATTGAATGCTTCAGGCAACGTTTTGGTAAAGAATGGTACGAGTATATCAGCTACACTTTGAAATGATGCTTTTATATTCTCCCATTGTTTTGACCAGAATTTTCTGAATCCATCACTTGTATTCCATAAATAAAGGAATCCAGCGACTAATGCCGTGATACCTACTACAAGCATCCCAACAGGACCTACATCCATTGCTACACTCAATAATTTTTGTGCTGCCGCAAGACCTTTTGTAGCAACATCAGCTGCAGTAGTAATAGCTTTATATGTAGCAATTGCTGTAGCAACAGTTACGATTATTCCTGAAAGAGGAGCAAAGTTATCTAACACAACACCTGCTATATCGTAGAATAAATCTCCTAAAGGCTGAAGCTGATCTTTGACCTTTCTAACTTTTGATTCCAATTCTTGCATTGGAGTCGTTGTTTCATCAGAAAAAGCTTCTCCTTTTCCTTTTACATCATCAAATGTAGTACCAACACTATTTAACGCTTTTGCAAATGTAAGGTTAGCATCTTCTCCCATCGTTCCGAAAGCAGTAGCTGACATTGTCAATGCTTTTTGTTGATCATCACATTTAGTAATGTCACTTACGATACTGTCGATAACATCCTTTTGAGTGGCTTTTCCATCCTGCCATGCTTTGAATGTCTTTTGTGTTTCGCTTGAAAATGAACCTAGAGCACCCTCAATAGTTCCATCAGCTAAACGAGTAGTTACTTCATTGATGGCATCATTTACCTTATCGAGATTATACGCTCCACTATCGGAGCCATTTTTCAATAATTGGAAATATTCACTTGCTGAATATCCCGCTTGAGAGAACTTTCCTGAATACTCTGAAATGTTATCTCCTAGTTCATCAGTCCAATCCAACCCTTCTTGAGTTCCTGCGACAATATAGTCCATTGCTTCTTGTGCAGTTAACCCAAAGTTTTTCATCAAGCCTTTAACACCTCGAAGGGTTTCATTCATATCTACATCAAATGTATCTTCAAGAATGATTGCTTGTTGTGTGATGGAATTAAGGGTTCCATCATCCATCTCTCCTAGGTTACGTTTGATGCGAACAACAGCTTCAGCGACTCGGTCCATACTTTCACCAAGCCCAGCCTCATAAACATCCTTAATGACCTGTGCAGTCTGTCTCGCTTGGTCATCTGTTTCTCCTAGAGCACCTTTGACACGTGCAACTGAATCTTCAAAATCAGCATAGACTTCTTTTCCAATTTCAGTTCCTTGTTTAATTGCTTCTCCTATGGCTAGATATCCTGCAATCTTCGCACCGAATGATTTGACTTTGTCTTCCATTTCTTGAAGCGCTTCTTCAAAACCATCGGTGTCAGGAGGGTCTATTTTAGGTGGCTTGATATTTTCATTTGAAAAATCATCCGCTTTTTTCTTAACGTTATCTAATTTAGATGATGCTTTATCTTCAACATCAACTTTACCATCAACATCTATAGCTTTTTCAACCGCAGATGCTTCTGATTTTACTGTCTGGGCACTCTTTTCAAAATTGGAAGTGTCCATTTTTGCACTACTTTCAACTTTTGCGTTGTCAGTAGCTTCTTTTGAAAAGCTTTCGACCTCATTTGATGCTTCATCAAGCTTCTTTTCCAATTTTTTAGTATCAGCATCAACGTTTGGCTTAGCTTCTTTTTGTGATACATCTTTAGCAAATTTATCTACTTTTTTATCAGCTGTATTGAGTTTCTTATCAACGCTTTTATCATTGATTTCTAAATCAATAACAACTTTACCATCTGCCATCATACCACCTGCCTTTAATTTATTCTTTTGGAATTCCTAACGATTCAAATAATTCTGCTTCGATTTCTTCCTGAGTTCTTTGGAATGGGTCTCCCTGTTCTTGAATGGCATAATAATCTTGAAGTTCTTTCATTCTTGCACGTTCCTTCTTGTCCTTGATTTTTGATAGATCCGCAGTTCTATATCCAACGACCTGAACGAACTTGGTATCATCATTCAAACCATTCAGCAATGCCTTGAATTCCCACCAGTGCATATTGGTTCTCAATAGATTTATGCCATACTGCTGCATGAACGCAGCGAAGATAAGGTCCATATCATAATCAAAAAGAAACCCAACTTTTTTATTAGGTTTCTTCTCAGGTTTATCTGGTTTATTACATTTGTAGAAATCAAGAATTCCTTTCAGTAATTCCAATGAATCAACATTTTCCATGTACAATTCATAGTTTGGAATCACCAAATCAAACAGCATAGGGATTTTATAATTTTCATCAACATACTTGTCAGAAACGATACAAGAGAATTGAATCCACGTTCTAAAATCAGTTCTTATTTCTATTTCTTGATTTTCTATTCTTATTGTTTTTTGAAGATCTCTTTTGTCTAGAATTAACATAATCTTTTAACCCGTATTTGTTTTTTGTGTAATCCATTTGCTTTTGAAGGTTTCCAAATTCCTTTGTAAGTGAGTTTAAACTGTCAAGCTCATTTTTGATTCTGTCTTGCTTTTCTTTTTGGCGTTCAGTCGTAGCGTGTTCATCAAACTTGGCTTGAATTTCTTCCGCAAGAGCTAGGATTACATAGTAAGGCTTTAAATCATCCTTATCAAAAAGATAATCGTATGATCCTTTTCCTAGCAATTCATCAATGACGACTTGACAGTCTTCAATAAAGGTATCGTCAATTGTACGATTGCCTCTGTATTTTTTGATGAACTTGTCAATCAGCAAATGATTATCGATATTGTCAGCATCGATATTGAAAATACGATCTTTAATTTTTACATCGAATAAATTCTCTTGAATCTTGATTTCTATCATAGTAACAATCCCTTTCTTATTTGATTTCTATTTGCTTCCTGGTGTTGATGACGCACCTGATCGAGGTGAAGCAGCTGTAAATTTACCAGTTGTGTAGTCATATTCACCTGCAGTAAATTCACCAGTAGCCACATTGTATTGGCCATGTTCGGAAGCACCTTTTTGAGCAAAAGTTCCTTCCAATGCAATTTTCCCTCCACCTTCGCCAGAACCAGGATTAGATGGTTGAATTTCATATTGTCTGTGATGTGCTGCAAAACATCCAGTTGAACCTTCAACAGGTGCCCATGTTTCGATTTCATATTCATCAAACATGGAACCAATGACTTCTTTTTTACCGACTTCATAGATATGTCTTACAAATTCATTATTAGGAATCAATTCTCCTGAATAAGAAACTGATGGTGTATATGCCATTATATTTGAGTGAGAAGTCTTTTCATTAATGTATTGTCCGTCATCGGTTGAAGGATCTACAGCTTGAGTCCAATCAGTTAAACCGGTACCAGCCAATACAGGTTTTGATACACCATCGAATTTGACGTAGTGTAGGTTTTCGTGGCGATTTACTACAGTATTTCTTAATGTTTGTGCCATTATTCAAACGCTCCTTTCTTGTAGTAAGTTAATTGATACAGTGCTGAAAAATTAGCAATGCCATTGTCATAGGTTTCAACACCAGGATTGGCAATCATTTCTAATTTCTGTGGAACTATATCTTCAGGAAAAACAATGTTTTCAAATTTATTCATTGTTTCCATTTCAAATTGGTTTGCTAATGCATCCAGAACATCAGTAATTTTTTTGACACTCTTTTCAGTTTTAGCTCCTGATTGAAAATTAATATAAAAAGGCAATACCGCAGTATAGCCTCCTATGATGTTTTCATTTATTTTTTCAGCACGATTAGATATTCTTTGAACCATGATTTGGTCATCCTTGTTTGAAGTAAAGAAATCTAATTTCCACATGTTTTTTTGTACATTTTGAATATCCAACTTCTTGCAAAAGTCATAGATACAATCCAATACCCTGTTGTATTCTTCATATGTCAGTTTTTTATTTGATTTATTTTCCATTTCTAAACACGTCCTCTATACTTTTAATCCATTTCTTGATGTTTGCTTTCTTTGATTTTTCAAACCATTTGGCCGTTGCCTTTGGATGGCGTGACTTGTCAAAGTTCATCCCTGTACCTTTATAAACGTGTTGCGCATAATCAGTATCGTAAATGACTTGTTTCTTTTCTTTGGCACTATCACCAATACCAGGTGTTTCTCTTAAGTGAGTACGATTATCTAGATTAGAAAAAGGAACGTAAGGATCAGTATCTCTTATTACAGCATTCTTAAGAGTCTGATAAGCTTTATCCTTTGTCCCTTCCAAATCTTTTTTTACTTGAGAAAAGTCAACATCAACAGAAATCTTCAAGAAGCATACACCTCAATAAATTGAATGTCTTTTGTTCCTGGAGGGCGATAACAGGCATATTTATTGATTGAATAGACATTTGTTGTTTTTTTCAATTCATCATAGTCCGTTTCTTTTACCACATCCAAGACAAAATAATCTTCATTTCCAATCGTAAAAGTATTCTTTTTTGACTTGTATTCATGCTGATCAACAAATGTAAGTTCACCACAGTCACTCAAATCAATCGTTAAAAGAACACTGTCCGCATCAGAAATACCCTTGTTTGATTGTGTAATGCCATAGTTTTCATCAAAGCCAACGTTTTCAAGAACGTATGGAATAAAAGTATCTTCATCAACTTTATGAATCAAAGTAACAGTAAAAGGTCTTAAAATACGAGGAGAGCTAATCATATCGTTTGGCCACTCTGCACATAAGACCTTTTCTTCTCAATTCACTTTTAATCATATAAGCTGAAACGGATGAAAAAGGAACACCATTGAATTTGTTGCCCCTATCGCCATAGCTATAATTAAATCCGTCTTTTGATACGCTTTGCAAGTCCAAATCGCTTGTGCCATTTAGAGCATTCAAACCACCATTTGCTCGAAGATAATCGATTTGATAGCATACCGCTCGTTTAAGCTCCAAACAGTAATAATCGATATTTTTTTCTAATGCCCATGGTGCAATGAATTGTTCAGCGTAACCCTTGACTAAATCAATTGCTGGTTCAACAAGAGGTTCAAATTCAGGCTGACATATTTTTCCTTTGAATGTATCTACGTAATATTCATAAGAAACCTTCATACTATTCTTCTACTGTATCTTTCTTAGCTTTAGATGCTTTTGCTGGAGTTTTAGCACCTGCTTCTAATTCTTCGACTTTTGTTGTCAATTCAGCATTTTGTGCTTCTAATTCAACGATTCTTGCATCTTTTTCTTTAATTTGTGCTTTTAAAGATGAATATTCTCTTTTAAAATCTGCTAAAGAAACTGGGTCACCTTTTTTAATGACTTCACCAGATTCTTCATCAATATGATCATAACCACGAGCAACATAGTCATCAACTCTATGTGGCTCGATTGTAAGGATTCTATTTCCTTTTCTTACTTGTGACATAGATCATCCTCCTCTTTATTATTTTTCAACTGCAAATTGGATTGCATTTACTTTTTTCTTTAAAACAAATACATCTTCATGAGATTCTTCATAGTAGACCCATTTACCTTCAGACATTGCAGATGGTTCATCCAATTTAGCAAATTCATAGTTGATTGGTGTAATGACTGCTAATGGATGCACCATAAACATTTTGATTTGTTTTGCAGAACTTGCAGCTTTATATCCTTGTGTGAAGTCATAAACAGTTTTCATTAATTCTGATGGAACTTCAACGATTTTAACCAAGTCTAAGTTAGCGATAGTTCTGTTTAATTTATTTTCAGCATCACCAATAATGACAGTTCTAGCTAATTTTTCAGCTTGTTTTAACATTGCGTTGTAAACTGGTGTGATGTATAAGATTCTTCCTGTAGATGGAACACGTGCTTCTGCCATGGCAATCATCATCTTATCGAAATATTCTAAGATATTTGCTGCTGTGATTTCATCATTAATAGGAGTTTGACCTAATTCTTGATATTCAGCATAGATTTTAGAAACACAATATACATCCATTTCAGGGAATTTTTGTTCTTGGTTGAATGTTTCAGTGATATTACCAATTGAAGCAACCAAATTTGTTTGGTCAATATCTTTTGGATGTACCAATGTAGACCATTTTCTTTCATTAGTTAAAGTTAATGGTGTCCATGCGTTATTGTAATTTCTAGATGCAGTGGCAATTGTATCTCTTGTTGAATCTACACGTCCTGTAGTTTCTAATGTTGGAATTTCAATTGTTCTTGCATTGACCCATCTATATTTTTGGTTATTTGGAGTATTGAATAAATCTCCGAAATAAAGCGCATAAGGCCAAGCTTGTTCTAACGCTTGTTGATATGCATGTGCATAGTTTACTGCTGCCATATTTAATTTCCTCCTGATCTGTTATTCTTTTGGCATTGCTCTGACACCTGCAAAATGGAAACCAAATGCATTCGCATTGTTTTCTCCTCCAGGTGCTCCTTTAGAAGCAGTACCTTTTGTAAATGTTGGTAATGAAGGTTCATCTTTTGATTTTTCAGCAACGAATGCTCCTGCATCCGATTCTTTTAAACCATTGATATATTCATCCGCTCCAATGAATTTGCCGTCTTTCAATTCAAAGTTTTGTTCCTTGAATTGAGAAATGATTCCACGTTTGGCACTTTCAGAAGTAAAGTTCATTCCTGCAAAGTATGAATTGGTAGCAAAGTCTCTTTCTTGTTGAGTCAATTTGTTGTTCAACTCTGCAGTTTCATCTTTATATTTCTTTTCCCATTCAGCAGCGGAATTCTTGATGCCTTCAATATCCATATCCTTGTATGATTTGATTTGCTTATTCGCATCATTCAAGGAGTTTTGAGCTGATTCATATTTTGTGTTCAATGTTTCTAGCTCTTTTGTTTTTGATTCGACTTCTTTGCGGTATTTTTCAATGTCATTACCGTTTTCAGTCATGATTTGATTAACTTGTTCATCTGTTAATCCTAAATTTTTTAAAAATTCTCTTTTCATAAGATCCTTTCATTCACTACGCTTTAGTACGCTGGTTGCATCAGCCTGTGTGGTTGCAGTTTTACGAGTTGCCCACCTCAAAATTCGTTTTCTTCATGTCTTGCTATGTTGTTTTCAGTTTTTGGGTACAAAAAAAGGAAATATCAGCTTCTATTGCCGTATTTCCTTTTATTCCTTTCTAGTGCTTTTGTTTTGCTTTTAGGTGGCGGTACGTAGCAATCGTATTTTTCATGACGAATACGTCCGCAAATCATACACATATACTGTATCTTCTTAACAATAACGTGTCTTTTCTTATCGAAGTATTGAATGGTGTGATATTCAAATTCTTGATGATGATGTGGTCTTAATCCTTCAGCCATTGAAAAACACCTCCTTTCTTCTAAAATTACGTATAGAAAAAGCGAGTCTTTTGAACTCGCTTCATATTCATATTTAATTTTTAATCTAATACCATTGCCAACTGACTGTTATATTCTTTGATTTTCAAGCTTGTATTGACTTCGGGAGACCATGATTCCAAATAATTTTTAGCATTTTCATAATCGGTCTTTAGGGTATCTCGATATGAGCCTAATTTGAAATAGTTCTTGTAATCTCTCCAGATGCTACTGAAAAGCTTTCTGCTCATTAATTGATATGCTCTTGAATCAATACCGCCTAGTGCGCTGATTACAGTTGTTTTAGCAATTCTTTCAAGCGTATATTGTTGTGAACTGTCAATCGTTGTTGATTTTTCTAAATCAGATACCTTTTCCTCAAGAACATCAACTCTTTGAGCTGTTTGTTCATGTGCCTTAATTGTCAACATAAGTAATTCTCTTGGGTCGGTTGGTACTTTAGCATATGAACCAGTCTTTCTCAACGTTGGAAGAACTTCACTCGTTACCCAATGTTTGAATTTCTTAGCGTTTGGAAGTTTGCTACCAAAAATTAATGAGTAAACTCCGCTTTCATTAATAAATGTTAAACCTCTATTTGGAATTGCTTGTACAAAATTAATAGGAAATACATCTTTAGGCAGATGATTTTCAATGGTCGCCAAATCCGACCTTTGAATTAATCGCTTGTCATCAGAATCAACATGATTTTTTAACGCATCTTTTGTATTTTTAAATCCAAGTGCACTAGCAACATCTTTACCAACAAACCAAGGTTCATTGTCAATCATTAAGCTTCTTACATTTCCAAATTCTTCATTGTTAAATATTTGTAGTTCTTCCATATTGACAATCTCCTTTTTTAATTGTTTCTTGAATGTTTCTTGTTAAAGCATTACACTTTGAAACATTTGATCTAATAGTTTCTTCTACCATGTCAATTTGGTCTTCAATTAACATCATGACATTTGAAACATCATATTTAATATCATTCCCGTTTTCACATGCATCACATGTAACAATGACCATTGAATTAATTCTTTCTAAGTCAGTTAATTTGTTTTCAATTTCTGATAACATGTCAAATAACTTATCTAATTCATTTAACATAACTTTTACCTCTTTCTTTTGAAATTTGAGTTTAGAGGTATTTAGTGCTATAATCTAAATGCCTCTTTTGTAGGTGGTATTCGTGTTTAGTTTTGATGGACTAACGAATACCTTTTTTATTTGTCTTTCAATCCTGCTAACTGAATTTCTATCCCTTTTCTAACAACATCAGTTTTTGTCATGCCTGTTTTTTCGGCAACATAACTTAATTTGTCTAAATCCTCTTGAGACATTCTCATTTTCAAAAACTTATTTTTAGGTTCAGTAGTAGGACGTCCTGTTTTTGGACTCATACTGCCCTCCTTTCTTTGTACCTTACAATAATCATAATATGTTTGTGGGGCACAAAAGTCAAGAGATATTTAAAAATTCATAGCACAATACCTCTTTCTTCAATTGTGTTCAAAGGCAAAATGTAGTACAATAATCTTGCCTCTTTTGGCAATAGTTAGTTGTAATGTTTGGTCACGGAGCAACTAACTATTTTTTTATGCTTTCATAAACCTTTTGAATACCCAATGAAATAATTTCAGTTTTGGTTAAATTCAATTTCTTTTCACATTCATCAAGCATTTCTTTTTCATCTTGAGTAAGTCTAACACCAATTCTTATATTTTTTGGGTTTTCTGTAGGTCGTCCAGTTCTTGGACTCATCCTTTCGCTCCTTTCTTATGAATTTTGTACAAACAAATATTACTATTTTGTACAAACAAAAGTCAAGAGCTTTTTTATTTTTTTATACCTAAATCTCTTTTTATCAATGTGGTTATATAGCCTTTTATGGTTTGACCATTTTCGGTTGCACGAATTTTTATTTGCTTATGTAACTCTTCATCGATTTTAAGTATTAAGTTTTTCATATCTATCCCTCCTTTCATTTACATTTATTATCTTACAATTATAAATATAATTAGTCAATAATATTTAATGCTTTTTATTAACTTGTATTTATTTTTATTAAAAACTATTTATAATATAATAAAAAGGTGGTAAATATGAACGAACAAATACTAGCAAAAAGATTAAAAGAACTTAGGGAGTCTATGAACTTAACACAAAGCCAATTTGGAGATTTAATAAACGTAGCTCAAACTACACTTTCTTCATATGAGAACGGTTCAAAAACACCCAATATTGATACTTTGTACAATATCGCAATAAAATGCAATATTTCTATAGATTGGCTTTGCGGACTTTCTGATATTCATAAAACAAAAGATTTCTCATCATATTCCGATATTTTCAATTTAATAGTAAATATCTGTAAATCTATTCATATTGACATAGAAGAGTATCATTACTCTCAAGATGAATACGATATGTCTTTAATAGTCAAAAATCCTATATTAAATGAATTTTTAACAAAATGGTCAAAGGTAAAAGCTATTTATGACGATAAAACAATTGATGCGGATACTTACGAAATTGTTGTTAAATCATTAATTGATAAATATACTACTGATACTTTAAAATATGATAATTTTGTAATAGATGATATGCATTTTAGCTTCCTCTCAAATGAGTAGGAGCTTTTTTTATTTTTTTATACCTTTTCATACCTTTTTATATTGTTTCATCCAAAATAAAAAGCCACTTATTCGTGGCTTGATAATTTCTAAAGATTAGAAGTATTTACCAATATTTCTTCATCCTTAAAAAGTTCTTCAATTAATTTCATAAGTTCAGCAAATAATTCAGGAGTTACCGAACCAACTACAATATAATCAAGTTTATCTTTTTGGAAATAATGAATTTGATTAGCTTTAATAAAGCCATCTTTCTTAACCCCATCTTCAACAGTAATTTCTAAATTTTGCTTCATTGAAAGTTTCTTCTTTCGATGCTCTTCGTTTTTAAAAGAAGACATGACTGAACATGTTAGATCAAATGGCAAACCTTCAATTTTGCCTTCACTGTCATTCAATACAATGAAAGGATGATTTCTTTGACGTGCGCCATCTTCTCCAATATATTTTCTAATTAAAATAATATCTCCTACTCTGCACATTTCTTTTTCTTTGGTAAAGTAGCTTTTACTTTACTTTCTCCTTTTAACACTTTTTCGCTAAATTGAAATGGAACAACTTCATCATTATCAACTTTAGCGTTTTTTTGTGTTTTAAGATTTTCGAAAAAGCTAACAGGTAATGCTTGATAAGTCATAATCCCACCTCCACATATTTATTCTACTCTTTTCACAAGTATTTTATCACGTAAAGATGTGGTTAACAACCAATTTAATGGGTGTTATATTGTTTTATACCTTTTCATACTGTTTCAATAGCACTAACTATAAATGAAATCAAACATAAAGACTTATTGAAAAAGATTCGTAATTATGAAGGAATATTAACCAGCGCAAAATTGCGCCCGTTAGAATTTTTCGTTCCTACTCCTCTACATGTTTAATTGAGTATCTAACACAACATTCATGTTCGATACAGCATCCTCGATACTTTTCCCAATCCTTGCAGAAATAAGCAATGTCAGCTTGACCTAAAAGCTTGATGGATTCTCCTAGACACCAAAGAGGCGTTTTTGGTTCACCATCAAAGAATGAATCAATCACTTCAATTTCTTTATCAGGAAATAATTCTTTTACATTGCGCAAAACTCTTTCTCTTTCATCTAAGATTTCTTTATCCGTTTTATCTGCCATTGGCTGTGATATAAATAATTTCATTTATAACATCCTCCTATTCAAAAAATACCCAGTCATCCGCTAACATATCTGTTTGTGATGGTGCCCAAGGTACAATATTTTTCTTTGCATCTAGATTATCGGTTTGTAAATTAGATGAATCTATACAAACAAAAGGATTTGTTGTTGCATCTGTCTCACATAAATGAATAAAGATTCCTTTACCATTCCAACCTTTTCTAGCAAGTTTCATTCCACGCTTTAGATATTTGATAGCTTCATCAAAACCAAAAGTAGCTTCTCCACCTAATTCTGGGCAGTTTTCTTCATCAGCAAGAACCCATCCATCATCAAGAATATTAGACAACGTATAAATAACTTTTTCAGTTTCTCTAATGTCCAATTCTTGGCCATCTTTGGTATACATGATTACTGTTTTCTTTTCATCATCCCAATACCAATATCCACCCCATGATGGAAGTTTAATTTTTTCTCCGTTATACATAAGTTTAAACGCTCTTTTAAATTTCATGTTTCTATTCTCCTAACTTTATACATTTATTTTCAATTTTCTTATAAGCATCTAAATAAAGTTCTTTCTTATCTCCATTATACGTACATTCGTAATACATTCCGTCCGGAAGAGATGTTGATGCTAAAGCTTTACTATTTTGCAATGCTTTGCAACTCCAAACAGCATAAACATCAAAATCAACTTTGCCATCCGTTTTATCAAGATGTTCTTCTGTGTACTCTCTGACTACTTTTTTACATAAATCTAAAAATTCATCTGAACCCATTTGTTTTCTCCTTTTTTACTAAAAAATTTCTAAAATAAAAGCAATAATCATAATTAAACCGAAAATAAAAAGTGGGATAAGAATTTTCCATAACCCACAAATGAATAGATCAAAAAGTTTTAAACCAATTAAAAGAATGAACAATACTTTAATTACAGTTTTCATATGTTCCTCCTTAAATTTGAGCAAAATAAAAACCGACTATTTTTTGTCGGCTCTATTCCCAAAAAGTTTTTTTCTTAATTCTTCCATTTTTTCTTCCAATTCTTCAGGGGTTAAATCATCGAATTGGTGTGCTGTATCATCTCCATCATATTCAGTCCATTCATAGTTTCCTTTTCTGATTCTTTCAGCAATTTCTTCCTCCGTAACAGGAACAACTGTTACCTGAATTCCTTCATTATCATTTTTTTTCAGTTCTTTTTCTTCCATAATTCCATCCTGCTTCCTCTGAAATTCGTTTTAAAGTTAAATGTCTAATATCATTTTCACTTGCATCAGGATATTGACTTGCTACCCAATTACGTTTTGCATTAAAATAACTTCTTAATTCCTGACGTGCTTCTTCAGTTGATAAGTCAATTCTAGCATCTTTTGGAATTGAAAAAAAGTAAGTTTCACCATCACTATTGATAACTAACATTTCACCAATTGCTTTGTTGTTATTGCAACTAATGATATCCCCAACAGATGGAGGAGATTTTTTAGGGTGATTGTGCACCATTGTAAGACTGTTTTCATCTGCCTCAGAAATAATCTTATACATTTCTTTACTAGGATTCACATGTGACTTGTTACTGGAAGTTGATAAATTTCCAATTTGTTGTCCTGTTTTTTTGTTTGAAATAGCTATATATTCATAACCATCTTTTAAAGAAAGACTATCTATTTTTGTGAATGTTTCAATAATTTTTTCTTCTTTTTCTTTCGAATAATCAAAGATTTTAGGAGCACCATCGTATTCAGCACTGTTGATTTTTTTTCGTATCTTACCGTTTGAATCTTCTCCAAAAAATGGGCGTTTAACAACTTTCTCTCTTGGATAAGCCTTTTTAAGAACATTATCAATACCATGTTCTTTCTTGAATTGAATGTTGCTATCTTTAATGAATTGAGAACGCTTATCTTGCCATTCTCTAATCTTTTTAGCTTCTTTGGTGGAATCCACACCGCATTCATCAAGAATATTCTTTCTTTTCTTCCAAGAACGAATCTGACGTTCATAATATCTTTGCTTTTGTTCCAGCTCGTATTGATCATCATTCCTGTTCTTGTCAAATTCTTCGGTATCAACCAGATTGTTCTTATACTCATAATCAGTAACTTCATAAAAAGAATGTCTACAGTTTGCTCCACCTAGGCCATCAACACGGCCATATCCCGTTGCCTTTTTAAAGTTCTGTAGACCTTTTACAGGAGTATGAAGATAAAACAATTTGCCCTGCCACTCTTGATGGGATGGTCGAGCACCACCATGACTTGAAGTCTTTACAATGTTGATACCCAACTCTTTGCAGTTATCCATTTTAAATTTTAAAGACGTTTGATTGACACCACTTGTAACTGCTCTTTTCACTGCAGCGTCCATTGAAGTTGTATGATCAGTATAACCAACTACTTCGATACCTTTTTGAGAAAGCTTTCTGATTGATGATTCAATGGCCTTGTCAGCATTGTTTCCTGCAACAATTTTAGAATATGCTTCATCACATGCTTTTATAAATTGCTTGTTGGTGCATTTTCTTGAAATGTTGCAAAGGTTTTTGATTTCGCCTTGAGTATCCTTGATACCTTTGTTCAAATTCTTATTTGACCTGTTCAACATGTCTTTTTTAGAAGTTTGAGCATCAGTATCTTTCAATCTCGAAAAAATATTGCTGACCGTCATTGCTATACCACTCTTGATGGCTGATTTTACTTTGTTTTGAGATGATTTCTTTACCTTTTGAAATTCAGTACCCGAATATTCAAAAAACTCCCTACAGGCTTTATTTTTCCATTTTGGATACTCTTCTTCGATATCTTCTAAAGATGCAAGATTTCTTAAACGCAACCCCATCCAAATTAAAAGAAGAGTTTCCAATGTGCTGAAGTCATTTGAGACTTCATCACCCGACTCTTCTAAAAATTTATCAGTTAACATTTACATCCTCTTCTGTATCGTCATCTTCATCATCATATTCAATGCCTTCATCTGAGTTTTCAGCAACTTCTCTTTTTGCTTCTTCTTCACTCATGCCTTGCCATTTGACTTTGTATTTCCATTCAGGCATCAAACCAGCATTGACTTCTTGAAGGTCGATATTTCTTTGTTTTTCAGTATCGGTCAAGATACTGTCTCCCCAATCAGTTTCAACAACACATTCCATAGACTTTGATTTGCCCATTCCGATAGCATAAACATTCATTGCATATGCTATATCTTCAAGTACAGTATTCAAACTGTCTTGAATAGCTGAAACAGTATCATATTTTCTTTGTTTGGATGACTTGATTTCTTCTGCGGTTTTATCGACTTGTTGTGGATCACTTAAATCCCCATACGATAAACCACATTCGAACTCAATTCTCTTTAGAATATCATTGAATCCTGCAGCATAATTAGCATCTCTTAATTGTGGTGCGTGTACTTTGATTAAATCATTGATGTTAGTTGTTTGTCCTGAAGGATTATCAATATCATATGTTCTGTACAATCTTTTCTTTCCTTCAGGAAGTTTTGGCTCATGGGTGTGTGAATCAATTTCAAATGCGTCACCAGAAGCCTCAACAGCCATTTCACCAGCGATAAATTCCCAAATATATCTGCTGTATTGTTCTTCTGCATCTCTAATCAAATTAATTGCTTTGACATAGCAAGGAACCCCAAGAGGAGACATCTTATCAATCGTATTGATGACAGGTGTTTTGAAGTAAGAAAAAAGTGGCCTATCAACGCCACCAATCTCAAAATGTTCCTCTAAATCTTTCCACTCTGGAATAGTATCCAATGGAATTTGATTGCCAAAATCAGTACAAAAGCTATAGTTCCCTTGAGAATAATCTCTTTTCATAAAAGCATAGTTTTCGAATGTATTTACTCCATTTTCATACTTTTGATATTCTAATCGAGTATATACGTTTTTGCCTTTGAAAATTTGTTCTACAAAAATACCTGCAGTAATTTTCTTTCTTCCGTTAAATGTAACAGGAAAAAACTTATCAGCATGTACAACATCAACAAATATTTGATTGTCACTTACATATGGTTTGAAAACAACGCCACCTTCACCTAAAGCCCATTGAAGATTTTCATTCATATCCTTAATAAACTCTTGATATTCCTGATTGACAAAATCATTCGATATAACTTTTGATATCAATTCTCTTGTTGATGTTTTAGAAAGCTCTTCACCAATTCCTTGAGCCAATGCCAATGATTTAACACCTTTTTCTTTGCTAAGCCAAGGCTGTTTGTTTTCTAAAATCTTATTCCATAAATCAATTGAATCGACCATATCGTTCGACATTGCAATATCGATATCGAAAAATTTATTTATATCTTTTGTTGCAAACATTCTATTCTTAATCCTTTCTAGAAATCTTTTTATTGCTGTAAACACTAACCATCCTCACCACCTTCACTCTTCTCTACATCAGGAAGATATCTTTTAATATATTTCCAGATGCCCATGATGTAATATCTTAATGCATCCATGCAGTGATCATCATCTTTTACTGGTTTTTCAACACCACTTTCAATACTTTTTTTATCATAGCTGTAAATAACGATTTCATTCAAAAGCATTTCCTGACGTGTACTGAACAGTACTTTTTGAAATGCTATTGCTTTTTGAACTCTTGAAATCCCTAATTTGACATCATTTTGAGCACCTCTTATTTTGATAAATGGACAGGCTCTTTTGATTTCTTCAGCAAGCCCTCTTGCACTTGGATCAATATAAAGACTTTGTGGATACTGACCAAATTCTTCTTTGATTTTTTCACACATCTTCTTGAATTTAAAAGCATATTCACTTGGTGTCAGCTGTTTACCACTTTCACGCCCTGAATGATAAAATTCATCAAGCCCAAAAACAGTTTTCAACGTGGGATTGAGTCCCCAAAATTCAAATACTGTTGCATTCATTTGGCCATAATCACAAGATGCATCAATCCTTGTAATTCCGTTTATTTCATCATTTGTAAGATTTCTATCCAAAATATGTTTATCTTTATCAAACATGTAATAAATGATTTCATCCAATCCAATTGATATTCCTAGCCAAATCCAGTTGTACATTCTTTCATCGACTTTTTTCATTTCCATTGCTGATTGAATAAGCTTTTTACCAAGCCACTTTTCTGGTACATCTCTATAATCAACATGGATATGAATGCAGTCACTACGTTTTTCCATCTTTTTGACCCATTTAAAAATAGAAGCATTAGGATTTTTGGGAGGGTTGAAATAATATTCCATACAGAACTCATCATCATTACCACGAACAAATGTCGCTTCAATGTTGGATATTTCGTCTTCTCCTTGGCCGCGTTCAAAAAACTCGGTCAGCTCATCTAAAATAACAAGTTTGATAGGTTTTTCTTCATCAATAATCCCTTTTGTATCATCAATAGAATCGTTTCCTGTAAAATAAACCGAATTGCCATTTTTAAGATATGTAATCTTCATTGGATTCTTGGTTATCTTGAACTGTTTTTTCTTCAATCCTAGACGTTTGATTGCTCGTTTAAATTCATTGTAGACAGTCTTTGAAAGCTTATTGTGAAACTTTCTCATGACTATTACCGAACATTCATCTTCACTTACGATTTTATAAATTCCATGAATAGCAGCATAACTTGATTTTGTTCCAGCACGACCACTATCCATAATTTTATGAACGTGTGAAATGTCATTGAAGCAAGTCAAGAACTTTGGAATGACAATATCTGAAATACGTACCTGTTTTTTCTTAAATTGGTGCATCATTTATAATTTCAACTCCATCATCTTCTTGATCATTCGTATTCAATTGCTTTTTCAATACTTCAATCTTGAGTTTTTGTTCTTCGTTGGCCATGTTCAAATGACTTGATAACCATTCGAGAGCTCTAAGAGAATCTGACATTTTAATTGCCTTTCCATCCAATTCATCGGAATCTAAAAAAGCAATATCAATGTATCTTTGAACAATATCGTTAGGATCCAAAAGAATATCAGTATATAACTCTTGCTTTAGTCTTTTAATTTCTTCTTGGATTTCAGGCTTTTTAAACCATCTTGATGCCATGACACAAGCACTGTTATATTTAGCTTTGGGTTTTATTTTTAAATATGCTTTGACTTTATTGTGATATTTTAAATAATAAATACAAAAGAGCTGATGTTCTTCATCCAGCTCACTTGTTTCTACTATTTCTTCAGCTATTTTTTTGCATTCTTTTTTGGTGTGCACACTTTTATTTTGGGGTGCACCCTTTTTCTTCTTTTTTGACCATTCATAGCGACGGCTCCATGACTTGACAGTATTGATTGTCGTACCATATTTTTTAGCAATTTCTTTTTGCTTCATGCCGTTTTTATAGTCTTCAAACGCTAACTCGTGTTTTTCCAAATCATGTCACCACCTCCATTTTTTTATTTATAGAAATAGCAGTTAAAACTGCTGTATTGTTTTTGAAAAAGAAAAAAGCTCCCATAAGGAACTTTTTAGCAAGGGGTTTAACCTATATGTCTGAACTGTGATTTTAAATTAAATGGGATTGTTTCATTTCTTTAAAAACCACAATAGCATAATAGCATGGAAATAAGGGTTCAATCTAGGTCCAAATTGGGTCCAATTAGGGCTCACTTTGGGTTCAGTTTGGGTCCAAAATGGGTCCACTTTTAATAAAAATTTATCATTTGTGATAAAAGCGTTCTTATTTATGGTTTTTAATACTATCTCTAGAGATTTGAAACACTGCTTTCATTTGCTTTTTAGCACCACTCCCAAATAGACATTTTAAAATAAAATGTGATAAAATAAAAAAGCACATACAAAGATGTGCAATAAAAACTACGGAGGTACTAGCAACATGCTATTTACATCAAGCAAGAATATTAGCTTTGGTGTAAGGAAAGGAGCAAGTATTCATGGAATACCTAGTAATGCTCTTTTTAATCTTAGTAGCAACTAAAATGTTGTTGAACTAATCCCACACTTACTTAAAGCTAGTATTCGAAGTAGAAAAAGAGGAAGAATTGCCGTTCTTCCTTTTTTCTTTTAGCATGCTATTTTAATCCCATACTTACGAAAAGCATTGTAGACACAATGATTATTTTTATTTTAATCTTACCTCTGTGCTACATAAATAATATAACACAAACAAAGAAAAAATGGACAGTTTTTTATCGAAAAAAAGCGACATTTAGCGAGTTATATAGTCATATAGAGAGTTATAGCGACATATATAGAGATTTATAGAAAATAAAAAGAATGAAATTTCTATTCATTCTTGATACTTTCATAAAACATATTATTCAATTTTTCAAGTGATGGGCGGTGTCCCATGTCAAGATATTTGGATAATTCTAAACACGCTTTAGGAAACTCTCTTTTGTAAGTTGATTTGCTGATACAAAACGACTCTTCTAATGTATCAATCATTTCATTGTACCCTCTTGAACATACATACGTTCTAATGATGTTTCTATGTCCTGCATTGAGCAAATACACCAATGGCATAAATTTATCAAGTTCTTTGTTAAAGAGCTCTAGGCGCTTTGTTAGAAGCTCCCTGCGTAACATATTAGAAGTGATTTGTTCTCCTTTTGGTTTTGAAAAACCTCCAGGAGCTTCATCACTGTATTTAATTGATTGAGGGCTTGGAATGTCCTCAATTTCAAATGTTAAAGAGAATTTTTCAATATTTATTAGGCGTAATTCTCTAAGATATTTTTTAACTTCATCAATGATCTTCTTTTCTTCATCTGTATATTTCATTCCTTGCCCTCCAAAATAATTAATTATTAATTTTTATGATCTTGATAAATTGCATAAGCGATTATCCCTGCCAATTCAGCAAGGATAGTTGCTGCAACTCCACACCAAAATAGGTTAATGTACATTATTTATCACCATCTTCTTTTATTTCTACATTGCCTTCTTCAAGGTACTTTCTTTGTATTTCAAGTTTTTCAATTGCTTTCAAATGCAATTCCTTATCAAAATTAGTTGCACACGTTAAACGACCAATAACGTATTTGATTTCTTGATTGGTCAACTGACAATCATTAAGTTTTTCAATTAATATATTCATTTCAATCACCTTTTTTGAATTTTTTACTACATAAATCAATACCATACACAATACTTACGACCAAGAGAAAATAAAACATGAGTGAATTTCGATATGATTGATTAATGATTGCAGTGATTATATGAGCTATGATGATTACAGTATAAATCGCTAACAGTTTTGTATTTTGTTTTAAAAGCTTTTCTTTTTGTTGACGGTATTCTCGAAGCAAACCGTATAGATTGCTTATTGTTTCATTTGCGAGATCCAATCCACTAATCAATGCCTCATTTTGTTCTTTTTAAGTTCTTCTAAATCTTTTCTAACTTCTTCTAACATAGTTTCTAATTCTTTTACTGTTTTCATTGTTGTTCCTCCTTAGTACCGTTTTTTCTGCAATCTACAGATTTTTTTACACCTTAACCTTTCTTAACGTATTCAACATCAACTCCCAAAATATATTTCTTGATGTTGTCTTTCCCAGCCTCTTTAATAGCTTTTTGTGCTAAAGCATAGGATGTAAAATAAATAGTGCCTTGATAGCAAACTCCTCCACTCGGATAAATTGCAACCTTTTTATCAACAAAATCATAAAGAATAAAATATTCTTCATTTTGAGAACTTTTGACTTTTTTTCCGTATTTCAACAAGATGGCTTCAATCTTTCGTCTTTCAACTTCAAATTCAGCATCTTCTTTAGTTAGGAAACAGTTGCCGATTTCTCTTCGGCCATTATCAATCTCGTCATTATCCCAAATATCAGAACAAGCAGTACCGAAAGTATCAATATAATAATATTTATCAACTTTTTTTTAATTCATAAACCGTTTTAGGTTTAGGCGGAGTGAGAAACTCTTTTAGCTTCTCCTCGTCCACTTCATAGCCTTTATACTTTTCAATGATTTCTTCTACTTTAATCATCTTTGTTCATCCCTCCTTACCGATATCTTTCATGTCATTCTTGTAATAACACTCTTCACACACTGCATATCCAAAACCACCACTATTCAAGATGATTCTTGATGTATAAGAAGCTCCATACATGATTTTCTTACCACATTCACAACAGGTAACTTTCTTGTTCATATCATCTTCGTAATATGTAGACCCTTCAGGCAATGCATAATCTTCATATTGGCCAGTTTCCAAATCACACTTTCTAGCAAAAGCATGATCCATTGCAGTATTTAATAAATCAAAGAATTTAACAGCATCTTCATGTGTCATATCCTTGTAATTTGCATCAATGACAACAACACCATGTTCCTTACATAATTCCGACCATTCTTTGCCTGTCATGAGTTATCACGCCCTGCTACTGGTTTATTGCACATGAAGTCTTCAAAATCCATATTGCAATCGGAACAGATTTCTGCTTTCTTTCTTACAAGTCCCATGCCACCATCACTTTTCAATCCACCTGCTTGATATGAGATTTTATAATTATTGACCTCTTTGGTTTTGAAAACTCTTTTACATCTATCACATCGAACAATTCCTCTATCTATTTTCATAATTTGCTTCCTCTCTTCTTTTCTTTACAATCAATGCGAGTCTTTCATTTCTTTCTTTGATTCTTAAATTTTGCATTCTCAAACGATAATTTTCATTCTCGAGATATGCAATTTTTTTCTTGAGGGGCAAATAATTATCTTTACCCCATTCAAGAAGTAATTTTCTTAATTCATCACACTTTGACATCTCTTAATTTCCTGTTCAATTTTCTTAAAAGTTTGTAAGGAAATGGATTATCTTCTAAATATTCAAAATAGCTGACTGTTGTTGAAAATCCTTTTATACCATCAAAATTGCCATGTGAGTAAGGTGTAGCAATAATTTTATTCAAAGCAGCTTCAATATCACCATCAACAATCCTTTTATCGGCACTACCCATACACATTGCATTTCCTGTCAACATGTTTGGCATTGCATATTCATACAATTCGGTATCTCCTACTTTGTATTTCTTATAGCAATAACATTGGATGCCTTTTACGATTTTGTTGTCATATCGAACAATATAAATAGCATTAGGAAAATTGATTTTGTATGAATGATTATTATAAGTAACATATTGCATATGCTCAGGCTGCTTTATAACGGTATAATCAATACCGGCACCTATCGTGTTTTCAGAAAACAATTTTATGTTCGCTTTCTCATGCTGATCTTTGATAAAAAAATCATTAAAAAGTTTTACCAGTTCTTCTTTTGAAAGCATTTTGAATGTAATCTTCTCGTTTTGTTTGATACATAATTCAGCATCATCTTTTTTGTTGTTTAAACGAATGATTGCTTCTCTCATTACATGATCACCTCGCTTTTTGTCTTTAATGTGTTTGAAAGAGCTGAAATCAAAGCATTTGAAGTAAATTTATAATCACAATCATCTTCTTTTCTTTCGACTATTATTTGCAACAATTCCGTATTGTGTCTTTCTTTTTTTGAAACATTGGCCATGATTTCTAGAGCTTCATTTGCCACTCCAAAATTCAAATCAGGATATTCCCATCCTTCAATTTCAATGTTTCTTACGTTTCCTTTAACAAATTGACCATTTATAAATCGATATCCAAAACCATATAGCATCGCTCTTATTTGATAGCTCTTTTTATAAAGCTTTCTGAATTTCCTAGCTTTTCCCTTATTTTTGAATTTGATATACAGGAACTGTATTTCAGTGGTACCTAGATTGTAATAATCAACCTTAGGTTCGGATAATGTTTCATCCGAGTACTCACACCACTCTTTGGCTTCTGCATATATTTCTCTAAAGACACCTTTTAATTGTGGAATAATAAAACTTACATTTACAAACGTTTCATTCTGTTCATCATATAATCCTTCAATCAATGTTTCAAAACCATCAACTGCAAATTCGTTTCTGTCAAAAAAAGGACTTAATATAACTTCTTCAAATTCATAATCGATAACATCTGGAAAAACATGTTCATCTAATAAGTCAATTTCTTGAAAATTTTGTATCAAATCATCAGATTCATCTTCTTCAAATGCAATCGTTAAATCATCAATGGCTTTTGGCGATGTGTAACTTAAAGCGTTGATGAAAAATTTTTCATAGGTGTTAGGTTCTAATTTATCTGGAACATGATCAGTCGTAAAAAACTGTCTCAAATCTGTTGACAAGTTGAACACCTTCTTTCAACTGATACATGATTAAAGCGTTGCAATGTTCCAATATCGATACGGCCATTTTTGCATTGGTTACTAGAAATTGAACATTTCCTTTGGCGGCCTGTTCTTGACAAGAAACGTCAAGTGGGTGCTTATCTAAATCAAATTTGTAACATTGACTTCTCAAATTACTTTGTTGAATACCATTCTTTTTTGTTGTGATATAGATATTTCCTTCATATTCACTATTTGCTGAGTCGATATAAATAACATCATCAAGCTTTTTAAATACCTTTTCTAAAATCATTCTTGTAGCATCATTATCGACACATCCTATAATTACAGGAACATATCCCTTATCATCTTGGATAAGAGCAAATAAACTTTCATAAGTGCAATATTTATCATCGAACTCACACTCTATTGGATAAAGAGAATTGATTTTTCTCGATAATGCCAAAGCCTTATTATCACCGACGTCTTGAGCTTGGTATCCTTGACGTTCGATATTTTTAGATTCGACTGTATCACCATCTACGAGCACCATTTTATGTGACGTTCCTAAAAGAAGTTTGGGAAGGTCTCTTGCTAAAAGAGAACCAGTCCCACCAACTCCTATGACGTAAAATTTATATCTTGTGTAATTATTGGCCATGTTAACCACCTAGCCTTTTCTATGTTGTTTTCCAGTTACAACAAGAACATTGTCATCCTCGATATAGCTGTATTCCATTGTTCCTGCAAACTCATAATGGCGGTGTTGTAACATGATGTCCGTGATTTCCTTTTCTGTATAATCTTGGCCATCTACAAACCCATAAGAAGAAATATCAATCAATCTTCCTTCAGAGTAGACTCCAAATGGATACTTGTAAGTTTTTTCAGTACTTGCTTTTTTCTTAGGTACTTTTTTACTTGCGGGTTTTTCTTCTTTTTTAGATTCTTCTGCAATTTCAGTTGCTTGTTTTTCAGCTTTTGCAACTGGAGCAGGTTGTTGATCAGCTTCTTTTGGTGCTTCTTCAACCTTTTCCACTTCTTTGACAACTGTATCTTTTACATCTTCTTTAGCTGATTCCTCAGCTTTTTTCTTTGCTTCTTGTTCTTCTCTAACTAAATCAAACAATCCCATAATTTTATCCTCCTATTTTGGCCTTCTTTCGCCAATTTCTTCTAGACATATTTTTAAACATTCATTTTCAGCAAATTCACGAATAATAACAAGTTCACATACTTGAATATCGTCGTAATATGCTACGTTATTGAGTGCATCTAAAACTACTTTGATGATGTTGTCGATATCAGGTTTGACAGTACAAAGAAACGTCTTATCTAAAAGCCAACCTCTTAATTTTTTGGTGGTTGATTTTGGTATTTCTCTATAAGCAAATATCTTCACTCTCAAAGCTTTATCGCTTTGATAACTTGTAGTTTTTCGATAGCACATTGCTATTTTTTGTTCGTAATCCCTTGTTTTTTTAGGTGTATACGCTCTAACGAATTTCCCTTGAGTAGTAAACCTTGGCCGACCTTTTCCAACGATTGCTCCTGGAACGGTAAACCAAAATTTCTTGTAATCATTTTTGATACCTAAATCAAGCAAGCATTGGGTCGAAATCATCTTCTAGTTCCTCTGGAACAACAGCATCTTCAAGAAGTGCATCCAATCGTTCCTCTTCTTGGTAATCATCCTCAATTATTTCTTCTAGTTCATCATCTGCAGGTTCTTCTACATCCATATCTTCGAATTCATCATAGTTTGTAGGTTGTTGTACAAGCTCCATTTCTTGTTGATCAACAGCACTTTTCTTAGGGTCATTTTTGATGTTGAAATAAACAGTCAATGTGATGGTTGTTTGACCACCATTTAGCTCAGTTTGATCACATGCTGCCAAATAATATGGGTTCCAATCACCAGCTAATGTAATAAATTCATTGTCACGTTCTGCATCCAACATATAGATATCTGGAAATCCTATTTTGTCCAAAATCTTGTTATCTTCTTCAGAAATCCATCTTTGTGTCACTTCAACGATTTTTGGGATCTTGTAAGGATCACCTTTATCAACAGAAAAAACCTTTTTCGACATGTAACCCGCATGCTTGAAGAAATTTCTAACTGCAATCAAATATGATTCTTGACAGCTGAAATGTTCAGCTTTCGCCAATTTCATATCTCCGTTAGGTAATTGTGATAGTTCATAAGGGATTTTTCCAAACTCTCTTAATTCATCATCTAAAAGCAAATTACTTTGAAAGTCATAAACTGCAGCATAGTTGTTACAAACTAAATAGAGCTTTTTATCATCACCATAAAATACTGGTGTGTAAGTCTTGTTTTTTCCGATGATTTCTTTCGCGATTGAAAGAAATTTGTAGAAAAACGGTTCTTCATCCTTTTTTATTAGCATTTTCATCTCTCCTTTTTGTTTGATTTATTGTTTTTGCGGTCAAATCTTCATCCTAACGAATGTTTTTAGATAATTGGTAAAGTTAATCATCCTTATAACAAACACTCGCTAGAAATGAAAATTTTGAGTTTTTTATTTTAGACTAGAATTGAATGTCATCTTCCATGATGTTGAAAGGTGGATTTTCATTCATAAAACTGTCTTGTTGTTGATTTTGTATTGGTTGTTGGTACTGATTTGGATTGTATGTTGATTGTGAATGATATTGTTGTTCTTCATATTTGTCTCTAGGTTTTGTTTCTAAAAACTGAACTGAATCACATACAACTTCAGTAACATATACACGTTGACCTTGAGCGTTGTCATAAGATCTTGAGCGAAGTCTTCCTTCAACTCCAACCAATGAACCTTTGGAACAGTACTTGTCGACGTTTTCAGCAACCTTATTCCAAACAACACATGAAATATAATCAGCTTGTTGTTCTTCATCATTTCTCTTTGGACGGTTCATTGCTAAAGTAAAGCTTGTAACTGCTGAACCGTTTTGAGTTCTTCTAAGTTCAGGATCACGTGTCATCCTACCAACCATAACTACTCTGTTTATCATATCTTCTACTTCCCTTGTTATTTTGATTTTGAAGTTTTTGTTCTAATCTTGCCTTTGCTTCTCCCCTGTATGTAAGAACTCCAGCATTTCGTTTTCTAACATGTTCTTCATGTAAGATCTTGATTGATTCTTTATCGTAATTGCATTCTTGAAACTTTTTGGAATATTCTTTAGCATCTTGTGAATTTAAAAATCTAAATGGAAAGTTTCCATAAGCTTCATCCTCAAACTGAATGATTACTGTGTTGGGTGGGATCTTTTTAATTGTGTAATCAGGAACTTCAATGTTAGAAATAATCTCTCCTATACTTGGAGCAAAAGGTTTCTTTTTTGAAAATGCTACAATTGCATTTCTTACCTGTTCATATGAGTACTCCATAAACACATCACACCAGACTTCTATAACTTCTCTATCATTGATATTTAATTGTGTTGATGGATTTAGATTTTTGTAAAATTTCAAAACCTTTTTGATTTCCTTTTTTTCCAAATTTAACTAATCCTTTCACTAAATGGAGGGGCGCTACTATATATAGCAATCTGCAATGTCGTATGCGAAGAATTGTTATCTGTGAGTGTGCAACACACCCCTCTTGTTTTATCTTGTTTTTTCTTGTTTATTTTGTTTATATTGTTTATATATAGAAAGGGGTTGTGTAATTTTTACATATCGGCTATGTACTTTTTACATAACGGTTGTGTAATTTTTACATATCAATACCCTCTCCATTTTCTATAGTTCAGTACCTTTATCACTGTATTTTGACTAGAAGTTTGGTAATCAATATACTTATTATCTTTTAGGAATTTCATAAATTTAATTACTGTTTTATATCCCCATCCAAGATGACTAGCAATTTCTATCTGTGTGGTTGTAAAGGTGCCTGCCTCTCCGTACTTATCATCAAAGTAAGCCTTAAAGAGGCAATAGGAAAACAAAGTCCATGCTTTTGAATTTTTGATAATAGGATCATTCACCAGCTCGTTTGAAAATCCTGTGTACCCTTTCTTTACCTCTTTTTTAGCCATTGATTAAACCTCTTATTCTACATACTTTTCTTGATAATCACTTATATAGATTTCTCTATGATTTCCTTGTGTATCACCATAAATCAGTCCTTCATCATATAGTTTCTTTAATGATGCTTTGAACTTGTTTTCACTGATTGACAAGTCTAGATTTCTAATGTCCAATTCTAAATATCCGCTATAATCACAATTGAATAATAGATAAGTGAAAGTCCATAGAGAGTATGTATCTCTATAGGCTTTTGTACTTGTAAATGATCGAGGAAGTATAATGTAATCTTCTTGCATCCTATTACCTCCTACATTGACATTGGATCAAAGTCATCAACTGGTACTTTTTCGACTTGTTTTTCTTCATTTAGAATGTCTTGCATTGTTGGAGCTGTATTTGCTTCAATCGCTTGATGCACTTGAGGAGTTTCTTCTACAACAAAATTACTTGTTGTATCTTCAACACCCATTTCTTCAGGTACATACATTCCTTGGAATTCTGATGTAAAAGCTTCTCTTAAACATTGAGCAACTGCAACTTTTCTAATCATTGTTGCTGGTTTACCACTCCATTGAGCGTTAACTGTTCCATCTTTCTTTTTACCAACATATTCATCAAGTGATACTTCTACACGTTCAGGTTCTCTGTCTTTTCTATAGACTTCACACCATCCGCCCACAAGTTCTTCTCTTGATGGAATATAGAATGTACCAACACGATAATCAATCTTACCTTCAGCAGTTAAAACAATGATTCCTGCTTTCTTTCCTTGATATTCGGGGTGTTTATCTGCTCTTTTTTGATATACATCTTTAGAAACAACCATTGTTGCTGGTGAACTACCATATTTGATTAAGTGTGCTTCTTTAATAAATGGATTTAATTTTTGCGCTGAACATAATGCAATGAATAGTTTGACTTCTTGATCACTTACATTACCTCCTCCAGCGACCAAATAAGCCTTTACGATTTTAGAAGATAGCTTGATTTCTCCTGTATCTGTTTTGATTGTTGTTACTTTATTTTCTCTTACTTCATTTGCTTGTTGTACCATGCTTTGTACTGCCATAATTTATTTTCTCCTTTTGTTTAGTGTTATAATTTACCTCGAAAGTGAGGTGAAATAGTGTCAGTAGTGCTAACAAAATTAGCTGATAAATTCTTATGTTCTACATATAAAACATTTCTAGAAAGGCGTGCTCAAGGTTATTCGTTAGACAGATCAAAACAATTTAAAAATAACTTTGAGCAACGAGAACCATATATTTTAGATTTTAATATCGAAGATGTTGGCGACATTCTAAACGAATTAAAATCCGTTGGCTTTGTTAAGGAGTGGGTAAGTGGCGACTTCCTTCTCACAAATAATGCTATTGTTTATATGGAAAGTAGATTTAAAAACGGTTTGATAGAACTTACAGATTTTATTGCTAAGTTTATTCCTTAGGGCGTTCAGATACTGAATGCCTTTTTGCTGATGAAATAAAATCGCATTTGTAATCACCTTCAAACTTTAAAACTATTTGTGTACCTAGATAATCTGTTTCTGATGAAACGGACATAACTCCCTTAATTTCATGACCATTAACGAATAATTTTCCATTCTTATCTAAATAAACCTTATTCATAATTTCACCTCGTAACTTTCTTTAATTAATTTCTTTAATGCTATATTTATTGATTGCACCCGTTTGTGGATCACTTAATTCTTTTTCAGTTAGCTTCACTTCTCCAAAGCTGAATGTTGGGTTGATGTTTTTGATTACATCCATATATCTATTCAACATTTGAAGAGCTGCTAAATCGCCCTCAAATTCAAACGTTTTCTTCCATGCTCTTCCTTGGAACTTTTCAGGCGTTTGCTTGATTTCGGTAACGATATACTTATCATTTACGTTAGCAATCGTTTCATCACCACGCTTGATTGGTGTGTATTTAGGTTGATTTTCAACTGTTTGAGAAGCTTGTTTTTTGACTTCTTCCAACTCTTTTTGATGTTGAAGTTCAGCTTCTTTTTGTTTCTTTTCAAACTCTTCTTTTTGATGTTGAAGTTCTGCTTCTTTTTGTTGAGCAACTGCTTGTGATTGCTTTTTGATGTTATCTACTTCATCGGTAATCATTTCAGTTACTTGAGGAAGCCCTTCAGTATTTAAAAGATTTTGATATTTTTCTCTTGAAATAAGCTTTTCATCAACATTTGCAATAAGACATGCATTGATGATTGTTTTTTCAATCATTTCAAGATTCAATTTGTCATTCTTTTCTTTTTCCATCAAAGCATTGAATTGCGCTTCAACTTGTTCTTCAAATTTCTTTTTGGATGTTGAAGCGTTAAGCCATTTTTCATCAAAAACGAACTGATCAGCGTATTCCTTTGAAAGCATTTTTCTATTAATTAACACATCTTTTAATTGATCAATAGCTGCTTGTCGCTCTTTTCTAAGAGCTTCTTTTTGTTGTTGGACGAATACATCCACATTTTCAGCCACAACACTTGCAGTATCATTTAAAGCTTTAACAACTTTATTTACCTTTGCTTCAAATTCTTGGTAAGGTTCAATATATGCTTTTTTAACTGCTTTTCTTTCAGTTTCTATTTTTTTAGCATATGAACGATATAAAGGAACCATTCCAGTTTTAGCTTTTACAAAGTCCTTGAAATTCTTTTCATCAACAACAACGCCTTTTTTAGCTTCAATTGCTGGAATCAATTTGACCATTTCATCTATATTAGAAACGATTGCTTCGTTAGCTGGTCTTTTTTGAACCTCTAACGATAAATGTTTTTCATCAATGTCAACGTGTTCTTCAATAACTTCAGCTTTGGCCTCAACAACTTTTTCTTCAGCTGGTCTAAAGAATTCGATAACATTGACAACTCTATAGCGTTCATCTAACACTTGATTAGCTGGTTGCCAGAAGATTGCATTATCTTGTTTTAAAATGACAAACGCTTTGTCTCCTGGGTATGTTAATTTGACAACTGGCTCTCCATTTACAAGAAAGCAGTTGTTGATTGATAAGAAATTGATTACTATATCAAACTCTTCTCTTGATGTGATTTTAACGGCTACTAGCTCATTGAGTAGCCCTGTTTGAAACTCATTCATGTTCTTTCTTCTTCCTTTCTACGATAAAAATTTATTTATGAAATACACTTGACCTTTACCAGTAACTTTAGTAGTCAATGTAATTCTTGTACTTCCATCTGGATTACTAATTGTTCTTTCTTTAACTTCAAACAATCCAAGATCCATTGATTTTTGTGTTGGCTGATTGTAACGTTCACCCTTTTTAATCAAGTAACCGTTGTCTCTCATCTACTCAAATAAACGATTTTGACCAATCTCATAGCCATTTTGTCTGATTAATTTAGCTAACTGACCAATCAAAATTGATTCATTGCTGGCACTTACTGCATCAGCAAATAGAGCTTTAGGTTTTAGTTCTTTATTTTCTTCAATCAAACCTTGTTTTTCTTCCATCAAAGCTTTTACTTGTTTTCTTGAATATTCCAACGCTCTATTCATTACAGTTTCAGGACTGTTCCATCTTCTTTCTAATTCCAAGAAGTATTGTCTGACTTCTTTACCTTTGTCACTTCGTTGGATCATTGCAATTTCTTTTGCCATGTCTAAAGTGATTTCATAATCTTGAAGTTCTTGGTGAGCTTGGGTGTTAAAAACTTTACGCCCTAAATAATCAACACTTTCTTGAAATCCATATTGGTTCATACGTTCAAACCAATTTCCAAATCTTTCAGTAACTCCTAAAAACTTATGGAGCTCTCTTGCTGACAATGTGATGCGGTCATTGTCATAATTTACTTTTAATAGTTCATTCATATAGGTTCTCCTTTCTAACTGACTTCTTTTAATTCCTTGTTTCTGTTTTCAAGGAATGGCGGTGGCGTTTTTGTTTTAATCAAGTTCCAGTACCACAATTCAGTTTTAAATAGATATTTAGCATCTAGTACCAAATCATCATAATGTAGATAAACAACTCTTGTTTCTTGTTTTCCTGCACCGTTGTTAGCCCAAGGAATATCAAGAATTGCATATAGGACAAAATGTCTTAATCCCGTTGTAATCATGTAATGCAGAACTTGGAAGTAGTAGCATATTGGAATATGATCATTAGTCCACTCTTTGAGCATTGCTCCGTTTTGAATGGTTGTTGATTTTATCTCCAATCCCCATTTTTCTTTGGTTGCAATTTCAATCATTGCCCCATCAAGATTTGCTCTAAGAAATGGATACTTCTTATTTGAAAGACTGATATCTTTCGTATCAATCAATTCAAACTTGTTTTTATAAAGGACACCGAACAATTCAATGAGGATAGGTTCCAATGCATTTCCTTTTTCGATTGCTTCACTCGTTTGAAATACAGGCTTTTTAACACCTGTCTTTTCCTCCCACAATTCATAAGGTGTTTTGTAATTGTTTACATTCATTGCGATTCCTGCATCAGAACCACCAATTCCTTTTCCTCTTAATTGATGCCAATGTTTTTTGTCTTTGACATAGTCAATGTTGCAGTTAGGAAAAAACTCCTCATAGTTCGTAGTTTCCATTTTCTAGATCCTTTTTAGCACTTGCTAATTCCTGATTGAGATAACCAAGTTGAAGATAATCATCACTGTCTAGATGATCCTTACATTCCATGCAAATGATTGAACTCTCTAAATCAGCAACTCTTTCTTCTAATTCTTTCTTTTTCATCCTCTAAAGCTCCTTTAAATTATTCTTGGATGTAGTTATCCAATTCATTACTGCAATGCATGAAAGCATTTTTAGCCGGTGTAAACATTCCTTTGACCTTTTCAATGTCAATATTGATTGGAGCCATTTCTAAGAAAAGACTTCCTAAGATGTTCCAATCAGCATCAGCTAATACCGAAAGTGCATCTCCATCTTTCTTGATGCTTAATTCTAATTTAAGTAATGGTATTGCTGGTCTTTCATCTGTTTCCTTTTCAGTTGAACCAATTTGAACAACCTTGACATCTGCACCTGCAGCTTTTGCGGTTTGGATGATGTCTTCTAAATCTTTTTTTGTCATATTCTATTCCTCTCTTTTTATATAGATTTCTACTGTGTACTTTTGCGTTTTTGGACTGTCAACGAAGATATCTATCTTGTTACCCTTAATCACTCCACCGCAATCTTCCGCAATATATTCATTTCCATTGATTTTTATAATCGAACCATATGGTATGATTGTAGGATCTACCGCTATGGTTCTTCCCTCTTCAGCAATAGCACCTGTAGAAGTTAAACGACCGTAAATATCTTCTCCGGGCCAATAGTAAGTAACAGTAAATTGGCCAAGAGTTCTTCATTTTTGAAGTTCTTCTAATTGAGCTATAAGATACTTGTTATCCTCTTGAACACTATCATATAAATCTTCAAAGCGGTTCTTATCAGCTAAAGCATCACTGTAATAATCTTCCAAAAGAGAAATCTTTCCCTTTTGTTGTTGAACTTTTGTTTTATAAGCATCCAATTTGTTTTGGTAGTAACAGATTGGAGCAATGATACAAAACATCACTAATATTGAAATAAGAAAATATGTTCTTTTTTTGACTTTCATATTGCATTTTCTCCTTTAATGACTTAGAATTTACTTGCTATGTTGTGTGCCTAGATATAGGCACCTTTTTTATATACTCCTGACCAAGATTGCTAAACAGTTAGCGATAAAACAACCGATAACAATAATCGTGGCCAAACCTCTTGCTGATAGTTTCATAAATCACACCTCCTTTTCGTTCACTTCAAACATTGCAATGTATTCACATTTTTTAAGAAACTTTTCCTCATGTGTTGTAAGTCCACCTGATAGAAATAAGTTTTTGACTTCTACTTCAAATCTTCCTGATTCATAGCCCAATTCAAAACGATTTCTTGGATAATCTTCTCTTTGAGAAATTCTAAGAATTGCTAGAATTTTTTTATCTATTTCACTCTTGATCATTTCTCTATCCGCACGAATCAGCATTTTTCTATCCCTTCTATCTTTGGCAATCTTATTTGCCAATTCATAGTAGGATTTTTGATACCATTTGAATTCCTTTAACTTGTGTACTAAAACTGCAATGACAATAAACAAAATACAGCACATGATAATTAATGAATTTTTACTCATAAATTTTCTTTTCCTTTCCATTACTAGCCATCAAGGAACCAACCTCTTAAATAAAAACTTGTATGGTATTAGTTTTTTTATGTCTGTAGTTAGTAAATCATCAATGCTATTTTGTTATCGGAGGCTTGAGATTGGCTCCTTGATGACCAGTAATTACTTATTTAATTTTTAAGAACTTGCGTTCTTTTGGTACTGTTCTTCGATGTAATCATCAAGAACACTCTTAGCAATCAACGAACCATTTTTGTCCTTGATACTTTTCAAAATATTTGTGTTAACAAGCTTATAAGTACGAGTTATTCCGATTCCTAGATAATTTGCAGCTTTTTTAACTGAAAACAGCGGACCATATAATTCTCTTGCCATGATTACCTCTCCTTTCCTAAATTCCAAGTAAGATAGAACCTTCAAACCTTTTTCTTAATGAATGTTTTACATAATGAAGTTCTTCATCTTCTAAAATTTCCATGTTTAGAATTTCTAAAATTTGATTTAGAACACCAACGTAATCATTAATGATTTGTTCTGTTGTTTTTTCTTCTCTTCTTTCTTTGACATTGATGTAAGCTGTTGAACCATTAATAATTCTTTCTAGATATTGTTCTCTTGTTTCATCCATAGTTTTTTTCTCCTTTCTTAAACTCCAAATTCTTGTATTTAATAAAGTGTCTTTTTAGGAAACTTCATTAAATATCAGTTAAAATATGTTTGTGCTTGATAGAAAATTAACGTTTGCGTTAAGTATTAGGTAAAATATATAGTTCCTCCATTGGTATTTTTAATACCTGAGAAACCATTAGTAATTCCTTGCCTTCAAAATCTACAATGCCACGTTCCTTTTTAGAATAAGTAACCGTGGAACATTTAAGCATTTCAGACATCTGTTTTTGCTTGATATCTAACTCAACACGTCTTGCTTTAATTTTCCTTGTGTTAATTTTTGCATTCATTGTTTCACCTCTCTTTACGTTTGCGTTAACTTTACATTACTATAGTAACTTAACACAAATTGAAAGTCAATAAAAAATTATAATATTTGTTAAGTTCACTCTAATCTTTTTTACTTTTATTATAAAAAATGTTAATTTTAATATAAGAAAAAGATTGTTTAGGAGGCTTAAAAATGAGTTATGATAGACCGGGAGATAGAATAAAAAAATTAATAAAAAAGAACGGACTTTCTCAAAAAGAATTTGTGGAAAAATTTAATGAAAAGTATGGTTATTCAGATTCTGAAGCAACAGTCTCTCAATATGTAAACAATAAGCGAACACCTGAAATTGACAAAATGGTAAAAATTGCAAATTTCTTCAATGTAACACTTGATTACATAATGTGTAGAACTGATGTTGATAGTGATATGTCTATTTACGACAAACCAAAGGAAAATACATCTAAATCAAACATATCTTTCTCTACCCCACAAGAAGCACTAAGTTTTATTTTAAAACAAGAAATGGTAGCCGATTTTGGTGGGTATGATTTAGAAAATATGTCTGATGATGAAATCATGGAGATGGCAGAAGATATTGCTGATATGTTGAAGATTATATCTAGAAAGCACAAATAATATTAATTAAGGGAGTGTGCTTATGGATGAATATAAACAGTAAAATTAAAATAGAAGCTCTATTTTATGAATTTAAAACATCAAGTGTAAAAGAAATTGCTGATCACTTGGATATATCTATCCAGTATCAAGATTTCAAAGCAAAAACTTTAGATTCAAGACTGATGATTGTTGATTCTAAAGGCTACATATTTGTAAGAAGTGATTTAGATTGTGCGTATGAAAACTTTCTTATAGCACACGAGTTAGGACACTACGTCCTGCATTATGATGAAAACATCAGTTTTAATTTTCTAAGGCGAGTCTATAAAACTCGTTTAGAAAGAGAAGCAAATGAATTTGCTATTAGATTACTGATGTACAAAGAACTACATAATATAAAAGAACTAGAAAATATTGAATTTATTGTAAAAGAAAAAGGAATACCGCTTAAAGTGTGGTATTCACTGAATGAGAAAATAACGATTGATTAAAGGAGTGATTTATATGAAAGCGTTAAATTCGTTATTTACAGTTATATCAATTTATATTATTGCATTATTTGTTTACAGTTGCATTTTGCAAGGTTTCTTAGTTACCGTTACAAAAACAATAGATAAATTATCAAGATGCTTTGAAATTTTTATAATTTTGTTTTTTTTAACAGCATTAGCAATCGTTGTGTTTTCTAAAGACGTCAAAACTACTTTTCCTATAACTATAGCAATGTTTTCTTTAGGTGTTGCACTGCTAGCTTATGCTCATAGTGTAAGAAAATACGATTCAAGAAACATAGAATATTACTCTAATAAAGCTGATGAACTTGAATCATTGCATAAAGCAGGAATTATTGATGATGAAACTTATCAGAAGAAACTAGAAATACTAAAAATAAAATCCAAAAAAATAAAATACTGAGGTAATTCGAATGAAGAATAGCTATGATGAAACATTGTTATCAAAAAAATATATAGATATGTATGATTATAATTCTTTTTTTGAAGAGAATATAGCATCTTTAAAACAACAAATTTCTGATGTTTCAGGTCCTTTGTTAAACGATTATGCCAAACAGTTAGTTGAAGCGTTTAATAATAATTTGGCTAGTTCCGATGATTTTAAACATTTTTCAAATGTGATTGATTCACTTAAAAAATCAAATATCTGTATTTCTTCTGAATATATATCTGAGATATCTAAATCATTCATATCAAATATTGATTTTTCTTCAATTAACGACTCGTTAAGCAAAAACATAGAAATAATTCGATCTATCCTCAACGATGATGAAACTGATAAATCAAAAATTAATGATATAGATTTTAACATTCCATTTCCAAATGATATATCTGTTGCTGAAATGGAAGCAACTATAAATGGCGAAGAATATATTAAACCAGATTTAGACTACAAAAAATTTGATGTTCTTTTAGCTACAATGTCCTTTATTGGTGATCCGGTAAAAGCAACAAATATACTTTCTCAACTAATTTATTTTGCTGACCATTCGGTCAATATGACATTTAAAATACAAATATATAGCGCTTTGAAAGAACAAATTGTTGCTTTAATTGCCGGTGGAATTATTGGTGTTGCATTATTTGTGATTGATGTTTTGCTAAATTACTTTCTAAAAGATAATGAAATTTATAAGAAATTTATAAAATTAAAAAGATTCAATAAAGAACGTTAAGAAATAGTTTTTTTTGCCATTATCCACATTAATAACAAATTCCAAAGAAACAAATTTAATGATTTCAATTCAAATGCTATGCAAATAAAACACAAACTTAAAACATGCCATTCAGGCTTTTCAACAATAGATTTTAAATACATTTTTATAGCATATTTAAAAACATCTTTTATGAGTTTAATATTATTCATACTTATACCACCCTTCATTGATATAAGTATAACTAATATATGATATCAATTCAAACTATAACAAACAAGAAAAGAGGAAAAACAAATGAAAAAATTATTAAGTCTAGTATTAATTGGAGCTTTAGCTCTATCTCTAACTGCATGTGGAAATAGCAGTTCAAAAGACAATTCATCTTCAAAAGAAACAACTACAACAAAAAAAGAAGAAAAGAAAGAACCTTTAAATTTAACAGGGACTTGGAAATCAGATGAAAATGAGGGCACATGGATGGAAGCTACAATTTCTGATAACGTTATTTCTATCGATTGGGTGACGGATGAAGGAAAAACAAAAGCAACTTATTGGGTTGGTTCATATGATGCTCCTACTACTGCCAATAGTGAATATTCATGGGTATCTAATAATGACCATGAAAAAACTAAAAATGCACTATTAGCTTCAAATGATGATACAAAAGAATTTACATATAAAAATGATATTCTTTCATTTACCGCTTCTATGCAAGGTGTCAGCAAAGTAGTTGAACTAAAGAAACAATAATATGAAAAATACCAACCACGATAAAAACCTAGATTACATTTATGATAATCATCCTAATTTGCTGGATTCTTATATAGATGTCTATGAAAATTCAATATTAGCTGTTGATCATACTATCAGTCCTGAAGATATGATTGATATAACTGAAATGATTATAGCTTTTGAAAAAGAAAAAGCATTGAAACTTAATTAAATATATTACGCCTGTTTTACACCATAGGCGTTTTATTATACGAAAGGAGACGTGATTTATGTCAAAAGCAAGAAAAATCAAGAAAAAAGATGGTAAATATACATATGAAGTAAATGAAGTTGTTGGTAAAAACGAAAACGGGAATCCTAAAAGAATTTATGCTTATGGGGCTACTTTAAAAGAAGCAAAAGAAAATTTAAAAATCAAGCTAGATGCATACAACCGCATGGGCTATCAGAATCTTCAAAATAAAATGACTGTAAACGAACTGTATGATTATTGGTTGAAAAATGAAGCAACAAACAAATCATTAAAAGAAAATACAATGCATGGATATACAGGTGTTTACAACAATCATATTAAGCCTTGTTTAGGTCATTTATATTTAAAAGATATAAATGTCATGGTAGTTCAAAACTTTATTACAGAAGCATCTGAACGCCTAACTAAATATATTATGAAAAATGTTCATATCGTTTTAGGACAAATGCTTCGTTTAGCGTTTGATCAAGGATTTATAGCTAATAATCCATATCTCTATATCAGGAAGAAAAAATATAAAAAAGATAAATGTTTAAATTATGAATTACCAGATGAAGATACCTTGAGGCTAATCCCTACCCTATTCCATGAAACTGATCCAGAATACATTTCTTTCTACATTGCTCTTTACACTGGTGCAAGATGCTCTGAAATATTCGGTTTGACATGGGATGATGTTGATTTTGAAAAGCACACATTAGATATCAATAAGCAAATAAGTGAAATTGGTGGTATTCATGAAATTGCAACAAAAACCCCTACATCGATTAGAAATATTAAAGTTTCTAATGATTTGATAGAAATGTTAAAAAAGTATAAGTCTAATTTGGATAAATTTGCCCTTCTCTACGGTAAAACATTTGGAGGGGGTAAATATGTATGTAGTGATTCAAAAGGTTATCTAAAGCGACCTAGCTACGTTAGAAGAAATATCCAAAAGAAGCTTAAACCATACAACAAGGAATTTAGATTTCATACATTGAGACACTTCTATGCAACTAAAGCACTAGAAGCTGGAACAAATGTCAAAGCAGTATCAAGAAGACTTGGTCATGCCTCGGTTCAAGTAACCTTAGATAGATATGTAACATTCACTCCTGAAATGGATGATGAAGCAGTAGATATTTTTGATGGTGTTATAAATGATTTCTTTTCAGAGAAAAAAACTCGAAAATCTACTCCGCAATAATAGCTAGTTACGCAAACATTCCGCAATTTTATAATAAAACAGTATAAAAAGATATAAACAAATATGAAATAAAATGTATATGTGGAGAGTGATTTCTTCACATTTTTCTATTACAATATAAAATTATATAAAAAAGTATGTTTTAACATGCCCGATACGAAATCGAAATCGGGCATTTTTAGTTTTCAATCTCTCAAAAATATTGATATTACTAGCTTTATGTTTAATAATGTAGCTCATTTTTCGCTCAATTACGCATATACTCCGCATTTTTATTTCAAATTGCGGAATTAATAATATTTTTTCAGTCGTTTTAAATAGCATTTGGGTCGTTATTGATTTCATTTTTCATGAGTTGGTTGTAAGCTATAAAAGGTCGGGAGGAGTTATATGGCACTTAATAATGTTTACAATTATATTAGAAAATACATAGATAGAGATTTTAGCAAAAGATTAAATGTGTATGCAAATTATGAATGTGATGACATGATAGAAGAATGCGTAATGATGATAGATTATTATGATCATGATTGCCCTGCTTTTATTTACTATACTGAAATCAACAATATTATCATATTCAATGATTTTGATGTTGCGTTATGTAATGCGTACCCTGCTCAATCTCATTTTTTTGAGACAACGTTTGATAGAGTACTAGACATCTTAATAATGCAAGACACTTTAGTTAATGATGATATTGAAATACTGAATGAATTTATAAATTAAAAAGTTCCCTAGTTAATAGGAGAACTTTTATTTTAAAAATGTTTGGCAACACCAAATTATAAACATTACACATGAAGCCATTCCTAAAATGGTACAAGTTTTTAGAACGATTTTAAAAAATATTTTTTTAGCTCGTAACATTTTATTTCTTGTGATTGATAAGATAAACATAATAAAGCAATACATGACTACAATCATTACAATTCCAATTAAACATCCTAAGCAGATCAGTTCAACTAAAGGCACTGGTTGTCCATCAACATGAGTAAACAAATCATTGATTAGTGACATTCCACCGAACATAACAAATGAAATACCAACAAAGATAGCCACGATTGCAATCATTTGAGACATTAAAGAATCTTTTTGTGCTTCGATATCTTTTTTTACAGAATTCTTTAAATCATTTATCTTTTTAGTTTGAGAAGAAATAGAATTATTAACTTCCTTAACTTGATCAGTAATTTTTTTGTCAAATGCTGAAACCGATTTGCTAAGATAAGGTTCAATTTTATTATCGCTCAATTCCATCATTTCAACTTGATGAATGGCTAATTGAATATGATCAAGCATTTTCAGTAATATCGAATCTTCTTTTTCAAAGTTATTGATTTCAATCTTATTTACCATTGATGATAGATTAACTATTGCATTATCAGTATAATTATTTTCAGTTTTTGACCATTCGAACACTTTATTTGAAAAACTAGAATATAAAATACGATGATATTTTTCTAAATACTTTTTCAAGCTTTCTCGAAACGAATTTTCATCAAAGACTGTTTTATTTAGTATGAGTAATTGAATTATATTATCCATATCTTTCTCAGCGTGTTCATACAAGTTATCTATATGTTCGTTAATTTCGTTATTTAGTTCGTTAATTTTCTCATTAATATTTTCAATTCTATCCATGTTACTAACCATTCGCTAAATTCTCAAAATATTTTTTTATAAGTTGCTCATCAATCACTGCATTTCTTTCGGATGGATGACTATAATAAGTTTCATGCCATGGAAGCTGATTGTGTGTGATATCAACTAATCTTGTAGCACTTAAATGAGCAAAATTATCAATAATCGCATCAATAATTTTTCTAGTATCAGAATCTATCATGTATGGATCATACTGAACTTTATCCCATGATATATTATCTTGAGAATCGAATGAAACTTCCAAATATTCTTTTATTGGTGGTATATTCATCGCACCATATCTTTTGAATTCATGATATGCATTAGGACATACTGGTCCATAATCCCAAGCTTCAATTTTTTCAGGGAAACATCTATTGCCAGTTAAGGCAAGCATATATCCTTGAACAAAATATAATAACTTTTGTAATTTTAAATTAGAAATAATAATTCCTTTTTCATTGCATTTATTAATTATATATCTTGCTATATCTAAAACATCATATTCTCTACCCATACTAAAAACTCCCCTATTCATAAACGCCTAATTTTTGTCTCATTTTCATTTCTTGCTATAGGTATTATACATTGATTGATTATATTTGTGCAACGAATTTTATCTACATATCTCTTTTCGTACTATTTTATACTGTTTCATATTGTATTATTCCTCAACTTTTATTGAAATAATCCCTTACATATAATAAGGATAGAGAAATTTGAAAAAAAGCACAAAAAAAGAACCTACCCAAAATTCGTATTGAGTAGGTCTTTTCATGCAATTATTAGTTAATACTAACATATATATTATACATCAAATTTGATTTAAAATTATACTTTTTTTAAATATTTTCCTGATAACCATCCACTTGGAGTTCTTGCCCAACCATTTTTCCATTCATAGACAGTTACTCGTGTGCCTCTTTCAAGACATCCATCTTTATCTTTATCATGTTTTTGGCCATCTTTAGTTAATTCATTATGAGTTTTTCTACGATAATTAGTACCTGGGCCAGTTCTAACACTTAAATCACTAGCAGTAACTTCATATGTTCCTGTTGGTCTTTCACTTGATGAAGTTGATTGTGATGGTTTAGTAGCAGCTGGTGCAGGTGCTGTAGCAACAGTTCCATTTACAATTGCATCAAATGGAAAATTAGTTCCTGGACAATTAGTAGAGCAAACATCCTTATGTTTTTGTACTTTAGAAATTCCGTATTTATTTTTTAAATACGCTACCAATTCTCTACCTGCATTGATTTGAGTTTGATTCATTGTTTCTGTCATGTATGAACCTTCAAAACAAATACCAATAGAATCGCTATTAGAACCTTTAGCGTGTGATCCAATTACTCCTTCAGGTCTTCCTCTATAAATAGATCCATCTTTTCTCACAAAAAAATGGTATCCAATACCTGCCCAACCATTTGATAAATGCCAGCTATGAATATCATCTGCAGTACATGATTTAGCTTCAGCATGATGAAGAATAATTCTATTAGTAGATTTTCTATTTGATAATTTTCCATTCCAATTATAAGTTTTTTCAATAATGTTCATTTTCGGTTCAAAAGTTCATCACACTTTTTTCACAAAATACCTCTATACTATAAGTGTTCTTAAAAAGAACACTTTTTCATAAACTTTTTCCCCCTTGAGTCACAGAGATGTGGCTCATTCCTTTTATATAAAGAAAAATCCTGTCTTCTCGACAAGATTTTCTCATACATTCTTTATAGAATACGTTTTCTCCATTTTTCCCATAGGGTTCCCTGAACATACTGATAAGCTTTATCATAAACCAATATTGCTATCTGCCCAACCATTACAGCTGCCAAAAGCAATTGATCTGACACTGCTTTCTGAAACAGCATCGAGCGAAATCCGAAAAGACACGGGAGATACACCAGATTAAAGATCACATATTTTACAAGCCAGTAAATCCCCATCCTATGTCCCATCTGTGGTCTTTTCGCAAGAAATATCCAGACTGCTTCAATTCCAAGAATATAGAATCCCATCGCAGCAAATGTAATTACATAAAATTTGTTCGGCGTAACCAGGAATCCTAATAAAATTGCTGCCAGATAAAAGGCTGCCCCTGTACGAAGGCCGAACTCACGAATAACAATCCCTACAAAAAATGCCGCTGCTGCCAACAAAAACAATGTATTTGTCTCGATCACGCTTCCAAGTGCCATACACACAACAGTCACCGCAAGGATCAAACCTCCAAATGCCATTTGTTTTGCTTTTACATGCATGAGCAGAGATCGCCTCCCATACATTCACACAATGTGTCCGCAAGCCATAAGTCGCAACACATATTTCCTGTACCACAGGAATTCTGTCCTCCCGGTGCATAGCCGCCACCATACGGACTGTTCTGATACCTTCTGCTATTGAAATCCAACTGATTCAACAGCTGACGAAACTGCAGATTGTTTGGTTCCATATTTACTGCCTGTGCCGCGTGATCCCTTGCCAGAATCTGATTTCCGATTCCTGCATTCGCACAGCCACTCAGATAATACCACATCGCACTTCTCTGCTGAACCTGATCCAGTGTATTGATTGCCTCTCTATAACGTCTGCTGTTAATATAGTTCGCAGCTGCCTGCAGTTTGGGATCCATCGTTCCATAGCCATAAGAGCTGTTCTGATTTCCATAAGACTGATTTCCATAAGAATAACTTTCAGAAGAACCATATCCATAATTATTCCCGTACGAATTTCCTCCATTCGCACGCTCTCTCATGATAATATCATACGCTTCCTGTACTTCCTTAAACTTCTCTTCTGCAAGATCTGCTAACGGATTGTTCACATTTGCATCCGGGTGATATTTTCTTGTCAGATCCCGATACACTCTCTTTATCTCATCATCCGACGCATTCGGTGACACACCGAGCACATCATATGGATTTTTTGTCATCATTCTTTTCCTCTCTTTTCTTCATCTGAATCTTATTGTAATGATTCCAGACTCCATCATATAATATATTTCTTAAAATGTCTACGTCAACCAGACATGGCAGTTGTTCAAAA
>ENA-ORSM01000225-ORSM01000225.1-human-gut-metagenome-genome-assembly--contig:-NODE-225-length-48346-cov-15.335839_pt1 | contig 48346 bp, 38 predicted proteins | sample MGYA00241903_ERZ509170 | MGnify/ENA primary metagenome ERZ509170 (study PRJEB26280, sample SAMEA2338784) | human gut metagenome | biome: human gut; feature: human-associated habitat; material: faeces...
ATTCAGGATGAGAATGTACCAGTACCAGCGGATGCAGCAGCATTTACACTGTTAAAAGAACAGTTAGACGAGGTACTAGGAACATTAACAGAGAGAGAACAGAAAGTTTTAAGATTACGTTTTGGATTAGATGACAGCAGAGCAAGAACACTTGAAGAAGTCGGAAAAGAATTTAACGTTACAAGAGAACGTATTCGTCAGATCGAAGCAAAAGCACTGCGCAAGTTAAGACATCCAAGTCGCAGCAGAAAATTAAAAGATTATTTAGATTAAGGTATGATTATGGAATTATCAAACAGATTAGAGACGATCGCATCATTTGTCACAGAAGGATATGTTGTGGCAGACATCGGGACAGATCATGGATACATACCAATCTATTTAACAAAGAATGGAAACTGCCCGAGAGCCTATGCGATGGATGTAAATAAAGAACCATTAAGCCGTGCAAAAGCACATATTGAAGAAGAGAATGCAGGAGAAACCATTTCCTGCATTCTTTCTGATGGATTGCATGAATTACCGCAAGATGAAGTGGATTCCGTTGTGATCGCAGGAATGGGAGGAGACTTAGTTGTAAGGATTTTAGAACAGGATTTTGATAAGTTAGCAAATGTCAAAGAACTGATCTTATCCCCACAGTCTCATTTAGAAAGAGTCCGCCATTTCTTAAATGATCATGGATTTCGCATCTTAGAGGAAGAGTTTTTAAAAGAAGATGGAAAATATTATGTTGTGATCCGCGCAGTTCATGGAAAACAGCATTATAATAAAGAATGTTTTTATCGTTTTGGAGAAGAATTAATTCTTGCAAAACATCCAGTACTTCTTGAGTATCTGGATCAGGAATATATAAAATATTCAAAGATCAAAGAAAGTCTTACAGATGATTCAAAGGAACATATTAAAAGACGCAAAGCTGAAGTAGAGGATTTACTTGGAGATATCATGGAGGCACTTTGTTATTATGAATTGTAGAAAACTGATCGACCTTTTAGAGATGGAAGTACCATTAGAGACAGCAGAAAGCTGGGATAATCCAGGATTTCTTGTTGGAGATAAAGAAAAAGAGATTAAAAAAGTTTTAGTTGTTCTGGATATTACAAATGAAGTGGTAGAATATGCGATCAAAGAACAGGTAGATTTTATCCTTGCACACCATCCAGTGATCTTTTCAAAGATCAGCAGATGTACTAGTGATGATTTTCTTCAGAATAAACTTTTGAAGCTGATCAGTCATGGAATCTGTGCTTATGGAATGCATACTTGTTATGATGTATGCAGAATGGGAGACCGTATGGTAGAACGTCTGGGACTTAATAATCTATGTGGACCTGTAGAAGATAGTGCATCTGGTAATGAAAAGGCACAGGGAAAAGGAATCGGTATCACAGCATACATCGAAGGAGATGTGACTGTTGGAGAGTACGCAAAGAAAGTCAAAGAAGCATTTTCATTAGAAAGTGTTATGGTATTTGGTGATTCAAATACGAAGATTTCAAAGATCGCGATCGTTCCAGGATCAGGAAGAAGTATGATAAGCACAGCTAAGCAGACAGGTGCTGATGTATTTTTAACTGGAGATATCGGACATCATGAAGGTCTTGATGCTATAGATATGGGAATGTGCGTGATCGATGCAGGACATTATGGATTAGAACATGTATTTATTGATGATATGAAACAATTCCTTTGTGATCAGACAGAAAATCTGGAAGTGATCACATATAAAGCAGGAAGTCCATATAAAGTTTTTTAAATAAATTTGTTTATTGATGAAAAAGAAAGAAGTGATGGTATATGATCAAAGTTACAGCAGGTCAGTCTATTTATGAAGTAGAAGAAGGAACAACACTTGAACAGCTTGCGAAACAGCTGCAAAAAAAAGAGGAACCAGTGATCCTTCTCGCTTACATGGATGGGAAACTAACAGAGTTATTTACAGAGATCAAAAAAGACTGTCATGTACGTTTTGTTACATTGAAAGAACAAGCAGGATATATGGCGTATAAACGTACGGCGACTTTTATATTTTTAAAGGCATGTGAAGATCTTCTTGGAAAAGGTGAAAGCACGAAGATAGCAATTGATTATTCTATTGGAAACAGTATCTTTTGTGATTTCTCTTCCATGGAGCGGGTAGTAGATGATAAATTTGCACATTCTATTCAAAAACGTATGGAGCAGTTGTACGAGTCAGATTTACCGATTACAAAAAGATCATTAGATACCGATCAGGCATCAAGATATTTTGACAGTGTTGGATTTAAAGGCAAGAGAGAATTGTTTAAATTCCGCAGAGAATCAAAGACAAATATTTATTCTATGGATGGATATGATAATTATTTTTACGGATATATGACACCATCAACAGGGTACATTCCTACATTTTTAGTTTCAGCATATCAGCATGGTGTTGTGCTTCAGATTCCAAAGCGGAAGCAGACAGAAGAAATTGTGCCGTTTACTCCGCAGCCAAAGCTCTTCCATGTGATGCAGCGATCCAGAGAGTGGACAAAGACAATGGGAGTCGATACTGTTGGAGCTTTAAATGACGAGATCACATATGGCAATATTAACCACCTGATTTTATTACAGGAAGGTTTACAGGAGAAGCTTCTTGCAGATATCGCAGATGAGATTGTAAGCAAGAACAAACGGATCATTTTGATCGCAGGGCCTTCATCCTCAGGAAAAACAACATTTTCACACAGACTGTCTATTCAGTTAGAGATTGCAGGCTTAACACCGCATCCAGTTTCTATGGATGATTATTTCTTAGACAGAGAACTTTCACCAAGAGATGAAAATGGAAATTATAACTTTGAAACAATTGCATCATTAGATGTAGATCTTCTGACAAAACATATCAATCAGCTGTTAAATGGCGAAGAAGTAGATGTTCCAAGTTACAATTTTGTTACTGGAAAAAGAGAGTATCATGGACACAAATTAAAGATTGGACAAAAAGATGTTCTCGTTATGGAAGGAATTCATGGATTAAATGGAACTCTCACAAACGAGATTCCAGAAGATGCAAAATACAGAATCTATGTCAGTGCATTAAATCAGATCAATTTGGATGAACATAACAGAATACCAAGTTCCGATGGAAGATTATTGCGAAGAATCGTAAGAGACGCGATGACAAGAGGAAATGATGCCAGAGAGACCATCTCCAGATGGGATTCCGTAAGAAAGGGAGAAGAAGACAATATCTTCCCATATCAGGAAGAAGCAGATGTCATGTTTAATTCTGCACAAGTCTATGAGATCGCGGTACTGAAACAATATGCGGAACCTTTGCTTTTTGCAGTTCCAAAAGATTGTCCTGAGTATCAGGAAGCAAAAAGACTATTAAAATTTTTAGAATATTTCTTAAATATTCCAAGCGAAGCAATTCCAAAGACGTCTCTTTTAAGAGAATTTATCGGTGGTAGTTGCTTTGACGTGTAAGATGTGATATAATAATTGGCGCTTAGTCGGACAAATGGTCGCGCCGTTTCAGACGAAAGGGAAACGGTGAGGAAAGTCCGGGCTTCACAGGGCAGGATGCCGGATAACGTCCGGTAGGGGCAACCCTCAAGCTAGTGCAACAGAAATATACCGCCACATAAGTGGTAAGGGTGAAATGGTAAGGTAAGAGCTTACCGCCTGGCTGGTAACAGGCAGGGCATATGTAAACCTCATCCGAAGCAAGACCGAGATGAAAACGATAGATCGGCCCGATCTGTTTTCAGGTGGGTCGCTGGAGCTTGCTGGTAACAGTAAGTCGAGATAGATGACCATTCAACGACATAACCCGGCTTATCGTCTGGCTAAGCGTTATAAGAGAAATATCAGAGAAGTTGTGAGAGGAATCTTGCAGCTTCTTTTTTAGTTTATAGAAGAATTCATTTCTTTTAGAAAATGGAGAAATTCTTGAAAGGAATTGCAGAAATAACAAGAAAAACAGTAAAAAAATGAAGTTTTTAAGCTGACTATGAAAGAACTTTCAAAATCATCAATAGAACTTGAAATTAATTTTGAAATGGATATACTAAAAGTATCGAAAGCGAAAGCACGTAAGAGAGGAATTAAAATGAATCCAAGAATTGAGAATTTAAAAGGAAAACTGATCGTATCATGTCAGGCATTGCCAGATGAACCCCTGCACTCTTCTTTCATTATGGGAAGAATGGCACTTGCTGCAAAACAGGGCGGAGCATCAGGAATCCGTGCAAATACACCAGAAGATATCAAAGAGATCAAAACACAGGTAGATCTTCCAGTGATCGGGATCATCAAGAGAAATTACGATGACTGTGAGATTTATATTACACCAACGATCAAAGAGGTCGATGAACTAATGGAAGCAAAACCAGAGATCATCGCATTAGATGCAACGATTTCCAGTCGTCCAAACGGACAGACATTAGATAAATTTTTCCATCAGATCAAAGAAAAATATCCAGACCAGCTGTTAATGGCAGACTGCTCAACCATTGAAGAAGCACTACATGCGGATGAATTAGGATTTGATTTTATTGGAACAACCATGGTTGGATATACGAAACAAAGTAAAAATCTTAAGATTGATGAAAATGATTTTGAAATCTTAAGAACCATCCTTTCCAAAGTAAAACATCCAGTCATTGCAGAAGGAAATATCAACACACCAGAGAAATTAAAGAGAGTGTTAGAGTTAGGAGCATACTGTGCAGTTGTAGGATCAGCAATTACAAGACCACAGCTGATCACAAAGACATTTGCAGATGCGATCAAATAGATAAAAAGGATCAATACGATGGACTATTATGTAAAATCAGTGATACCGATCATTGAATCCAATTATGAAAATTTTACAGCACTGGAAAGAACAATTGCAGATTTCTTTATGAAGAATCAGAAGAAAGTTGATTTTTCGGCCAAAGAGATTGCCAAACGATTATTTGTGTCAGAAGCATCCTTATCGAGATTCGCAAAGAAATGCGGATATCGGGGATACCGTGAGTTCATTTATCAATATGAGGAAACATTTGAGGAGAAAAATAAAGAACTCACGGGACACACAAGGCAGGTTCTAAACACTTACCAGGAACTGTTAAATAAGACATACAGCCTGATGGACGAAGCACAGATCCTAAGGATCTGTGAGAAATTAGGACAGGCAAGGAGAGTATTTGTCTGCGGAAAAGGAAGTTCCGGCCTTGCTGCAAGAGAAATGCGCTTAAGATTTATGAGGATTGGAGTAGATATCAATTCGATTCAAGATCCAGATTTGATGAGAATGCAGGCAGTATTCCAAAAAGAAGGCTGTCTTGTGATTGGAATCAGTATCAGTGGAGAAAGTGAAGATGTATTTTATTTACTCGAAGAATCAAAAAAAAGAGGAGCCGACACCATTTTGATCACAGGAAAGAATAGAGATGATTATGAAAATATCTGTGATGAGTTAGTCTTGATTGCATCAAGAAAATACTTAGATCATGGAAATGTTATCTCACCTCAGTTTCCAATACTGATCATGTTAGACCTGATATATTCCTACTACTTAGAACACGATAAAAAGAAAAAAGAAACTATGCACGATGATACTGTGCGAGCATTAAAAGGAGAAAGAAAATGAGAATTATCGAAACAAAAACTTATGAAGACATGAGCAAACAGGCAGCAAACATTATTGCATCTGTCGTAACATTAAAACCAGATTGCATGTTAGGACTTGCAACAGGATCCTCACCAATCGGAACATACGAAGAATTAGTAAAAAAATATGAAGCAGGAGAATTAGATTTTTCTGAAGTTACAACAGTAAACTTAGATGAATATAAAGGATTACCAAAAGAAAACAAACAGAGCTACTACTACTTCATGCATGACAATCTGTTTGACAAAGTAAATATCAAACCAGAAAATACACATTTACCAGATGGAACAAACTTAGACAGCGAAGAAGAAGCGGCACGTTATGAAGCATTAGTACAGTCTTTAGGAACAGTTGATCTTCAGCTTCTTGGATTAGGAAGAAATGGACATATCGGATTTAACGAACCAGGAGACAGCTTTGTAGAGCCAACACACTGTGTGGATTTAAAAGAAAGCACAATTGAAGCCAACAAACGATTCTTTGAATCAGCAGATGATGTACCAAAACAGGCATACAGCATGGGAATCGGAACAATCATGCGTGCGAAGAAAATCTTAGTTGTAGTCAGTGGAGAAGACAAAGCACAGGCATTAAAAGACACAATCTGCGGACAAATCTCTCCAAAAGTACCAGGAACAATCTTAAGATTACATCCAGACGTAACAATCGTAGCTGATGAAGCTGCTATGTCATTAATGAAATAATTGGATGGAATAAGTTTTAATAAGTAGATGAAAACACCTTTTTTTTGATATAATTGATTTATCAGGGAAGTGGTGTTTTTACTTTTTATATAAATGTTTATTTTATATTGACTGTTAATTGGCAGAAATGTGAGGTGCTTAAAATGAAGCGATGAACCAGATTCACGACCGCCGTTACAGCGAAAAACTCCGCAATGAAGGGCGGAATGATATCCTTGCATATGAAATTGCACTTTGCAAGAAAAGATGTAAAGTGGTAGTGGAAAGGTTGTAGATATGAAAATTCATGAATAATCAAAAAATAACTGCATATACTCTTTCTTAAAGGAGCGTATGTGACATTGAAGAAGAAAATAGAAATCGCAGCCATCTTATGTTCCATCGGCATTTGTGGCTTTGGACAAAATGTATTCGCAGGAGAATTCTTACGATTACCAGCCAAAACCAATGCCAAAGTAGAACAAGTGGTGCAGACAAGACTTTTGGAAGAACAACGGGCGTATCTGATGCAGGCACAGCTTATGACGAAAGTGAACCTAGAGCAGCAGATCAAAGACAAACCCGTCTATATTCCAAAAACAAAACATGTAGTCACACAAAGAGAACGATCGATCCTTGAGAGGATCGTAGAAGCAGAAGCAACCGATAAAGATGAAAAAAGCAAGATACTCGTAGCAAATGTAATTCTAAATCGTGTAAGGAGCAAAGAATTTCCAAACTCGATCGAAGCCGTTGTGTTTCAAAGAGTTTATGGGAAAGTCCAGTTTTCACCGACAGCTGATGGAAGATATGAATCGGTTCATATCACAAAGAGTACAAAAAGAAGTGTAAAAAAAGCATTAGAAGATGGAATCGACTATTCCGAAGGAGCCTTATATTTCGTAGAAAAAACGATGGCAAATCCCAAAAATGTTTCATGGTTTGATGAGGCACTGACCAGATTGTTTACTTACCAAGGACATTCTTTTTACAAATAGTGCTTGACAACAAACCATAAAAGTATTATGATTTTAGACAAATAGAAAAGAAACCGTTGAGAAAGAGTAGTAAGCAGGATCAGAATGATTCAAAGAGAGCTGCAGGTGGTGAGATTGCAGTATGATTTCCCTGGTGAATGGACTTTCGAGGGTGATTTTGAAAGTAATAAGTAGGAATCGCCGGGCACCCGACCCGTTACCAGAGTGGGCATATATGATAGTATATGATTTAAGTGGACACAGCTAGTGTCAATTTGAGTGGTACCGCGGATAATTCGCCTCAAGCATATTTGCTTGGGGCTTTTCTTTTTTTCTATTGAAGAAACGTACAACTTGAATTCAAAAGGAGAATGAATTATGAGAACAATGAAGAAAGTATTAGCAGCAGGATTAACAGCAGTCATGGCAATGTCCTTGATGGTTGGATGCGGAAGTAAGAAAGATGACAGCGCATCTAAGACATACAACTTAGGAATCATCCAGTTTGCTGAACACGGATCATTAGATAACTGTCGCAAAGGATTTTTAAAAGGTTTAGAATCCGAAGGTATCAAAGAAGGAAAAAACTTAAAGATTACATATAAAAACTCACAGGCAGATACAGCTACAGATAATCAGATCGCATCAAATTATGCATCCAAGAAATTAGATATGATCTGTGCGATCGCAACACCAAGTGCACAGAGTGCATATAACGCAGCAAAAGATACAGATACACCAGTCATCTATACAGCTGTTACATCACCAAAAGAAGCAGGATTTGTAGATAAAGATGGAAAGAACGTTGGAAATATCACAGGAACTTCCGATCTTGTACTTGCAGATAAACAGTTAAAACTGATCCGTCAGATGATGCCAAAAGCAAAAAACGTCGGAATCTTCTACAGCACAAATGAAGCAAATTCCAAAGCGGGAATAGAAGCTTATGAAAAAGTAGCTGACAAATACGGATTCAAGATCATCACACAGGGAATCACAGCTTCCGCAGATATGCCAATGGCAGCAGACAGCTTACTTAAGAAGGTTGATTGCATCACAAACTTAACTGATAACTTAGTAGTCAGCAATATGCAAACATATATTCAGAAAGCAAATAAATTAAATATCCCAGTGTTCGGATCTGAAGTAGAACAGGTAAAATTAGGATGCGTTGCTTGTGTCGGAATCGACTTCGTGAAATTAGGAGAACAGACAGGTAAGATGGCAGCTAAAGTCTTAAAAGGTGAAGAAAAAGCGAAAGATATGAAATTCGAAACATTTAACAACGGAGATGTCATCATCAATACAGCAGCAGCGAAAAAAATCAACATGACAATCAGCAAAGATGTTAAAAAACAGGCAAAACAGACATTTGACAAGATCAGCACACCAGAAAAATAATCAGGAGATGTAAAACATTATGGAACAATTGATCATAGGCGTATTTGAGCAGGGATTTATCTATGCGATCATGGCGCTTGGCGTATATATCACATACAAAATATTAGACTTTCCGGATCTGTCCGTAGACAGTACTTTCCCATTAGGAGCAGCAGTGACAACCGTCATGCTCTCCTCAGGAAAGAACCCATTACTGGCACTTATTGCAGCAACCGCAGCCGGAGCAATTGCAGGAATGGTCACAGGAATCATTCATGTAAAATTTAAAGTCAGAGACCTATTATCTGGGATCATTGTTATGACAGGTCTTTACACATTAAATTTAAGAATTGTAGGTGGAAGCGCAAATGTTCCATTATTTAACTACAACTCCGTATTTGATAATGACTTCATCAATGGAATCTTTCCAGAAGTATTAGCCCCATATAAAACAGTGATCATCATTTTTATCATCATGATCATTGCAAAAGTATTATTAGACCTATATTTAAAGACAAAATCAGGATATCTCTTAAGAGCAGTTGGAGACAACGAAACAATCGTAACATCCCTTGCAAAAGACAGCGGATTTGTAAAGATCGTAGGGCTTGCAATTTCAAATGGATTAGTTGCATTAGCTGGAAGTGTTATGTGCCAGCAGCAGAGATTCTTCGAAATTTCTATGGGAACTGGAACGATCGTGATCGGACTTGCCAGTGTTATCATCGGAACAAATGTATTTAAAGGAAATCTTTTAAAAGCAACAACTGCAGTTGTCATCGGTTCCGTGATCTACAAAGCATGTGTAGCGATCGCAATCGAAGTAGGATTACCAGCAACAGACTTAAAACTTATTACAGCAGTCTTATTCCTGATCATTCTGATCATTAGTATGGACCGTAAGAAGAAGGTGAAGGCATGATTGAATTAAAACATATCGACAAATATTATAATATCGGAACAGTCAATGAAGTCTGCCTGTTTAAAGACTTTAATCTGACGGTAGATGACGGAGATTTCATTTCTGTGATCGGAAGTAATGGATCAGGAAAGACATCGATGTTAAACCTGATCTGTGGAAGCTTACAAGCAGAAGCAGGAAATATCATTTTAAATGAAGAAGATATTTCTCATCAAAAAGAATACATCAGACAGAGAAAGATCGGACGTGTTTATCAGAATCCAGCCATGGGAACTTGTCCATCCATGACAATCCTTGAAAATATGTCTCTTGCAGACAATAAAGGAAAGAAATTCGGACTTGGATTTGGGACAAATAAGAAAAGAATTGATTATTACAGAGAATTATTAAGCCAGTTAGGACTCGGACTTGAAGATATGATGGGAAGCAAAGTAGGTTCTCTCTCTGGTGGACAGAGACAGGCAATGGCACTTCTTATGACAACAATGGCACCAATCGAGATCTTAATTCTTGATGAACATACGGCTGCACTTGATCCAAAGACAGCAGAACTGATCATGGAGTTGACAGGAAAAGTTGTTAAAGAAAAGAAACTGACAACGATCATGGTTACACATAATCTGCGTTATGCGGTAGAATATGGAAATCGTATTCTTATGATGCATCAGGGACATGCGGTACTTGATAAGGCTGGAGAAGAGAAAACAAAGCTGGTTGTAGATGATCTTTTGGATCAGTTTAATCAGATTAGTATTGAGTGTGGAAATTAAATTTTTTCTCTAAATACCTGAAGACTTTCAATCATAAAAATAAGAAAATTCAGGCTGATGGATGTATGTTAAATGTTATTGTTTTTCAATTTTTGTAGAGATAGACAGTGTTTATAATATGCTACCAACTTCAGTTCATAAAACTACTCGACAAATCGGTGCCTAAGAGTTCCTTTATCTTCTGTCAACGAATACCAAATTTATCAGCCAATACAGTTTAACATACACACTGCGTAGTGGTTTGAATCACGTAAATTATTTGAATATTATAAAAAGAGATCATGTGTCAGCAACCGTACGGACACGTCTGCACTTAGCGAGTGGATGGTCGTTAGACCATTCAAGAGCTTAGTACAGCTACGTGGGAGTCCGAACGTGAGTGGGTTGCAGACACATGATCTCTTTTTATAATATTCCACCAATAATTTCCGTCTTCAAACTACAAATCAAAATCTTGTGAAGTGTGTAGACTTTTGTTATAATAACGTTAGGCAATGCTAACCAAGTGTTAGCATAGACTAACTTATAAAAATGAGAGGAATTACATATGTATTTAGAAATAAAAGATATGAAAAAAAGCTTCGGATCAGGCGAAAGTTATAATCAAGTACTAAAAGGAATCACAACCAACATCGAACAAGGGCAGATGTGTGTCATTCAAGGAAGCAGTGGTTCAGGAAAATCTACAATGCTAAACTGTATCGGCGGATTAGATACTATGGATTCTGGTTCAGTCAAAGTCGATAGCAATGAAATATCAGGATTAAATGCAGATGAGCTCTCCGAATACCGCAGAGCTAATCTAGGGTTTATCTTCCAGTTTTATAATCTGGTACCAAATCTTACAGTCAAAGAAAATATAGAGATCTGTCAATTTTTAACGGAAGATCCATTGGATATGGAAGAACTGCTAGATACGCTCGGACTAACAGAACATCAAGATAAATTTCCTGCACAATTATCCGGTGGACAGCAGCAGCGATGTGCAATTGCAAGGGCGTTGATCAAGAATCCAAAGCTGCTTCTTTGCGACGAACCGACAGGAGCTCTTGATTCGAAAACATCCAAAGATATCTTGATCTTATTAGAGAAGATCAATCAGCAATATGGCACAACCATGCTGATCGTAACGCATAATAATGCAATCCGCAATATGGTACATAAGGTTATTATCATCAAAGATGGTCAGATCAGTGAAGATTACGAAAATGAAACAAGATTACCAGCAAAATCACTGGAGGATCTTTAGATGGAAAAAGTATTGAGAAAAAGAGCATGGAGAGATTTAAAAGAAAATAAATTCCGCTATTTTGCACTTGCTTTTTTGATTATTATCAGTATGTATTTGGTCATCAGTCTGGTAGGTGCAGCGGATACGATTGTTGATGGAACTACAAAGCAGGCAAAGAAACATAAGCTGGAAGATGGACAGTTTCAGGTATTTGTGCCACTAACGACAAAACAAAAAGAAAACTTTACAAAGAAAGGGCTTACAGTAGAAGAGACATTTTATCTTGATTTTAGACAAAAAGATGGAAGTAAGTTAAGAATCTTTAAGAATCGTAAAAAAGTCAATAAAATTAATCTGGATGAAGGTCGATTAGCAAAAAACAAAAGTGAAGTTGTTGTAGAAAAACGATATGCACAAGAACACAACTTAAAAACAGGATCAAAGATCACGATTGACGGCAACTTCTATAAAATAACAGGAATCGGATCAGTTCCAGACTACGATGCATGTTATGAAAAGTTATCAGACAGTACTGTAGACAGCAAACAGTTTGGACTTGCATTTGTGACAGAAGATGCTTATGAAAATCTAAAAGACAATGAAAATAGTATTCAGTCTGAGGAATATATCTATGCATACCGATTAAATGGTGCAATGACTCAGAAACAGTTGAAAAATAAATTAAAGAAGATCACATTTAACCCGGATGATGTCGATGATCCATATTTTAAAGATTACTGGGAAGAAACTGCAGGAAAGAAAGATGACATCAAAGACGGAATCAAAAAACTTACAGATGCAAGTACCCAGATGTCAGACGGATTAAACAAACTAAGTGAAAACAACGAAACATTGCAAAAAGGTGCCAATCAGATTTTTCAGGCATACTTAAAAACGGCAGAAAGCCAGTTGACCTCCTTTGGTGTAACATCATTGACAGAAAATAATTATGCGAATATTCTAAAAAGTTTGATCGCAAAGTCAAGTGATGGGTTGACAAGATTATCCTTAGAATCAGCAAAAGAACAGCTGGATGCCTTAAAAACATATAGAGATGGAATCAAGGCTTATACAAATGGTGTTAAAAAAGCATCAGATGGAAGTAGTAAGTTAAAAGAAGGAACTGATCAATTGGAAGAAGGAACAAAAGAACTGATGAAAGCATTTGATATGGAAACATCGAATCTGACTCAGTTTTTAAAGGCAGATGACAATATAAGAATTGGAGCAGCGGCAGGTGATCAGGTCATTAGTAAACTTGCTGGAATGGTAGCAGGTGTCATCATTATGATCTTATTTACCTATGTAATATCTGTTTTTGTCATTCATGAAATTGAGAAAGAAAATAGTATTATTGGAACATTGTATGCGCTTGGAGTGATAAAGAAGCAGCTTCTAAAATATTATTTAACAGTTCCGGTGATCGTAACATTTCTGGCTGGATTAGCAGGAACGATCATTGGATATAGTCCGATAGGAATTCCAACACAGATGCAGGATTGTTATGATTATTTTTCTATACCAGATTTGAGTCCAGAACTTTTAATCTATCTATTGGTGTATGGAATTGTTATGCCGCCACTTGTTGCAGTGATCGTAAACTATTTTGTTATAAGAAAGAAACTGTCAAGGCCAGCACTTTCTATGATAAGAAATGAGCAAAAGAAGAGTCATATTTCAAAAGTCAAATTAGGTGATATGCCATTTCTTACAAAATTCAGGATCAGGCAGTCACTGCGTGAGGCAAGAGCCGGATTTACGGTAGTATTTGGAATGTTTATTGCACTGTTGGTTATGATGATTGGTCTGGACTGTTATGTGATGTGTGATCATATCAGCAAAGAAAATAAGAAAGACACAAAATTTGAATATATGTATACATATAAATATCCAGATAAAAAAGTACCAAAAGGCGGGGATGCATGTTTTGTAAAAGGATTGCATAAAGAAGTATGGGGATATGATCTTGAAATTTCCCTGATCGGTATAGAAAATGATAATCCATATTTCAGCCAGGATAAAGATCTTCCGAAAGCAAAGAACAAAGTTGTTATTTCATCTGCAATGGCACAGAAATATGATCTAAAAAAAGGTGACTCGATCATACTGTCTGATGAGGAAGATGAAATGGATTACGCATTTCAGGTAGCAGATATCACACAATATTCTTCTGGGTTATATGCATTTATGGATATTGACAGCATGAGAGATCTCTTTCAGACATCATCAGATTATTACAATATGGTTGTATCAAAGAAGAAACTGTCGATTGACTCTGGAAAACTATATGCAACGACAAGTAAAAAAGCAATTGAGGAGAGTTCAGATGTATTTATCAATATGATGATTCCGATGATGGGAATGATCGTTGGACTTTCTGTTATCATCTTTGCAATTGTCATGTATTTAATGATCAAGGTAATGATTGATCGTTCTGCACAAAATATTGCGTTGATGAAAGTATTTGGGTATCGGAAGAAAGAGATTAAGAAGCTTTATCTAGATGGGAATTTCTATATGATCGCAATTGGAGCACTGATCAGTGTTCCGTTATCTAAGAAATTAATGGATGCAATGTATCCAGTTATGGTTTCCAATATAGCTTGTGGTATGAATTTAAGTTTCACATGGCAGATGTATGCATTGATCTATGCAGGAATTATCATTACATACCTGGTAATTAACAAGTTATTAGTGCGAAAGATTTACAAAGTCGGACTTTCTGATGCGTTAAAGAATCGTGAGTAAGATTAAAAGAAACAATCAGTCTTTGCCATATAAAATAAACTATTGTATAATGATACAAAAAGACCAAAGAAGGAAGAAACGATGACATTACAACAGCTAAGATATGTCGTAACGATTGCGGAGATCGGAACGATCAGCAAGGCAGCAGAAGAACTCTTTGTATCACAGCCAAGTCTTACCAAAGCGCTAAAAGAACTGGAAAAAGAGATGCAGATCACGATCTTTGACCGCACGAACAAGGGAATTCATGTATCCAGAGAAGGAGAGATTTTCCTCGGATATGCAAGACAAGTACTGGAGCAGGCGGCATTGATCGAAGAGAAATATAAACATAAAAGTGGTGGGAAACAGGAATTTTGCATTTCAACACAACATTATTCTTTTGCAGTCAATGCATTTGTAGACTTGATCAAAGAATATGGAAGTGAGAATTACGATTTCAGTCTGAGAGAAACTCAGACTTATGAGATTATCGATGATGTAGCCAGAATGAAAAGTGAGATCGGAATTTTATATCTCAATGAATTCAATGCATCGGTCCTTGAGAAGATCATGAAAGCAAATGATCTCAAATTCACGGAACTATTTGTTGCAAGACCACATATTTTTATCTGCGATAAGAATCCGCTGGCACAGAAAGATCAGGTCACAATGGAAGATCTCAAAGATTATCCGTATCTGTCATTTGAGCAGGGGGAACATAATTCTTTCTATTATTCTGAAGAGATGTTCAGTACGGAAGTGCGTTCAAAGAACATTCGAGTGAGAGACAGGGCAACGTTGTTTAACTTGCTGATCGGATTAAATGGATATACGATCAGCAGCGGTGTGATCGATAAGGAATTAAATGGAGAGAATATTATCGCAGTTCCGCTTGCAGAAGAAGGCGAGATGCATATTGGGTATGTGACACATAAGAAGACGAAACCTAGCAGGCTTGGGGCTATTTATCTGGAAGCATTAAAGAGACATGCACAGTAGAAAATTGCAGCAGAAATTTTGAAACAATTCTATATAAGATTTAAACTTTAAAGAAAGGTTATAACCTTATCATGCTAGAGATACAGGTTGTGGCCTTTTGTGATTTTATGGTATACTTTTCACATAAAAAATGAAAACGAAGAAGAGGAAGTAAGATGATTACGGGTGAATTAAAAAACAAAGTAGATAAGATATGGGAGATTTTCTGGACAGGTGGAATTACAAATCCACTGGAAGTTATTGAACAGTTTAACTATTTATTATTTATCAAGCAGTTAGATGAAGTAGAAACAAGAAAGGAAAGAGATGCAAATATTTTAGGAATTCCATACGAAGGAATTTTCCCAGCAGATTGTCAGCAGTATCGTTGGAGTAAATTTAAGAATCTGGGAGATGCGAATGAGATATATGATCTGATGATGAATGGAGTATTTCCTTTTATTAAAAATCTACATCCAGATGGAGAATCTGCTTATAGTAAATATATGGGAGATGCGATCTTTAAGATTCCAACGCCAGCATTACTTACCAAAGTAATTGATGGGATTGATGGATTGAATCTGGAAGGAGACAGTAAAGGGGATTTATATGAATACCTGTTGTCTAAACTGGAAAGTGCAGGAAAGAATGGACAATTCCGAACACCAAGACATATCATTCAGATGATGGTAGAACTGGTAAAACCAGTGCCATCTGATATTATCTGCGATCCGGCAATGGGATCAGCAGGGTTCTTAATGGCAGCACAGCAGTATTTGCGTAAAAACCACAAAGATTTATTCTTAAATGCAGAACAAAGAGAACATTTTAATCATGAGATGTTCTATGGGTTTGATATGGACCGAACGATGCTTCGAATCGGAGCAATGAATATGTTGCTTCATGGGGTAGATGATCCGAATATTGAATACAAAGACAGTTTGTCAGAGATGAATACAGACAAAGAAAAGTATTCATTAATTCTTGCTAATCCACCATTTAAAGGAAGTTTAGACTATGATGGAGTATCCGCAGATCTTTTAAAAGTTGCGAAAACAAAGAAGACAGAATTGTTATTTCTTGTGCTATTCCTTCGTATCATGAAGATTGGAGGAAGAGCAGCAGTTATTGTACCAGATGGAGTATTATTCGGAAGCAGCCGTGCACATAAAGCGATTCGAAAAGAATTAATTGAAAATCATAAACTAGACGCAGTGATTTCCATGCCATCTGGAGTATTTAAACCATATGCAGGAGTATCCACAGCTATCTTACTCTTCACAAAAACAGGGGCAGGAGGAACTGATAAAGTCTGGTTTTATGATATGAAAGCTGATGGAAGAACTTTAGACGATAAACGTCAGGAAATTGAAGAGAATGATATTCCTGATATTATTGAGAGATATCAGAATCTAGAAAAGGAAGAAGAAAGAAAACGAACAGAACAGTCTTTTTTTGTGTCGAAAGAAGAGATTGTTGAAAATGATTATGATCTTTCTATCAATAAATATAAAGAGATCGAGTATATTCCAGTAGAGTATCCACCAACAGAGGAAATTTTGAAAGATATTGAGGAATTAGAAGTGGAGATTCATAAGAATCTGGTGGAATTAAGGAAAATGTTGGAAGAAAATGATGAATAGTAGATAGAGAAATTTGAATTTGCAAGGAATGAGATAGATGGAGACAAATAAAATTAGGTTAGGTGAAATTGCAACATATGTAAATGGATATGCATTTAAACCAAAGGATAGAGGGAATGTAGGGTTACCAATTGTTAGAATACAGGACTTAACAGGGAACGCAAGAGATGTAGGTTTTTATAATGGTGAATATCCTAAAAAAATAGAAATTAATAATGGTGATATATTAATTTCATGGTCTGCAAGTTTAGGCGTTTATGTTTGGAATAAGGGAAAAGCACTATTAAATCAACATATATTTAGAGTGGTATTTGATAAAGGAGAAATAGATAAAAGTTTTTTTGTATATGCGGTAAGACAAAAGCTAAAAGAAATGGGAACTAAAACTCATGGGGCTACTATGAAGCATATTGTAAAAAAAGATTTTGATGCTATAGAAATTCCTTATCCACAAATAAATAGGCAAATAGAAATAGCTAGAAATATGGATAAAATATCATCTGTTATAGAAAAAAAAGAAAGGCAATTAAAATTATTGGATGATCTAATCCAAGCCCGATTTGTAGAGATGTTTGGTGATCCCATTAGAAATACTCAAAATAGACCAACAACAAAACTTATTAATGTTGTAAAAATGCAAAGAGGATTTGATTTGCCAGTTCAGGATAGGAATCAAGACGGAAATATTCCTGTATATGGCGCAAATGGTGTGTTAGATAGTCATAATACAGCGAGAATTCATGGAGGAGGCGTTATTACAGGAAGATCTGGAACTATTGGAAAAGTATTTTATACGGAAGGTGATTATTGGCCACTTAATACGTCACTTTTTTCTGTTGATAAACATGGAAATAATGTGATATATCTTGCGTATTTATTGCAAATGTTTGATTTAACAAGATTTGTTGAAGGAACTGGAGTGCCAACTTTAAATAGAAATATGTTTCATAACAGACAGATAATAGATGTTCCAATAAATGAACAAAACCAATTTGCAGCCTTCGTCCAACAAGTCAACAAATCGAAGTTTGAAGTTCAGAAATCATTAGAAAAAACACAATTACTATTTGATTCATTAATGCAAGAATATTTCGGATAGAAAAGAGGCGATATTAAAATGTTAGAATTTAAACAATGGTTGATTGAACGTTTTAAAATAGAGAGAAAACGATTTGATAGATCAGGAGTGTATGCTTATACGCAAAGAGCGATGGCGTACAATTCAAATAAGATTGAAGGAAGTACATTAACACCAGAACAGACAGCATCATTGTTTGACAATGGAACATTGCCAGTCAATGATGACTATTATCGTGCCAAAGACGTAGAAGAAATGAATGGACATTTCTTAATGTTTAATTACATGTTAGATACTTTGGAAGAAGAATTGACAGAGAATCTAATAAAACGCATGCATTATGAGTTGAAATCAGGAGTTTTTGAAGACCGGGCAAATGGATATGCAATTGGAGATTACAAGAAACGTTCCAATATGATCGGAATGTATAAAACAGCATTGCCAAAGGATGTAGAAACAGAGATGAGGCAGCTTTTGGATTGGTATCATAAGCAAGAAAAAAGTATGAAAGCACTTGCTGAATTTCATGCAAGATATGAATCAATTCATCCATTTCAGGATGGAAATGGACGAACAGGAAGAATGATATTGTTTCGGGAAAGCTTGAAATATGATGAGTTAAAACCATTTATTATCTTAGATGATGATCGCAGTAAGTATTTAGAAGGACTAAAAGAATATAGAGAACATCATAAAGTGGATCAATTATTAGAATTAATGCAAAAAGAAGCTGAAACATATTATCAGGAATGTCAATATTTTATTTCATAGATTTAGGAACAAAAATGGTTGAAGGATGTTGGTATATAGGAGTGTACCAACATGGAAGAGAAAATTGTAACAATACTAAATGAAATGGCAGAGTATTTAACTGTGTCACAGATGAAAAAATTACAGGAAGTAATTCTAAGGACATTTTCAGAAAATGAACTAGAGAAACAACAGATATCGAATGAAGAATTTCTGAAAATGTTCTTGGATGCGAAAAGAGTAGAAGGATGTTCGGAACGTACTATTCAATATTATAAGGTAACTGCAGAACATATGCTTTCACAAACGGAAAAAGAAATCCGCAAGATAACGACAGATGAAATGAGGTCATATCTTGCGGATTATCAAAAAAGGAATAACTGCTCGAATGTTACAATTGATAATATACGACGGAATATATCGAGCTTTTTTACATGGTTGGAGGAGGAAGATTACATTTTAAAAAGTCCAATGAGAAGGATTCATAAGATTAAGACAAAAACAGTGGTAAAAAGTGTGATCACAGATGAAGGAATCGAACAATTAAGGGATCATTGTACACAGATTCGTGACCTTGCAATGATTGATCTGTTATATTCGACAGGTATACGTGTGGGTGAACTGGTAAATTTGAATATAGGAGATATTAATTTTGAAGAACGAGAATGTGTTGTATATGGAAAAGGAGATAAAGAAAGAAGAGTTTATTTTGATGCGAAAGCAAAAGTACATTTAATTGAATATATAGAAAGTAGGAAAGATAAGAACCCAGCATTATTCGTTACTTTAGATGCACCATATGATCGCTTAAAGATCAGTGGAGTAGAAATTCGTTTAAGACAATTAGGAAGAGAACTCGGATTAGAACGAATCCATCCGCATAAATTCCGAAGAACAATGGCAACGAGAGCGATTGACAAAGGAATGCCGATTGAACAAGTGCAGAAAATTCTTGGTCATTCACAGATTGATACAACGATGCAATATGCAATGGTAAATCAGAATAATGTAAAGGCATCTCATCAGAAATATATGGCGTAGTCAGATAAATTGAAGATTCATTCCTTAAAATTTGAATTTGAAATTTGCAAGGAATGGAATATGAAATATATAAAATTAAAAGATGTGTGTAAAATTAATATGGGACAATCACCTGATTCATCAAGTTATAATGAAAGTGGAGAAGGCATACCTTTTTTTCAGGGGAATGCTGATTTTGGTGACAGATATCCTGTGACAAGAATTTGGTGTAGTGAGCCTAAAAAAGTAGCACAAGAGAATGACATACTTATTTCTGTGAGGGCACCTATTGGAGCAATAAATTATTCAAAAGAAAAATGTTGTATAGGTCGAGGATTAGCAGCGTTAACTGTTGATAAAACTAAAATATCAGAAAAATTACTTTTTTGGGTTTTAAAAGCAAAAAAAGAAGAGTTGAATAGACAAGGAACGGGAAGCACATTCAAGGCAATCAGTAAAAAATCTTTGGAAGAACTTTTGATTCCACAAATTGATATAAAAGAGCAAGAGAAAGATGTAGAAATTCTTGAGAAAATTTATATGATAATTCAGAACAAACATAAAGAGTTAAAATTGTTAACAGATTTAATCAGCGCCCGATTTGTTGAGATGTTTGGAACATTAGATAATCCCACACAAAATTTTCAAACGGCTAGATTGGAAGAACTTTGTTCGAAAATTACAGATGGAAAACATGGTGGATGTGTACAAGAAAAAGGAACAAAGAGGTATTTTGTCGGAGCAAGAGAAATATATGATGACAAGATACATTATGATACAGCACCAGAGATAAATATTAATGAATTTGAAAAAGATTATAAAAGATGCAATGTTGAAATAGGAGATTTTTTAATAGTAAATACAGGCGCTACAATTGGAAAATCGGCAATAGCAACTGATGAAAGAACTATACACACATTATTGCAAAAAAGCGTTGCGCTATTAAAAGTTAGAAAAGAATTATTGAATTCTGTGTTCCTAAAATGGTGTTATAGAGTAAATACAAAAATGTATATGGTAGAAAGTGCATCAGCGCAGGCTAATTTATTATTATCTAAAATAAGAAAAACAAAAATATATGTACCAGATATAAACCTACAAAACAAATTCGCATCCTTCGTTCAACAAGTCAATAAATCGAAGTTTGTCATCCACAAATTTCTATATTGCTTCATCGATAATAAACAGAGTATAATAAAACCAAGACTAAATACCAAAGAATCAGGAAAAATAAGGGGAGGGAAACCACATGCAGACGAATTTTGACTTTCTAGCACAGACAGATTGCTTCAAAGACTTTGCGATGCAGGCAGCAGAAGCGGAACGAAGCATCGCTATATCTCCGTCAACAGCAGCAATCTTGTCAAGACGAGCCTTAGAACTCGCAGTGCGATGGGTATATGTCCACGATGATGCCCTGACCATGCCATATCGTGATAATATTTCCAGCCTGATTCACGAATATTCTTTCCGCAAGCTGATTCAGCCTAAATTATTTGATATGCTAAAATATACGATTAAGCTTGGAAATGTCGCAGTACATACAAATACCAACGTAAAACACGATGCAGCGGTACTTTCGTTACGCTGTGTTTTCCAGTTCTGTAAATGGATTGATTACTGTTATGGTGAAAACTATATAAATCGCCATTATGATATGAGTCTGCTGCCAGATGCCGGAAAAGAGAAAAAAACACAGGAAGAATTAGAAAATCTTCAAAAAGAACTAAGCGGAAAAGACCAGAAATTAGAAGAAGCAATCAAGAAAAATAAGAAACTAAGAGCACAGATGACCAAACTTCGTGAGGAAAATGAAACTGGACGAAGTTATGAAGTGGATAAAGATACAGAAGCAGAGACAAGAAGAAAATACATTGACCTTGATCTTGCGGAAGCTGGATGGACGATTGGCAAGGACTGTCTTACAGAAGTGCCAGTTACAGGTATGCCAAACAGTACAGGAAAAGGTTATGCCGATTATGTTTTATACAGCAATAATGGAAAACCACTGGCAGTCATCGAAGCAAAACGAAGCAGTGTAGACCCGATGAAAGGAAGTCATCAGGCAAAATTATATGCGGATTGTCTGGAAAATCAATACCAGCAAAGACCGATCATTTTTATAACAAATGGTTTTGAAATGCAGATCATTGATGATACACAGGATGATCCACAGCGAGTTGTTTCAGGTATTTTCACAAAAGAAGATCTGCAGCGAATGGTGGATCAAAGAACAAGCAAAAAGCCTTTGATTCATTTAGAGATTCAAGATAAAATTACAAACCGGCCATATCAGAAAGAGGCCGTGACAGTCTTATGTGAATCTATCATGAATCATCATAGAAAGCTGTTGCTAGTACAGGCAACAGGATCAGGAAAGACAAGGGTTAGTATCAGTCTGGTAGACGTACTTCGCAGACATAATTATGTAAAGAATATTTTATTCTTAGCAGATCGTAAAGCTTTAGTTTCTCAGGCAAAGAAGAGTTACAATAATCTCCTTCCAGACCTGACAGTATGCAATTTACTTGAAAATAAAGAAGATCCAGAAAGCAGCAGAATGATATTTTCAACATATCCAACGATGCTAAATGCAATCGATGAAACAAAGAAAAAGGATGGAAAAAAATTATTTACACCAGCGCATTTTGATCTGATCATTGTAGATGAAAGTCATCGAAGTATTTATAAGAAATATCAGGAAATCTTTCACTATTTCGATGCGGTTTTACTTGGAATGACAGCAACACCGAAAGATGAGATTGATAAAAACACCTATACGATCTTTGATCTGGAGCGAGGGGTTCCAACGTATGCGTATGAGCTTGATGAAGCAGTAAAAGAAGGATATCTGGTTGACTATCGAACAAGAGAATATAAGACAAAGATCATGGAAGAAGGAATCCACTATGATCAGTTATCTGAAGAAGAAAAAGAAGCATTTGACGATGAATTCGATGATGATGAGAATGTAGAGAAAGATATTCCGAATACAGCTGTAAATCGATGGCTGTTTAATAAAGACACGATTGATCTTGTGTTAACCAATCTGATGAGAGAAGGATTAAAGGTAGAAGGCGGAGATAAATTGGGAAAGACAATTATTTTTGCAAGAAACAGCAAACATGCGAAGACAATTGTCGAGCGTTTTCAGAAGCTTTTTCCAGAAAAAGGCAGTCATTTTATCAAACAGATTGATTACAGCATCAAAGAGTCCGAACATTTGATTGAACAATTCGAAGAAAAGGACAAGATGCCTCAGATTGCAGTATCCGTAGATATGCTGGACACAGGAATTGATGTTCCAGAGATTTTGAATCTTGTATTTTTCAAGAAAGTCAGAAGTTATGCAAAATTCTGTCAGATGATCGGAAGAGGAACAAGACTTTGCAAAGATTTACTAGGGCCTGGAATGGATAAAGAAAAATTTCTGATCTTTGATTATTGTAATAACTTCGAATATTTCAGAGTGAATCCGCATGGAAAAGATAGCGGATTTATAGAAACATTAGCAGAGAAAATCTTTTTATGTAAAGCAAGGATCGTAAGAGAATTACAAGATACAGACTATCAAAAAGACGAAGATTTCAGAGAATATCGAAATACATTAGTGAAAGAATTAATACAAGCAATAAGTGATCTGAATGACGAAAGTTTCATTGTAAAACATCATTTGAAATATGTCCTTCGATATCGAGAACAGAAATCATGGGATATTCTTGAGACAGAAGCAATGGCTGACCTGAAGAAACATATCGCACCAATTATAGAGGCTGAGAAGGAAAATGAATTGGCACGAAGATTTGATTATCTGATGTATAGTATCGAACTTGCAATGCTGGAACAGAAGAACCCTTCGAAAAATATTGGAGCAGTTGTTGGTATTGCAGAAAAACTATCTTTAATGCAGGATTCTGTGCCACAGATCAAAGAGCAAAAATATATTTTGGATAAGGTACAGACGAATGAATTCTGGGAAAAAGCATTTATTCTGGAAATGGATGTAGTCAGGGAAGCACTTAGAGATCTGATTCAGTTTTTACCAAAAAAGACACAGAGAATCGTTTATACAGATTTTGCAGATCAAGTAATAGAATATCAGGAAAACACACCAATTGAGATGGGAAATCGATTAGAAAACTATCGCAAAAAGGTAGAATTCTATTTAAAAGAGCATCAAGATAACATGGCAGTGTGTAAATTACGAAATAACCAGCCGTTACAAAAAAGTGATATGCAGGAACTGGAGAGAATTCTTTGGCAGGAACTAGGATCAAAAGAAGATTATACAAAAGAATATGGGGATACACCAGTTGGAATTCTTGTAAGAAAAATCACAGGAATGGATCAACAGGCAGCAAATGAGGCATTTAATGAATTCTTAAATGAAGAGAAATTAAATGCTGATCAGATTCGTTTTGTACGATTGATTGTTGATTATATTTCTGTAAATGGAATGATCGAAGACAGAAGAGTTATGATGGATGAGCCATTTCGAAGTGTCGGAAGTATTGGACAGATTTTTGAAAATGATATGGATATTGCAATGAAGATCATGACAGTGATCGATCAGATCAAGCAGAATGCGGAAGTTACAGTATAAAGGAGGAATCAACGAAAATAGTATCAAAGCCTATGGTTTTGCATTTGAAGGAAAAAATGTCCTGATCTTAGATTAACATGATTATAACAAAGAAAGGTATAAAATAATGGAACAACAGCAGTCAGAAAAGAAACACAAACGAAGAGTCAGATATAGAGGGACTCATCCAAGAAGATTCGAAGAGAAATACAAAGAATTAAACCCAGAAAAATACGGAGATACGATTCAAAAAGTTATTAGTAAAGGAAGTACACCGGCAGGAATGCACATTTCCATCTGTGTAAAAGAAATTCTTGAATTTTTTGACATCCAGCCGGGACAAAAAGGATTGGATGCAACCTTAGGATATGGCGGTCATACAAGAAAGATGTTAGAAAAACTACAGGGAAAAGGTCATATCTACGCATTAGATGTAGATCCGATCGAATCTGTAAAGACAGAGAAACGTCTGCATGATGCAGGGTTTGGAGAAGATATCTTAACGATCAAGCATATTAATTTTGCTAATATTGATCAGGTAGCCGAAGAAGTTGGACCATTCGATTTCATTTTAGCCGACCTTGGCGTATCCTCCATGCAGATTGATAATCCGGAAAGAGGATTTTCTTATAAATTTGAAGGACCATTAGATTTAAGACTGAATCCAGAAAAAGGAATTTCAGCGGCAGAGCGCTTAGACGATATCACAAAGGCTGAATTTGAAGGGATGCTCATTGAAAATGCAGATGAGCCATATGCAAAACAGATCGCAAAAGAAACCGTTGCAACGATGAAACGAGGGAAGAAGATTAAGACAACAACGGATCTTAAAGAAGTCATTGAAAGAGCATTAAACTTCTTGCCAGAAAAAGAGCGAAAAGAAGCAGTCAAAAAATCCTGCCAGAGAACATTTCAAGCTTTGCGTATTGATGTAAACAGTGAGTTTGAAGTGTTAGAAGAACTATTAGAAAAACTTCCAGATGCATTAGCACCAGGTGGAAAGGTTGCAATCCTTACATTCCACTCTGGAGAAGATCGACTTGTAAAACACGCGTTTAAGTATGGGAAGAAAGCAGGAATCTACAGTGATATAGCCAAAGATGTTATTCGTCCATCAAAAGAGGAATGTGCCCAGAATGGAAGAGCAAAATCAACAAAGATGCGCTGGGCGATCAAAGTGAAATAAAAATTAAAAGGAAGGGAAATATTAAAAAGAGGTATGCTTTTTAATATTTCCTTTTTTCAAAAATATGAAAGAAAATGGTTTAAAATGATTGACTTTGACTGAAACTGTGCTATAATGAAGAAAAAAAAGAAACGAATGATTGATTTTGACGTTTTTTATTTTGGAAAAGGAGGATAACCTGTATGAGAATTACAGAGCTGTTGCAGGATGCAACAATTGACCTTGGTGTGAAGGTTAATAGCAAAGAAGAAGCAATTGATCATCTGGTTGATTTGATGGTCAAAGGTGGAAATATTACAGACCGTGAAGAATTCAAGAAAGGCATTTTAGCCAGGGAAGCTAATGGAACAACTGGTATCGGAGGAGGGATTGCAATTCCTCATTCTAAGAACAAAGCAGTAACTAAGGCTGGTTTGGCTTCTATGACAGTACCAGACGGAGTCGATTATGAAGCAATGGATGGAGAACCATCTGACGTATTTTTTATGATCGCAGCACCAGCAGAAGGAAGTGACGTGCATTTAGAGGCATTGTCAAGATTATCTGTGATCTTAATGGATCCAGTATTTAAGGACAGCTTATTGAAGGCAACAAGCAAGGAAGAATATCTTGCATTGATCGACAAGAAAGAAACAGAAAAATTCCCAGAAGAGGCGGCGAAGGAAGAAGAGAAACCTGCTGTACAAGAAGAGAAAGCAGACGATGGAACGATCAGAGTTCTTGCAGTTACAGCATGCCCAACAGGAATCGCTCATACATTCATGGCAGCAGAATCTCTTGAGAATAAAGCAAAAGAGATGGGAATTACATTAAAAGCTGAGACAAATGGTTCAGGTGGAGCAAAGAATGTCTTAACAAAAGAAGAGATTGAAAATTGTGATGGAATCATCGTAGCAGCAGATAAGAACGTTGAGATGGCACGTTTTGATGGAAAACAGGTTCTTCAGACAAAAGTAGCAGACGGAATTAATAAACCAGAAGAACTGATCCAGACAATTTTAGATAAGAAAGCACCAACATATCATCATTCAGGAGCAGCAGCACAAGAAGATAGTGCAGAAGGTGAAAGCGTTGGACGTCAGATTTATAAACATCTGATGAATGGTGTATCTCATATGCTGCCATTTGTAATCGGTGGAGGTATCTTGATCGCTCTTGCATTCTTAGTAGATAATCAGGCAATCAACCCGGCAAACTTCGGTAAGAATACACCACTTGCAGCTTTACTAAAGACAATCGGTGAACAGGCATTTGGATTTATGCTTCCAATCTTAGCTGGATTTATTGCAATGAGTATTGCAGACCGACCAGGATTAGCGATAGGTTTCGTTGGTGGAGCATTAGCAAATGGTGGTTATACATTTGCAAATATCATGGCATATGACTCTACCAAAGCCGTTTCCTCTGGATTTATCGGAGCATTATTTGCAGGTTTTGTTGGTGGATATATCATGGTTTTATTAAGAAAACTGTTTGATAAATTACCAAGTGCATTAGAAGGGTTAAAACCAATTTTACTATTCCCAGTTTGTGGTATTTTAATTATGGGTGTTGTGATGATCGCAGTTAATCCGGTTGTTGGAGCGATCAATACAGGACTGAATAACTTCTTATCATCTATGAGTGGAACAAGTTCTATCCTTTTAGGAGCAGTTCTTGGAGCGATGATGTCCATTGATATGGGTGGTCCATTTAATAAAGCAGCGTATGTATTTGGTACAGCACAGTTAACAGTAGCCAATGCAGGACCAGAACAGTATGCGATCATGGCAGCTGTTATGGCCGGAGGAATGGTACCTCCACTTGCGATCGCACTTTGTACAACATTCTTCAAGAATCGTTTTACAGAGAGTGAAAGAAAATCTGGTGTTGTAAATTACATCATGGGATTATCATTCATTACAGAAGGAGCTATCCCGTTTGCAGCAGGAGATCCAATCCATATCCTGCCACCATGTATCGTAGGATCTGCAGTAGCAGGTGCGTTATCCATGGCATTTAAATGTGGACTTCCAGCACCACACGGTGGAATCTTTGTTATTGGAGTCATCACGAATCCAGTACAATACTTAATTTCTGTAGTAGTTGGTGCAGTTATTGGAATGATCGTTATGTCATTTACAAAGAAACCATTAAATAAATAAGATTGTAAATAACCATTTACAATAAATTAATTCCTCATATTTTCATAAGCAATATTTATAATAAGTAAACAGAGATTGTGAAATTTTGCAATCTCTGTTTGCTATTTTGATAAAACAATGATATACTAGATAAGATTTTAGAAATCAAAGACAGTTCATTCGTACCATCCTGTCTATAAACAAAACTAGGACTGAGAAGAAGATTTTCAGGATACAGGTACGCGTGCTTGTATCCTTTTTTGATTGAAAATATATGTAGAAGGGAAAGAAGAAAATGTATCAGTTAACAACACATGCATCCTTTGATTCAGCTCATTTTTTATCGGGTTATGAAGGAAAATGCAGCAATATCCACGGGCACCGCTGGAAATTAGAAGTTACCGTACAAAGTGAAACATTAGAACAGACAGGGCAGATTCGAGGAATGGTTGTCGATTTTGGACAGTTAAAAGATGATATCAAAAAATTAGCAGATGAGTTTGATCATAGTCTGATCATAGAAGATGGAACATTAAAAGAGAAGACAGTAGAAGCATTGAAAGAGGAAAATTTCAAAATGATCTTCGTAGATTTTCGTCCAACTGCAGAGAGTTTTGCAAAATATTTTTATGATAGAGTGAAAGAAATCGGATATGATGTCAAGTTAGCGAAAGTTTATGAGACACCAAATAATATGGCAGCATATGGGGAGTAAATGAGATGGAAACATTTAAAGTAGTCGAAACCTTTGTAAGTATCAACGGAGAAGGAAAGAAAGCTGGTCGTCTTGCTATGTTTATCCGATTGAAAGGATGTAACTTAAACTGCTCTTACTGTGACACAACATGGGCAAACAAAAGAAATGCAAAGTGTGAACTTTTAACAGCGCCACAGATCGTAGAAAGAATTAAAGAGGCAGGAGTAGAACTCGTTACATTAACTGGTGGAGAACCACTTCTTGATGAAAATGTATCAGAACTGATCGGAAGTATCTTAATGATGCCAAAAGTTGAGATTGAGATTGAGACAAACGGAAGTGTACCGATCAAATATTATAAAGAAAGAGATAACAGATTGACAATGACAATGGATTATAAACTTCCATCCAGCAACATGGAAGAGAGTATGTGCCTTGAAAATATGGAATATTTAAAACCATGGGATGTTGTCAAATTTGTTATTGGAAGCAGGGAAGATTTAAACAGAGCAAAAGAAATCATCGAAAGATTCAGCCTGTGCCAGAAGGCGATCGTATATTTCAGTCCTGTATTTGGCAAGATCGAACCAGAAGAAATCGTTGAATTTATGAAAGAAAGCAAGCTTAACAAAGTCAGATTCCAGATTCAGATTCACAAAGTCGTATGGGATCCTGACAAGACAGGCGTTTAGTACTAATTTATTATGGGAGGAAATACTATGGCAATCGATAAAGAAGCGATCAAGGAACACGTAAGAGGAATCCTTGTTGCACTTGGAGATGATCCAGATCGTGAAGGATTAAAAGAAACACCAGATCGTGTCGCAAGAATGTATGAAGAAGTCTTTGAGGGAATGAATTATAGTAATCATGAGATCGCACAGATGTTTTCAAAAACATTTGAAGATGATCTAAGTGTCAAAGACCACAAAGATATGGTGATCGTAAAAGATATAGATATCTTTAGCTATTGCGAACACCATATGGCATTAATGTATGATATGAAAGTTTCTGTGGCATATCTGCCAAAAGATAAAGTATTAGGACTTAGCAAGATTGCAAGAATCTGTGACATGGTTGGAAAACGCTTACAGCTTCAGGAAAGAATCGGAAGTGATATCGCAGAGATCATCATGGAAGTTTCAGGAAGTGAAGATGTAGCCGTTTATATCGAAGGGTGCCATAGCTGCATGAGTGCAAGAGGAATCAAAAAACAAAATGCTAAGACAGTGACAACAACACTTCGTGGAGCATTTGACACAGATTCTACATTAAAATGGCATTTTATGATGCAGGCAGGAAAATAAGAAAAGGAGATAAGTAAAATGGCAAAACCAAACAAAGCCGTTGTTGTATTCAGCGGTGGACAAGACAGCACAACATGCCTTTTCTGGGCAAAGAAGAAATACGATGAAGTGATCGCACTTTCATTTAACTACGGGCAGAGACATTCCAAGGAACTTGAATGTGCCAAGAAGATCTGTAAAGAACACGGGGTAGAACATCATATCTTAGATATGGAACTATTAAACCAGTTAGCGCCAAACTCTCTTACCAGAGTTGATATGGAAGTAGATCATGAAGCACCAAAAGAAGGAACACCAAATTCATTTGTTGATGGAAGAAACATGTTATTCTTAACATTTGCAGCTGTTTTTGCAAAACAAAGAGGAATTCATGTATTAGTAACCGGTGTATCCCAGAGTGATTTCAGTGGATACCCAGACTGTCGCCATGTCTTTATCTCATCCCTAGAGACAACATTAACACTTGCCATGGATTATGAGTTTGAAGTGATCACACCACTGATGTGGATTGACAAGAAACAGACATGGGAGATGGCTGACAAATTAGATGTTTTTGATATCGTAAGAAATGAAACTTTAACATGCTATAATGGAGTGATGGGTGATGGATGCGGAGAATGCCCAGCATGTAAGTTAAGAAGACATGGATTAGAGGAATATTTAAAAGTCCGTGGACATAAATAAGAATATACAAAAGAGAAAAAGGATCTTGTAATTGTACAAGGTTCTTTTTGCTATTTATACATATGAATAAATGAAAAAAAGTTGCAAGAAAGCATTGATAAAATTTTAACAATAGTGTACTATGTATTTGTAGCGAAACAATCGATTGAAATCGGATATTCAGATATATGAGGATAAGTTCAATTTCGGTCATCCAGGTAAAAGGAGATGTAGTTATGGCAAGATTTACATTACCAAGAGATTTATACTTCGGAGAAAACGCATTAGAGACACTAAAAACAATCAAAGGAAACAAAGCAGTATTATGCCTAGGCGGCGGATCTATGAAACGTTTTGGATTTGTTGACAAGGTTGTTGGATATTTGAAAGAAGCTGGAATTGAAACAAAACTGATCGAAGGAATCGAACCAGATCCATCTGTAGAAACTGTTATGAAAGGTGCCAAAGTGATGCAGGAATTTGAACCAGACCTGATCATCGCAATGGGTGGAGGATCACCAATTGATGCAGCAAAGGCAATGTGGGTATTTTATGAGCATCCACAGACAACCTTTGATGACATCAAAGATCCATTTACAATCCCACCACTTCGTAATAAAGCAACATTTATCGCAATTCCATCAACCTCAGGAACAGCAACAGAGGTAACGGCATTCTCAGTAATTACAGATTACAGTACAGGAATCAAATACCCACTGGCTGATTTTGAGATCACACCAGATGTAGCGATCGTAGATCCATCATTGGCAGAGACCATGCCACAGACATTAACAGCACATACAGGAATGGATGCATTAACTCATGCAATCGAAGCTTACGTTGCAGGATTACATTCTCCATTCTCAGATCCGTTAGCGATCCATGCGATCGAGATGATCTTTGATAACCTGAAAGCATCTTATGAAGGGGACATGCAAGCAAGAGGAAACATGCATATCGCACAGTGCCTGGCAGGAATGGCATTTTCTAACGCACTGCTTGGAATCGTACATTCCTTAGCCCATAAGACAGGAGCAGTCTTTGATACAGGACACATTCCTCATGGATGTGCAAATGCAATCTATCTTCCATATGTCATCCAGTACAATGCCAAAGTCTGTGAAGACAGATTCGCAATGATCGCAAGAAAATTAGGACTTCCTGGAGTTACAGATAAGGCATTAACTTTATCACTGATCAAAGCGGTAGAAGATTTGAGAGCAAGTCTTAATATTGTATCTAATCTGAAAGATTTCGGAGTAAATGAAGAAGAATTTATTGAGAAGAAACATATGATCGCAGAGAGAGCAGTTGGAGATGCTTGTACGGGATCTAATCCGAGAGAAACATCTGTTGAGGATATGGAGAAGATATTGGAATGTATTTATTATGGTAAGGATGTGACATTTTAAATTTTAATTTTTGTGGTGGTTGGTCAACTGTAGATTTCGAGTATATGATAAAAAATAAATAAACGATCGGAAGAGCAGCTAGAGAGCGATGGAGAAGTTTAAGAAGCGAGGGGTGATCAGATGAATCAACTGGAGCAATTAACAAAACTTCAAAGAAAACAAGAAGAATCTCAGCCATTTTCAGAAAATGATAAGAAAATCTTAAAGCAGTTAAGCCAATGTAATAGCAGTTATTATAAAGCAAAAATAATAGATATGCTTATTTATGAACTAGAAGACTGGAGCTATGAAATTCTAAAAGTTATGGTAAAAGATCAAGACAGACTTGTTGCTGAAATGGCGGTGAGATCCTTGGCAAATTTTATTAAGGCAAAGGATTTTGCAAATTTATTGGAAGAGTTTGAAGAGTGCACAGATTTTATAAAATATGATATTGTTGATATGATAGGATATATCGGATTTAAGAGAAAATTGTCTGATGATGTTATAAAAGAAAGGATGCAGGAAATATTATCAAAGTTAAAGAAAGACAGCCGGGCTGTTTATAGTACTTATGCGGAGTTATATTATGTAACAAAGGAAGAAAAATATATTTATAAGATCTTGAAAGATTTAAAATCTAAAGATGAGGATATAAGGCATCATATTCTGTATACAATAGATGGAATAATTATAGAAAATAACTTAAAATCTAAAAAATTATTAAATGATCATAAACAATTATTACAAAAAATGGAACAAAAATTATATGTGAATATGGAATATGAAGAACGATATAATCATATATTCAGAGAACGTTTAATTCGTTCTATTCGTAAAACATTAGGAAAGTCAACAGAAATCATTTATCCGAAGGAAAGAAATTTTTATGAACAGATTCCAGATGATTTGGAACATATTTTACAAAGATGCATTTTCGAATTATATTATCCAATCCATGATGATCGACAAGAAATCGTTTTAAATCTGTTAAAAGAAAATAAAGACAAAATAAAAGATGAAAGTTTTTATATTTTTGGAAGTTACATAGAAAGCCTTTATGGAAATGATGATGTCAATGTATATCAAGAATGGCTAGAAGAAAATGGTTCAAGAGAAAATGAAGCAATCATCTTATATTTAAGGGCGGTTTGGGAAGTTGCATTGAGTGATTATGAAGTATCAAATAAAAGAGCCTTAAGATATGCTAAAAAAGCTTTGAAATGTGCAAAAGATATTCCAGCAATTTATCATCTCATTGGGAGATTAACAAGCCCGGATACTGATTATTACATAGAGCTAAAAGAAAAAGTGAAACAACATACAAGATATGTGGCATTGCATGAAATCGATGATATTCCATTCGAACAATTATATAGCTATGAGACATTTTTGCAGATGGATATTCTAAAGAAGATTGCAAAACCAAAGGATTTTTCATGTATCTGTATTGAAGAAGATTATGAGAAGTTTTGGAATTGGGGATTAGAGAAGAGCGTTTTTGGTGAATGGACGAAGTCAGTAAAATAATGTATAATAAGAACCAAAATAAGGAGGAATCCAACTCATGGGAAGATATCTAAATAGTTCAACTCCATATGCGTTATATCAAGGTGAAGCAAATCAGCCATATTTTGTAGATAAATCATTATTGCTGACAGAATTGTTCCCTGTTTTGGATGCAGGGAATCAGCATGTTTGTATCACAAGACCAAGACGTTTTGGAAAAACGATCATGGCTAATATGATCGCAGCATTTTTTGAGCAAAAAAGTGGATTCAGATTCGATTAAAAGGAATATCCACAGATCGAAGTTTACGAAGATGATTCTGCGGCGGATGTGCTAGAGACGATTTTTGAAGAATGCAGTCAGGAACGTTTTGTTTTTGTTTTGGATGAATGGGATTTTATTTTCCATAAAGATTTTATTACGGAAGAAAATAAAAAGCAGTATATCCAGTTTTTAAGTAATTTATTAAAAGACCGCCCATATGTTCAAATGACTTATATGACAGGAATTCTTCCAATTGCAAAATATTCCGATGGATCGGAATTAAATATGTTTGATGAGTATGATATGGCATGCAAAGAAAAATACAGTGAATATTTTGGCTTTTTGGATGAGGAAGTGGATCAGCTTTATAATATTTATAAAAAGATAACAAAGAACCCGAAGATTTTAAGAATTGAATTAAAAGAATGGTATGATGGTTATCGAGCGGCAGCAGGAGATTATTTATATAATCCAAGATCTGTTGTCTGTGCATTAAGAGATAATCAACTGGCAAACTATTGGACAAGTTCGGGAACTTACGATTCCATTTTCAACTATATCAAAGGAAATATAGCGGATGTGAGAAATGATATACCTGGAATCATTTTAGAACTTAAAATAAATCATACGCCACAGGAAGCAATAGAACAGATTAAAGAGAAGAATTACCAATTGAAATTCCAAGGAAAAATTGGAGAAATTTCAGCATATGAAGGAAGTATATTAGCAGTTGGAATCAGTTATGATAGAAAAACGAAGAAGCATAGTTGTGAAGTAGAAAAGCTATAAATAAAAAAAGGATACACAATCAATTTGAAAGTAATATAAAATCGGTTGTGTATCCTTTTATTATGGCATTATTTTAGCTGATCAGGCAGAAAACTGAAAATATATTTTTCTGATTTTTTTACTATGAATGCGCCAATGTAAGTGGCAAGAAGTTCAAAAATCAACCCAATATAAACAGAAATTCTAAACATACCACAAAATCTTATGATCCAGAAAGTCAGAACATGATGGACAAGCATTGCTTGATAACTGTATTTTGCAAGAAAAGATATGAATGGAAAATTAAATTTCATTACAAAATATCCGAAAGAGTACAGAAAAATAAATAAAATAAAACCCATAAAAACAATTGGAAAATTGTCACCAAAATAAGAACGAAAATCTATATTACATAGTACTAAAATAATACCGAAAGAAATAAAAGATGTCCATTTACTTAATAAAAAGTTTCGATGTTCATAAAACCATATTCCAGCAAGAAAAGACGCTGTGCATACAAAAAAATCGGTTCTTCCAAGATCACATATGATTTGAAGAATAAAAATGGCACTTATGATCATATAAACAACAGATTGATGATTTTTCCATAATGTTAAAAAAACAGGAAATAAGATATAAATAAGAATTATAACACCTAAAAACCATTCACCAACTGAATAATATCCTATACCACTTGGTAAAAAATATCCATCTATACCTATTATTGAAAAAAGAATATAGATAGGATTCCCACCCCAAAAAATTGTTTGGTGTTGTATGGATCGAATAATAAATACGGCAAGCCATACAAGCCAAAAAGAAGGGTAAATACTTCGAAATCTGCGGTAATAATATTTTTTGAATGAAAAATGAGGAGCGTAATTCATAAATAATACATATCCACTGATGATTAGAAATGTATAGACCGCTGATTGTCCCCAGCGGCCAGATGCATAACCATATAAAGGAAGATGTTTATTTGTAATATGATCTTGAACTAATGAACAACTATAATGATATATAACGATAATTAACATGGAAATTGCACGTACAAATACAATTGCAAGGTCTTTATGTTTTGAAATCATAAAACAATACCTCTGTTTCTAATGAAATGATCGTAATTCATGTACCGCAAATGTAATCGCACATATCGCCGCAAATCCATCTGCAATTGGTGCTGAAAACATAACTCCCTCAATTCCAAAGAAAATCGGCAGAATGATCATCAACGGCAGCAAGAAAATAACCTGTCTGGTCAATGAAAGGAAAATACCACGGTTCGCCTTTCCAATCGCCGTAAAAAAGTTCGCAGTAATTGGCTGTAAACCATTAATAAAAGTACAAAACAAGAAAATTCGAAAGAACTTCTCAGCAAAACGGAAGTAAGCTTCACTCTCAGAACCAAAGATTCCAATGATCTGTCGTGGGAACAACTGGAAGCAGATAAAAGAAACCGTACTGATGATCGTTGCAGAGATTGCAGCTTTTAAATAGGCTTCTCGCACACGATCCAGTTTCTTTGCACCATAGTTATAACTGATGATTGGCTGTAATCCTTGGGAAATACCGATATTAATGGAGAAAAAGATCATATTGATCTTTGTGATGATCCCGGCACATGCTAGAGGGATATCGCTTCCGTAAGAAGATTTTGCACCATATCGGATTAAAACATTGTTCATAACGATCTGTACGACCATCATAGAAACCTGATTAAAAAATGGTGCCATACCAAGGGAAACAATTCTTCCGATATAATGTGGGTGTGGTTTTAATCTTTTCAATGTCAGATCGACGGTCTTAAATTTTCTTAAATATAAGATTACCATAATACCAGAAACAATCTGCCCGATCACAGTTGCCCATGCAGCACCGGCAATTCCCATATGAAAACCAAAAATCAATGTAGGATCAAGGATCGTATTAATGATTGCACCAGTCAAAGTACAAGCCATAGAAAACTTTGGACTTCCATCAGCACGTACAAGATTTGTACCTCCAGTTGTTAAGATCAAAAATGGAAAACCAAGGGATGTAATTCCGGTGTAGGTTAAAGAATAATTTAAAACACTAGAAGTTGCTCCAAATAAGATCATCATTGGTTTTAAAAATAGTCTTGTCACGATGCAAAGAATCACACCAAGTGAAAATAGCATGGTGATCGCATTTCCAGCGAAGGAAGCTGCTTCATTCTTTTCGCGTCGTCCCATGCAAAGGTTAAAGTTTGCAGCGCCACCAATTCCACACATTAAAGCGATGGAAGTACAAGTGATGACTAATGGGAAAGCAACATTCGTTGCGGCATTTCCAAGCATTCCAACGCTTCGGCCAATAAAAAACTGGTCTACCATATTATATAAAGCACTTACGACCATAGCGATAATGCTTGGAATTGCAAAACGAAGAAGCAAGCTAGAAATCTTCTCAGTACCGAGAGGATTTGTCTTTTGTTCATTCATAATAAATAAAACCTCTTCTTTCTAATTAATATATCAATGTTATAAAAATGGTCCAAACGATTAAATTTAATCGAAACGGACGTTATTTAGTATAGCATAAATGACAAAATAGTACAACTTTTTTAAAAAAGTTTTTGAGAAATAGTGCTTAATAAACGAGAAAATAAGAGATAATTTAATATATTATCAGAAAATAAATATATATAATCTCAAGAAGTCTAATTATCTGACAACTTAAGAAAATTCATACTTTACAACTAGGGAAAATTTCGGTATGATAAGAAAAAACAACGAGAGAACACAGCGAGAAAGGATGAATGGATATGAAACAGACAAATCAAATTCCTGGATTATATGATCCAAGTTTTGAGCACGATAACTGCGGTATCGGTGCCTGTGTAAATATTAAGGGAGTCAAGAATCATCAGACAGTAGATAATGCACTGAAGATTGTTGAGACATTAGAGCATCGTGCAGGAAAAGATGCAGCAGGAGAGACAGGAGACGGTGTAGGAATCATGCTTCAGATTTCACATAAGTTCTTTAACAAAGCCTGCAAAGAAGCTGGAATCAATATCGGGAAAGAAAGAGAATACGGAATTGGAATGTTCTTCTTTCCAAATGACGAATTAAGACTTCGTCAAGCAAAGAAGATGTTCGAGATCATCGTTGAGAAAGAAGGAATGACATTCCTTGGATGGAGAGAGGTTCCAACAGTGCCAGCAGTTCTTGGTAAGAAAGCAGTAGAATGCATGCCAAAGATCTTACAGGGATTCGTTGCAAAACCAGCAGACGTTGAAAAAGGACTTGATTTTGACCGTAAATTATATATTGCAAGAAAAGTATTTGAACAAAGTAATGAAGAATCTTATGTCGTTTCATTATCCAGCAGAACGATCGTATATAAAGGTATGTTCTTAGTTGGACAGCTTCGTACATTCTTTAAAGATCTTCAGGATCCAGATTACGAATCAGCAATCGCACTTGTACATTCACGATTCAGTACAAATACGACACCAAGCTGGGAGAAAGCTCATCCATATCGTTTTATCGTACATAACGGAGAGATCAACACAATCCGTGGAAATGCCGATAAGATGCTTGCCAGAGAAGAGAATATGGAATCAGAGTACCTCAAAGATGAAATGCACAAACTGATCCCAGTGGTAAATCCAAACGGATCTGACTCTGCAAGACTTGATAATACATTAGAGTTCTTAGTTATGAGTGGTATGGATCTTCCACATGCGATCATGATCACAATCCCAGAACCATGGGAGAACAATAAAGTCATTTCACAGGAGAAACGTGATTTCTATCAGTACTATGCAACAATGATGGAACCATGGGATGGACCTGCATCTATCATCTTTACAGACGGTGATCAGGTAGGAGCGGTACTTGACCGTAACGGACTTCGTCCATCAAGATACTATATCACAGATGATGATCAGCTGATCTTATCATCAGAGATTGGAGTTCTTGACATCGATCCAACAAAGATCGTAGTCAAAGAAAGACTTCATCCAGGAAAGATGTTATTGGTTGATACGATCAAAGGAGAAGTGATCGCAGATGATGTAGTCAAAGAAAAATACGCAGAGAAAGAACCATATGGTGAATGGTTAGATAGTAATCTGTTGGAATTAAAAGACTTAAAGATTCCAAATGAACCAGTTCCAACATACGGAGCAGAAGAACGTGAAAAACTGATGAAAGCGTTCGGATATACATATGAAGATATCCGTACAGCAATTCTTCCAATGGCATTAAATGGGACAGAAGCGATTGCAGCGATGGGAAATGATACACCACTTGCAGTGTTATCTAACCGCCATCAGCCATTATTTAACTATTTTAAACAGTTATTTGCGCAGGTAACAAACCCTCCAATCGATGCGATCCGTGAGGAACTTGTAACATCAACAACGGTTTATGTCGGAAAAGAAGGTAATATCTTAGATGAGAAACCAGAAAACTGCCGCGTATTAAAAGTACACAACCCAATTCTTACAGATACAGACCTGTTAAAGATCAAATCCATGAACAAAGAAGGATTTAAAGTTGTAGAACTTCCTATTATATATTACAAGAACACATCTCTTGAGAAAGCATTAGACCGTTTATTCGTAGAGACAGACAGAGCTTACAGAGATGGAGCCAACATCATCATTCTTTCTGACAGAGGAGTCGATGAAAACCATGTGGCAATTCCTTCATTATTAGCAGTATCCGCAATGCATCAGTATCTGATCAAGACAAAGAGACGTACATCTGTTGCACTGATCTTAGAGAGTGGAGAACCAAGAGAAGTTCATCATTTTGCAACACTGTTAGGATATGGTGCATGTGCAGTAAACCCATACCTTGCATTACAGGGAATTAAAAAACTGATCGATGAAAATATGCTTCAGAAAGATTACTATGCAGCTGTTGAAGATTACACAAATGCGATCCTTCATGGAATCGTTAAGATCGCATCTAAGATGGGTATTTCAACATTACAGTCTTATCAGGGATCTCAGATCTTTGAAGCGATTGGTATTAATTCTGATGTTATTGAAAAATATTTTACAAATACAGTCAGCAGAGTGGAAGGTATTTCATTAAAAGATATTGAAGCGGATGTAGATGCAAGACATGATACAGCCTTTGATCCACTCGGACTTGAGAATGATCTGACATTAGAGAGTTCAGGAAGTCATAAATGCAGAAGTGGAAAAGAACAGCATCTTTACAATCCACAGACGATTCATACACTTCAGGTTGCAACAAGAACAGGAAGTTATGAGCTGTTTAAACAGTATACAGATATGATCGATAAGGAATTAGAGCCAGGAAACTTAAGAGGTTTAATGGAATTCAATTACCCAGAAAAAGGTATTCCAATCGAGAAAGTAGAAAGCGTTGATTCTATTGTCAAACGTTTCAAGACAGGAGCAATGTCTTACGGATCTATTTCCGGAGAAGCACATGAAACACTGGCGATTGCTATGAACAAATTAGGTGGTAAATCAAACAGTGGTGAAGGTGGAGAAAGACCTGAGAGATTAAAAGTTGGAAGAGACGGATTAAATCGTTGCTCAGCGATCAAACAGGTTGCATCTGGACGTTTTGGAGTAACAAGTGAATATTTAGTAAGTGCCAAAGAGATTCAGATCAAGATGGCACAGGGAGCAAAACCGGGAGAAGGAGGACATCTTCCAGGTAAGAAAGTTTACCCATGGATAGCAAAAACTCGTCATTCAACAGCCGGTGTAAGCTTAATCTCACCACCACCTCATCATGATATTTACTCTATCGAGGACTTGGCACAGTTGATTTATGACTGTAAGAATGCCAACAGAGATGCAAGAATCTCTGTAAAACTGGTATCCGAAGCAGGAGTCGGAACTGTTGCATCTGGTGTAGCAAAAGCTGGAGCACAGGTTATCTTGATCTCTGGTTACGATGGTGGTACAGGAGCTGCTCCTAGAAACTCTATCTACAATGCAGGACTTCCTTGGGAGCTTGGACTTGCAGAAGCACATCAGAATCTGTTAATGAATGATCTTCGTAACAAAGTTATCGTTGAGACAGACGGTAAGTTAATGAGTGGTAGAGACGTAGCAATCGCAGCAATGCTTGGAGCCGAAGAATTTGGTTTCGCAACAGCACCACTTGTAACACTTGGATGTGTCATGATGAGAGTATGTAACTTAGATACATGCCCAGTCGGAGTCGCAACACAGAATCCAGAATTACGTAAGAGATTCGCTGGAAAACCTGAATATGTTATCAACTTCATGAGATTTATTGCTCAGGAATTAAGAGAATATATGGCAAAATTAGGAGTTGCTACTGTTGATGAATTAGTTGGACGTACAGACTTATTAAAACCAAACGCAAAAGCAGCCGAAAAACATGTTGACTTGTCTAAGATTCTTGGATATAAATATGATCCAGCTCAGAAGATGGATTACGATCATAAGAATGTATATGATTTCAAACTGGAAAAGACAGCAGATATGAAAGTTCTGATGAAAGAATTAATGCCAGCACTTGAGAAGAAACAAAAGAAGATCATTCAGTTGGACGTTACAAATATTGACCGTACATTTGGAACGATCTTTGGATCAGAGATCACAAAACGTTGGGGTGAACAGGCATTAGATGATGATACATATATTGTAAAATGTAATGGAGCCGGTGGACAAAGCTTCGGAGCTTTCATTCCAAAAGGTCTTACATTACAGTTAGTTGGAGATAGCAATGACTACTTCGGAAAAGGACTTTCTGGTGGTAAATTAATCCTTTGTCCTCCAACAGGTGTCAAATTCAAAGCAGAAGATAATATCATCGTAGGTAACGTTGCATTATACGGAGCAACAAGCGGTAAAGCATTTATCAATGGTGTTGCAGGAGAACGTTTCTGTGTCAGAAACTCAGGAGCTACAGCAGTTGTTGAAGGAGTTGGAGATCATGGATGTGAATACATGACAGGTGGTCGTGTTCTTGTTCTTGGACCAACAGGAAAGAACTTCGCAGCTGGTATGAGTGGTGGAGTTGCTTATGTATTAGACGAAGACAGCAAGTTATATAAGAACTTAAATAAAGAAATGGTTTCTGTAGAAACTGTAACATCTAAATACGATGTTATCGAATTAAAAGATATGTTAAAAGAACATGTTGCATATACAAATTCCGAAAAAGGAAAAGAAATTCTGAAAGACTTTGAACAGTACCTGCCTAAATTTAAGAAGATCATGCCAAATGATTACAAAGCAATGTTAAATCTGATTGTTCAGATGGAAGAACGTGGATTAAGCAGTGAGCAGGCACAGATGGAAGCATTTAATATGAAAGCAAATGCAGGAAAATAGGAGGAAATTATGGGAAAACCAACTGGATTTTTAGATTATGAAAGAGAAGACGCCCGTGCAGAATCTCCGAAAGAACGAATCAAACATTTTAATGAATTTCATATTCCTCTTTCAAGAGAAGAACAGCAGAAACAGGGTGCAAGATGTATGGACTGCGGAGTACCATTCTGTCAGTCAGGAAAAGTATTATTAAATGGAATGGCATCAGGTTGTCCACTAAACAATCTGGTACCAGAATGGAATGACCTGATTTATACAGAAAACTGGGAACAGGCATATTTAAGACTTAAAAAAACAAACCCATTTCCAGAGTTTACCGGACGTGTATGTCCGGCACTCTGCGAGAATGCTTGTACATGCGGATTAAATGGGGATCCTGTATGTTCCAAACAAAATGAGTTAAGTATCATCGAATATGGATACAAACACGGACTTGCCAAAGCAAGACCACCAAAATTTCGTACAGGAAAGAAAGTTGCAGTCATTGGTTCCGGACCTTCTGGATTATCTGCAGCAAATTCTTTAAATAAACGTGGACATGAAGTGACTGTGTACGAACGCTCCGACCGTCTTGGTGGATTACTAATGTATGGAATTCCTAATATGAAACTGGAAAAACATATCGTAGAACGTAAGATTGCGATCATGAAAGAAGAAGGAATTCATTTTGTAACAAATACAAACGTCGGAAAAGATATCAAACCAGAACAGCTAAAGAAAGACTACGATGCAGTGATCTTAGCATGTGGATCTTCTAATCCAAGAAATATTGAAGTTCCTGGACGCGAAGCAAAAGGAATCTATTTTGCAGTTGACTTCTTAAAATCTACAACAAAGAGTCTGTTAGATTCTGGATTAAAAGATAAGAAATTTATTTCTGCAAAAGGCAAAAACGTCATCGTTATCGGTGGTGGAGATACAGGAAATGACTGTGTTGGTACATCCATCCGTCATGGAGCAAAGAGTGTGACTCAGTTAGAGATGATGCCAAAACTTCCAGACGAACGTGCAGAAAATAACCCATGGCCAGAATGGCCAAGAATCTGCAAGACAGATTATGGTCAGGAAGAAGCAATCGCTGTTTTTGGACATGATCCTCGTATTTATCAGACAACCGTTAAAGAGTTTAAGATGAATAAAAAAGGCGAAGTAACAAAAGCTGTTTTAGTAAGTCTTGAAAGTAAAAAAGACGAGAAAACTGGAAGAATGATGATGGTACCAGTGGAAGGATCTGAAAAAGAAATTCCAGCAGATTTAGTACTGATCGCAGCAGGATTCTTAGGAAGTGAAGCATATGTTACAGAAGCCTTTGGTGTCAAAGTAAACCAGAGAACAAATGTAGAAACAAAACCAGATAGCTTTGCTACAAACGTCGAGAATGTCTTTACTGCAGGAGATATGCATAGAGGACAGTCACTGGTCGTATGGGCAATCCGTGAAGGAAGAGATGCAGCTCGTGAAGTTGACAAACGGTTAATGGGATATACAAACCTGTAATCTTACTGGAAAAAGTAAAAGTGATGTCAGAGATAGAAATATATCATCTGACATCACTTTTTTTCGATAACCTCTTTTCAATTGGAATAGTTTTTGCTATGATAATCGATAGAGAAAAGATTCTTAGAGAAGATATCGAGAGGGAGCAGATGTAAGTTATGCATTTTATTGGACATTTTAAAACAATCACAAGACATAAGATTCTGGTAGCAAAAGGCTGTTTCAAGTTAGGACTATATTATCAGGGGATTATGCATGATATGTCAAAATATTCGCCAACTGAATTTCTGGCAGGTGCAAAATACTATCAGGGAACGGCAAGTCCGAATAATGCAGAAAGAATGGACAAAGGAATTTCTACCGCATGGCTTCATCACAAAGGTCGTAATCGTCATCATTTCGAATACTGGATTGATTACAGTATTGACAAAGAACATCCGGGACTTGTGGGAATGAAGATTCCTAAGAAGTATATGGCAGAGATGTTCGTAGACCGAGTCAGTGCCGGAAAGATTTATAATGGTGATAAGTTTGACCAGAAGAGTCCGCTTGAATATTTCGAACATGGAATTGGAGCAACGATCATGTGCGATGCATCGAAGAATTATTTATTAAAACTTTTGAAGATGTATGCAAAAAAAGGCGAAAAATACACATTTGCATACCTGAAAAAGGATTTGAAAGAGGACATCAGTGGTTATGATAAGATATCACCATTTCAGCCATTTTCAAAAAATATTAAAATTGGATAGAATTTCATGTATCTGTGACTTGAAATCTTAACATACTTACAGTATAATATGTAATGTAAATGAGATAAGAAGCCTGGGGTGTGCGATAACTTGCTATTTTGAACCTACATTTATTTGTCATGGGACTTCATATAATTGACTGGATGTCAAGCCCTGATACTGGGGGACGGCAGAACGTTGATCGAGAAAACCCACCTAGCTCTGCTAGGCGTCAAAATTGCGAGACCGGCATTCCGGGTATATGATATGCAAAAGATAAAGTGAGGGACTGTTAGTTTTAGCAGTCCCTTTTAAAAATTTGCGAAAGAAATAAACTGTAAAATAAAAAGGAGAAAATTTGTGAAATTTTTTAAAGAAAATGATAAAACACCATTTATATTAGTGGCGTTTGGAATTACATTATATTTGATATTAAGCAATCTAAAGATTGTGTTTTCTGGAATTTCCTATGCGAGTTCTGTTGCATTTCCGTTTATTTTGGGAAGTTGCCTTGCTTTTATAATTAATGTTCCAATGCGTTTTTTTGAAAATCGAGTGTTTCATAAGGTGAGAAAAGGAAAGCGAGCGTTAAGTCTTATTGCAGCATTGTTAAGCATTGTTGGTGTGATCATATTAGTTTCAAGACTGATCATTCCAGAACTTGTTGAAACAATCTTCAAATTATCAAATAATATTCCAGGGTATGTAAAAGAAATACAAGATTTTTTAGAACATTATTCGATCAATAAGCCAATGGTACATAAGTATGTAAATCAGATTACTTTTGACTGGGATAAAATTAGTGGAGGATTGATATCATTTTTGCAGGATAGTGCTACTAATATGCTGAATTCTACAGTGAGTGTCATTTCGAATGCAGTACAGGTTGTCGTAAGTTTTGGATTAGGCTTTGTTTTTGCACTGAATGCGTTATTACAAAAAGAAAGATTATCTGTGCAGGTGAGAAAAGTATTAGTGGCTTTTCTACCAGAGAAGACTGCGAAATATATTGTAAGAGTTGGAAGATTATCCAATAATACATTTTCAAGTTTCCTTTCCGGACAGTGTTTAGAGGCTGTAATTCTTGGAAGTCTCATTTTTGCATCTATGACTTTATTAAGACTTCCATATGCAGTTTTGATAGCAGTTTTTATTGCAACAATGTCATTGATTCCGATCATCGGCGGATTTATTGGGTGTTGTGTAGGCGTATTGCTGATCTTGATGGTAAACTGGAAGCAGGCAATCATATTTATTATTATGTTTGTCGTTGTGCAGCAGTTTGAAGGAAATGTCATTTATCCGCATGTCGTAGGAAATTCTGTTGGACTTCCAGCAATGTGGGTGTTGGCTGCGGTAACGATCGGAGGCAATATCGCAGGAATTGCAGGAATGCTCTTTAGTATTCCATTTTGTTCTGTAGTGTATCAGTTGTTTGCAGAAGTTGTAAATAAGCAGATTAAGAAAAAGAATGTGGATATACCTTGACGAAAATGTACATAATACTTCTATAAATCAAAGGAGGTATTTTTATGGATCGAGATCAGATCATCTGTCCATGCCTTGATATCACAGCAGGGCAGATCATTGATGCGTATGAAGAAGGCGCGAAAACAGTTGAAGCGATCAAAGACGTAACAGGAGTAGGAACTGTCTGTGGTGCCTGTTTGGATGAGATTGAAGAATTAATACAGAATCTATAAATAAAAAAAGAATCTCTAGAAAGAGATTCTTTTTTAATGCCGATGGTGGGACTCGAACCCACACGTCCATAAGAACAACAGATTTTGAGTCTGTCTCGTCTGCCAGTTCCGACACATCGGCAGATTCAATTGTTCGACCTAAGATATATTATCATTTCTTTATCTCAATGTCAATGATTTTTATCAAACTTTATTTAAATAATAATCTCTGTGAAGAATAAGAATATGTCACAGAGATTATTATCATTTAATTTTTAGTTCAATTTCAAAAATGCAAAAGGATCAGAAGGATCACTCTGTATGAAATGTAACAAGAGATAATAAGCCTTTACAGAAAGGTTTTCTTCTTTCAAAATACGTTTTGCCTCAGTCTTGTCTACTAATTCAACTGATAAATCCTCATTTGGCTCTAAATGATCAAGATTTGGCATCCCAGTAGAAATTCCGTAAACGGTACAGTTAGTTTCATCCGTCATTCCGGCAGAAGAAAAATGAGGACGACTTAAAAAATCATCAAATTCGGCAGGAGTAAAAGTAAGTCCTGTTTCTTCTTTCATCTCACGGACTGCGGTTTCTTTCACAGATTCTCCAGGATCAATCAGTCCTGCTGGAAGTTCATATGTATAATCGTTTAAAGGATAACGAAACTGTTTTACCATGATCAGTTTATCAGCTTTTTCTCCGAACAAACTGTAAATAACAACACCATCAGGGATTACTTTCTTTGTAGCTGCCATCATTGTATTTTTGTCTTTTCGGCTTGCAACATAATAAGGGTGTGTATTCCCAAATTTATTTTCAGCTTCTAATTCATAAAGATTTAAAAATTTTACATTCGTTAAAGGTGTGATCTTGTTTATTTTACTCATAGGTTGTACCTCCTGTATATTCTATTGTAAAGCATCATAACAAGATTGACAATAGATACAAAAACAAGTATTATATACTAAAGCGATATGAAATAGGGAGATTACAGAAAAAAGGAGACAGGATGAGAAAGAAAATTATGATGACTGTGCTAAGTACGGTAACACTTCTGATAGCAGTTTCGTTCACAAGTTGTGGAAAATCAGCCAAACATACAAAAGAAACAACGACAGCTGTGAAAACAGAGAAAACCACGAAAGAAACAAAAAAGAAAGAGAAGATTGAAATTAAAATACTTTCAAAATATGATCAGATCAAGAAGTTGCTTTCAAAATACCCCAAAGAAATGACATCAAAAGAGGCCTCAGATCAAGAAATTGTAGTAATTGAGAATGAGTCATTTGATAAAGCGAGTAAAAAAATCTGGGATCAGTTTTTAAAAGATGTAAAAGATCAAAAAGATTGTGCAATTGTAATCTGTCAGTATACAGTGGAAGGAGATCCGATCCTTCAATATGTTTCGAATGTAGATGGTAAATTTTACTATGTGGAAGATTCCACACGAGATGCTTATGGTAGTGAAAAATATGTACAATATACTTATGACTATTACAAAATTTATAAACAGGATGGTCATTATACAGCAATCCTGACAACAAATAATAAACTGACATTTGATGAAGCACAAGATGTCCGCAGTTTAAAAACAGCGATACAGCTGCTGGATATTAAAGAATAATAAGAAAATGGAGCAGATGATTTATGAAAATTTCAACAAAGGGAAGATATGCCGTTCGATTAATGTACGATCTTGCAATGCATCATACGGGTGACTGGATTGCATTAAAAGACATATCAAGAAGACAGGAGATATCAGTAAAATATTTAGAACAGATCGTAAGACAGTTAAGTATCAGAGGATATTTAAAGAGTTTACGAGGACCTAAAGGAGGTTATCAGCTTTCCAGAGATCCAAAAGATTATACAATTTATGAGATTTTAAAAATAACGGAAGGAAGTTTACAGCCAGTAGCATGTTTGGATGATGAAGTAAACCAGTGCGACCGCTATCATGAATGCCCAACGATTGAGATTTGGGAAGGACTTGGACAGGTAATTGAAGAATATTTAAGTGCAATTACTTTAGAAGATATTGTGAATAAAGCAAGAATCAAAGGTGGAAATGACTATGTGATCTAAAAGATCACATGGTCTTTTTTCTTTTTAGGGGTAAAATGTTAATGGGCAAGAAAATATTTGACATTATATTGGAATCTGTTATACTAATAACATATTAAAAAGATAGGAAATATATGAAAATTAAAATAAAAGGAGCAAAACAATGTCAAACATATATAAAAATGTTACAGAATTAATCGGGAGAACCCCATTAGTAGAAGTTGAAAAAATAGAGAAAAGATTTAAACTGCAAGTAAGATTATTAGTAAAATTAGATGGATATAATCCAGCAGGAAGTGCTAAAGATCGTATCGCATATCAGATGATCCAGGATGCGGAAGAGGCAGGAAGGCTGAAAGAGGGATCAGTTATTATCGAGCCAACATCAGGAAATACAGGGATCGGACTTGCTGCAATTGGTGCATCTAAAGGATACAGAGTCATTCTTATAATGCCAGAGACAATGAGTGTGGAACGAAGAAACCTGTTAAAAGCATATGGAGCAGAAATTGTTTTAACAGATGGTGCGCTTGGGATGAAAGGAGCGATTGCCAAAGCAGAAGAATTAGCGGAAGAAATCGAAGATTCTTTCATTGCAGGACAGTTTATTAATCCATCCAATCCAAAAGTTCATCGTTTGACAACAGGACCAGAAATCTGGGAAGACACAGACGGAGATGTTGATATCTTTATTGCAGGAGTTGGAACGGGAGGAACTGTTACAGGAGTTGGAGAATATTTAAAATCCAAGAAAGAAGATGTG
>ENA-ORSM01000249-ORSM01000249.1-human-gut-metagenome-genome-assembly--contig:-NODE-249-length-45898-cov-12.907990_pt1 | contig 45898 bp, 46 predicted proteins | sample MGYA00241903_ERZ509170 | MGnify/ENA primary metagenome ERZ509170 (study PRJEB26280, sample SAMEA2338784) | human gut metagenome | biome: human gut; feature: human-associated habitat; material: faeces...
TTATTTGTCGTGTTCTTTGTTTTTCGGCTGTCCTCTACTATTTTGTTTCAAACTTTATAATCTCCTTAATTACAAGGTCAGATTCACTCAATGGGATATCTGCCAAAGGTATTATCTTATAAAAAGAGAAGAAAATCAACCGATTCGGCTTATGTATTAATTCTTATTATAATAGAAAGAACACATACAGTTCGAAAGGAATTCTTGCAGTAAGGATGTTTCCATGATAAAATTTACAAAGAATTTTTATCAAAAAGGAGTGCGTAAAAAAGTGATAAGTTTAGGCTTGGATTCAGGTTCATCTATGACAAAAGCTGTCTTATTCAAAGATGATCATATCATAAAGACGAAGATGATTCCAACATTGATCAGTCCAAGGAAATCTTTAGAAGAACTTTATCTAGATATGATAAAGGACAAAGATAACAAAGGAGATAAAATACACGATGGGAATTGTAGTAATCGGAGATGTATTTATAGATATTAAGGGGTTTTCTACATCCCCTTATATCCCATATGGGAGAAACGCGGGAACGATCGCACAGATTCATGGTGGGGTTGGCCGTAACGTTGCAGAAGACATTGCGAATGTAGAATTAGAGCCAACATTTGTAAGTTCTGTTGACGATGATGCAATGGGTGAAGATGTCATCCGCAAATTAGATCGTCATAAAGTCAATACAAAATATATGAAAAAAGTAAAAAATGGAATGGGAACATGGCTTGCAGTTTTTGATCATGAAGGAGATGTGGTAGCATCCATTTCCAAACGACCAGATCACAAACCGATTGAGCAGATCCTTGATGAACATGGCGATGAAATCTTTAAAGATGCTGATAGTATCGTAATCGAAATCGATATTGACCGTGAGATCGTAAAAAAGACATTTCATTATGCAGAAAAATATAAGAAGAAAGTTTACGCGATCGTATCGAATATGACCATTGCGATCGAGAGAAGAGACTTTATCCGAAGAACCGAATGTTTTGTATGCAATCAGCAAGAGGCAGGAATCCTGTTTTCCGAGGATTACGAGGAAATGAGTGCAGAAGAATTATCTAAAGTTCTTTCAGAACGTATTCAATCTGCAAAGATTCCAAAGATGGAGACCTTTTAGTAAAGCATCTCAAATAGTTAAAAGCAGGAAAAACCATTGAATGCAGAATGGAAAATTAGTCTATGGGGATACAGAGCAAACCTTTAGCATGGGGGATTCTGAATGGGATAAATTTGGTGAGGAAAATCCCGAGGCTACTTGGACTGCGATTTCTGATAAGAGCAAAATTGAAGAGTTACAATAACATAAATAATAGGGAAGTGAAACAAATGAATCTAACAAGAACAAGCAAATATGTAAGTCTTCTCCTCCGTCATAAGCCTGAGAAAGCAGGAATTCATCTGGATCAACACGGATGGGCAGAGGTTGATGAGTTAATCAAAGGTGTTTCCAAAACGCATATGTTCAATATGGAAATCCTTGAGGAAATCGTAAGAACTGATAATAAACAAAGATATTCATTCAACGAAGATAAAACAAAAATCCGTGCCAACCAAGGACATTCGATTCCTGTAGATGTAGAATTAAAAGAAGCAAAACCGCCCAAACAATTATGGCATGGTACAGGAGAGAAATATGTTTCAGCCATTGATGAACAAGGACTTCTTCACAAAAACAGACTATATGTTCACTTATCAACGAATGAAGAAACCGCGATCAAAGTTGGAAAACGACACGGAAAGCCAGTTTTATATACTGTGAACGCAGAAGAAATGTATCAGGATGGATATAAGTTTTTCTTATCAAAGAATGGTGTATGGCTGACGGATTACGTGCCAGTGAAATATTTAGACAAGTACAAAAATTAGAAATATTGACAGTTGAGATTAAGTATTGTAATATTAGTTAGTAATGACTAACATGATAAAAACGGAGGAAACATTATGGAATTTGAGACATTACCTAAGAGGAAAGATGTAGATGATATTTTGAAATTCTTTTAGTGTGTAATATATAACTTAAAATAAACAGCCTTGTTACCATTTATTTATCATGATAACAAGGCTATTCTTTTATTTTTTAATCAATTCATATTCTTCCAACAATTTTTCAATATCCGTATCTTTGACAAACTTCAACAGCCAGCCCTTTAATTTTTCAATTGGCATTGGCAGATCCATATCAAGCAGAGATTCTCCATCCATCAATCGAACACTCGCATCCAACAAATTCCTTACATCGTACACACTTCCCCAAACCTCTGGCACTCCTCGGTCAACGTCAAGTAGTCCATACACAGCTTCCATAGCTGTTCTCACCGAATATTCAGTAGTAAAAATTGTATCTCTTGGCGTTTCAGCAAACTGACCTAAGAATGCAAAGTTAACACACCCATCAGGAATCACATCCGGGCGGTCTCTGGCGGTTCTTGGCATAAAAAATGCGGTAATATAAGGCAGCATTGTCGGTACAGTATTCGCATGATCTTTTGCTAATTCGTCGATTTCATCCAGTGGTATTCCAATATGATATAACCATTCCGCTGTAATTTCTTCTCCAGTACAATCTTTCATTGGCTTATGAATATAATTTCCTGGTGTGTCACAAAAAAGACTGTATAGCCAGATACAGATTTCACCTTCTTTTTGTTTTCGAAACTGTCCCTGACGATTGACGGTCCAGCTTAACAGCCAGTTGGAATCCTCGCAGGAAACAATACCTCCAGTTACAACCTTTCCGGAAAGAGGATCTCGTTTACAGATTCTTGTGATCGCATCAATGATCTTTGTATCACTGGTTGTGATCGTCGCAGATTCCCAACGTGTTTTACTAACATTTCCACAGAATTTCTCTGGATGACCAAAGGAAGGATCCTGTTTTGCAATATTCTTCCAAAGATTCCAGCACCCAGTGATACGAATCATTGCATCGCCATTTGCAGGTGTGTGATGATCTCCATACAGTGTACTTTCGGTACAACTTCCATTTGTCACAAAGACAAGATCATCTTTTGTCAGCGGAAGTATCTTTGTTTTAGAATTTTTGATATATTCGATACTTTTTGCAACCTTTTGATCATTTTCAAATGAAAAGATCACGTTCGTAACTTGTGTATGGAAATGAAAGATAACACCATTTTGTTTCAGATATTCGATCATTGGCAAGATCAAAGATTCATACTGATTATACCGTGTAAATTTCAAAGCTGAAAAATCAGGCAATCCACCAATATGATGGATAAACCGCTGTAGGTATAATTTCAGTTCCAAAGCACTGTGCCAGTTTTCAAAAGCAAACATTGTCCGCCAGTATAACCAGAAATCCGAATCAAAAACGTGTTCGTCAAAGACATCCTCGATTGTTTTATCATATAACTTTTCATTCGCAGTAAAGAATAACTTCATGATTTGCTTTCGACCTTTGGCATCGATATTGAATTTACCAAAGTTCTCAGAGGGTTTTCCTCGATGATTTGTTGCACGGCACAAGGAATAATTTGGATCTTCTTTGTTCAGCCAGTAAAATTCATCTAACACAGAGTTCTCTGGATGTTCCAGAGATGGAATACTATGAAATAAATCCCACAGACATTCGAAATGATCTTCCATCTCACGACCACCGCGCATAATATACCCACGATCAGGATCAGCGACTCCATCACAGGCACCGCCTGCAATATTGGATGCCTCTAAGATATGAATATGATCTCCTGACATTTGCGCATCACGAATCAGAAAACAGGCAGCAGCAAGAGAGGCAAGACCACTTCCTACAAGATAGGCAGATTTTTTCTCTATATCTTTTGGTTTCTTTGGCCTGGCAAACGCTTCATAATTTCCACTGGAGTAATAAATTCCTTTGCTATTTTTCTTCTGTTTATTTAATTCTGTGTTTTTGTAATCCGATTTTTTCACTTTTGTTTGAGGGTAAGAATATACAAGCTTTTCTTTCTTTGACTTTTTCATTGCAACAATGGCAGCACCTGCTACAGTCAGAATTCCTAGTTTTAAGATTTTTTTATTCATTTGGGTATCAGCCTTTCTATTATGATTTAAAAATAGTTTGCATCAAAAAGGTAGTTTTATTCTTTCGATATATTTGGTAAAATAAAAGAAGAATTATTCGAAAAGAATTGAGGAAAATAAAACAAGACCTTACAGTCATAACTGGCCATAAGATCTTGTCGCAGAAGAAAATGGATGACGACTTAATCATCATCGCGAGGTAAAAACGGTGGACGGAACGGATACAATTTTTCATAAGATTCAAGGTCGGCTTCTGTTCTTGGAACAACCTGGATCAATCCGGTACAGTCCGTAGTAGAGCAGATATTACACATTTCGAAGATATTTTCGTCAATTTCTTCGTTTGTAAGTTCTTGTTTCTTTTTCTTATCCTTCATGCATCGAAACCTCCTCGTTTCTTAGTATGTGATAATATCAAAAAAATATTTTGTAAAATTCATCCAACAAAAAGTTGAAAATTTATGGAGATCAATGTATTTATGCAGAAATTACAGATAAAACACAAAACATGTTATATAGATCAAAATGGCTCCGATGGTCCGATCATCCTATGGGGAATGTATCCACATCGTGGAAATGAGATAGCACATATGTGGGAATGTCTGATGGAGACAGTCAATGATCAGGATTTTCTTTTATGTGCATTTCAGGTAGAAGACTGGAATGGGGATTTTTCCCCATGGAAAGCACCTGCTGCCTTTGGGAATGAAGATTTTAAGGGAAATGGTCTAAAAACTTTACAGTGGTTGACGAACGACCTGATTCCAGAATTAAAAACAGCTTATGGAGCAGACAGAGAAATTTATCTGATCGGATATTCCCTTGCAGGATTGTTTGCTTTATGGACAGCATATGAAACAGATATCTTCTCAGCAATTGCAAGCTGCTCAGGTTCTTTATGGTTCGAACAATGGGATCAATATGTGTCACATCATCGGATAAAGCATGAATGTTATATCTACATAAGTCTTGGAGGAAAAGAAGAAAAAACAAAGAATCAGGTTATGGCAAGAGTTGGAGATCGGACGAGAAAACAAGAACAAATTTTGCAAAATGATCCAAAGGTAAAGAAAACAATTTTAGAATTTAATAGCGGTGGGCATTTTGCTGATTCCGAAAAAAGACTTTCCAAAGCGGTCAAATGGTTATTAAAAAATAGAAAGGAACAATAAATGACGAATCCCAAAAGTGATGAATTATGTATATAATCGTGGCTTATAAATCTTTTTGATTGAGTACATCTTGTTGATATGTTAAAATTATAGAAAGCAAAAAGCATAGATCACACAGGAGGAATCAATATGAGCAAAAAAACAGCATTGATCACTGGTGCAGGTTCTGGAATCGGTCGTGCAACTGCACAGAAATTAGCGAACCATGGCATTAATTTGATTTTGATTGGACGAAATCTTAATAAATTAGAAGAAACAAAGAAGCTATGTGATAAAGTTGATATTAAATGTTTTTCAGTTGATATTAGTCACAAAGAAGAAATAAAAACATTGTTTGACCATAATTTGCAGTTTGATTATCTGATCAACAATGCAGGTGTAACGATGAATAAGAGATTTGAAGAAGTAACAGAAGAAGAATATGATCAGATCATGAGTATTAATGCTAAAGGACCATTTTTTATGTGTCAAAGTTCTTTACCAATCCTTCGTAAATCTGAAAGTGCAACAATTATTAATATTGGATCTGTAGTTGCATATAAAGGTTATATGGATCAAAGTGTTTACGCATCAAGCAAACATGCTTTGGCTGGTATGACAAAAGCATTGGCAAAAGAAGTAAGCAATGATGGAATTCGTGTGCATCTGATCAATCCGGGCGGAGTTTTAACAGATATGGTGCGACAGGCAAGACCTGATCTTCCACCAGATGCAAACGATATGATCGCACCAGAGGACATTGCGGATATTATTTATTTTATTTTAAGTCATAGAAGTAATGCGATCATAGATGAGATCAATGTACACAGAAGAACAAAAGAACCATTTTTATAAAAAATAGAATTTACTACAAAAAAGAAAATAAAACTTTTGCAGCACCCAGACTTTTAGGATGCTGTTTTTCTTTTGAGATATTCATGACAAAAATAGAAAGGAACAAAAAATTAATGAATAAAAAACAGCCGATCATAGAATTAAAACATATAAAAAAATGTTATACAAACAATGTGCCGGTCATTTATGATTTTAATCTTACGATCAATGAGGGAGAGTTTGTAACATTTCTAGGTCCTTCTGGATGTGGAAAAACAACAATTTTAAGAATGTTGGCGGGATTTGAGACACCAACGGATGGTGAAATCCTGTTTCATGGAAAAGATATCAGCATTCTACCACCAAATGAGAGAAAATTTAATACTGTCTTCCAAAAATACGCTCTTTTCCCACATTTAAATATTTATGACAATATTGCATTCGGGTTAAAAGAAAAGAAAATTCCAAAAGATGAGATTAAAAAGAAAGTAAAACGAGTACTAGAAGTCGTTGATCTGGAAGGTTTTGAAAAGCGAAAGATCGACAGCTTGTCTGGTGGGCAGCAGCAAAGAATTGCCATTGCAAGAGCAATTGTCAATGAGCCAAAGATCTTATTATTAGATGAACCATTAAGTGCCCTAGATTACAAGATGCGTCAGGAAATGCAGATCGAGTTAAAAAATATGCATAAAGAATTAGGTATTACGTTTATCTTTGTCACACATGATCAAGAAGAGGCATTGATGATGTCAGATAAGATCGTTGTCATGTCAAAAGGACAGATCCAGCAAGTTGGAACACCAGAGGAAATCTATAATAAGCCACAGAATGCTTTTGTTGCGGACTTTATCGGAGAGAGTAACATTTTTGATGGAGTAAAGAAATCAGACGATACTGTTCATTTTGCACATCATGATTTTCCATGTGAAGATGAATATGAAGCCGGTACCAGAGTTGATGTCATAATCCGCCCGGAAGATGTTATTTTATCATCTCCAGAAGATGGAAAATTTAGTGGTGAGGTTATTTCCTGCCTGTTTTGTGGCAAATTTTATGAAGTAGCTGTACAATCTGATAAAAATGAGATTGAAGCACATATTTTACACGAGATCAAACCAGGAACAAAAGTAGGAATCGATTTCACACCTGGAACGATTCATACAATGCCAAAAGATACGAAAGTAAATCATTATGTCGGTGTGATGGAAAAATATGGTTATTTGAAATTTATGGATGGAAGTATCCCAGTTCCGGTTGAAAAACTTTTTGATGGGTGCAGATTGGAACATGGTCATATCGTAGATCAAGATGGGCATAAAGTTCATTTAGAGGGAGAAAAGGTGAAAATGTTCTTCCCATCCAAACTTGCCAATCTTAGTGATGATCCAGAAGAAGGATATTTTCAGGGAAATATCATCTCTATTATCTACAAGGGTGATCATTATAATTATCGCATTGTGAGTGAAAATAAAGTAGAGTATTCTGTTGATGATGAAGATTTATGGAATATCGGAGATTTCGTAAGTGTCGTAATTCCGGATGATGCGATGGAATTTCAAAGAGTTTCGGAGGAAAGTAAATGAAAAATGACAGACTAAAAAGTATTCTTGGAATTCCATACTTATTGTTTTTGACAATTGTTGTTGTTTTCCCTGTGCTTATTTTATTATATTATGCATTTACCAATGGAACTGGACAATTTTCTATGGACAATTTTGTTCTGTTTTTTACAGACAGTAAGGCAATTGGAACCCTGATCTACAGCGCAATGATTGCGATCGTAACAACCGTTGTATGTTTATTGATCGCATATCCTGTGGCATATATTCTTGCAAAAGGAGATTTTAAACGCGGAAATGTATTATTGATGTTATTTGTAATGCCAATGTGGATCAATTTTACCCTTCGTATTACTGCATTAAAAGAGATCTTAACAATGATCGAAGGAAATCTTGCTTTCCATCCATTTTTAAATACAGTGATCGGAATGACTTATGATTTTCTGCCTTTTATGATCTTGCCAATTTATAATACGATCGCCAAGATCGATCATAGTTACATTGAGGCAGCATTAGATCTTGGGGCAAAACATCATCGCGTATTTACAAGAGTGATCCTTCCGTTATCCATTCCAGGGATCATCAGTGGAATTACGATGGTATTTCTTCCTGCAATGACAAATTATGTCGTACTTGATATGATGTATAACAGTACCTACATCATGGGAAGTCTTGTTGGAAGTTACTTTAATATGTATGATTGGAATAATGGATCTGTGATTTCTATGATCCTTTTGATCTTAATCTTATTTTTAAGTATGTTAACTGGCGAATTTTCAGATAAGGAGGAAAATGCTTATGACTAAAAAAACGATACAGGGTATTTTCCTTGGAATCATCTTATTACTCATGTATCTGCCAATCTTGATCTTGGCAGTTTATAGTTTTATGGATTCCGCGATCATTGGAAAATCTGGAAGTTTTACTTTGAAAAATTATATTTATCTGTTTCATTCTGAGGATTTAAGGACAATGATCTTTGGAACGATCCTTTTAGCCTTGGTCGTTGCGGTTATTTCAACGATCCTTGGAACTCTTGGAGCAATCGGGGCATTTTATTCTTCCAATAAGCTTAAGAAACCGATCCATTTGATGAATCAGATTCCTGTTGTTAATGCAGATGTCGTTACTGGTTTTTCTATTTGCGTTTTATTGATCGTCTTTTTTAAGATGGATAAAGCCAGTTATATTCCGCTTGTGCTCGGGCTGGTATCTCTTTGTAGCCCCTTTGTATATTTGTCTGTGATCCCTCGTCTAAAACAGATGGATCCACAGTTATATGAAGCGGCATTAGATCTTGGATGTTCCCCGTTTGGAGCATTAAGAAAGGTTGTACTTCCACAATTAACTTCTGGAATCGTATCTGGATTCATGATGTCAATTACATTAACGTTGGATGATTATTTTATCACAACTTATACAAAACCATCGATGTTTGACACGATCAGTACCTATGTTGTCAATGCTACAAAAGGAGCACAGACCGATGTGAAAACCGCACTATGGGCATTATCAACGATCATCTTTTTGGTTGTGATTTTTATTGTGATCGGTATGAACCATACGGGGAGAAAGGAGCATGATCATGAAATATAAAGCATTTTCTATTCTTTTTTCCATCTTACTTGTGATCACCCTTCCGCTTGCATTATGTTCTTGTGGTTCAAAAAACAACAGCTCAAACAATGAAGAGATTGTTTTAAGAATCGCAAATTGGGAAGAATATCTTGATGAAGGGGACTGGGATGACGATGAAGAAATCAAACTGGAAAATGGGAAAAAGATCATCGGCAGAAATACTATGATCAAAGATTTTGAAAAATGGTATGAGAAAACATATCATAAAAAAGTAAAAGTCGAATATTCAAGTTTTGGAACTAATGAAGATATGTATAATCAGTTAACGATCGGTGATACATATGATCTGATCTGTCCATCCGAATATATGATCATGAAGCTTTTGGCAGAGAAAAAAATATTAAAATATTCTGATGACTTCTGGGATATTTCAAACAGTGAAAATTATTATGCAAAAGGAGTATCACCATATATAAAGAAATCATTAGATCAGTTAAAATATCACGGACAATCTGTGGGAGATTACACAGCTGGTTATATGTGGGGAACACTGGGCTATGTATATAATCCCAAATATGTTTCTAGAAAAGATGCCGAAGACTGGGGCTTATTACTAAATCAAAAATATCATAAAAAGGTAACAGCAAAAGACAGCGTCAGAGATTGTTATTTTGCTGTTCGAGGAATGCAGACACAAAAACAGATCTTAACAGATGAATTCCAAAAACAGGCAGATTATCAGAAAAAGTTATCTGCATTGTTAAATGATACTTCAGATCAAAGCATTCAAAGTGCTGGAGAGATTTTATCAAAAATGAAAGATAACGTTTATTCTTTCGAGACAGACAGTGGGAAATCAGATCTTGTCAGCGGAAAAGTTGTCGCCAATCTTCAGTGGTCTGGAGATGGTGTTTATTCTATGCAGCAGGTGGAAGAAGAAGGAATCAAACTTCGTTATGCAGTTCCAAAAGCTAGTACCAATCTGTGGTTTGATGGATGGTGTATGTTAAAGGATGGTATTGGAAGAGATAAGGAAAAGCAGCAGGCAGCACAGGCATTTGTAAACTATATCTCAAGACCAGATAATGTTGTAAGAAATATGTACTATGTCGGATATACATCTGTGATCGCTGGTGGAAAAGATCAGACAATCTATAATTATATCAAATATATGTATGGAAGCGATGATAAGAAGAGTGTTGACTATGATCTTAATTATTTCTTCAAGCAAAATGGAGACAATTATAACTATGTGATGAAAACAAGCAAAGAAATGTCAGAAGGACAGTTATATGCCCAGTATCCGACAAAAGATGTAATGAAAAGAAGTGCCGTTATGGCATATTTCGGAGATCAGACAAACAAAAAGATCAGTCGTATGTGGATTGATATGCGTTGTTTTTCTTTAAAATGATCAGATTTTTGTGAATTTTTCGTAAAAATAAATATAAATTACATCTTGACACTAGTATAATACAAGAGTTTAAATTAGTTGTAAAGACAAAGAGGTCCTATGCATAGAAAAGTATGCAAGGGCTTCTTTTTTTATTTTGTGGAGAAGTATTTGAAGCTGAAACAGTCATTGTAGCTGCTGGATATGAAAGTCGTTACATTACAAGGACTGTAGGAATCGATATTCCGATGACAAGATATTTTGAAGAAGCTTCTTATGATGGAGTATCAGTGATCAGTAAAATAGATGAGATGGATGCATCCGATTTTAAAAATCTGTTTGAAAATTTGTATAACTATGAGAAATAGCTATAATGGAAGGAGGTTATCATTATGGAAGAAATAGAAGCAGGGGTCCTTGATGCCGCCAAGTGTGTTGATATCATGGAATTATGTTGGAATTTCCTAAAAAATCAAAAATCGAAGGTTTCCCCGTAAACGATGTTGAAACTGGAGCACCTTTAGCATTTATGGCTGCAAAGCTTTTAGCAAAAAAAGATTCAAAAGTTCTTACAATGCTTGGTGCTGGTCCGATTGCCAAAGCATGCTTTCGTGCGATCATGACAAATCTGAAACATATTGATACTGTCAAGATATCTAAATGTAAAAGAAAAAGGCATTGGACAACAGCTAAAAGTATGGGATCATCATATGTCTTAAAAGGAAGAAAGGAGGATGCTTATGAAAGAAAAATCAATCCTATGGAGAATTTTTCATTATATGAATCCAAAAAGAATTGATCCAAAAATGGTAAAGCTATGGATTTTCTGGATCTTATTTAATATTATTTTATTTTTTATACCACACAGTGTTTCAAAAGAATCTATATGGATCCTTGTACCAATGGCAGGACTTTTCATTTATGCACTCGTAACAAAAGATGTGATGCAAAGTCTTTTGATGGGAACATTTTCAATGTACATTTTATGGTATAAATTTGGAAGTATCATAGCATTTTTTCGCGATTGTAAAGTTGTTCTGGCAGATGAAGAAAATATTGAAATGTATATGTCTTTCTTCCTTTGTGGTGGATTGATCATCGCAATGAAGAGAAGTGGAGCAACCAAAGCTTTTACTGAATTTGTAACGAGTAAATTTGGGGAAAATGAAAAAATGATTCTTGCAACGTCAGGTATTTATGCAGGAATCATGTCAATTGATGATTATGTATCTGCATTTACAGCGGGGGCGGCATTCTCTCCATTGATTGATAAGATCAAAAAGCCAAGACTTGCACTTGCATATGTAATAAGAACTCTAAGTATTTGTGTATCTGCAATGCTTCCAGTTGGAGCCTGGGGATATTTTATCATTTTTCAGATTGCTGATGCCAAGAATGTAGCCAACAAAGCTGCTGCAACCAGTCTTTTTATGAAATCTGTTCCATTTATGTTTTATGCTATTATTGCTTGCATTGTAGCACTCTTATTTGCATTTGGACTGCTGCCAAAGATTGGTCATATGAAAAAAGCATATGAAATGTCAGATCAGGGGAAACAGCTAGGAGAACTAACTGACGGATCTGAGGAAGAGGAAAATGATTTTGATGAAACAGATCCAAGAAAACAACATATCAGTGTTCTAAATTTGATCATTCCAATGATCACGATCGCGGTTGCATTGATCGCTACCGGCTTAAACTGCTTCCTGGCTTTTGGAATTACATTGATCGTTACTGCAGTCCTTTATATTTTACAAGGAATTATGACTATTAGTGAATATGTGCAATGTGTAGTTGATGGGTTTATCGATATGGTTGATATGGTCATCATTTTAATGATCGGCTATGCCATGCAGGAAGTTATGTATACTATGGGAATAGAAGGATTCGTTCAAAATGTATGCAATATGATTCCGATCATTCGCCTGATTCCATTTGTTTTATTTGTATTCTTCAGCTTCACTGAATTTTTATATAGTTTAAATTATACTCTGTATCAGATAGAACTTCCTGTTATGATCGTTGTTTTAACAAGGCTAGGTGCGAACGTACCACTCTGTATCGGAGCGATCATATCTGCCGGATTATTTGGTGCAAATGCGTGTGTAGTTTCTGATCTTGGAATTGTGTCAGCACGTGCAAACAGAGTCACTATTTATGATCAATATGAAAGTTCTCTTCCATATGTATTGATTTCAGGAGTAATATCTGCAATTTTTTATCTGATCGCTGGATTTATTTTTTAATATGAAAATGTCAGGAGGAATTCATATATGGAGAAAAAACAACCATTTTGCGAATGTTAGCAGAATTTGAAAAACCAAGTGAAGGACAGATCTTTTTTCAAGGAACTGATATTACTGATCTTCCACCAAATGAACGAAAGATCAATACGGTATTTCAAAAATATGCACTTTTTCCGCATTTGAATATTTATGACAATATTTCCTTTGGATTAAAAGAAAAATTCCAAAAAGAGGTTGACAGACGTTGGGGAAATCTGTTATATAAATGTGATAGATAAAATAATAAGAGTAAGGAAGTTTTATTTATGACCCTTTTAACCTACCAGGTATTCAAAACAATCGCAGATGTGGGAAGTTTCCATAAAGCAGCAGACATTCTAGGTTTAACGCCATCTGCAATCAGCCATGCCATCTCTTCGATGGAAAATGAATTAGGATTTTCAGTGTTGACAAGAAGCAAAGCAGGTGTCAATCTGACAAATTATGGAGAACAACTATTACCATATGTAAATGCTGTATTAAACTGTGATGAAAGCTTAAAGCAGGAAATCGCAGAATTAAACGGATTAAAACAAGGAAAAGTAAAAATTGGAGTATTCTCCAGTGTATGTACCAGCTGGCTTCCAGAGATCCTACATTCTTTTAAGAAAGAATATACAGAAATTGAAATTGAAGTTTTTCAGGGAACATATGATGATGTAGCTTACTGGCTCAAAAATGGAGTCGTTGACCTTGGATTTTTATCTGTATCAAGTGCAAAGGATATTCCAATCGAGCCATTATATCGTGATGAATTATTATGCGTATTACCAAGTGGCGTAAAAGAAGATAAAAGTACAAGTTATATCGATATCGAAGAAATGAAGCACCATCAGTTCGTAACACAACGAGACAGTACCGATGCAGATATCCAGAATTTTTTAAAAGAGAATTCTCTGCAGGTACAGTCAAATTATCATGTGGTGGACGATTTATCAACGATCGCACTTGTTGAGAAAGGTTTTGGAATCTGTCTGATGCCAAAACTTGTGATGACAGATATTCCATATAAGGTAGACAGTTACTCGATCAAACCACATGCAAGCCGAATCATTGGACTAGCAACGATGAATCCAAATTTTATGGCGCCTGCGGTCCGCATGATGTTTAATCATATTGTTGATAAATATCAGGAAGACGAATTTAAAAAATAATATTAAAACATGAATAGGACAAATCCTTTTATAGTTAAATGGATTTGTTCTGCTTTTTTATTGATAAGTAGTTTACAAGATATTTTATATAATTTTTCTATTATACAAAGCAAATATTATAGGTATAATCAATATCCAGTCATAAAAAATATTAATTATCCGAAGTAATATTGTATGTCCAGGTGCGATCAAAACGGGAATGACAAGTAATCCAGAACTTGAGAATTCATTTGGAAGAGAACGGATCAGCAGCAGTGGTTCTTGCGGCAAAAATTTTATAGTAGAGTCGGTGGAATTGGATTAATCTTAAATGAAGTGTATCTGCTAGATTGTTGCAATACCTATAAAGAATTATCCTCCAAACTAAATGAAATTATTGTAAAAGCAACGAATCATATTTTAAATCAGGCGATCGATCATAAGGATGGTGGATTAGAAATCGATCATCTTCATATCGATTTTAAACATAAAGAACCTAATTTTGAATTCGGAACTGCTGGTATGGTTGTGGCTTTGTTGCAGATATATTGTCTGGAGAAAAATAAAAATGAAATTGTTGGATTGATTGACGATCCTTATTATAAATGAAAATTTTTGCAGACCTTTATTCTTTGTGCTAGAATAAATTTATATGGATTTTATATTTTAGGAGGTAGCATATGAAAGTCAAAGGTGTAAGATTATATGCAAAAGATGATATTCGTCTGGAGGAATTTGAACTTCCAGAGATCAAGGATGATGAGATCCTTGTGAAGGTAATGAGTGATTCAATTTGTATGTCAACCTGGAAGATGGTAAAACAAGGAGCAAACCATAAGCGAGTTCCAGCAGATGTCGCAGAACATCCAGTTATCATTGGCCATGAATTTGCCGGAGATATCGTAAAAGTCGGTAAGAAATGGCAGGATAAATTCAAACCAGGTCAGAAGTTTGCACAGCAGCCAGCAATTCCGGGACAGGCTGAATCTCCGGGATATTCTTATACACAGTGTGGTGGTGCTGCAACTTATTGTATTTTCCCAAATGATATTATTGAAGTCGGATGTTTATGGACACATGATGGCGATTCTTATTTTGAATCTTCTGTTGCAGAACCAATGTGCTGCGTTATTTGTGGATATAAGACAAATTATCATGTGAAAGACCGTTATGAACATGTAATGGGAACTAAAAAAGGAGGAAGCATCGCAATTCTTGGTGGATGTGGTCCAATGGGATTAGGTGCCGTAAGTTATGCATTAGCTATTGAGAATAAACCAGCGAAAGTGATCGTTACAGATATCGATGATGCCAAATTAGAAAGAGCAAATCAGGTTATTTCCGTAGAAGAAGCTAAAGAAAAAGGCGTGGAATTAATCTATGTTAATACAGCTAAGATGAATAATCAGGTAGAAGAATTAAAAGCTTTATCTGTTGATGGTAAAGGTTTTGATGATGTCTTTGTTTATGTACCAGTCAGAGGAGTTGCTGAACTTGGAAATAAAATCTTAGCTTATGATGGATGTATGAATTTATTTGCAGGTCCTACAGATTCCAAATTCTCAGCTGATGTGAATTTATATGACTGTCATTATAACGCAACAAAGATTCTTGGAAGTACTGGTGGAAATATTGATGATATGAAGGAAGCTATTGATCGTGCAGCAAGAAAAGAAATCAAACCTGCAGTAATGATCACTCATGTTGGAGGAATTGATTCTATCGTTGATACAACAAAAAATCTTCCAGACATTCCAGGTGGAAAGAAATTGACATACCTTCATATCAATATGCCAATGACAGCAATTTCTGATTTAAGAAGTCTTGCAAAAGATGATCCATTCTTTAACGATCTTGCTGATATTTGTGACAAGCATAACGGATTATGGAGTGCAGAAGCTGAAAAGGCTTTATTAACACACTATGGTGTAGAATAAACATATGAACAAATCCAGAACATATATTGCCATTGATCTAAAATCATTTTACGCTTCGGTTGAATGTGTAGAACGAGGACTGAATCCATTGACAACAAATCTGGTTGTAGCAGATGAGTCAAGAACGAGTAAGACTATCTGCCTGGCAGTCTCACCTTCTTTGAAGTCTTATGGAATTTCAGGGCGGGCGAGGCTGTTTGAAGTTATACAAAAGGTAAAGATGGCAAATGCTGATCGAAAAAGCCGGATTTACGGAGATTTTGATGGAGAATCTTATAATAAACCTGAATTAGATACAGATCCCAAAAAGGAAATAACTTATATTGTTGCACCGCCAAGAATGGCTCATTATATTTCTATGAGTAGAAAGATTTTCAGGTGTTATTTAAAATATATAGCACCAGATGATATTCACCCATATTCTATCGATGAAGTTTTCATTGATGCAACAGATTACCTCAAATTATATCAATTGAGTGCAAAAGAACTTGCTATGAAAATGATCAAGGCTATTCTTAAAGAAACAGGAATCACTGCAACTGCAGGAATCGGGACAAATCTTTATCTTTGTAAGATCGCAATGGATATTGTTGCCAAGCATACAATGCCAGATCAGAATGGTGTGCGTATTGCAAGCCTTGATGAACACTCTTATCGTGAACAGTTATGGGATCATCAACCGCTTACGGATTTTTGGAGAGTTGGGAAAGGTTATCAAAAGAAGTTAAATCAGATAGGAATTTTTACAATGGGGGATATTGCCAGATGTTCTATTGGAGAAGATACTTCATTTTATAATGAAGATCTTTTATATCGGATATTTGGAATCAATGCAGAACTATTAATCGACCATGCCTGGGGATATGAACCATGTACGATGAAGGATATCAAATCTTATGAACCAGAAACTAAAAGTATTGGAAGCGGTCAGGTTCTTTCTTGTGCGTATTCCTGTGAGAAAGCCAAACTGGTTTTAAAAGAGATGATCAATGAACTAGTCCTTGATCTTTTTGAAAAAATGGTTATGACCGATCAGATTGTGTTAACAGTTGAATATGATACAGAAAATCTTAAGAGCAATTATAAAGGTGAAATTTCTACAGATATGTATGGAAGAAAAATTCCAAAGCATGCACATGGAACGAGAAATCTTGAAGAATGGAGTGCATCTGGCAAAAAAATCATGAAAGCTGGACTAAGTTTATATGATGAGATCGTTGATCCGGTTTTAAGTATCCGTAAACTTTATGTGACAGCAAATCATATCATTTCAAATATAAAAGCAGAAGAAAAAAAGCAGTATCAACAGATATCCATGTTTGATCTTCTTCAAGCAGAAAATGAAGGTCAAGAGAAAGTTGATATAAAAAGAGATGATATCCGAGAAAAAAATCTTCAAAAAGCTGAACTTGAGATCAAGAAGCGATTTGGTAAAAATGCGATCATGAGAGGAATCAGCTTAGAAAAAGGTGCAACAGCGAAAGAACGCAACAATCAAATTGGAGGACATAAAGCATGAATAAATATGAAGATATGCTTGATATGAAACGCCCAGTTTCCAAAAAACATCCACCTATGCCGATCAAAGATCGTGCAGCACAATTTGCTCCATTTGCAGCCTTATCCGGGCATAGAGAAGCTTTGGCTGAAGAAATAAAAAAATACGATGAAGACCTCGGCTATCAATAAAGAATCATAAAAAAGATGCATTCCTAAAAATGTTTACGGAATGCATCTTTTTTAATTATATAGAAATTTATTTTGTTACATATTTTTCTTTTAATTCGGCAACTTTATTTCCATATACGTCGTTGCGTTTTTGTTGAAGAATAATATTCTTGATTGTATCTGCAACATCTTCGTAAACAGAAGCCTGTGCATCTTTTTTATCTTCAACCTTAATGAGGTGGTATCCAAACTGAGTCTTGACAGGTCCTACAATATGTCCAATCTCTGCAGCAAAAGCGGCATCTTCAAATTCTTTGACCATCTGTCCTCTTGTGAAAGCACCAAGATCTCCTCCCTGCTGTTTGGATGGACATGTTGAGAATTCTTTTGCAGCATCTTCAAATGTAATTTCCTCAGCAACGATCTTCTCAAGAATTTCCTGACATTTGTCTTCTTCATCTACAAGAATATGTTTTGCATGAACTGTTTCTCCAGCCATAAACTGATTTTCATTTGCTTTATAATATTCTTTTGTCTCTTCCTCAGTAACAGCAATATCCTTCATTGCTTCTCCAACAGCCATCTGTGCAAGAATCTCTCTCTTTGCATGTGCCAGATTATCTTGGAAAGCATCTGTTTCTTCCAGTTGCATTTCTTCACCTAATTTAGCGAATAAATGAACCGTGATGATCTGTTCTAAACACTGATTTCTGAAATGTTCATTTGAAGCATAAGCTTGCTGTTCTTTTGGCAGAGCAGCGATTAATGCATCAACGTCTTTCTGTGTGATTTCTTCTCCGGCAACAACAGCCAGTACATTCTGGTTATTCATAATGATTTCTCCTTTAATCTTACTTGTGATTGAGGGGTTATTATATCATAAATCGTAAGTATTTGGTAGATTTAAGTAAAAAAATAAGATATAATAAAAAAATGAATTATAAAAAGGAACTGGTACGCAGCCTATGGAACAAATTATTAAATATGAATTAATTATTAACAAAGCACTGCGATCTGCATTAGAATATGATAAACCAGATGAACAGATTAATGAATTACAGCAGGTTGATATGGATATTATTGTTTTAAGACTTGGTGGTGCTTTTTCAAGAGAAGACGAAGCATTAACTTTTGATCAGTTGTATCGCAATGCTGATTCTGCCATGTATCATAGTAAAAAGATTCCTGGCTGTCATGCGACTATCTATAATGAAAAACTGGAGGTAAAATAAGATGTCGATCATACCGATTACCGATTTTGATGACCCACAATTAGATATTTATGCTCGTCGGTCTGAAGGACAACTGTTGCATTTTTATGAACCCAAAGAAGGTATTTTTATTGCTGAAAGTCCACGAGTAATACAGACAGCCTTTGATGAAGGATATGAACCAATCTCATTTCTTGTAGAAGAACGTCATGTTAAGACTCAGGCGAAACATATTTTAGAGCAGTACCCAGATATTCCTGCTTATACCGCCAGCTATGATGTATTGAAAAAACTGACAGGATTTGTCATGGCAAGAGGAATGCTTTGTGCTATGCATCGAAAGAAACTGCCTTCTCTTACTGATGTATGTAAAAATACAAATCGTATCGTTATTTTGGAGAATGTTATGAATCCAACGAATGTCGGGGCAATTTTTCGCAGTGCAGCAGCATTAAATATGGATGCCATACTGCTTACGAAAGGATGTTCTGATCCGTTGTACCGCAGATCTGTCCGGGTAAGTATGGGTACTGTATTTCAAATTCCATGGACTTTTGTTGATCACACAGTTTCATGGCCGGAAAATGGTATCAGACAATTAAAGGAACTTGGATATAAAACAGTTGCGATGGCTTTAACAGATCGTTCTGTAAGTATTGACAATCAAAAATTGATATCCGAAGATAAATTGGCTGTTGTACTTGGAACAGAAGGTGATGGTTTAAATGATGCCACGATATCATTATGTGATTATACAGCCAAAATCCCGATGGCACATGGTGTAGACTCTCTGAATGTTGCAGCTGCCAGTGCAGTAGCTTTTTGGCAGCTTTCTAAAAGATAAAATATTTTATATACGATATATAGAAGGAATTAAACAAAAATATGAACTCAAATTTTGAACATTATCGAATCTTTTATTATGTAGCGAAATACGAAAATCTTACAAAAGCAGCTTCTGCAATGCACACAAGCCAACCATCGGTAACAAGAACGATTCACAATCTTGAGAAGAATCTTGGCTGCCGTCTATTTGAGAGAAGTAAAACAGGAATGAAACTTACTCCAGAAGGTGAAGTATTTTATGAATATATTGCTGCAGGTTGTTCTCAGTTTTTTAAGGCAGAAAGTAATTTAAGCGATATGTTAAGCCTTGATAATGGAACAATTTATATCAGTGCTACAGAAACAGCCTTACATTGCTATTTATTTCAGGCAATGGAATCTTTTAATGCAAGATATCCTAATGTCCATTTTAAGATTTTAAATAATAGCACAAAGAAATCTATTCATATTGTCAAAGAGGGAAATGTTGATTTTGCAGTTGTATCTGCACCATTTCATATAGAAAAACCTCTAAAAAAGCAAATATTAAGAGAATATCATGATATTTTAATTAGTGGAAAACGTTACAGCGAATTAAAAGGAAAACAATTATCTATTAATCAACTCTCAAAATATCCATGGATCAGCCTTACATCCGAAGCAATCACAAGGAAATTCCTAAATCAGTATTTCGAGAAAAATGGATTAAAATTTGAACCAGATATTGAACTTGCAACAACAGATATGATCTTGCCAGCAGTTCGGCATAATCTTGGAATCGGATTTATCCCACCGGAATTTGCTATTGATGATCTTGATTCGGAAGAAATCTTTGAGATTCATGTGCAAGAAACATTTCCAGAACGAAATATTACTTTGATTTATGATACAGAATATCCTCAAAGCATTGCCGCTAAAGAATTTTTGAAATTTTTAAGTGAAACAACCATCCTATAAAATAAAAAATCTCCAAAGATAGAATAAATTTCATCTTTGGAGATTTTTTAGAACAATATAAAAGTGTAAACTAGTTACCTTTATTTAGGATATTTTTATCATAACATGAACATAATTGTGCGTAAAATACATTTTTTACATCATATTCATAACAAATTGATATGGATAATCAAAAGATTTTCTTAAGGAGTAAAAAAATAAATTTTAATTATTTGATATTGTAAAAATATATGATAAAATACGGAGAGAGAAAATAAGGAGGGTATTTTATAATGTTTTCTAAAAAATTTACAGCGCTTACAAGCGTTTTTTTGATTTTTGCGATTGTAGTAGGCGGTATGCTTGGATTTTACGATGCCAGATTAGAAGCTGCAGTTACTCCAAAAAAGCAATCCATGGATAAGGTTAAGATTAAAAATAAAGAAGATCTGACATTTGATAAAGACGTTGTTAATATTTTGTTGGTCGGCTCTGATAATGGAGCTCAGGGATCTGAAGATGGTGATCATGGAAGATCTGACAGCATGATGGTTGCAACGATCAATTTTAAGACAAAAGAATTAAAATTAACATCATTTCTCCGTGATATGTATGTTGAGATTCCGGGACACGGAAGAAACAAATTAAACGCAGCTTATGCATTTGGTGGAGAAGAACTTCTATATCAGACACTTGCCCAAAACTTTAATATTAAAATTGATAAATTCTGTGTTGTGGATCTTTCTGCTTTTGAGAAAGTTATCAATCGCATTGGCGGTATTGAAATGACTCTTGAAAAAAGAGAAGCAGAATATCTTAATACAACCAACTATATTTCCAAGAAGAAATATCGTAATGTAAAACCTGGTAAGCAGACATTAAATGGATGTCAGGCATTGGGCTATGCAAGAGTCCGTCATGTATATTCTAAAAAATATGGAGATGAAGAATTCGGGAGAACTGGAAGACAACGTGCTGTTATGCAGGCAACTTTCCAGAAAATGTTAAAGCATAATCCTGCGGATCTTGTAACTATTGCTATTGATGCATTAGGCGATGTATCTACAGATATGGATTCTACTTATATTAAGAAACTTATTTTTTCCGTAGCCACTATGGGAACTACAGAGATTGATCAGCTTCGTGTGCCAATTGAGAATACTTATAAGACAGCCGTTATTGGACATTACCCTCCTTGTGGTTTTGTATTTTTTGTAAACTTTAAAGCTAATCAGGAAGCATTAAAATACTTTATGTTTAATAAAGGAAAACGCCAAGATTTCGCACAGAATTATGGTGGTGCAGATGCTGCAGAAACTTGCGGATATCCATCAAAATACGATTATAATCGTTCCAAAGGAGATTCTGGAAATATCTTTAATAGTTCCAATACAACAGAAGGTGAATAAAACAAACAAATTACTTATTGATAATTTTTCTCATTCTTTTCACTGCAATTAGCCTTGAGTAATTGATATTTGATGGTTTATAATGTACAAAGTTACCAAAGGAATAACATTTAAAATTATTCCTTTCGGATACAAGAAGTTAATGATAAATCATATAAATATTACAGGAGGATACAGACATGGATTTAACAAAAGTTTTATCAGTAGTAAAGAGCAAAAAGACAGGATTTTTTGCAGCAGGAGTTTTATTTGGTACAGCAGGTATTAAAGCATTATCAAGTAAAGATGCTAAAAAATTATATACAAATGCAACAGCTGCCGTTCTTCGTGCAAAAGAATGTGTTATGGATACAGTAACAACAGTTCAGGAAAATGCAGAAGATATTTATGAAGAAGCAAAGCAGATTAATGAAGACAGAGCTGCTGAAGAAGAAGAAATGGAAGCTTACGCTGAAGCTGCTGATGATGAAGAAGCAACAGAAGAAGTTTCCGAAGATGCTTTTAAAGAAGTAGAAGAATAAGAAAAAATATTTAATACAAACACCTGCAGTTTATTTTCTGCAGGTGTTTTCAAAGAAGAAGGAGTTTATATGAAATTTACGATCAAACATGAGATCCGTGGCAGAATTCGTATCCATAACTGTCAGCGAACGATGAGTACTGATCAGGCAGATGAACTTCAATATTATCTGACAACAAAAGATTTTGTCACATCTGTCAAAATCTATGACCGCACGAACGATATTGTGATCTGTTATAATACAGATCGTGAAAAGATTCTTAACACTTTAAAAAAATTTTACCATGGAATCATTACTGTTCCAGATAATTATCAAGAAAGTCAGAGCAGACAGCTAAACCAGTCTTATTGGGATAAGATTACAAGTAAGGTACTCTTCCATTATGGAAGTAAATTGTTTTTCCCATATCCATTAAGAGCCGGTATCACAGCTGTCAAATCTGTAAAATACATATATGAAGGAATACATACACTTGCACAAGGAAAAATTGAAGTTCCAGTGCTTGATGGTACTGCGATTGGTGTATCTATGCTAAGAAGGGATATCAATACCGCATCCTCTATCATGTTCTTACTTGGAATCGGTGAAATTCTTGAAGAGTGGACACATAAGAAATCTGTCGATGATCTTGCCAAGAGTATGTCATTAAATGTTGGGAAAGTATGGAAAGTCGATGGCGATCATGAAGTTTTAGTATCTTCTAATGAAATTCAGACAAATGATATTGTTCATGTTCAGATGGGAAATATGATTCCTTTTGATGGTGTTATCATTGAAGGAGAAGCTATGGTCAATCAGGCATCTTTAACTGGAGAATCTATTCCTGTCCGTAAAACAATAGATGGATATGTTTATGCAGGAACAGTTCTTGAAGAAGGAGACTTAAAAGTCTGTGTTAAAGAAGCTAACGGATCAGGTAAATTTGATAAGATCGTTACAATGATCGAAGAATCTGAGAAATTAAAATCATCTTTAGAAAGTAAGGCAGAACATCTTGCAGATCGTCTGGTTCCTTATACATTAGTTGGAACTGCCCTCACATATTTGCTTACAAGAAATGCAACAAAAGCATTATCTGTATTGATGGTTGACTTTTCATGTGCCTTAAAACTGGCAATGCCAATTTCCGTTTTATCAGCAATCAAAGAGGCAAATGATCATAATATTGTTGTCAAAGGTGGAAAATACTTAGAGGCAATGGCAGAAGCTCAGACAATCGTATTTGATAAAACAGGTACTTTAACAAAAGCAGAGCCAACAGTTTTAGATATTGTTTCATTTAATGGTATGAAATGTCAGGAATTATTAAGAATTGCTGCATGCTTAGAAGAACATTTTCCTCATTCTATGGCCAAAGCTGTTGTTCAGGCAGCCAAAGATCGTAATCTTGTGCATGAAGAGTTGCATTCAAAAGTTGAATATATTGTAGCTCATGGAATTTCTTCTATGATCGAAGATAAGAAAGTCGTAATCGGAAGTTATCATTTTGTATTTGAGGATGAACAATGTACGATTCCAGAGGGAAAACAAGAATTATTTAACAGTCTTCCAGAAGAATGTTCTCATCTGTATATGGCGATTGAACATAAGCTTGCAGGTGTGATCTGCATTGAAGATCCACTGCGTGAAGAAGCAAAAGATGTCATTAAGGCCTTAAAAGAAGCTGGTATTTCCAAGGTTGTCATGATGACAGGAGATAGTGAACGAACAGCAAGAGTTATCGCAGAAAAAGTTGGTGTAGATGAATATCATGCCGAAGTACTTCCGGAAGAAAAAGCTGCATTTGTTGAAGCTGAAAAAGCTGCAGGAAGAAAAGTTATCATGATCGGTGATGGAATCAATGATTCTCCGGCACTATCTGCAGCAAATGTTGGAGTTGCGATCAGTGATGGAGCTGAAATTGCACGAGAGATTGCTGATGTAACGATTGAAGCTGATCATTTACATGGCTTAGTAGCATTAAAACATATCAGCAATAGTTTGATGCATCGTATTCACAATAATTACCGCTTTATTGTTGGATTTAACGCAGGACTTATTGGTGCTGGTGTTTTAGGAATCTTACAGCCAACAACATCTGCATTGTTACATAATACATCAACCCTTTGTATTGGGCTTAGAAGCATGAAAAATCTGCTTCCAGAAGAAGAAACTGAATAATATCTGGATTTTATCCAAAAAGCATTCACGCCCTGTATTATAAGCAGGAACTGAATGCTTTTTATTTTTGTTAGTTTATGATATTATAAAATATAAAATGAGTAAATAAAAATAAACAGGAGATTTTTTATGGAACGAGACTTAACACATGGAAGTATTGGAAGAAATATTTTAAGATTTTCACTTCCATATTTTTTATCGTATTTTTTACAGACACTATATGGAATGGCAGATTTATTTATTATTGGACAGTTTGATTCTGTTTCTGGGACAACAGCTGTCTCTATTGGTAGTCAGGTAATGCATATGATCACCGTTATGATTGTTGGAATTGCAATGGGTACAACCGTTATGATTGGTAAATCAGTCGGAGCAAAGTTAAAAAAAGAAACATCAAAGATCATCGGAAATACGATTACTTTATTTTTAGGTATTTCCATCGTTTTAACATGTATTTTATTGTTTTTTGTAAATCCAATCGTAGATATTATGTCTACACCAACACAAGCTGTTGCAGGAACGAGAGCTTATCTTATGATCTGTTTTGCAGGAATCCCCTTAATTACAGCATATAATATCATAAGTTCTATTTTCAGAGGCCTTGGAGATTCCAAAAGTCCGATGTATTTTATTGCTGTTGCATGTTTTTTTAATATTATATTAGACTATATCTTTATTGGCATATTCCACCTTGGTGCTTCTGGAGCAGCACTTGGAACAACTCTTGCACAAACGATCAGCGTTGTTATCGCTTTATTAGCAATATTAAAAAAGAACACAGGTATTTCTGTTCACAAAGAGGATTTGAAACCACAGGCTCGAACTTTAAAGAATATTTTACAGATTGGAATTCCTATTTCACTTCAGGATGGATTTATCCAAATATCCTTTATTATCATAACGATCATTGCAAACCAAAGAGGTTTAAATGATGCTGCCGCTGTTGGAATTGTTGAGAAGATCATTAGTTTTGTATTTCTCGTTCCATCCTCTATGCTGTCTTGTGTATCTGCAATTTCTGCACAAAATATCGGAGCTGGAAAGGATGATCGTGCTTATAAAACATTACAGTATGCAACAATGATTGCTGTAAGTTTTGGACTAGTTGTCGCTGTTTGTATGCAGTTTATCTCTAATCCAGTTGTCGGAATTTTTACAAATGATGTGTTTGTTATCAAGATGGGAAGTCAATATATCAGAAGTTACATATGGGATTGTATGATTGCAGGAATTCATTTTAGTTTCAGTGGTTATTTCTGTGCTTACGGTAAATCAGGAATTTCATTTTTACATAATGTATTGTCCATTGTGCTGATCCGAATTCCAGGTGCATTTTTGGCTTCAAAATATTTTGCTAACACACTTTATCCAATGGGTTTTGCCGCACCATGTGGATCATTACTGTCCGTCATCATATGTATCTCTGCACTTTATTATTTTAAAAATATTAAAAAAGAAATAACCGTATAAATAAAGTACGAGATTGAAGTAAAACTTATGAACAGCATACTTTAATATGCTTTAACCATAAAATTTCATATTTATTATGGTTAAAACAATCAATTTTTGGTAAAATTGCATTAAGATATATTTATATAATACCAAAGAGATAATAAACAATAGGAGTAACTTATTATGCCAGTATTTGATTTTAGTAACGATACAACCGGGAAACAAGAAGAAGCCGTTTGTACTTATACAACTTTTTCTTCTAACGAAGATCATGCAACAATTAAATGTCCAATCTTGATTCTTTCAAACAAACGAAAAGACTGGGCGCATCATTCCTGTGGTTTTTTTTCAAATCAGGACAAACAAACTGCCTTTGAATTTGAAGAAGAAGAAGATGGGACGATCATTTCTGATATCTTACGAATTGATGCACGATTCGTAAGTTTGATCAAATGGCTTGGAGAAAATCATATTCATGTTCGTCTATCAGGAGAAAACACATCCGAAGGCTATTGTGTATATAAGATTCGTGAAATAGCTTTTGGAGGTGGTACAAAGTTATCAGCGGAAGATGGGTTCCTTCAGTTTATGATCGAACGTTTATTCCAAAGTGATGCACCTGAGGATAAACCGTCTGATGAAAATCAAGATGAAATGGGTGATGATATGAAACTTACAAGTATTCAAAGTATTACCGATTTTATGACATGTGCAGGCCGTACTTTGCCAGATAACATCCGATTATGGGCCAGAAGAAACCTTGCTGTTGCACGTTCCCATGAAGTATCACAAGAAGAAAGAAGACATGCTCAGCGTGCATTATCAATCATGATGAATATTCAGTGGAAGAGTGATTATTTTAAAGCAATTGATCCAGATGAAGCCAGAAAGATTCTGGATGAAGAACTTTATGGTATGGAGCGTGTGAAACAAAGAATCATTGAAACGATCATTCAGATCAATCGTACACATACATTACCAGCATATGGATTATTATTAGTTGGTCCTGCTGGAACAGGAAAATCACAGATTGCATACGCTGTAGCCAGAATTTTAAAGCTTCCATGGACAACCCTTGATATGAGTTCTATCAATGATCCAGAACAGCTCACTGGAAGCTCCAGAATATATGCAAATGCGAAACCTGGAATCATTATGGATGCATTTTCCATGGCGGGAGAATCAAATCTTGTATTCATTATCAATGAGCTTGATAAAGCAAATTCAGGAAAAGGAAATGGGAACCCAGCCGATGTATTATTAACTTTACTTGACAATCTTGGATTTACAGACAATTATATGGAATGTATGATTCCAACTGTTGGTGTTTATCCAATTGCTACCGCAAATGAAAAAGATCAGATCAGTGCACCTTTGATGTCACGTTTTGCAGTCATTGATATTCCTGATTATACACCAGAAGAGAAGAAGGCTATTTTCTCGAGATTTGCACTCCCAAAGATTTTAAAACGTATGGGACTTAAAGAAGATGAATGTATCATGACAGATGAAGCCTTGGATACTGTAATTGAACTGTATTCAGAAACAACAGGAATCAGAGATCTTGAGCAGGCGGCAGAACATATTGCAGCGAATGCATTATATCAGATTGAAGTTCATCACGTATCCAGCGTAACATTTGATGGTAAAATGGTAAGAGAATTATTATTATAAAATCATAACAAGTGTTGGTATTTAAGAAGCCAATATTTGACGAACTATCAAAAATAATGATATAGTAAAAAATATCAGATATTATAAATATTAACATAATGAAACAATCAATGAAACAATCAAACGGAGGTCAAATTGCCATGGACATGGAAAAAATCTATTTAACTATGAAACGTACTGGAGCTGGAAACATTGTTCTTGGAATCTTATCCATTTGTGTTGGTCTTACATCAGGAATCATGCTGATCGTAACTGGTGCAAATTTATTAAAGAAAAAGAAGCACATTAGTTTTTAATTTTACAATTTGAATTTAATTAAGGGAACATTTAAAAATCAATTTAGATGTTCCCTTAATTTTTTATAGAAATTAGTGATTAAAAGATAGAAAGAATAGGTATATTTCCAAAGATTAATCTATACGCAAAATACCAATTTAAATTATAGATTAGAATAAAGAATTAAGAAGCCGGCATTTTACCGGCTTCTCTCGATATTTTTTATCTATTTGGATTCTTTTAAATCAGTTTCAAAATATTACTTATTTTACATAAATCCAATTGCTACTCCAATTAATCTTATGATCAATGCTGCAATCCATGCGATGATACATTGCCACAATGCAAGACCAACCGCCCATTTTGTTCCTAATTCACGTTTAACAGATGCAATTGCTGCAACACATGGAGAATACAGTAAACTAAATACTAATAAAGAACTTGCTGCCAACGGCGTGATCGCTGCTGTGATATTTCCATTAAATAAAACCCCTAATGTTGAAACAACGCTCTCCTTTGCCATAAATCCACTGAGCAAGGACGTTACAATTCTCCAGTCTCCTAATCCTAATGGTGATAATAAAGGAGCTATGAATCCAGCTACTATTGCTAAAATACTATGAGCAGAATCTTCTACCATATTTAACTGTAGATCAAATCTTTGTAAAAACCATACCACAATTGTTGCAACTAAGATCACGGAAAACGCTTTCTGTAAGAAATCTTTTGCTTTTTCCCATAATAACTGTACTACGTTCTTCGCTCCTGGAAGTCTGTAATTTGGTAATTCCATAACAAAAGGTACTGGTTCTCCTTTAAATAAAGTCCCATTATATAAAAATGCAATCAAAATGCCGATTACGATTCCTAATAAATATAATCCAGCCATAATAAATCCCCCACGTTTTGGGAAAAATGCACTGACAAAGAAAGAATATATCGGAAGTTTTGCAGTACAACTCATAAATGGTGTCAAAAGAATCGTCATCTTACGATCCCGTTCGCTCGTTAAAGTTCTTGTTGCCATAACCGCTGGAACGGTACATCCAAAACCAATCAGCATTGGAACAATACTTCGTCCAGATAATCCAATCTTTCGAAGCATTTTATCCATAACAAATGCAACTCTTGCTATGTATCCGCTATCTTCCATCAATGATAAGAAGAAAAATAATGTTACAATGATTGGCAAAAAGCTTAGTACACTTCCTACTCCAGTGAAAATTCCATCAATGATCAGACTATGAATCGCATGGTTGACATGAGCTGCAGTTAATGCCTGATCCGTAAGTCCTGAAAGCTTATCAATTCCTAATTCCAGGATTCCTTGAAGCCAGGCACCGATCACATTAAATGTCAAATAAAATACCAAAACCATGATTCCTATAAAACAAGGAATCGCTGTATATTTTCCTGTTAAAATACGATCAATCTTTTCACTTCGGATTCGTTCTTTACTTTCTTTTGGTTTCACAACCGTCTGCTCACATAAACGTTCAATAAAATCAAATCGCATATCTGCAATTGCTGCACTTCGATCCAAGTCACGTTCTGTTTCCATTTGTTTGACGATATGATCCAACATTTCCATTTCATTTTGATCAAGTTTTAATTGTTCTAAGATCAGATGATCCCCTTCAATCGCTTTTGTCGCTGCAAAACGAACCGGTATCTGTGCTTTTTCTGCATGATCTTCAATCAAATGAATTACGGCATGAATACAGCGATGTACAGCACCATCATGATCTTCTTTATCACAAAAATCTTGTCTTAATGGTTTTTCCTGATATTTTGCAATATGAAGTGCATGTTTTACAACTTCATCGACTCCTTCGTTCTTTGCTGCTGAAATCGGAATAACTGGAACACCAAGCAAGGATTCCATTTCGTTTACATTAATTGATCCTTGGTTTCCAAGCACTTCATCCATCATATTTAAAGCCACAACCATTGGTATATCCATTTCCAGTAATTGCATAGTAAGATATAAATTACGCTCAATATTTGTTGCATCCAAAATATTAATGATTGCCTTTGGTTTATTTTCTAATACAAAATTTCTGGAAACAATCTCTTCATTGCTGTAAGGCGACATGGAATAAATTCCCGGAAGATCTGTTACATTCGTTTCTGGATGTCCTTTGATCGATCCATCTTTTCGATCGACTGTAACACCTGGAAAGTTCCCAACATGTTGATTAGCCCCAGTTAACTGATTAAATAACGTTGTTTTGCCACAGTTTTGATTTCCAACTAAAGCATAAGTTAATGGTGTTCCATCTGGAAGTGGATGTTCATCTTCTTTAGAATGATATTTTCCCTCTTCGCCCAGACCAGGATGTTCAGAGGTTTTCATATATTCTGCACCTTTATGACTTCTGCTTCTTTTCACAATTGGATCAATTTCAATCTGGTCGGCTTCTTCTAAACGAAGTGTCAGTTCATATCCATGAATCTGCACTTCCATGGGATCCCCCATTGGTGCAAGTTTTATAACTGTGATTTCAACACCTGGGATCATTCCCATGTCAAGAAAATGCTGTCTTAGTGCACCATGGCTACCAACACTTTTGATCACTGCACTTTTACCGACTTTTAATTCTTTTAGTGTCATAGTTTCATATCCTTTATCTTTAATTGTTATAATTGATTAGATATTTCTAACCAGACATATTGTATCACACTTTTGATAATTTTTCTCAATTATTCTTTAATTTTAAATAAAAAATAGCGTAAAATCCACATGATCCATGCAAATACTACACTATTTTTTATAACAATATTGATTTTTATGAGATATATTATAAAATATCTTAGAATAATTTATAACAATCTTTGCTTTTTATTCAATTTCTGTTACTTTGTAATCTTTGTCTTCAATGGTCTGTGTTAAAACTTCGTCTGAAATTTCAGTTGTCATAGAAACAACAGCTGTTCCACTTTCATGGCTTACCACTGCTTCTGTAACACCATCAATTGACTCTAAAGCTTTCTTTACAGTAGCTTCGCAGTGTCCACACATCATTCCTTCGATTTTCATTGTTTTCTTCATTGTTATTTCCTCCTGTTTTGTTGTATTTTGAACTTGAATATTTTCAAGTACTACACTATTTTTAATTTTCTTATCCTTGCTGGCATCATGTATTTTAAAGAAGTTTAATCTTAATGCATTGGTAACAACACAGAAACTTGATAAACTCATTGCCGCTGCACCAAACATCGGATTTAGTTTCCATCCAAGTAACATATACCATGCCCCTGCGGCTAATGGAATTCCGATAATGTTATAGATAAATGCCCAGAATAAGTTTTCGTGAATATTCTTAAGTGTTGCACGACTTAAACGGATTGCTGCTGGTACATCGCTCAGACGGCTCTTCATTAAGACAACATCCGCTGCATCGATTGCGATATCGGTACCTGCTCCAATTGCAATCCCCATATCCGCTCTTGTAAGTGCCGGTGCATCATTGATTCCATCACCGACCATTGCAACTTTTCCTTTTTCTTTTAAGTCACGGATAACACTTTCTTTCCCTTCTGGCAAGACTCCTGCAATTACCTGATCAACGCCTGCTTGTTCACCAATAGCTTTGGCAGTACGTTCATTATCTCCAGTCAGCATAACAACACGGATTCCCATATTTTGAAGTTCTTTCACTGCCTGTGGGCTGTCTTCTTTGATCACGTCTGCAACGGCAATAATACCGATCAGCTGATTATCACATGCAAAGAATAATGGCGTTTTTCCCTGATTCGCCAGTTCTTCTGATTTCTTGATCATAGATGCTGAGATCATTGCATATTTTTCAATAAATCTCTGGTTACCACCATAGATCATTTCGTTCTCAATCTTTCCTGAAAGTCCATTTCCAGCAACTGCCTGGAAGTCTTTAATCTCAAAATTGGCATTAATCTGTGTTTCTTCTGCTTTCTGTAAGATCGCATGTGCAAGAGGATGCTCACTTTTTTTCTCTAAAGCATAGGCCATAGAGAGTAATTCTTCTTCACTGATACCATCTACAGGTACCATATCTGTAACTTGTGGCTTACCACTTGTGATCGTTCCTGTCTTATCTAGGGCAACAATCTGTGTCTTTCCTGTTTCTTCTAAGGACACGGCTGTCTTAAACATAATTCCATGTTTGGCACCCATTCCATTTCCGACCATGATCGCTACAGGTGTCGCAAGTCCTAAAGCACAAGGGCAGCTGATGACTAAGACAGAAATACCTCTTGCAAGTGCAAATCCAAAACTCTGTCCTACAAGCAGCCAGATAGCGATCGTAGCAAGTGCGATACAAATAACAGTTGGAACAAAAACTCCTGATACTTTATCTGCAACTTTTGCGATCGGTGCTTTAGTCGCAGCTGCATCACTGACCATCTGAATGATCTGTGAAAGTGTTGTATCTTCACCGACTCTTGTTGCCTCACATTTTAAATAACCAGATGTATTTAATGTTGCGGCGGATACAGCATCACCTTCTTTTTTATCCACTGGGATACTTTCTCCTGTTAAGGCAGATTCATTTAACGCACTATTTCCTTCAATGATAATACCATCTACTGGTATATTCTCTCCTGGTTTTACAACAAAAATATCTCCTTGATTTACCTGTTCGATCGCGACTTCCATTTCCTGTCCATTTCGGATTACAACAGCTATCTTTGGTGCCAGTTTCATAAGGCTCTTTAAGGCATCTGTTGTTTTACCTTTTGATCTTGCTTCTAACATCTTTCCAACTGTGATCAGTGTTAAGATCATAGCAGCAGATTCAAAATAGAATTCATGCATATATTTCATGACTGCATCCATGTTTTGATGCATCTGTGCGTCCGTCATGGCAAATAGAATATACACACTGTATCCATAAGAAGCGGCTGAACCTAACGCTACCAGAGTATCCATGTTCGGTGCTTTATGGAATAAACTCTTAAATCCGCTGATAAAGAACTTCTGGTTGATTACCATGATGATCGTTGTAAATAACAGTTGGATCAGTCCCATTGCTACATGATTTCCTTCTAGAATCTTAGGAATAGGCCAGTTCCACATCATGTGTCCCATTGACAGATACATTAACGGGATTAAAAAGCACAGAGATGCGATCAGACGTTTTCTTAAGACAGGGGTTTCTCTGTCTTTTAATAAATCTTCATCTGAAAAACTGCTTTGTGTCTGTGTTCCCTTCTTCTTTGCTCCATATCCGGCATCTTCAACTGCTTTGATGATTGCAGATGGATCTGCGGTTCCTTCGACACCCATTGAGTTTGTCAACAAGCTTACAGAGCAGGATGTTACTCCCTCGACACTGGAAACCGCTTTCTCCACGCGTGCACTGCAAGCAGCACAGCTCATGCCAGTCACTTGATATTGCTCCATGGTTTCCCTTCCTTTCATTTTATTAAATTGTTATTTCATTAGTTTTTGTAAAACTTTTACTAACTCATCGATCGTTTCGTCTTTGCCTTCTCTGATATCTTCAGCTACGCAGGTTCTGATATGATTGGCAAGAAGGACTTTATTGAAACTGTTTAAAGCTGCATTGACTGCAGATACCTGAACTAAGATGTCCGTGCAATAAGTATCGTTCTCTACCATCTTTTTTATTCCTCGAACTTGTCCTTCAATACGGCTTAGACGATTAATAAGGTCTTTATATTCTTTATCTGAACGTTCCTTTGTCTTGTGATGACAATAACATTCTTTTTTTTCTTCCATATGGTTTCCTCCTTTACGATTGGTATTATATACCCTGCCTAGGTATATTACAAGAGGTTTCTTTGAGAAAAAGTTGCAATTATATCACAAATCCTACTTGGCAGCTTACAAACCGTGCAGAAAAATATTGATTGATACAAATAATGAAAGTAGACTTTATTGTAACTCGTAATATCAAGGATTTTATCGAAAGTAAAGTACCAGCTATGAAACCTGAGGAACTATTAGAACGAATATAAAGAAAAAAGGAGGTATTCCACAAATGTGGTACCTCCTTTTCATTTGATATCTAGTCTTCTTTCTCAACCTTACGGTTTTCTCTATTTGCGATTTCTTCTTTAATTCCAGCTAAGAAATCATCTAACTTCATCTGTCCTTCGTCACCTTTGAATCGGCTTCTTACAGATACAGCTTCGTTTTCTTCTTCTTTTCCACCAACAACTAACATATATGGAATCTTCTGAAGCTGTGCTTCACGGATCTTATATCCCATCTTCTCAGCTCTTGTATCGATGTCTGCACGGATTCCTGCTGCCTTTAATGTATCAAGTACTTTTGTGGCATAATCTAAATGCTTGTCAGAGATAGGAATCACTTCAACCTGCACTGGAGCTAACCATGTAGGGAAAGCACCTGCAAAATGTTCGATCAAGATACCAATGAAACGTTCGATAGATCCGAATGCAACACGATGGATCATGATTGGACGATGTTTCTCTCCATCAGCTCCTGTGTAATGAAGATCGAATCGTAATGGAAGCTGGAAGTCAAGCTGAATGGTTCCACACTGCCATGTTCTTCCGATAGAATCCTCTAAATGGAAGTCAATCTTAGGTCCGTAGAAAGCTCCATCACCTTCATTAACTACATAATCAAGTCCAAGATCATCTAAGGCTGCACGAAGTGATTCTGTTGCAAGTTCCCAATCTTCGTCACTTCCCATACTATCATCTGGGCGTGTAGAAAGCTCTACATGATATTTAAATCCAAATAAGCTGTAAACCTGATCGATCAGTGCTGCAACACCTTTGATCTCATCTTTGATCTGATCTGGTGTCATAAAGATATGTGCATCATCCTGTGTAAAGCAGCGAACACGCATTAATCCATGTAACTGACCAGATTTTTCATGACGATGTACTAAACCTAACTCACCCATTCTTAATGGAAGATCTCTGTAAGAACGTGGTTCTGATTCATATACAAGAACTCCACCTGGACAGTTCATAGGTTTGATCGCGAAATCCTGATCATCGATCACTGTTGTATACATATTTTCTTTGTAATGATCCCAGTGTCCTGATGTTTCCCATAAATGACGACTTAACATAATAGGTGTTGAGATTTCAACATATCCAGCCTTCTGATGGATTTCACGCCAATAATCTAATAATGTATTTTTAAGCACCATACCTTTTGGAAGGAAGAATGGGAATCCAGGTCCTTCTTCTCTCATCATAAACAGACCAAGTTCTTTTCCAAGTTTACGATGATCACGTTTCTTTGCTTCTTCCATCATTGTAAGATATGCATCTAATTCTGCTTTCTTTGTGAATGCAGTACCATAGATTCTTGTAAGCATCTGGTTATGCTCATCTCCACGCCAGTAAGCACCTGCAATACTTGTAAGTTTGAATGCTTTCACTGGTTTTGTAGTCATTAAGTGAGGTCCTGCACAAAGATCGACGAATTCTCCCTGCTGATAAAAGCTGATCACAGAATCTTCTGGAAGATCTTCAATCAGTTCTACTTTATAAGGTTCGTTTCTTTCTTTCATAAATGCGAGTGCTTCATCTCTAGGTTTTGTAAAACATGTAATCTCAAGATTCTCTTTGACGATCTTCTTCATTTCTTTTTCAATTTTTTCAAGATCATTCTGTGTAAATGGAGTATCTTTCTCCATATCATAGTAGAAACCATTGTCGATAGAAGGTCCGATCGCAAGTTTTGTTTCTGGGTACAGACGTTTGACTGCCTGAGCTAAAATATGAGATGCTGTATGACGGAATGCATGTTTTCCTTCATCAGAATCAAATGTTAAGATATTTAATTCGCAATCTTTGTCAATGACAGTTCTAAGGTCAACAACTTCTCCATCAACCTCTCCTGCACAGGCAACTCTTGCCAGTCCTTCACTAATATCTTTTGCGATATCAATGACAGACATATTGTTTTCATACTCTTTTACAGATCCATCTTTTAATGTAATCTTCATCTTCTTGTTCATCCTTTCTTGATATATAACGTTTTATTTATTCCATTGTCAATCTATTATGAAGATATTCATAGAAAATTGATCATGGAAATAAAAAATCCCATGGACTAATAAAATCCATGGGACGAGTTATCGCGGTTCCACCCTGGTTATCTGTTTCATACCATGTGATAATAAATTCCAGAAACAGATCACTTAATCGACAGTTAACGGTGTCAACCGAGCTGGTTTACAGCTACTCCGAGGTGGTCTTCCTTTGTTTCTCTGCTTAGGATACTCACAGCTTATGTATCCCTCTCTGTAAACCTTTCACAAAGTACTCTTCTCATCAACGTTTTGTTATTATCTTTTCATTTCTTGTAAATTATAGCATTGTGTTATTATAAAATCAATGAAAAAATAAAATTTTTTAAAACTTTATTTTGAAAATATTACAATTGATTCATTAATTGATAAGCATCATTTACTACTGCTGCTGCCCATTCTCCGCCAACGCAATAATGTTTATTCACATCCTCAGCAGAAGTTCCTGCATAATAACTACCTCCCGCTGTAAGATATTTCTCATGTAAAGTCTTAGCTGTCGTTAGTAATCCTTCTTCTTTTGTAGCTTTGTTAATTCCCTTTGCGCTGTCAGAAGTTACGCCATATCCAGTAAGATTATTATCCTCTCTTGCACGTCTGCTTGTTCCCCATGCACTTTCATGTGCTGCAATTCCCATTAAAAAGACAGCATTAACATGATATTTTTCTTCTGCTTTTACATAGGCTTTCGCATCTGCATAAAGAGCCGTTCCTTTTAACATCTGTTTAGCATCATCTACTGTAATATGACTTAATAAACTTACATTATTCGGATTAAAATATCTTGTCTGATTTTCCTTTGAAATATCTTTCTTTAACTGCTTGATCTTTTTATTGATAGTAGCAATCTTTTGCTGCATTGGCTTTACTGGAAGAATCTTTTCATTTTTTAAATACTGATTCAGATTAAAATTATCGTTCTTATCGAGTAAAGTTTCAAAATCTGGATGATTAATTCCAAATACATACTTTCCTGCAATTGTATTTAATTGTTTATCTCCAAACAAATCTGCAAGTTCATAAAGATCATCTCTCATAGCTTCATCTTTTTTGGATATTTTCATTGCAGGAGTTATCTCCTGACCAAATAATGCAATTTCCGCTTTTGAATTTGCTGTGTATTTCTCATAAAATGTTTTAAGCGTTTCTTCTTTTTTGGCTTCAAGCTTCATCTGTTTGAAAATCTTAGCTTTTTCTTTTCTTAATTTTGCAATTTTTGCCTGCTTGGAAGAGATTCGACGTTCCATCGCCTGTGTACTGCTTTTGCTAATTACCTGAGTCGGCATTGGAACTACTTTTTCTTCATTGTCTGATTTCTTACCATTCTTATCTTTGGAAATTTTCTTCTTTGTTATTTTTGTTTTCTTTTTTCTAGATGTCTTCTTTTTTTCTGTTTTCGTTGTGGATTGTGTTGACATTTCTGTTGTTGTTTCTGTCTTCACTGTAGATTCCATTTCCTGTTGCGCTTTTGCTACTTGTGTATCATCTGCGTTAACTGGTATTACAGACATCGTCATAATTGCACACATAAATGCTGTCATAACCCTGCGTCTCATAATTGTTCCTCCTTATGTCTCTGCATTCTGCTTATGATACTTTCTATATTCTAATACTCAAATTTTCTCTGGTAATTTTTACCTTACTCCTTTTTTAATAAAAATTCAAGTACGCTTTCACGTACTTGCTATAAAATACTGTATTATGATTTTTCCTTCCATAAAAAGCAGTCTTTTTCATGGGAATAGATTACTCCAACTGCTTGAAGATAAGAATAGATGATCGTTGTTCCAACAAATTTCATTCCTCGTGTTTTTAAATCTTTTGATATCTTATCGGACAATTCTGAAGAGGTTTTTCCTGTTTCATAGATGACTTTGTGATCTGTAAATTGCCATAAATATTCTGAAAAACTTTTATATTCCTTTTGGATCTTAAGGAAAATCTGTGCGTTTGTAACTGCTGCTGCTATCTTTCTCTGATTTCTTATGATTCTTTCATTTTGTTTTAATTCTGCTTGTTTCTTTTCATCATATGTACTAACTTTATGTACATCAAAACCATCAAATGCTTCTCTAAATGCTTCTCGTTTATTTAGTACACATTCCCATGATAATCCTGCCTGAAAGGATTCTAAGATCAACATTTCAAATAACTTATGGTCATCATGGACAGGCATTCCCCACTCTTTATCATGATATTCAATATATGCTTGACTCTTCGGATTTGTCCAACAACATCTCTTTTTCCCATCTTTATATTTCATAAAAACTTTCTCCATGTATTCAATATTTTTTCATATCTAGTCTATTATACAAGATATCATCGACCTGCTGATTGATTGTATATTCTGCGATTTCTACTTCGTCAATATATGGCTTTGCATAGGCGCGAAGACAATAAACTGCCAAGTTCGAATTTATCCCATACTTTCTTTTTATTTTACTTATCTTTTTGTTTCGTCTTACTTTGAAAATAGATAAATGAATCTGCTGCATCAAGAATATCAGAAAATTCCTTTCTTGGTGCGATCTCAATATATTTTTTTAATAATTCTTTTTCTTCTTTTTTGTATTTTCCATAAAATATATCAAATAAATTATGCCCACGAACGTATGTTCTGATTGCTTCCATATGTTCTTTCATATCCTGAGAGGATACAAAATCACGTCCCATAATCTGTATTAAATGAATCCCACTCTTGATCCTATGCAAGTATTCTCTCCATTTATCATATAAAATCTCATAAAAAGTATCTTCGGATTCTACAATCCCAAGCTTCGTCATGATCTTAGGATTTAAAAAGTAATTTTCAAAAGAATAATATTTTAAGATCAATACGTTTTTTCTTGTTACTTTAGGCAAATGATCGACATCGATAAGATTACGTTCATCATAATATTTACAAAGCTGCTTGCCAAGCATATCACGATCTTTCCCATCACTGTCACGAATCATTAAAAAGCGGTCTTTCATATATACCTGATTCATATATTTTAAATTGGCATAGGTTTTGATATTGGTACAACTGTTTGTCGTAAGGATCGCTACTCGATTTAATCTTCCATCTTCATCATAAATTTCTGAATAATAATGATTTAATAACAGCGGTAATCTGTATTTATCTTGCTTTCCTTCTACAATAAAAACGAAATCAACATTCATAAGATCAGATGCATTATATCCAAGATCATCGAGAACCGAACTAATGTTCGTTTTCTTTTTCGCAACCGAATAAGAATCTTCATCTAAAATAATCTGACATAGTTGTTTACTGCTAAAATTTGCTAATAAATGTGGAGAATGTGTCGTAAAGATCACTTGATTCTTCTGTGCCAGCCGATATAGAATCTCACTGGCTGTCTTTTGTAGCTGTGGATGCAAAAACATTTCTGGTTCTTCTACCATAATGATCGATGGCAGACTGTTTTCATCCATCACATAAGCCTCCAGAAGAGAAAGCATATAAATGCTTTTCATTCCACGCCCAAGACGATCTACAGAAATCGATGTATCACGTTCTTTGTTATAAGCTTCTGCATTGATCTGAAGCATCTGATCTACATCATAATTCATAGAAAAAATGATATCTTCAAAACCACCATTTTTATGGAAACTTTCATTAATACGTTTCTCGAACTGATCGATATTCATCTCATATAGTTTATACTCAAACAGTTTTGCTGCTTCAAATGCATTTAGTTCCTGCGGGGTTTTCTGATTAATCAGGCCGATACATTGAAAACAATGTGTACACGGTTTGACTGAATCAAACATACAACAATTGGTACGCATGATCTTAAGCAGATTATCTTCCTGCAACATAAAAAGATCATCCTGAATCTGTTTTAAATTACGATTTGTTCCAATAAAATAAATCGTTGGGAAAATCTCTCTGATATATTTATTATGTTTCTTTTTTCCATCGTAAAAGCGTTGTTTACCTTCTTTATTAGCGATAAACGTAAATGTAATCTCTTCATTTTGATATGATGGAAGTTTGCTTTCAAAATCATTTTTCCAAAGATCGTATTTCTTATACTGACTTACTATGCCATTTTTATGAAAAATATGAAGATCTTCTTCTGTGAGCGATAATGTAAATCTAATCTCTATATTTTGCATAGTTTCGTTAAAATCATCCTCAGAAATTTCATAAGATCCTTCTACTGCACGCAATGCATGAAGAATGGATGACTTTCCAGTGTTATTCTTTCCAACAAGGATCAGAGCATTCTGGATATCTGATATTTCCATATGCCGGATTGATTTAAAGTTTTTGATTGATAAATATTTAATTTCCATACGATGCTCCTTTCTTTTGTGCTTTTTATTATCTCATTTTTTATGCTTAAAATCCAGTCGCAAACAAACAGATATTCAAAAATGTTACGATCAGCGCAATGGTAAACAATATGATTTTTAATCGTTTCGAATTTGCATATTTTCCCATAACCTTTTTCGAAGATGTCAGATAAATCTGCGTAAAAATCGTGATTGGAAGTTGAATTGCTAAAAACATTTGAGAATAGATCAGTCCATCAAATGGAGATTTGATCAGCAAAATGATCAGTGCTGCTGGTACCATTGTGATCAAAACTCCCCTTTTTGTATCTTTATGATGAATATCATACGAATGATTAAAAATTCCAGAAAAAATAGTTCCGCCAGCCATTCCAGCTGTGATACTTGATGAGATTCCAGCCAATAATAATGCCAGTGCAAATATAATGGATGCTGCATTTCCGAGAAGTGGTGTTAACATAGAACCTGCGAGATGAATATCATCAATAGAATGACCATTTTCTTGATATAAGGTAGCTGCTGCCATTAAGATCATCGCACTATTAATTGCCCATCCAATGATCATAGAAAATAATGTGTCTTTAAATTCGTATTTTAACTGTTGTTCGATCACATTTTTATCTTTTAAATTCCATTTCCTACTCTGAATGATCTCTGAGTGTAAAAACAGATTATGTGGCATAACGACTGCTCCTAAGACACTCATAACTACTGGAAGTGAACCTTTTGGAACTTCTGGTTTTGCCCATCCGATCAATGCCTGTTTCCATTCGATATCCGAAATACAAATTTCAAATAAAAACGAAAATCCAATCAGAGATACAAATAAGATGATCAATTTCTCAATTCTGCTGTAAGCATTTGTAAACTGACACATCAACACGATTCCTAAAATGATAAACGTACCAATCTTTACTGGAATATGAAATAACATTTCCAAAGCCATTGCCCCGCCTAAAAGTTCTGCCATTGCTGTTGCGATCGATGCTGCAACTGCTGTTAATAAAATCGTATTTTTTAATCTTTTGTTGATATACAAACTTGTCGCTTCTGATAAGCATTTTCCAGTAACAATTCCTAAATGTGCTGCATTATGCTGTAAGATAACGAGCATGATCGTTGATAATGTGACCATCCATAATAATGTATATCCATAGCCAGAACCTGCAGCGATATTACTTGCCCAGTTTCCAGGATCGATAAATCCTACGGTAACTAGTAATCCTGGTCCAATATATCTTAAGAAGTTCATTGCCTCTTTTTTCGATGATCTGATAAATTGTGTCATAGATGTTCCTTTCTTTTTATTTTATTTTTAGTTAGTCCACGCTAACTATCATTATACATAGAAGGAGAAAGTTTGCAAGCTTTGTGAAAAATTGATAGAATAAGTCATGTATAATATATATTTTACCACTATTGAGTCGTGGAAAAATATATAAAACTAATAAGAAACAGGTGAATTTATGAAATCATTACCATATTATGATGATCTAACTGCAAGACAGACGATCAAATTACGTGAACTTATTAAAACACTTCCATCTTTTGCAAAAGAGTTTTTCCGTGCGATCGACTCTACTACACAGGTGAGAACTCGAATTGCTTATGCGTATGATCTGAGAGTATTCTTTCACTTTCTGATTGATGAAAATCCTGCATACAAAAATTATAAAGTCGTAGATTTTCAGGTAAGTGATCTCGATAATATTGAATCCGTTGATCTGGAAGAATATATGGAATATCTAAAAGTATACGTTTCCGATGAGAACCATAAGCATATGCAAAATACAGAACAAGGTGTCTTTCGAAAGATGTCTGCACTTCGTTCTTTTTACGGATATTTTTACAAGCGCCAGCTGATTGAGAAGAACCCAACACTGCTTGTTGATATGCCAAAGATCCGTGAAAAGGAAATCATCAGGTTAGAAGCCGATGAAGTTGCTTCTTTGCTTGATTTTGTGGAACATGGCGGTGATCATTTAACAGGACAGAAACGTGCTTATTATGAAAAAACAAAAGAACGTGATCTTGCGATCATTACGCTTCTTCTTGGAACTGGAATCCGTGTGTCTGAATTAGTCGGATTGAATGTTGATGATGTTGACTTTCGTAATAATGGTCTTCATCTCATCCGAAAAGGACGAAAAGAAATGACAGTTTACTTTGGAAATGAAGTTGCGGATGCTTTGGAGCAGTATATGGAAGGCAGCAGAAAACTTGTTATTCCAAAGGAAGGGCATGAAGATGCTTTGTTTTATTCTATGCAAAGACGACGCATTGGTGTGCAAGCGGTTCAGAATCTTGTGAAGAAATATGCGAAGGAAGTAACTCCGCTTAAAAAGATCACGCCTCATAAACTGCGTAGTACTTATGGTACGGCTTTATATCAGGAAACGGATGATATTTATCTTGTGGCGGAAGTTCTTGGACATTCTGATGTTAATACGACCAGAAAACATTATGCAGCAATGTCTGATACGAGACGTCGTCAGGCAGCAGGAAAAGTTGTGTTAAGAGAATCTGTTTCTCATGATTCTACAAATAATAATTCCAAAAATTTATAGAAAAAAGCAGAGATCATCTATACATCGATATCTCTGCTTTTTTATATATTTTTTTAAAATCTATTGATTTTATATGCTATGTTCTTTATAATCAGAATGTTTGTAAAAACTAGAGAGGAATATTTATTATGCTTACATTTTTAATTGTTTGTCCAGCCGTTTTTCTAGCAGGATTAATTGATGCGATTGGCGGTGGCGGTGGATTGATTTCCCTGCCAATTTATCTTTTAGCCGGATTACCGCCCCATAGAGCAATTGCTACAAATAAATTAAGTTCTTCTATGGGAACATCTGCAGCAACAATTCGCTTTGCAAAGATGGGACATATTAATTTTAAGATTGCATTAAGTTGTTCTATCACTGCTATTTTAGGATCATTTTTGGGAGCTTCTTTATCAGTGTATACGAATGAACGAATCATTCAGATTTTTATTTTAATACTTCTCCCAATCTTATTTGTATACCTTCTATTTACAAAGAAAGATTTTGATTCTTTTGCACGTAAGATTTCTAAAACAACTTATATTGCAAGTATTTTATCTGCTTTTGTGATCGGTGTTTATGATGGATTTTATGGACCTGGAACCGGAACATTTTTATTACTTTGTCTAACACGTTTTGCCGGTCTTGATGTACTGACCGCTTCTGGTGTGACAAAGTTTATTAATCTTGTGACAAACTTAACTGCATTAGTTACTTTCTTATTTTACGGAAAGGTTTATTTACTGCTTGGATTTGTTGCTGGAATCTGTTCTATTCTTGGAAATTTGATTGGATCTGGAATGCTTACAAAGAATGCTGATAAAGTATTAAAACCTGCAATTCTTGGTGTTATTTGTATTTTCTTTGTACGTACAGTTACCTCGCTCTAAATTTAATTGTTCATTAATCTCTGTCTTTAATTGGGCAGGGATTTTTTCTTTTTATATAAATGAGGAATAAAATCATTGTTACTTCATTGCTATTTCTTATTAATTATAGTAAAATTGGGATAGTTTGATGCAATATAAATCGTATCAAAAATGAATGAAGATAAAGGAAGTGCAGAAAATGGAAACTATCGGAAGAAATGATGCATGTTGGTGTGGCAGTGGAAAGAAATACAAAAAATGCCATTGCCAGTTTGATGAGAAGTTAAAGGAATTACAGCAGGAGGGACATTTTATTCCTTCTCATGATATGATCAAAACACCAGAACAAATTGAAAAAATCAAAGAAAGTGGAAAAATCAACATTGCAGTTTTAGATTATGTTGCTGAACATATCAAAGCAGGTATCACAACACAGCAGATTGATGATTGGGTATATGAACAAACTACCTCTCGTGGTGCGATTCCTGCTCCGCTGAATTATGAAGGTTTTCCAAAAAGTGTTTGTACTTCAGTCAATGATCAGGTATGCCATGGAATTCCATCTGAAGATGTTGTTTTACAGGAAGGTGATATTATCAATGTTGATGTATCTACTATTTATCACGGTTATTTTTCAGATTCTTCCAGAATGTTTTGTATTGGTGAAGTTTCAGAAGAAAAGAAAAAGTTAGTCGATGTTACAAAAGAATGTATTGAAATTGGACTTAAACATGTAAAACCTTGGGCTTTGCTTGGTGATATGGGACATGCTATTCATGAACATGCTCTTGAAAATGGATATACTGTTGTAAGAGAAATTGGAGGTCATGGTGTTGGATTGCAGTTCCACGAAGATCCTTTTGTAAGCTATGTCTCAGAGCCAGGAACAGGTATGGTTATGGCTCCTGGAATGATGTTTACAATCGAACCTATGGTAAATATGGGAACTGATGAATTTTATGTTGACGAAGTTGACGAATGGCAAATTTATACAGAAGATGGACAGCCTTCTGCACAATGGGAAGTTCAAGTTCTTGTTACAAAAGATGGTTACGAACTTATTGCGTACTAGATTTTATTGATCTTAACAAGAAAAAGAAAAGCACTTAAAAAACGAAGTGCTTTTCTTTTTTACTATTTTATCATCTTTATATAACTCCAAGCACTATAATATGTTTTCCCGGCATCCATCTTATATGCTCTAACTCTTACATAGTATGATTTGTTCTTATGAATATTGATATTCGTGATAGACTTTCTTTTCCCTTTAATCTTCTTTATAACTGGTTTCTTAAATTGTTTTGATGTTGATATTTGAAGATTATATCCATCTGCCTTCTTATTTTGTTGCCATGAAATTTTACATCTTATTTTTCTAGATTTCTTGCTATATTTAATTGATGGCACTTGCAGATATAAAAAATTTTTTGTAATACTCTTGATTCCTGTATTCTCAATGAAATCTACGGAATTCACAGCATATGCATAAACCCTATATCTATAGTTTTGTCCATTTCTTACCGCATTATCTATGTATTTATTTTTCTTTAATATCTTTAAATCTTTCCATTTGTCCTTACCCGTTTTCCTCTGTATTCGATAACCATCTGCATTTTCAACTTTCTTCCACTGAATCTTAATTCCATTCATTGTATTTGTAATTTTTTCAATGCTTGGCGGATAGAGATACTTTGGTAATTCAGGTCCTGGTTCAATGATATCTTCTGGAAAATTATATTCTTGATTATCTTTTCTAGTCACATTATTTGAATCTGCTGTTTTCTCTTTTGCTGATACATTATTCTGAGCAACTGTTATTAAATTCCCAGCAATAAATAAGGATATCATCAATATGAATCCTTTTTTTAAAATTGTTCTCATGATATTTTTCTCACTTTCTTCTTATTTATTATATCATGAAATTTATATAGATACTAGCAATTTACTCCTACAAACGAAAAAAAACATCCTTATCTATATCTATAAGAATGTTCGAATTTCATTATTAAATCTATATATAAAGGATATACCTTCAAAACAACATACAAGAACTATTCACATCTCTTCCACTCTGCCTTCTTTGGTTAAAGCCTCGACCGATTAGTAACAGTCAGCTCCATGCGTTACC
>ENA-ORSM01000251-ORSM01000251.1-human-gut-metagenome-genome-assembly--contig:-NODE-251-length-45862-cov-13.103980_pt1 | contig 45862 bp, 50 predicted proteins | sample MGYA00241903_ERZ509170 | MGnify/ENA primary metagenome ERZ509170 (study PRJEB26280, sample SAMEA2338784) | human gut metagenome | biome: human gut; feature: human-associated habitat; material: faeces...
GTATCTAGCCGTAAACCTAAGAGATTCAGACAGGCGTGTGGGTGGAAGAGATATATAAAACACGGATAAGGGAGGTGCAGGAAAGTCCTTTGAGATGATGGCTGCCTGCATGGAGCAGAAGAGACTCGGACTTGCCAATAAGACAATCAGGGTTGTTCCAAAGCCTCTTATCGGTCAGACTGCATCAGAGTATTTAAGACTTTATCCGTCAGCAAATATCCTGGTTGCCACAGAGCGTGATTTTGAAAAGAGCCGCAGAAAGCAGTTCGTATCAAGGATTGCGACAGGTGACTATGACTGTATTATCATGTCGCACTCGCAGTTTGAGAAAATCCAGATCTCAGCAGAGAGAAAGGAAAGAATACTCAATGAGTAGATTGATGAAATCAGCTATGCGATTGATGAGATGAAAGAGCGTAACGGAGAGCGTTGAACTGTAAAATAGATTCCTCATTACAGAAGATGCAGTAAAAAGAGACGATAAAATTGATTTGTTTGAAGTACCGAGTAAATCAGATAATCCAGATAAATTAGTAGAGCGAATGAAAGAAGTTAATAAGCAATTGGGTGATAGAGCTGGTGATATTAATTTAGTATATATTAAAAAGTAAGATTTAGATATATAATAAATTTGAAGAACCAAATTTGGGAATGAGGCTTTAAAAAAGATGGGCTAGCTTTTTTTAAAGTCTCTTACATGGGAAAGGTAGATGATAAATGAGATGGAAACAATTTCAATTACATATAGAGGTATAGTACATAAATTAACAGAATATGAAAAACTAGTTGATACAATAGAAATGATATATACTATGTGTGATCAGAAAATTACTCATTGGGGAGATAGCATAACAGGTAAAAATGGCGGTAAAGTGAAAAAGTATAAAAGGGGTAAAATCTTATATAATAGTCTAAAAAATGATAATTTAGAAAGAGTAAGTTTTTTTTCCTTACCGGAAGATTTTGTAACAGCAGCATTCGACTATACGATATATATTTCTATAAATTACAAGGAGAAGTATATAACGGCGGGATTTGAAAAAAATGTATTAAAGAATGAAAAAATTGAATCGATAAAAAATGTGCTGGCAAGTTACATGGAATCGCCGTATACAGAAGAGATATATACTATGGACAAGGAAGAAACCCCTTTACTGTATGCTGCAAAAATCAACCCTAGTAGTAGTTTTAAAACGTTGAGAGTATTATCTAGCAAAACTATAAATTAAGCGAGAAATCAAATGAAAGAGGAACAGATTTTAAATTGTTTAAAAAAAGAAACTTTATTGGATGAAAAAACAATATATACATATGCATCATCAAGGAGTGCGATAGGAGGTGCGATAGGAAGTATCAATGGCTTAGTATTATTAAGTATAAATGGAAATATCTTGTATATTCATCAGGCTAATATAGATAATTCTTATGGCGAACGACTGGCAAAGATTTATATTTCCGATATGAAAAATATTCAAGGAAAGGCTGGAATGTTTGGTGGAAAGTTTTCTTTTAATTATGACGGAAAAGAATATAAATTTAAACTGCCAGCAAAAGCTGAAAAATTTGTGGATTTTTTTGTAATGTAAAAGCGCGAGAAAGATCCGGCAGGAAGAACTGAGAAATTTGATTATGATGAAAAGGGAAGACTGACCGGACATATACAGGCAAGCGGCAAGAAAACCACGTATGATTACGACAAACTGAATGACCTGTTGGAGAAATCTTATCAGGATGAAAATACAGATGGAGGTAGTTGGTATGCATCGGTAGACGGAAAGGAAGAAATTCGTACTAGTCAAAGAATTTATGACAATAAGGGAAATACGTTATTAGAAAATGATGTTTCTTCGTATACAAAAGAAGGAAAGCATTTTTGGAATTTAGCTATTAGGTCAGATGCAGGATATAACAAAGATGATTTGCATCAAGAAAGTATATTGTATATTGATGATGCTGAGTACAGAGAAAAACTCAGAAAAGAAATTTTCAAAAATAAATTTCTAACAGCAACCGAAAAGGATAACAAATTGATAGTAGTTTACAAATAAATTTCACTGACTATTCCATGATATATATGGAATGGTCAGTAAATAAAAGACTAAAGGAGGAAAAATGAAAAAAATCATAGGAGGTCTAGTAATGATTACATTGATATCTGTATTAAGTGGATGTGGATTGAAAAAATCTAGTGTTAACAACCCTTTATCGGGTAAAGATACGGATCAAAGAATTGTTATGTGTTTGAATAATGCTTATCCAGAACATAATTTTAAAGTAGTTAAATCATTTGATAAACAAAAAAATGAGGGAACCTTTGAAGATGAAAAAGGTATAAACTTTAAAGTTAGAGATTTGTTATATGATAATATATATCATTTCGGGTGCTATGATGAATATCTTGCTACTATTTTAGAAAAACAAGATTTTTTTAATAAAGCAAAGAAAATTGTAGAAGATAAATACCATCAAAAATTTACATATGATGAAGATACTATGGCTATAGAAATTATTTATGATGATACTGATAATCAAATAACAACTGATGAAATCAGTCAAATGATTAGTGAAGTGTTAAATATGGTTGAGGCACCAAAGGTTATATATCCGGATAATCAAGAGTTTTCAACGGGTGTTGTTAATTATTACACATTACCTACTTTGGGAATGCTCCAATGTTATATCAAAAGGAATGGATGGGGTGTAACGGAAAGATTTTATGTTTCGGATAAAGCATTAGAACAATCTGAGATTAAAGAAAAAATAGATAAATTATATGAATCAACGGAAGAGTGATTATTACATGAAAAAAAAGAAGAGATTAATAATGTGTCTTGTGGAATTGTTGTGTTTGGGCTGTATATTATCTTGCTCCAAACAACCAGACTTCGATGCCAAATCTTACGTCCAAAGTTCTCTTGATGCATACTATCATGGAGAATATAAGGACTATGCAAATCTGTTAGAACTCTCGGAAAAAGATGCAAAGAAAGAAATCGAAGAGGATTTTAATGAGAGCATCCAAAAGCAATTTGATGATTCCGATAACATTACGGATAAAGGAATTGCTGATTATACGGAAAAACTGTTATTGTAAAAGTATCCGTGGAAAAAGATAATTCAGGAAAATATGGTCTTTCGGATACAGAGATGAATAAGCTGGAAGCAACGATGTTTCCAACAGAATAGGTTAATCTATGAAACTGTTTCAAGTATGAATGATAAAGATCAAAGGAAAAACGTATTGTGTGATTTGGTTATTAAATATCCTGACGTATTATCAGATATCAGGTTGTTTAAGGCGCTGATATTAGATTACATTCCAAATGACAAATTAAAGAAAAATTTACTTATTGGTTGTTTGGAAGAAGATATACCACAGGAGATAAGTTCAATCAAGGATATATCTTCACAACAGATGTACAGATTTGAAGAAAAACTGGCAAAAGCATATGGATGTAACCATATGCTTGCTAATGAAGTTATTGAGATGTGGTATGAGGCATTGAAATGTAAAGTCAAGGAGAAGAAAATGTACTTGGTCAAGACGATAAAAGGTGATATAACGAAAGTAACAGATGTGCAGGCAATCGTAAATGCAGCAAACAGCTCTCTTCTTGGAGGAGGCGGAGTAGATGGTGCAATTCACAGAGCCGCAGGACCGGAACTTCTGGTGGAGTGCAGGACACTTCACGGATGTGATACGGGAGAGGCTAAAATCACTAAGGCATATAATCTGCCATGTGATGATGTTATACATACTGTCGGACCGATATGGAATGGTGGAAGAAATAGAGAAGAGGAACTTCTTGCTAACTGCTATTTTAATTCTATGAAGTTGGCAATGGATAATGGAATAAGGTCTATTGCATTTCCTTCCATATCAACGGGAGCATATGGTTTTCCGGTTGAGTTGGCAGCAAAGATTGCAGTACATACAGTAAACAGGTTCTTGCAAGATAATCCGGACAGCTTCGATTTGGTGGAATGGGTGCTGTTTGATACTCAGACTGAATCGGTGTATGAAGCCGAGGTTGATAAATTATACGACAAATAATTGGATTAATTATAGCAGACTTTATATATGACAGATATTTGAGACACATACACCATTAAAAATAGAATATAAGGATGCGTAAGGAACGATAAAATGAATTCATGCGGGAAAGGCATGGATTCTTTTTTTGGCTTCGAACGGAAGGCCTATCTGTAAAAAATATTTAAGTATATTAGAAGCAGATGCAAATGTCGTGTTAACACGACAAAATTGTCGCGTAAACACGGTCGGCAATTCATCCATGACAATATACAATAAACATGTGCTTGAGAGAGCACGTCACGAGAGTGAAGGCGCCGGAGCTCTCCAATACGAAATCGTAAAGGAGATAATTTATTATGAGTAAGAGAAAAATATCACATGCAGAGGAGTATGGATGTTAATTGATGGAGGTGGCAGAAGTGAGCAGAACTAAATTTGATCCATATGTGATTGGAAATAATATAAGAGATTTACGTGAAAAAAGAAAAATGACACAGATGAAGGCGGCTGAGGAAATGGATATGAGTTTATGTCATTATGCACGAATTGAGGAAGGCTCAAAGGGAATGAGTATTCAGATGCTTTTTAGATTTATTAATTTTTACAAAACTGATGCAAATACGATTTTAGGAACACATTTAGGAGGGATGGTGTAAAATGGATAAAAAGGATTTAAAAGACGAAAAGCTTTTGTACAATGTGCGTGAGACGGCAGCGGTATTAGGGGTGAATGTGCATCTGGTATATGAGCTGATTAACAGAAAACTATTACCTGCACTTCGGTTAGGTAGTCTAAAGGTTCGTAAATCAACATTGATAGATTTTGTTGAGAGATATGAAGGAATGGATTTGTCTGATTTGGACAACATAAAAGAATTGCAACAGAATATGAATTAGTGACATTAAGGTCAGTCTTGGAATCATCATGGTGTGGAAAGACTGACCTTGTTTTATTAGTATATTTCATAAGCGTTAGTATTGTAAAAAAAGATGGTGATGATATAATAAAAACGTGTTAGACACTTGATGTTATGTGTAGTGTGATAATGTCAGAATCAGGCAAAGTCAACGACAGGACAACATTGTAGAAAATAACATATTTCAAAAAATAATATTGGTAAGCATAATAATATTTAGGTAATAGCGTGTAATAGGTTAATTTGAAATCATTACTGAACATTACATGACATAGTGAAATATATTATTAAACGGAAGAATTTCGTGGGTAACAACCCAATGGTTGGTGCTACAGTAGCAGTTGCCGTTTCTGTTCAGCAGGCAGCCGATGAGGGCAAATTCTAAATAAAACCAGTAAAATCAATACTTTTAGGACTCTTGCATTTTTGTGAGAGTCCTATTTTTTATATAAACAGACAATTGTGTGTTAAAAATTATTTCAAGTCTACGAGAAGTCTACAGAAAGTTACAATGTAGACTTGAGATTTGTGTAGACATTCCAATGTGTTTGAGGCATTGAATTTATAATAAAAATCTTTTATAATAAACTTAGAAAATTTATGAGGTATCTTATGAAAGATCAAAAATGGTATAACGAATTATATTTACAGTATAAAAATAAAACTGATGAAGAGTTATTAAAAATAGCAAATAGCGGTGAAGAGTATCAACAAATAGCAAAGGATGTAGCAAAAGACATACTTAGCTCTGATAGAACAGAATACTACAATAGTATAAAAGCAAAAATAGAAAATGATGAAAAAATTCAACAGAAAATGGAATTAACGAAAAGTCACCCATTATATGAAGATATTCATCAAATTGCTGGCGATATTAGATTTCTAAAGAATCTAATAATTGTTGGGCTTGTTTTAGGAGTGGTATTGATTTTAATTGGAGTTTTTGCAATGATATAAATTCACAATATAGAAGTCAAGGTTATCATTTGGAAATTCAATATGTGACAGATAGTGAAAATATAATTACAATCACTTATCATTTCCGTTTTTATAAATAATAGGAGAAGAACACATTATGAAAAACACACAGAACATTGCATCACTAATAGCAAAACTTGAATATGAAGTTGGAAGAGAATGTTACAATCCAAATTCATATGATGGATATACAGGAATAGAAGGTCTTGGATATAGATATCCTGTAAAAGTATATCAAGATGAAAATATGAGAACTTATCGTGGCTCTATTACTTCAATTTCTCCATCAGAAATTCATACTATGAAGTATGTATTCGGATCTAATCATTTATTCATCGGCAAAGGTATATATAATATACTTAATGAACTCGAAAAGAGATATGGATTAGATTTTGATAAGATGGAAGAAGAGTTGGATAAATCAGAAGAATAGGAGATTGCACTATGTCAACAAATAATAACCAAGACAAAAAATCCACAGATACCAAACCAAAAGGTGAAGTAAAAAACATCAATACTACAACCAAAGGGTTATTCGACTATCATAAAGAAAAGAAAGACATAAAAATAAGACAGATGATTGTTCATCTGCCTTTAATTATTTTTATATATGATTATCCTACTGGTATATAATTTTCTAAAATATAATGATTTGATTCAAGAAGTAATTTTGCATTTTCATTGTATTTGCTATAATTAAACATGATATTTTTTAATATATTTAAAAAATCACTTATGTCTACAAAATAGTTTGGATATGCTGCCTTTAAATTATCAAAAGATTTTACTGATACTAATACAGTATCTATTTTATTTTGTAATTCAACTTCTATTTTAGCATATATATTAGCAGCAAGTTCAAATTCAGAAGGCTTAAAAACTTCAATATTGAGCGATGGTTCTTCGTAATTTAATGTTAATAAGTAATAACCATTTTTTAAATTGAAATTTTTGTTATATTCAGTTATTTGAACTGCTTGATTAATAGCTTTCAATTTCATAATTATATTACTATTTTTATCAATTTCCATAATTTCACGAATCAATTCATCAGCCCATTCAGAAGTGTTTGGACAAACTGGCATATTTTCTTTAATGGCAAATAGTGATGATATCAATGTAAAAAATCTAAGAATATCCTTATTTCCGATACTTGATTTCAAATTTGTCTTTGTGTAAATACCCATCATTTCAACAGCAGTAGCCCATATATGTTGTAATTTTGTTCTGAACTGTATTTCTATTAACATATTCTTGTTATATGTTTCAATTTTGTCACTTTGAAATTGATATACCATATGATAACTTCTATAACCTGATTCTTTTGGATTTTGAATATAATCATATTCACGTTTTAAAATGTGACGTATACGAGAATTTTTATATCTTGATACTGCATCATATACCTGATCTATTGTATCTACGATAACTCTACATCCACCTAAATCTTGCATTTTGTATAATTGCATTTCAGGAAATCTTTCTATCTTTCCTGTTATTGACTCTAACCTTTTTAATCTTTGTACAACAATAGCATTTGGATTTCCTCGTCTTAATCCTGCATTTATTACATGTAAAGGATATGCGTGTGTAGCTCGCCAGTTATTTATTATTTCCAAAGCATTGTTTCTATCTTCTTGTGATGAATCTGAATTTGCTATTATTTGACCTGCTTTGTTAATTTGTTTTTTTGAATATATTGGTCTTGCCCATTCTGTTTTTGGTATTTTATTTGACATAGAAAGTCTCCATTCATTTGTGAGATTTTCTATAATTATATCATATATATCTTTTGGGCAGGTAGTATTTTCCATATTTTATAATTCCTTTCGGGTTAGAAATAGTATATTGGCTTGTTGGTTATATTATGTAATTCTCTATTTGAGTTGGAATTATGTTTGAATTGTTTTGATCGTGATTTGTTAAGGATTCGATATGAACATGTAATTACGTTGTCACGATTATTGTATTGTTTTAGTGACATAATTTGAAATGATATTGATTTTATTGAGGTCTGTTTAGTTACGAAGGAGAATGTAAATGTTAACAGAAGAAAAGAGAATTGAAAACCATGACAGAGTAGGAGTATACGAATTGAGCTGGACTTTATCACTTGAGAAAGCACGTTGGTTCGCAAATCGCTTCAGCTCATCGGGTTATCTCTTTTTTCTTAATGTGTTTTGTAAGAGAATATGATATACTTAGATTATGATTTTGGCAAAATATATTCATAGGAGTAATTACATATAATGACAGATGCACAGCAGAGAGTCGCAGCGAAAAAATTCGCTGAGGATTGGAAAGATAAGGGATATGAAAAAGGTATGAGTCAGCCTTTTTGGCTCAGTTTATTAAGGGATGTCTATGGGGTTGAGCATCCTGAGCAGTTTATTTCATTTGAGGAACAAGTACATCTGGACCATACTTCATTTATTGATGGAACGATACCAGCCACTAAGGTATTGATTGAGCAGAAGGGGTTAGGAAAAGATTTAAGAAAGCCAATTAAACAATCGGATGGTAGTTTACTTACTCCATTCCAGCAGGCAAAACGATATGTAACAGAGCTACCTTTATCACAGCATCCAAGATGGATTGTTACCTGTAATTTTGGTGAGTTCAATATTTATGATATGGAACAACCGTCAGGTGAACCGGAGATTGTAATGTTAGCTGATTTAGGTACAGAGTATTACAGATTGCAATTCCTGGTGGATACTGAGGACGATAATATCAAGAAGGAAATGGAAATTTCTTTACAGGCTGGTGAGCTTGTAGGAGTTTTATATGATGAAATTCTGAAACAGTATAAAAATCCTGAGGATGAAGATACACTGAAAAGCTTGAATATGCTCTGTGTTCGACTGGTATTCTGTCTTTATGCGGAAGATGCAGGTATCTTTGGTGGACATAATATGTTCCACAATTATCTAAAAGCTATTGCTGACAAAGATATGAATGATGTCCGTAGAGGGTTGATAGATTTATTTAAGGTTCTTGATACAAAACCAGAGGATAGAGACCCATATATGGATGATGCTTTAGCAGCATTCCCATATGTGAATGGTGGTTTGTTTGCGGATGAAAATATTGAAATCCCAAGATTTAACGAGAAGATAGTAGATGTATTGTTGAATAATGCCAGTGCTGATTTTGATTGGTCAGATATATCGCCTACAATTTTTGGTGCTGTATTCGAGAGTACATTAAATCCAGACACCAGAAGGGCAGGGGGTATGCATTACACTTCTATCCAAAACATACATAAGGTTATCGACCCATTGTTCTTGGATGATTTGAAGTCAGAATTAAATGAGATTAAGGAAATTACAGTTGAGCGAACACGAAAATCTAAACTATCAGCTTTTCAGGATAAGCTGGCTGGACTTAAGTTCTTAGACCCTGCCTGTGGCTCAGGTAACTTTCTTACGGAAACATTTATTTCTTTGCGTAGACTGGAAAATGAGACTATTATGGCAATGACTGGTGGTCAGATGGTGATTGGAGAGGTTCTTAATCCTGTAAAAGTTTCTATCAGTCAGTTTTATGGCATTGAGATAAATGATTTTGCAGTCACAGTCGGAAAGACAGCTCTTTGGATTGCTGAGAGTCAAATGTTAAAAGAGACAGAGGACATTGTGCATATGCAGTTGGAGTTCCTGCCTTTGAAGACGAATGCCTTTATTGTGGAAGGGAATGCGTTACAGATTGATTGGGAAAGTGTTGTTCCTAAATATGAATTGAATTATATTATGGGAAATCCGCCATTTGTAGGTGCTAGACTTATGAGTCAGTCACAAAAAAGTGATATGAGCAATATATTTGATAAGTTAAAGGGTGTTGGTAATTTAGACTATGTTTCAGCATGGTATAAGAAATCTGCTGATTTAATGAATGGTACAGCTATAAAGACAGCATTAGTATCGACTAATTCAGTATGTCAAGGAGAGCCAGTTTCAATTCTATGGGGTATGTTATTTAATCAAGGCATTCATATTGATTTTGCATATAGGACTTTTTTTGGAGTAGTGAGGCAAAGCTACAGGCACATGTTCATTGTGTTATTGTAGGTTTCTCATTTACAAAAGGAAATAAGAAATCTATTCTATATTACGGTGACAGATATAAGTTAGTAAATAATATTAATGGTTTTTTGCTCGATGCACCAAATGTAGAGATTGTAAGTAGAAGAAAACCAATATGTTCTGTACCCGAGATGGTATTTGGAAATATGGCTAATGATGGAGGTAATCTTTCAGATTATTCAAATGAGCAAAAAGAAAAAATAGTTGCAACGTATCCTGAAGCAAATACTTTATTTAAACGATTTTTAGGTGCAAGAGAGTTTTTACATAATGAGATTCGTTGGTGTCTATGGTTAAAAGGTGTAAATCCTCAGTTAATAAAAAAGATTTCACCTGTATACGAGGCGGTAAAAAGTGTTAAGGAAATGAGAGAGAGTAGTAGCAGAGAAGCTACTAAAAAATTAGCTGAAACACCTCAACTTTTTGGTGAGATAAGACAACCGGAAACAGATTATTTGATAGTACCAAGACATTCATCAGAAAATAGAAGATATATTCCTATAGGATATATGAATAAAGATACTATCTGTGGTGATGCAAATATGTTAATACCAAGTGCATCATTGTATATATTTGGTGTTTTGATGTCTAATGTTCATAATTCTTGGATGAGAGCTGTATGTGGAAGAATTAAGAGTGATTACAGGTATTCAGCTAATATGGTTTATAACAATTTTCCTTGGTGTAATCCAACATCTGAGCAGAAAGTAAAGATTGAACAGACAGCTCAAGGTATTCTTGATGCACGTGCATTATATCCAGATAGCTCACTTGCAGACCTTTATGATGAGGTACTGATGCCACCAGAGCTTCGCAGAGCCCATCAGTTAAATGATAAAGCTGTTATGCAGGCTTATGGATTCCCGATTAAGGATTTTACAGAGTCAGATTGTGTTGCTGCATTGATGAAGATGTATCAGGAATTAATGCAATAAGGGAGATATTATGATTTTAAATAAAACCGTAGAGCGAATGACCTACTATTCAAGTGATATTTATATAGCAAATGCAGCTTCGATCAGTCCTGAAATAATTGAGAAAGTTTCTAAAGAGGTTATTGGATATAAATAGCAAGTTTTTACTATTACTAAATACTGTTAAAAAGGAAAAGTTTATTATATGAAAAACATGAAAATAGACGCTAATGGAACAGAAATCAGAGTAATGGGCGATATTGTTAATGAGGACGCTTATATTTCGTTGACTGACATTGCCAAATATAAAAATCCTGATAATGCTTTTATCGTGGTGGCAAACTGGATGCGTAACCATTCCACGATTTCGTTTTTGGGCTTGTGGGAACAAATTCACAATCCCAATTTTAAACCTATCGAATTCGATAGGTTTAAAGCGGAGTCGGGAGATAATGCGTTTACGCTGACACCGCAGCAATGGATAAAAGCAACAGACGCAATCGGTATCGTATCAAAATCGGGCCGGTATGGTGGCACTTATGCCCATACAGATATTGCTTTTGAGTTTGCTTCGTGGATTTCACCGGAATTTAAACTCTATATTATCAAGGACTATCAGCGGTTAAAGAAAGACGAAGCAAACCGATTAGAGATTGGATGGGATGCAAAGAGAGAACTTTCAAAAATAAATTATCGTATCCATACAGAGGCTGTAAAGGAATTTCTGATAACACCGACATTATCTCCGCAGGAGATGGCATATACATATGCTTCAGAAGCTGATATTTTGAATATGGCTTTGTTTGGAAAAACGGCGGCGCAATGGAGAAATGAAAAAGGAATAAGTGGAAAAACACCGAATATCAGAGATTTTGCCTCGGCAGAGGAATTGGTGGTACTTATCAATCTAGAAGATACAAATGCCGATTTAATAAGGCAAGAAGTGCCGAAAATTGAAAGGCTGAAAATATTAAGGGAAAAGGCGTACAGGCAGTTGGAACTTCTTAAAAAGAACCAAGACACGATTCAGGCGTTGAAGAAAAATTTGATTGAGGATTCAAGAGAAAATAATTAAGAAATGGAAATTTAAGATAAGGGAGGTGCAGGACGTGTCAACAGAAAATTTTACAATAACCATTCAGGGAGATAGCGAAGGATATGTAACCTTCGAGTGCCCTTATTGCAACTCAGAATTTAAATTGCAAGCTGGAGAATATCAGAATGATGAGGAACCTTTTAAAGAATTGTTTTGTCCATATTGCGGTCTGGCAAAAGAGAAAAATGAATTTCTGTCATCAGATGTAATCGAGCAGGCACAGGCAATAGCTTATAATCATATGGTAGATGAATTGAACAAGACTTTTAAGAAAATGCAGAGGTCAGTTAATCGTTCCAAGAGCCTGATAAAAATGGACTTTAAACCACTGAAAAAGGTAGCAACAAAAGAATTAAAGGATAAAGATACTACGGAAACAGAGTTTACTTGTTCTTGCTGTGGTCGCAGAGTGAAGGTGCTTTATTGTGCCGGAGCGGCAAAGGTATTTTGTCCGTACTGTGGGGTGGATATATGAATAGATTAGAATTAAGAAAAATGAGTTTAGAATTTCGCAGATTATCAAGTAATCTGCTTAATAGTACTGATGATACAGCAGACATAAACCTTTCACGTTTTTTGAAATTTATTAATGGAAATGAGCTGATATTAGGATTCATTAAAGATAAAATCTCAGGTATTGATTATGATTTTAAGAAATGCTACGCTATAGGTTGTTCAGGGTGGGCAGATTTTAATCCGCCTGAAGATGAAGCGTGTCATATTAAGGCGCAGTATGATTATCTTTTGTTCATAAACAATGAGGATAAGGTAAATGTGCGTGGACAGGCAATGCGATATTGTTGGTCGAGTAAGAAATTAAATGATAATATTCAAAGTTTCCTTGACATGGCGTTTAAACCGCTTATAGATTGTATAAATGATTATCTTTCGATGGAAATGATTGTTTGTGACGAGGAGGCGAAAGCTATGTGCGGAAATACATATATTCAGAATATTGAAACTGTTAATGGTTCGGCAAGCCAGCAGAATATTGGAGTGATAAATACTTACAACACAACAAATGATACGAGTTCTATGAGTACTCTGATTGATAAATTACTTGCATCGTTGCCTGAGATACAGGGAGTTGACTCAGAAGAAATCGAGAACGTGAAAGATGATTTGGAAATGATTCAGGAGCAGTTGAAAAGCGATGTTCCGAAAAAAAATCGTATAGGAAAGGCTCTTGCAGGAATCAAAAAATTTGCAGGCGATTTTTCTATGAAACTTGCAGTAACACTTGCCTCTGGAGCAGTCACGGGAACAGATTGGAATATGTTGCTACAACAGGTTGAAGATTTTATTAAATAAAAGTGAAAGAAATACATTTATAATTTAACACGAAACATAATGCTATTATCCACAGTTACCGAGTGAGTGTTATCAATGCCGATAACAAAATGATAACATTAGCCCGTATAGGCATGATAATATGGATATATCAAATAATCAAAAGATTTACATACTCGACAGAAAATAATTCCTAAAAATTATGGCAATTATGTTGTGCACATTACATTTGATAAAATCTGTGAGTAAAGAAGCTTGCATAAAAGCTAAGTAAGTTATTAATAAAATTGTGTAATTTATTTCTCATGGAAATTCATCTCCTTTCTGTTTACGATGCCATTATAGAATACGAAAAGAATTATTACTTGCCAAAATAACAGAATATATAGTCAAAAGTTGCTTAATACAGTGACAGGTTAAAATATCCTGCAATACTGCCATTGGTCAGTTTATTTATACAATTTAATATTGGAACATTTTACAACTATGACACAAGTATGCAACATAATAAACGAATGCTTTTGATAGAGTAATGATACACAATATCAGTTACAAAGAAGCAGGAGGGTAGAAAGTGGACATGACACAAAATAAATGTTGCAGACGTGGGGCAAGTTTACGTCGAAGGAGACGCAGGCGCAGAAAAATACTGCGTTCTATCATATTTTCCTGTAGTATCATAGCTGTGGCTGTATTTGTGGCTGTTGGAAGCAGTATGATAAGATCCGGTGATGGCAGGACAAATAAATATGATGTTGAAGCCGGAAATAATACATATGATAATGCTGTTATAGAAAATAGCAAAATCTCTGAAAAGAATAAGATACAAAATAATCAGTCGATGCTTGATGATATAATGAACAGCACCCAATATCCAAAACAGCTAAAGGACCTTGCTTTGAAGAATGAAGAGGCACTTGAGTTTGTGTATGATTATCCGGCGGAACATGTGAAGGAACACACAATTGATTTGACAGAAGAAGCGTCTATGGATAGTGTTCCGTTATTTGTGCAGTGGGATAAACGCTGGGGCTACGAAAAATATAGCGGCAATTTCTTTGCAGCAAGCGGATGCGGTCCCACTACACTTTCGATGGTAGTGGTTTATCTGACGCACAATAGGGAGGCATCACCTATTGCAGTAGCAAAGTATTCAAAGGAAGCCGGTTACAGTGTGGATGGATCGGGAAGTTCATGGACACTTATAAGTGAAGGCTGCATGCACTACGGCGTAAAAGCAAAGGCAGTGGCGCTGGATGAGAGCAGAATGAAAGCAGAGCTTGATGAAGGACATCCTATTGTGGTAAATGTAGGACCGGGAGATTTTACCGATACAGGACATTTTATGGTTATAACAGGCTATGATGATGAAGGATTTTCAATAAATGATCCAAACAGCATTGAAAAAAGTGGAAAAAGGTGGTTATTCAAAAATATATCATCTCAGATTAGAGCTGTCTGGAGTATGTATGTGTGAGAATATATTTGTATAAGTGCCGGTAAAACATCCTATTATTGAGTTAAATAATAGGGTGTTTTTTACAACTATGGCACATCTTTATGCTATAATAATTCTATCATAATCATAGAAGAGGAGCAGCTTATGACCAGTATTCTCATAGTGGAAGATGACAACGACATAAATAATTTAATATGCAACACCCTGAAGGCAGAGGGATATCAATGCGAAAGAGCGTTTGATGGCAAGGAAGGGGCGGACAAAATTGAGCAGAACAGATATGATCTGCTGCTGCTTGATATTATGCTTCCTGAGATAAATGGTTATGAATTGTTTGACTATGTCAGGGGAATTGGGGATACTCCGGTCATAATAATATCTGCCATGGGACAGGTGGATGAAAGGATACGCGGGCTTCGTATGGGCGCGGATGATTACATATGCAAACCATTTCAGATAGGGGAGCTGCTTGCGAGAGTGGAAACCGTATTAAGGCGCACTCAGCGCATGGCAGAGCGTCTGGAAATAGAGGATGTCAGGAGGCAGCAAGGTAGATGTATCAGGCAGACTTATTTCGCACAGTATTTATCGTATTGCAGTTTCGGACAATGGAAGAGGAATACCGCCTGAAGATATAGAGCGCATTACAGAGGCTTTTTATATGGTTGACAAGTCACGATTAAGAAGTGAGCATGGAGCAGGGCTTGGGCTTGCACTTGTATCAAGGATTGCTAAGCTGCATGATACAAAAATCCATTATGAGAGTGAGTCAGGTAAAGGAACCAGGGTGTATTTTGACATGAAAGCGGAGGCATTGGATGAGAAGTAAGCATTTATCAGTGCGCAAATGTATTGATAAAAAACCGGATAAAATCAAGGGAATAGTGTGTATATGCATTATTCTGGCAGTTGTATGTGCGGGAAATATGATACCGAATTATCTGATTTCACTTAAAGCAGCAAAAATTGCCAAAACGAGTACTACGATAAGCAACGCAGATATAAGCCCCTACAGCCACTCTATTTCAGCTGAAGAGAGGCTTACTAAGATGATGTCTCTGATGCAGGACAATGTAAATGAGCTGTGGAATGGGAAATATAGTGAGAAAAGGGAACCGTTGGATACTGAGATTCCGGTGGGACAGGCTTATAAGGTTATTCAGACTTTTCTGAAGGGTGCCTGTGAGCTGCAGAAGCAGTCAGGTATTATGCAGATACTCGGTGAAGACGATATAGTTATGCTCCAAAGCCTTGAAAGTAACTATTCAAAGGATACAGACAGCGAAACAGAACAGACATATGAAGCAGCTCCTTGGCAATATGGTGCAGCAGTTACTTTGGATGATAGTATTGACAACACAATATCAGATTATTTTGTAACATCGGATATAAGCAAGGAATTATCGGCGTGGATATTTATAATATCATTTGAAGATACGAGAATGCTGGCCGCTGTTGATGCGGTGCTTGGAGTACCGTTTTATATTACATATTATTGTGCAGATGTGGATAGTCCTAAGGCACAGGCTGCAGTGATGAGAGATTTATATGCAAAGACATATGGCAGTGATTATTTTATGGGTGATCCAAAAGAGTCTGAATCAAAAATAGATTCTTCCTTTGAGACAAATATAATAGAGAATTTTTATTATGGGAATAATTATACGCAAGGGGATGATGAATATACCGGTTTTGAACCTTATGTATACTCTTGTTCATCGGACAAGCTGCAGATGGAATATCAGGTTATTACAAGAATCCAAAGATTTGAAAAAAAGGGAAAGCAAGTGTCATCATATAATTCGCGTGTTAATATATGTCTGTACTAACCGGACTAAAAAGCTCTCTGTGCAATGCACGGGAGCTTTTTAAATTGCATGCAAGCATCAATGATGCCTTTTGACCCTCATTTTATAATACAGTAATTATAACAGTATCATTTAGTGCATGATTTGTATAATTTATTACATTGCTCTTTGCAAGGGTTTTGTTATATCTTAGGTATAGCAAAGCAGTTATTGTTCTTGGTTTTATATATCAATAATTGGAAAGTGAGGAAAAATATGAACGCTGATATGAAATGGCTTGATAATCCGGAAGTGTTTAAGGTAAATCAATTGGAACCACATAGTGATCATTGCTATTATCTGGATTATTCAGACATGAAAAAAGAAAAAAATCCGTTATTACAGTCATTAAATGGTCAATGGGAGTTTGCTTACAGCAAAAATGTGATGGAAAGACCTGTTGATTTTTATAAGGAAACATTTGATGCATCAGGATTCGATAAAATTATGGTTCCCGGACATATTGAACTGGCTGGATATGATAAAATACGTTACATCAACACTATGTATCCGTGGGAAGGAAAAGAGTACCACAGAGGAGCATATAGTATGGAGGCAACCGGAGCAGAAGAAGGAATGTTCTCAAAAGCACAGTACAATCCGGTAGGCTCTTATATCAAATACTTTGATTTGGATAAGAACATGTGTGGAAAAAGAATACATATCTGCTTCGAAGGTGTAGAAGAGGCTATGTATCTGTGGCTTAATGGTCAGTTTATAGGTTATGCAGAGGACAGCTTCACACCTTCTGAGTTTGATCTGACACCATATGTTAAGGAAAAGGGAAATGTTCTGGCAGTGCAGGTACATAAGATGAGCACGGCGGCATTTTTAGAGGATCAGGACTTTTTCAGATTTTTTGGAATTTTCAGAAATGTTACTTTGAAGGCAATTCCGGATGTTCATCTGGAGGATGTATGGTTCAAACCTGTGTTAAATCAAGATAATGAAAGCGGAAGCGTATCTGTCAGCATGAAGGTATCTGCTACTGACAGTCAGAATGTAACTGCTGGCTTTATTTTAAAAGACAGAGAAGAAAATATATTAGTTGAGAAGTCATTACAGTTAAATAAAGAAAACAACCATTTGGAAGGCACGATTTGTGTTGACTTGGAAAGTGTCAGGCTGTGGGATAATCATAATCCATATTTATACCATGCTTATGTTGAGCTTAAAGCAGAGGATGGTTCACTGGCCGAGGTAATTCCTTATGATATCGGTTTCAGAAGAATAGAGATTATAGATAAAGTAGTCTATTTGAATGGAAAACGTCTTGTTATCACGGGAGTAAACCGTCATGAGTGGAATGCAAGAACAGGAAGATGCATTGGTATAGAAGACATGAAGGCAGATATATCATGTATGTTAAGAAACAATATTAATTCTGTGCGTACCTGTCACTATCCTGACCAGATACCATGGTACTATATGTGCGACGATGCAGGTATTTATGTGATGGCAGAAACAAATCTTGAGAGCCATGGCTCATTCCAAAAACTTGGGGCAATCGAACCGTCATGCAATGTACCGGGATCTATTCCACAGTGGAGAGATGCAGTGCTTGAGCGTGCAAAAAACAATTTCGAAACTTTTAAAAACCATACATCCATCCTTTTCTGGTCATTAGGAAATGAATCCTATGCAGGAGACGACATTGAGGCAATGAACGTTTATTTTGCCGAAAAGAAGGATGGAAGATTAGTTCATTATGAAAGCTCTTATTATAATAGGGCATATGAGGATACTATTTCTGATTTTGAGACCAGAATGTATGCAAAACCGGAGGATGTAGAGGAATACTTGAATAACAGTCCGAAAAAACCGTATATTTTATGCGAATTCATGCATGATATGGGAAATTCAATGGGTGGACTTGGCTCTTATATGAAGCTGATTGACAAATACGATATGTATCATGGCGGATTTATATGGGATTTTATTGACCAGGCAATTATGGTAAAAGATTCCGTTACAGGAAAAGATGTTTTACGCTATGGCGGAGATTTTGATGATAAACCGTCAGATTATGAATTCTCAGCAAATGGAATTGTATTTGCTGACAGGAAAGAAAAACCGGCAATGCAGGAAGTGAGGTATTACTATGGCTTATACAGATAAATTAAGAGTGGTCTATGGTGACTATACATTAGGTGTACATGGTGAAGGCTTTGATTATATTTTCTCTTATGCACAGGGTGGACTGGAATCTATCGTCAAAAATGGATATGAGTGGCTATATCGTTGCCCAAAGCCTACTTTCTGGAGAGCGTTGACAGATAATGACAGAGGAAGCAAGTTCCATATTAAAAGCGGAAGCTGGCTTTCGGCAGATATGTTTATTGACTGTAAGGGAATACAGGTGATCATGGATGGCAAGGAGCAAAAACCATATGCACCTGATAATAACAGCTATGGCGGTGATGTTTATGCTGATGAAATTATTGTAAAATATACATACGAGACCATAACAACTCCGGCGACAACTGTTCTTGTGAGCTATAGCGTTGATGCGTCAGGAAAGATTCGCGTGGATGTACATTATAATGGAGTACAGGGGCTCCCTGAATTTCCTGTATTTGGAATGAGATTTATTATGCCAACATTGGCTGACAAATATTTATATAAGGGACTCTCCGGGGAAACATATCCTGACAGAAAAGCAGGTGCACAAGAAGGCGTCTATGAGATAGGTGATCTGAGTCTTACACAATATCTTGTTCCGCAGGAATGTGGTATGAGAATGGATACAGAGTGGCTTGAAATTACAAGACATACGGCTCTTGATAACAGCAGGACAGATAGCTCGTCACAGACACTGCGCATTGAAAAGAATGATGAAAAATTTGCATTTTCTTGTCTGCCTTATACCGCATCTGAGATTGAAAACGCTCTTCACCATGAAGAACTGCCACCGGCAAGAAGAACTGTTTTATGCATATATGGCGCAGTAAGAGGTGTTGGAGGTATCGACAGCTGGGGAACTGATGTGGAAGAGGATTATCGTATCAGTGCGGAGACTGATAAGGATTATTCTTTTACAATCTGTTAGTCATTCATTAAAAAGATAAGTATCCGGATAAAGCAGGAGCATTTGCTCCTGCTTTTGTCTTTTTATTATGTATTTCTGGCTCTGTATTCAGAAGGAGAACATCCTTTTTGTTTATGGAACAATCGACTGAAGTATAGTGGATTATTGTATCCGACAATGCCTGCAATCTCGTTTATAGAGTAGGATGTCGTTTCGAGCAACACCTGAGCATTTGTCATCCTGAGTGATGTGATAAATTGTATTGGTGTACTACCTGTGTATTTTTTAAAGCTTCGAATAAACCAGCTTATGCTCATACCAATTGATGAAGCATATTCCTCCACGTTAATAGCGCGGTTGTAGTTTGTATTGAAATATGTAATTGCTGTATCCATCTGGCTGTCAAGGAATTCATTTCTGATTACATGCTCAGTTGTTATTTTACGGTTAAATATAATCAAAAGGTGTCGTAGCAAAAGCATGAGCATTTCCTCATAATTGTCCTGACATCTTTGAAGCTCTGTAATAATCCTTTTGAAAACCTGTTCATATTCAAGAGACGTTCCAACATTAAAGACTCTTTTATTGTCTGTAAATCCGTATTTTCTTAAAGTGTTTTTTACGTCGCTTCCGGTAAAGTGAAGCCAATATATCTGAGTCTTATCCTTACCATAAAATTCATATTTTTGAAGCTCTTTTGGGCGAAATAACACTATATGTCCTGCTGGAATGATTGTCTCATTTTCAGGATTGTCAAAGTGGAAATGAACAAGACCGGATGATATGTATATAATCTGGTAATCCAGTCTTCCCCTTGGCCTGTAAGTAGGCATCTTAGGATGCTGTGACAGGCGATAGGTTCCGCAGCTTCCTACAATCAGAGGGCGGCTTTTATCTTTAAAATCTTTATGTGAATGATTCAAATATCCCGTGTTAATATACATTACACACCTCCATTCGAATTATAGCATTTTATGCATGCTTTGTCTATTTGCATTTATGGACAAAATGTTTAGAGCATGATATTGTGTATTGATTACGTTTCAAATGGAATTGAGTCAAATAGCTGTGAAACTGTAGTGTTTGAAAAGTATCATTTTGTGCATATTACAGCCTATTATGTTTATAGACAAAATTTGCACAAATATATAAAATTAGTATAGCTGTTAAAGATAAAACAAAGTAATTAATTGGAGGTTTTTCATGGAAGAAAAGACGTACTTAAAGTGGTACAACAAAATTGGTTATGGTTCCGGTGATATTGCAGGAAATGTAGTATATGCATTCCTGACATCTTTTGTTATGGTATATCTTACAGATACTATAGGACTTGCATCGGGAATCGTTGGAACATTAATCGCAGCATCTAAATTATTTGATGGTTTTACAGATGTTTTCTTTGGGTCACTTATTGATAAAACACATACAAAGCTTGGAAAAGCAAGGCCATGGATGATTTATGGCTATATAGGTTGTGCTTTGACACTTGTAGCAGTTTTTGCAATTCCTACAAGCTGGGGCAGGACTGCTCAGTATGCATGGTTCTTTATAGCATATACATTATTGAATGGTGTATTTTATACAGCAAATAATATTGCATATTCTGCACTTACTTCGCTGGTAACAAAGAACAGCAAAGAGCGTGTACAGATGGGCTCTTACCGTTTTATTTTTGCCTTTTCAACCAGTCTTATAATTCAGTCTATAACAGTTGCATTTGTTGATGTATGCGGTGGAGGTGCTGCTGCATGGAGATTCGTAGCTATTATTTATGCAGTGATAGGTCTTGTAGTAAATACGATTTCAGGATTGTCGGTTAAGGAGCTTCCGGAAGAGGAGCTTAACTCCGGAATAGAGAACGATGAAGAAAAGAAGTATGGTCTTGTTCAGGCATTTAAGCTACTTGTTAAGAATAAGTACTATATGATGATTTGTGGAACTTATATTTTGCAGCAGTTATACAGTGCTATGATTGGTGCAGGTATTTATTATTGTACATGGGTTCTTAAGAATAAAAATCTGTTTGGTGTATTTGCGTGGGCTGTAAATATTCCTCTTATAATAGCACTTATTTTCACACCAACTCTTGTCGGAAAGTGGAAAGGAATGTATAAGCTTAATAAACGTGGATATATTCTGGCTACGATAGCAAGAGCACTTGTGATTGTAGCAGGATACATGGGAAGCGTTCCACTGATGATGCTGTTTACTGCAGTTGCAGCATTAGGACAGGGACCTTGGCAGGGAGACATGAATGCAGTAATTGCCGAGTGCTCTGAGTATACTTACCTGACTCAGGGAAAGAGAGTAGATGGAACTATGTATTCATGCACATCACTTGGAATCAAAATTGGTGGTGGAATTGGAACAGCTATTGTAGGATGGCTGCTTGAAATCAGTGGTTATGTAGGTACAAATGCGACTCAGCCGGCATCTGCAATTACTATGCTTCAGGTAATGTATTTATGGTTACCATTTGTATTTGAGATTCTTATTACAATTCTTCTTTCAAAGATGAATGTAGAAGCTGCAAATGAAAAGCTTAGAAGAGAAAAAGGAATTGAATAATTATCGTATAATATGGGAGAGATGATCTGAGTGCATTTAACGTATGAAAATACAAATGAAGAGATTATTGCAGTAAAGCGGAAACCACGGCACCAGCCACCACATCTGCATAATGCAATGGAAATTGTATGTGTTACGAAAGGAACATTAGAGCTTGGTGTAGGACAGGAGCTGTATCACATGGAAACAGGTGATATAGGAGTAGTATTTCCTGATGTTATACATCATTATCAGGTGTTTTCATCAGAAGTCAATGAGGCGGTTTTTATTAATGCTCCACAAATGATTTTTGGTAGATTTGAAAATATATTGCGGAATAATGCTCCACAATATCCTGTTGTAAAAAGTGATGTTATTCCGGATGAAGTGTACAGAGCAGTGGAATCCATAATAGATACCGGGCAGAATGATATATGGGTTGTTCAAGCTTATTTGCAGATTATACTAGCAAGATGTATTCCGATGATGAAATTGGTGGAAAAGAGCAAAATTGGCAGCGATGATATAATATACCGTACCGTATCATATATTTCTGCCAATTTTAATAAGAGTATATCGCTTGATGGAATGGCACATGACCTTGGCGTGAGCAAATTTTCATTATCCAGATTGTTTTCAAAGACATTTCACAGCAGTTTTAATCAATATGTGAATGAGGCGCGTCTGGGGTATGCCTGTCAGAGAATTGAAACTACAGATGATACCCTGACAGAAATCTCGATGGACAGTGGTTTTGGAAGTCTTAGAACCTTTAATCGTGTTTTTAAAGAAAAATATAGATTGACACCAAGCGAGTATAGAAATAAATTACAAATTTGACTAAAAAGCTCTCTGTGCAATGCACAGGAGCTTTTTTATATGTAGACATCTATTTATTTGTGCTGTCTGCATCAATTACAGACTGAATCTGCTTCATAAGGGCATCATAGTTGTCCTGGTTATCGATTCCGCCGAGCATTGGTTCGCCTACAATATTGCCATTTCTGTCAACAAGTATAGTTGTTGGAAATGCCATGATTTCTGAGGCATATTTACCGGCAGCGCTAGAGGAGTCAATTGACAGATTACGATATTTGACACCCTGGCTTTCAAGAACAGAGGCAGCCTCTTTGATAGCTGTTTTATTGCCATCGAAGGTCTCAGTGTTGATGCCAACCACTTCTCCGCCCATTGATTTGATAGCATCATTTAATTCGTTAAGCTTGGATAACTCAGCGACACATGGTTTGCAGCCGGTAAACCAGAAATTGACGACTGTTACTGCATTACCGGAAAACAGGCTGTCATCCACCTTATTTCCATCAAAATCCTCACCGGAAAAATCACTGAATACAGATGAGGCTTTAGAGCTGTCCTTCTTGTTATCGTCTGATGATTTATTTTTGTTTTCAAGCTCTGCTATCTGTTCCTCGATTTTTCGTATGGTTTCAATATCCTCATTAAGTGTTTTAAGCTCATCGTCTGTGAATGAATCCTTGTTTGATTCTACGGTACCGGCAAGATAATCAGCATAATTGCCGTTTGGATCGGCGTTACTTTTGTTCATCATGCCAAATGCCTTGTTCCAAACATCAGCGTGATCTGCAAAAAGCTGATTTTCCTGCTGATATAAATCATCAAGCTTGGAATCTGATTTGCCGGATGTTTCTGAGCCGGCTTCAGTCTGAGTGTTCTTAGAATCTGTGTTGGAAGATTGCTTTCCACCGCATGCTGTAAGTGATAATGCTATGCAGAGTGTAAAAATAGAAATAAATGATAATTTGTTTTTCATGAGTAATTTCTCCTTTAAAATAATAGTAAAATGTTTAATAGTTATCTGTTGTCATTTTTTTGACATGATTTTCCCATAAACCGGTAGCAGATGGCGTCCTTCGGACAGGCCTTTATGCAGGCACCGCAGCGTATGCACTCGGGGTGATCCGGCGTCTTACACACATCCACATCCATCTTACATGCCTTTGAGCATTGACCGCATCCGACACATTTGCTGCTATCAACGGTGATTTTGAGCAGGCTGACCTTATTAAATAATGAGTAGATTGCTCCAAGCGGACAAATCCATTTACAGAAGGGCCTGTAAAATAAAATACTTAGTACAATCACTGCAATTAAAATCATACACTTGAAAGAAAAAAGCTTTCCCAGCGCAGAACGGATAGCAGCATTTCCAATAGATAACGGTATAGCACCCTCTAAAACACCCTGAGGACAGATATATTTGCAGAAGAACGGGTCTCCCATTCCTATAGAGTTCGTTATAAGCATCGGAAGAAGTATAACGAAAACAATAAGAATGACATATTTTAGGTACCTAAGAGGCTTTAATTTGGCTGTGGATAATTTCTTTCCGGGTATTTTGTGAAGTAAATCCTGAAACCATCCAAATGGGCACAAAAAACCACATATAAATCTGCCGAGAGTTACACCGAGTAAAATAAAAAATCCGGTTATGTAGTATGAAAACTTAAATTTTGATGATCCGACGACTGCCTGAAATGCCCCTATTGGACAGGCTCCTGTCGCGGCAGGGCAGGAGTAGCAGTTTAATCCGGGTACACATACTGTTTTTGCATTGCCCTGATATATTTTACCCTTAAATAAATTCGGAATATGAATATTGGTCAGCAGCGTTGCTGCGGCCTGTATCCAGCCACGTATTTTTGCCAGTTTTCTTGATAGTAATTTCTTTTTCTTATCCAATTCCGACACACTCCAGACATAGTTTTATTGCTTTACCAAGCACGGTAGCCGCCTCACCTCTGACTGCACCATAGCTTATCATGGATACACCAAGGATAAGCAGAATGATTTGACATGTTTTTTGGTATTTCAACATAATGTTGCTCCTTTTTGTTGTATTGTTGACCAGCTGACTTTTGTATTATACAATATAGGTTGTAAAATTATTGTTAAGAAGCAGGAGAAAATTTTGAGATTATTAATTGTTGAGGATGAGAAACAAATATGTGATATGGTTGCAAAGAGTCTGTATGCTGCCGGTTATGAGGTGGATACCAGTTATGATGGGAAAGAGGCTCTTGAATGTATACTGTCGGAGAATTATGATCTGATAGTTTTGGATTTGAATCTGCCGGGGATGGATGGCATGGAGCTTCTTAAGGAGCTTAGAAAATACAATGATGAAACTAAGGTTTTGATATTATCTGCAAGAGGTCAGACTGCTGATAAGGTAGAAGGACTGGATGCAGGAGCAAATGATTACATGGAAAAACCATTCCATCTGCAGGAGCTTGAGGCACGTATCAGAAGCCTGACAAGAAGGAAATTTGTACAGAATGATATATGTCTTAAATGCGGAGAAATAAAGTTTGATACGATTAAACGCGAGGCATATGCAAAGGGAGAGCCGGTTCCATTGACAAGAAAAGAGAATGGTATTTTGGAATATTTACTTATCAATATAGGCAGACCGGTGAGCCAGGAGGAGCTGATAGAGCATGTGTGGGATGCCACAGCAGACAGCTTTAGCGGAGCAATCAGGGTACATATGTCTTCACTTAGAAAAAAGCTTAAGGCGAAGCTGGGCTATGATCCCATTCTGAACAAGGTAGGTGAAGGCTATAAAATACGAGAGGAGTCTGACAGATGAAAAGAATGTCGTTACAGTGGAGACTTACGTGCATAACTACATTGTGTATTGCCATTATATGTGGCTTCCTGACTATGTTTGTCTATAAAAATGGTGTGCATTACATTGATTCTTTGCAGGATGCGGTAGAGTCACAAGGGGATGAAAAAGGAAACAAATCAGATGAAATATATATCAGCATACCGGACGATAAGTGGGATGAGTTTGCGGATGAATTTTCGGTCCAGGTGTACAATAATAAGGCTGACTATAAAAGAAACAGTCTGATAATCACTGTTTTGCTGGCACTATTGGGAGGTGTTGTCACTTATTTTATAAGCGGGCATGCACTCAGACCAATCAGGGAGTTTTCCGATAAAATCGAAGAGGTGCAGGCTCAAAATCTGTCTGATTCAAGAATAGAGGAAAACAATATTAAGGAACTGAACCAGCTTGGCATTTCTTATAATAAGATGCTTGAGCGCCTGTCGGAGGCATTTGAGATACAGAGACAGTTTACTGCAAATGCAGCACATGAGCTGCGCACTCCATTAGCGTTAATGCAGGTACAGCTTGATTTATATAATTCTGCCTCTCACCCTAGGAATGATGCAGACACTTTGCAGACCATAAAAATGGTTACGGAACAAAATGATAAATTAAACAGGATGGTAAAGACTCTTCTTGACATGAGTGAGCTTCAGACGGTGGGAAGAGATGATAAAATTGTATTGGATGCTATTGTTGAAGAGGTTTTGGCAGACCTTGAGCCTCTTGCACAGGAAAAAAATATAAAGCTCATTGGAAAATGTGAGGATGCCACTATGATAGGCAGTGATATCCTTATTTACAGGCTTGTATACAATCTGGTTGAAAATGCCATCAAATATAATCATCCGCTCGGACAGGTTACTGTAACCGCATATCAGAGAAAAAAGCATGTTTATCTGTCTGTAGAGGATACGGGAAGCGGAATACCAAAGGAGCTTAGAGATAGAGTGTTTGAGCCGTTCTTTCGTGTGGATAAATCCAGAAGCCGGGAGCTGGGCGGCGTAGGACTCGGACTTGCTCTTGTACATGAAATCGTTAGAGTACATGATGGCAGTATTTGTATTAAATCAGGCAAGACCGGGGGAACGATTTTCGAGGTGACTTTTGCACAGAGTTCAATGTAGCGTTTCATTTTACACTTTTGTCAACGCTATTAAAACAGATTTCTTGATAGATTTTTTAACGGCAAAAATATAATGATTTAGATTAAAATATACTGATGTTTTTGCCAGTGATGTGGTATACTATATAATAGATTAACAAGGTTATTTAATATAATTTATGGCGGAGGATAATAGATGCGATATCTTTCAGTTGCTGAAATAGCAAAAAAATGGAATATGTCAGAGCGCAGTGTTAGAAATTACTGTGCTAAGGGGCGTGTGAACGGTGCATTTCTTACAGGTAAGACATGGAACCTTCCTGAAAACGCAGAGAAACCGGAGCGCATTAACAAAAGAAAAGAAGAACCGATTACGCTGTTGGATATTCTGAAAGAGCAAAAGGCAAGTAAATATTCCGGTGGAATATACCATAAGACACAGATTGATTTGACATACAACTCCAACCATATGGAAGGAAGCCGTCTGACACATGATCAAACCAGATATATCTTTGAAACCAATACTATTGGCGTAGAAAAAGAAGTGCTGAATGTGGATGATGTGATTGAAACGGCAAATCACTTTCGTTGTATCGACATGATTATTGATCATGCAAAAGCAGCTTTGACGGAGAAATTCATCAAAGAACTTCACTTGGTTTTGAAGAATGGCACCAGCGATTCCAGAAAAGATTGGTTTGCTGTTGGTGATTATAAGAAACTTCCGAATGAAGTCGGTGGCATGGATACAGCCCTTCCGGAAGAAGTTGCCGATAAAATGAAGACATTGCTGGCGGAATACAATGCCAAAGAAGAAAAGAATTTTGAGGATATTCTTGACTTTCATGTGAAGTTTGAACGGATTCATCCGTTCCAGGACGGAAACGGTCGTGTGGGCAGATTGACTATGTTTAAAGAGTGTCTAAAATACAATATTGTTCCGTTTATCATTGAGGATAATTTGAAAATGTTCTATTATCGTGGATTGAAGGAATGGGACAACGAAAAAGGCTATCTGACAGATACCTGCCTGACCGCGCAGGACAAGTATAAAGCGTATTTGGATTATTTCAGGATTAAGTATTAATAAATGCTTTTAAAAGTTATAATAAGGAAAAAGGCAAAACAAAACTTGAATATTCACAAAAAATCTGGCTGAAGGATACATGATATGGAACATTTTGCAACTATGGCACAAGTTTTGTTTTCATCGAAATTCTATATTGCTTCGGTGTCATATGATAATGTTCTTTGAAGCACTTATAAAAATGTGTTGTATTCGTAAAATGCAGTTCCTCCATAATTTCGGATATAGAAGCGGTCGTTTCAAGCAGGAGAGCAGCCGCTTTTTTCATACAGAATGTCTGACTGTAATCGAAAAGGCAGGAATTTGTATATTTCTTAACTATAGAGTTTAAATAATTTCCACTGTAATTTAATAATTGTTCAAGCTCTGAACGTGTAATGCGTCCATTTGTGTCCTCTAAAATGTGACTTATGTGTGTGAAAAGAAGAAAATCGTTGTCTGCTTCTACATGGACGGGCGTGAAATGAAAGTGTTCTGGATTGGACAGATAATCAAACAACTCTAAAAGCATTCCTTTGATGACATAAGTAGAACCAAGCTTTGGAAACATAATGGCACGAAGTATATTGTCAGTTATGGCGTGGAGAGTATGGTGCCAGTCTTTGTTGTTTAGTGATGGCATAAAATCAAGATATTCCTTTGTGTCAGGATTATCGAGATTATCTGAAAGAAATCTAAGAATAGGGTTATGGCCGGGTCTTTCTATATCCGGAAAATAAACTTTTGGTTCATCTTCTGAAAGCTGTTGGACTAGCTCTTTTGACATTCCGATAAACAAAAGAGTTGCATCGGAAGAAAAAATTTCTTTGTGTACTATATTGTGGTTCATAAGACAACAGCTTCCACTGTGGAACACAAAATCAGTCTTTTCAATCAGCTGATGGATTTCGCCATCCAATACAATAAGAAGCTCGTAAAAATCATGAATATGTGGAGGCCTCATATTAAAATGATTGATTTCCTTTTCTGTTTTAAAGCTGTAAAATGTATTTTCACGTGGTGAAGTCATCAAAAAATTCAGATATTTGTCATCGTTAGCTCTGTTACATGTTTCGAGTGTGAACTGTATTGGTGTAAGTATTTTGATGTATGAATTGATTGTACTGTTTATATTATCCTGTTCTATGATGTTTTTGACAGTATATGATGAGGTCATAATGGTATATTTTTCTCCTTATCCACGAATATGATAAAAACTAACTGATATTTTATCACATATGTTATAGAATTGTAAGCAATAATTTATTAAAGTAACAGTATACAAAACATAAGCGTTTATGAAAAATACAATACAAACTATTATTGTTAACAGGAAAAAGGAGGTTGCATTTATTATGCAGGAAACGGAAAAGAAATACCTGAAATGGTATCAGAAGATAGCGTATGGAGCAGGAGACCTGGCTTCAAATACCAGCTATGGACTTGTATCAAGCTTTGTACTTTTATATTTATCTGATACAATGGGGCTTAACACAGGAATTATTGGAACATTAATGCTGGTATCGAAATTTCTTGATGGAATTTCAGATGTGATATTTGGAAATTTAATCGATCGCACTAAGTCAAAGCTTGGAAAGGCAAGACCATGGATGCTGTATGCACAGATAGGCGTATCACTTTGTCTGGTGCTGCTGTTTTCAATTCCGGGTGGAATGAGTGAAACTGCACAATATGCGTATTTCTTCGCATTTTATACAGCACTCAATGCTATCTTTTATACAGCAAACGGAATAGCATATTCAGCATTATCAGCCCTTATTACCAGAAACAAGAATGAAAGGGTTCAGCTTGGATCAATACGTTTCATGTTTGCAGTTGCTACAAATATTGTAATGGGATTTGCAGTAACAGGTGCAGTTGATGCCTTTGGCGGTGGAGCTGCAGGATGGCGTATGGTTGCTGTTATATGTGGTGTAATCGGACTTGGTATCAACACAATAAGCTGCCTGTGTGTTAAGGAGTTACCGGAAGAAGGTAGTGCAGCAGTTGAGGATACACAAAAACCGAAGGATGACAAAATAGGTTTTGTTGAGTCTTTGAAGTTACTTATAAGTAACAAATACTATATTTTAATTGTTGCAATTTATATTGTTTATTATTTCATGAGTAATCTTACAACAGGCTCAGCTATTTATTTTATGAAACATGTACTTGGAAATGGTTCATTACTTGGACTGTTCTCAATGATGAAGATGTTCCCTGTAATAATTGCACTTATTTTTACTCCGATTCTTGTAAAGAAGACCGGAAGCATGCAAAAGGTTAATTTCTGGGGATATGTAATCAGTGATATCTTAGGAATATTTCTAATTATTTTTGCGATGCAGAAGAATTTACCGATGATGTTACTTTTTATGTTCCTTAAGGGAACATTTGCCGGAACAATGTCGGGAACATTAAATGCCCTGATTGCTGAAATCAGCGGATATACCTATCGTACGAAAGGGGTACATATTGATGGAATGATGTTTAGCTGTTCATCACTTGGAGTAAAAGTTGGTGGTGGAATTGGTACTGCGGCTGTAGGCTGGCTATTGCATGCAGCAGGATATGCCGGAAAAGCTGCAACTCAGACCGCAGCAGCTACAAATATGATTTTCAGTATGTATATCACAATCCCTGTAATTCTTGGGGTTGTAATTACCATTCTTCTTGGTCTAATGAAGGTGGAAAAGGAAAATAAGAGAATTGACATGGAAAGAGCAGAACAAGCAGACTAACAGATTGAAAGAGGAATGAAGTATGCAGTGTCATAATTTTAATAAGGACTGGACATTTGAAAAAGCTGATCAGACTGACAGATTAAAAGCCTTTTATGGGAACAGTAATGCAGTTGCTGTTACACTCCCTCACGATGCAATGATTCGTGAAAAAAGAGATAAGGACTGTCCTTCAGGAGCACAGAGTGGATTTTATCCAGGAGGTGTGTATACATACGAAAAAAAATTTATGGCTCAAAATGAGTGGAAAAAGCAGGATGTATTTCTGGAATTTGAAGGAATTTATGGAATTGCAAGAGTCTGGATTAATGGATCGCTAGCGGCAGTGAATCGTAATGGATATATGGGTTTTTCGGTTGACTTAAAGCCATGGATAAGCTATGAGCATGAGAATATTATAAGAATAGATGTCGATAACAGTAAACAGCCTAACAGCAGATGGTATTCAGGCTCAGGAATTTACAGAGATGTCAATCTGTGGACCGGAAAAGATGTATATATTTCACATGATAAGCTGCGTATTACAACATTGTCAGTGAATGATGACATGGCGGTTATAGAGGTGTGTGCGCAGTTGAAAAACATTATTGGACATGGATTAGAGGCAGAATGTCTGATTGAAATAAAAAAAGATGGGCAGAAAACTGCATCGGATACGCAAAGAGTAGTATTTCGCTCAGAGGAAATGCAGACAGTGCGTGTACAAATACCGATTGAACATCCGAAGAAATGGAGTCCAAAACAGCCGGCGTTATATGAGTGTCATATGACGACAAAGTTTGATGATAAAATATGTGATGAAGCAGTTTCTAATTTTGGAATACGTGTATTGGCGCTAGATCCTGTACGTGGATTACAGATAAATGGTGAGACAGTTAAGCTGCGAGGAACCTGTATACATCATGATAATGGCGTGATAGGTGCTGAGACATTTAAGGAGGCAGAATGGTACCGTTGCAAGAGATTGAAGGAAGCGGGATTTAATGCTATAAGAAGTGCACATCACCCAATGAGCAGAGCAATGCTTGATGCGTGTGATCATATTGGAATGTTGGTTATGGATGAGCTGACGGATATGTGGGACAAGGAAAAAAATACATATGATTTCTCTGATATTTTTGAAGATGAATATAATCAGTGGATTAATCATATGGTTGAAAAAGACTATAATCATCCATCAGTTGTTATTTATTCAGTTGGAAATGAGATACAGGAAGCTGGAACTAAGCAGGGAGCCTGGATAAACAGAATACTATGCAATAAATTCCATGAGCTCGATAATACCAGATATACAACGAATGCATTGAATGGATTAAACTGTGCAGGCAGGCGTCTTGGCGTTATTATGAGGGATGTTGCAGAAAAATTTGGAATGGATTCACATGGAAGTGGAAGCGGTGGAGGAAGCAATGCATTAAACAGTTTTATGAGTCTGATGTCGGGCGAAAAAGGAGAGTTTTTTGCAAAGCATCCGCTTGTTTCAGAAGCACTTGAAGAATGTTCGCAAAGCTGTGATATAACAGGACTCAACTATTTAAGTGGAAGATATGAGCTGGAGCATGAACTGCATCCTGCAAAAACAGTTCTCGGTACTGAAACATATCCGGCTGACATAGAAAATCTCTGGAAGCTTGTTGAAGCTTATCCACACGTGATTGGAGACTTTACATGGACAGGATACGACTATATAGGTGAAGCTGGGGTGGGAATATTTCATTATGATGGAAATGCCAATTTCACAAGCATCTATCCTGAGAGACTGGGATATATCGGAGATATTGATTTGATTGGAAATCGAAGACCAATCAGCTATTTCAGGGAAATAGTGTATGGTCTGACAGATAAACCATATATTGCGGTCGAGAGACTTGAACACGCAGGGCAGACAGCATGTAAAACAGCATGGATGTTTAAGGATAACATCAGCAGCTGGACATGGAAGGGCTTTGAAGGGACAACGGCAAATGTGGATGTTTATTCATCAGGTGATGAAGTAGAGCTTTTTCTGAATGATAAATCGCTTGGAAGAAAACCGGCAGGAATAGCAAATCATTTTACAGCATTTTATGAAGTGCCATATGAACCGGGAACTTTAAAGGCAGTTGCATATCAGAAAAATAGGAAACTAGGTGAATATGAGCTTTCTACAGCAAAATCTGCAACAAAGCTAAAAGTGTGTCGAGTAACTGAGAATGAGAGAAATATAGCATATATCAAGATATGGCTTGTAGACGATAATGGTACAATTAATTCACAGGAAGCTGAAAAAAGATTGCTTCATGCCAGTGTTGTAGGAAATGGTGTGCTGGAAGGCTTTGGTACAGCTAATCCTTCTAGTGAAGAGGACTATTTTTCTGATTCAGTAACAACATTTGATGGAAGTGCCCTAGCAGCAGTTCGATGGAAGGATGTCAAATCGAAGGAGCCGGCTGTTCTTAAAGTATGGACGGATGATGGTTGTCAGGTGATGATAAATATAGAAAATAATTAAATATTAATGGTGTATGTTATACTTAGTGAGTGTGGCATACACCATTTTTATTGAAGTCAAATAAATGTATCAGGGCTTCCTAAAAAAGTTATTGACAAAATAAAATGAACGGTGTATATTTTTAACATGAACATTGTTCATTTGATGAAATTACTAAATGACATTACATTGGAGAGGAGTGAACTCGTGAACCATCTTGCAACTTCAAAAGAAGACATATTAGCTGCAAGCAGAGAACTGATAAAAGAAAACGGATGGACTGCTTTAAGCATACGAGCTGTTGCATCCCGATGTTCTGTTTCGGCGGGGACAATCTACAATTACTATGAATCCAAGGCCGAGCTGCTTGGGGATACAATTGAGAGTATTTGGCGTGAAATCTTTTTTAACCCTGAGGATGAGCAGGCATTTAAAGATGTTGCTGCCTGTATCTCATGGATTTATAAAAGACTGGAATATGGAAATGAGCAATTTCCGGGCTTCTTTTCACTGCATTCGTTTGGATTTATGAAGGATGAAAAAACGGATGGAAAGAAGAAAATGCTGCAGACATGGGGGCATATTCTTAATGGATTGTGTGATATATTAAAGAATGATCCTAAGATTCGTCCAGATGTATTTGATGAACAATTCACGGAAAAACAGTTTGCAGATATATTATTTTCTTTAATATTGGTATCAATGATTCGTCAGGATTATAATCCGTCTTCGATTTTGATGTTGATTAACAAAACATTATATTAAAATTCTCCCACATTAGAGTGTGGGAAAATTTTTAAGACAAAATGAACAATGTTCACCTAAGCGTTTAAAGATGTATCGTAAGAAAGGAATTTTATTATGCAGGCAATTGTAGAAACTTTATTTGATACCGTATATTTGTTTTCGGTAATCACAATCGGAATTTTAATGATTCGAAAAAGCAAAGGAAACCGTCAGTTTACCATGTTTGGAATTATGGCAGTTATTTTAGGAAGTGGAGATGCATTTCATCTGGTTCCTCGTGCAACAGCGCTTTGTACAACAGGTCTTGAGAACTTTACTGTACAGCTTGGGTTAGGCAAGTGGATAACCTCTGTCACTATGACTATTTTTTATGTCGTTCTCTATCATATATGGCGTGAGCGTTATCAGATTAAAGGCTATAAAGCAGCTACAGCAGCTATTTATAGTCTTGCAGGATTAAGAATTGTTCTGTGTATGATGCCTCAGAATGCCTGGCTCAGTGCAGATGCTCCGCTTTCATGGGGAATCTACCGAAATATTCCGTTTGCACTGATGGGATTAATTATCATAGTTTTATTCTATAAAAGTGCAAAAGAAAATAACGATAGCTCTTTTAGATGGATGTGGCTGACAATTGTCCTGAGCTTTGCATTCTATATTCCGGTTGTACTGTTGGCTGATGTAATTCCGATGATCGGCATGCTGATGATTCCAAAAACCTGTGCATATGTTTGGACAGTATTAATTGGCTACAAGGCAATGAAAAAAGAAATAGCTTAAGATAATCATATGATGGGAAACGAATTATGTAAATGGAGTATTTAAGAGAGTATAGGGAGAACGCAGATGAAAGATAAATTTTGTGTAAAGAAAAAACGTTGCTGCTGATTGCCGGCATTTTTTTATTCCGGGCTGGGTCTGGCACTGGCATCAGCGGGAATTATTTTTACAAGAAATTATTTATTTTACAGGCAGTTGATTGAGAAGAGAGAGGGACAATGAGCCCTCTCTTCCTTTTGATTTAAATTCCATGAACAAGTCTATAATTCCTTGATTTTTTCATTCATTTTTCTGACATCATTGCGATAGTGAAGCATGAAGCCTCCCCAAATTATAAATGCCAAAGCTATTTGAAATATGGCTGCAATAATTCCGTGAATGATAGAACTTGTTCCTCCTATCCATCCGACAGTATATGCGACGATTGTATAAATAATACAGCCTGTTCCCATGTGAATAATTATTTTAAAAGGCATTGGAAGATTGTCTTTGTCATAAATCATGGTCGGAAGTCCAAAACCCAGACCTACAATTATGAACCCGATAACCATTTTTGAAAATTGGTAATTATCTAAACTGAAATTACCTTCATAGGCGATGTCAAATACCATTCCTGTAATGCAGAAAACGGTTAATGCTATACCAATGCTGGTTATAGTGTTTTTAATCAAATATTTCATAGTTTCTCTCATTTTTGTCCTCCTATAATCCCAGATATTTTTTAAACTCAGGCAGATATTTTCTTGATACGTAATCCTTACATCCGTTTTTTAGTTTCAAAAGAAGAGTGCCGCTAAAACCAGCCTCGACATTGCTCATATAAGACAGATTGACCAAAGTTGATTTTGAAATTTGCATAAATCCGGCACCAAGCTGCTGTTGCATTTCGTACAGTCTTTTTCGGGAACGGTAGCGGTGTTCTTTGCCATAAATAATAGTATCTTTGTTTTCTACCCTTACCATGTATATTTCTTTTGGCTGTAAAATGACAATATCATTTTCGTTTTTAAAAGCTGTAATGGGGCTTTCATTTGAACCGAATATATCAAGGGTACGCTGGATGCTGTCAGTGATTTTATCTGCATATATGATGGCATATGGTTCGCTGTATTCAGGGGAAAGTTCAATACTTACTTTCATGTAAAATCTTCCTTTCTTTTTGGTGAGTTAATCATACAATATTTCATATATAATGTCTCGCATTTGGATGTAAGTAGCGAAAAAACATGTGTAAGATGCGTTAAAGGAGATCTGTTTTATAAACAAGTTAAGGCAGGCAGATAAGATATTTATCAGTGTATAGGCTATTCTTTTCCCAGATAATATCAAAGTCATGTTGCATTTTTAAATCATCTAGAGAGATTTCATTTAAGATTTGTATATTGTTTGCGAAAATTAAAACGTGCTTGACAAATACAACTTATATGTTGTATTCTGTAATCAACAAAAGAAAATGCGGGGGTTATAGATGACACTACACGATTATTGTTCTAAATCTGGTAAAGACTTGATACTTGATTATGTAAATAGTTTGCCAGAAGATGAAAAGACAGATGGTTTATCTGTTATGGAATGCATGGAAAAGGGAGAATTTGATAAGATAAGATTCAAACGTTGGGAAAAGAAAGTATATGAAGTATATTTTCAGAAACACAATCGCATATTTTATATTACGGTTGATAAAGAGAATATATACTTGCTCCATGCTTGTCGCAAACAGAAAAACAAAACGGAAAAGACAGATAAAAAACTTGTTCGAAAGCGAGCATCTGAGCTAGGCAAACAACTAGGAAAAACATTTATATAAGGAGGTAGCAAAATGCCATTTGTAGAAGTAAATATTCAAAATGAAATAGAAAAGCAAAGACAAAATAATCCGGAATTTAGAAAGGCATGGGACGAATCCCGTGCCGAGTATAAACTCATAGGCGAAATGATTTCCTTACGGAAACAAGAAAATATAACGCAAAAGGAATTAGCCTCATTAACTGGAAATAAACAACAGGTGATCTCACGGATTGAGCGAAAGGAAAGTATTCCGACTATAAGAGCATTTAGTCATATGCTTGATGCATTGGGGTATGAGTTGAAAATCGTAAAAAAGAAATCAGTCTAATTTAATAAAAATGCAGTGTTTATATAGCATCTAACAGAAATAAAAATCTGTTGGGTGCTATTTTATAGGTAAACTTATAGCGCATTTGGCATATGTGAAGTTTTAGTGATTAATATTTCTTTAATTTTGTCAGCATACTATTTACATAGTACAAATAGTAATGTACTTTAAAAAAGTACAGGACAGTACAAATAATCAGAAAGAGATATGATAACCATGAAGAAGAAATTATTTGCAATAATAGTTGGAATGATGCTTTGTGCAGAGCTGTTGGGCGGTTGTGGTAATAAAAATATAAACAAGGATAATATTACCACGGATACTGCCGAGGAGTCGGAACAGCAGGATTCGAATAAAAAACAGGAGCTGCCAACTGCAACATATATGGGTGGAAGCAATACCATTACTGAGGTGTGCGATGGGCTTGGTTCAGCCGGGGCATCGCATGTAGATACCTTTAAAGAATGGGTGACCGATTTTGCGGATTCTGCCGGGAAGAATGCAAAGCTGAAGGATACCTGGTCAGATGCATATAAAATGAAAGCAGATACTGTTAAATGTATGGATGGCTGGGAGAAAAAGCATGACTATTCAGATGCAGATTGCAGAATGACAGCTTTTCTTTTGCTGGATGGACTGCTTCACGCACAGTCAACGGAAGATAGCTATAGTGGCACATATTTAATGTTTGATACGGAAGCAATAGATAATGTAGACAGGTATGAAATCATAAGGCAGAATAAAGACATGTTTACTACATTATACGGAGAAAAGAGCATTACGGATGATAAACATCCTGAAAAAACATTCTCTGACAACTGGAAAAAGTATGGATTTCAAATAGACAGTAATCGTATTTCACTTATTAGTATAGCAATATATGATCCGGATTCTGATGCTATGTTCGTGGGACATACAGGTGTATTGATAAAGTACAGTGACTATTATTTGTTTGTAGAAAAAATAGCATTTGAGCAGCCATATCAGGCAACAAAGGTGAATAATATGGATGAACTATTAAGTATTCTTTCACTAAGACCTGAGTATTTCGGAGAAGAGAAAGAGGCTGGACCATTTGTATATAATAATGGAGACTATGTTGGAACATTAGAATTGCAAAGTGCAGAGTTGTAATAATGAAAATTCAAAATCGCCTTTTCCGTTGACATAACTTATAATACACTATATAATTTTTTATAAAAAATCCTCATAAGGATAAATCGGAAAATGAAGTTAAAGAATAAAAAAAGCAGAAATATAATAGGTATTATACAAAGCTGTCTCATCTTTGCATTGGTTATTCTTGTTATTTTTATGATGATACAGATTAACCGGCTGCAAGGAACGGCAAGGGTAATAAATTACGCAGGTCTGGTACGTGGAGCAACACAGCGTGAAGTAAAATTGGAGATTACAGGATCCCAAAATGATGAGTTGATTAAATATTTGGATGATATTTTGAGCGGATTAAAATATCAGGATGGAAATTATGATCTGGTAAAGCTTCAGGACAAGGAATATCAGGATAAATTGCAGGTCCAGATTGATTATTGGAATAAAATAAAAAAAGAAATTGAAGCTGTAAGAAGCAGCGGATATGAAAATACTGATATTGTCAATATGAGTGAGACTTATTTTAAGATGGCTGATGATACTGTGTCTGCAGCGGAAAATTATTCAGAAAAGATTGCTACAAAGATTCGCACGATAGAGCTTTTGTCAGCACTTGATATGCTGTGTCTTGTGATATTGATTATTGTACAGACCATAATGGCAATGAAGATGGCAAGGCAAAATAAACTGTTAGAGCAAAGAGCATATACTGATGCCCGTACAGGATTGCCTAATAGAAGTGCCTGTAAAGAAATTCTGAACAATAATGAGATAATCAGTTCACCTACGGCATGCATTATTTTTGACTTAAATAATTTGAAGTTTATTAATGATACAATGGGGCATTCGGCAGGAGACCGGCTGATAGTAAAGTTTGCCGGACTTTTGCGCAGCGTATTTCCTGAAAAAGATTTTGTGGGAAGATATGGCGGCGATGAATTTATGGTAGTCATTTATGACACAGATAAAGCGGAGGTTGATGAAATCCTGAAATGCTTATGCCTGGAAAAAGATAAATTAAACAACACCGGAAATGAACTGCAAATTGATTACGCTTGCGGATGGGCGATATCGGAGGATTATAAGGAGAGTACATTACAAATATTATTTGATAGTGCTGATTCTTATATGTATGAAAATAAACAGTTATGTAAGAAGCAAAATCAATGAGTAAAAGCAGATACCATAATTACCGCTGATGCAGTATACTTATCCTTACCGGTCCGTTATTGTGCTTTATCAGGTGTCTGTATATCACAATCACTGCGATTATGAAGCAGCCAATCTGGATTGAGGCTGTTTTTATAGTCAAAAGGACATTGAATGCAAAAAAACCAAATGTCAGAATAGATCTGAGCGAATGTGGATTTATTATTACCACAACTGAAAAGAATATAAAGAAAAATGCTAGATAGACAGCCGGATGCAATTCCGGAAACAGACCCAAAAGGACTCCGAAGGAGGCGGTAATAGCTTTACCGCCTTTTTGTTTTTGTAAAAAAGGAAATGCATGTCCAAAGACAGGTGCAACTAAAACAGGTACAAACAGAAGTGAGTTTATATCTAAGCATTTCTGACCAATATACACCGGGATAAATCCTTTTGCAAGCTCACATATGAGTGAGAGTATTCCGCATAAAAAGCCACCATACATAAATGCGTTGCTCACACCCGGATTGTGGTCATCGGGAAATGTGCAGATGTCAATGTTTTTTAATAGTTTTGGTATCCAGTAAGCAAAGAGAGTGCTTCCGAGTACGAAGCCTAAGAGTGTAAATAAAAAATATAGCATGATAATTTCCTTATAGTTTTATAGTTACATGGTTTTATAGTCAGTCAGTTGTATTAGTGTGAGTCAGTTCTTCAAGCAGACCAACAATCTGTATGGCAGCATAGGGCTTTCGCTCACGGCGCTGTGCACGTATCATTTCTGCATTTAGCTCTTTATTTTCTATCATTATTTTCCCAAGCTCAATCTGCTTTGACAGACGCTTTGATGAGACAGACAGATGACGTTTTTTGAAAAATGCAACATTTGCTGCCTCGCATCCGGGGATTGGAGCAGTGTGTACAATCGGTATATTTTTTACAAGTGCCTCAGTTGATGTGAGGCCGCCTGGCTTTGTATAGATTACATCACAGGCATCCATGAAAAGTGAAACCTGATTGGTGTAGCCTATTACGTGTACACGTTTGTTGAACTTAAACTCATTTTGCAGTATGCGTTTTATTTTAGTATTGTTGCCGCAAATGATTACAATATGCTCATCATTATGGCATCTTATTGCAAGCTCTGCGGCAAAGACAGCAAGTTTGCCAAAACCCATGCTGCCACTCATCACAAGAAAGATAGGCACATCGGATGGCAGATGTAATCTTGTTCTTGCAGCAGCTTTAGCAGTCCTTGTACAGAAGGCCTGTCGTACCGGGATGCCTAATGGCAGCAGCTTGTTTTCAGGAATACCACGTTTTGCAAATTCATCTGTCAGATCATCGTGTGGAATAACATAATAATCCACATTTGTCTCTTCCCAGAATGGGATACAGGTGTAGTCGGTTCCCACAGCGACGGCAGGGATATGAAGCAGATTTTTTCGCTTCATGCAGCTCAGAGTCTCAGCAGGGTACAGATGAGGTGTGACGACAGCATCAAAGCCGTTTGATTCAATGTATGCTGATAGCTTTTTACAAAGCAGGGCATTGGCAAAATAGACAGGGGATTTACGTTTATCACTCGATATCAGCATGCCAACCTTATAGAGTAGTCCGAAGAAAAACGGAATATGCTTTACAATGCCTATATATGCTCCTGATACTGCGTGCGATGTTCCTTTACCCGATAAGAGAAACATATCTATCATTGTCACAGAATGTCCTTTATGCTCTGCCGCTTCTTTTATAGCTTTACCGGCACTGTTGTGTCCCTCGCCGGTGTCACAGGATAAAATAAGAATTTTCAAACCGTTTAATTCCTTCCTAAATAAAATATGCGATAAGTGTACCATAATTTTTTAAAATAATCTACAGTGCAATAAAAGGTTGACATATCTCAGTTCAAAGCTTATTGTGGTAGCTGGAATGTACAAAATAGTATAATTATAAACTACAGATTACTGATATGACGGAGGCTTAATTTGAGATGGAAAATTTAATGTTTTGTCTAAATGCCACAGGACCTATTTTTCTGATGATGGTATTTGGACTTTTTCTTCGCAAGGTGGGGATTTTGGACGAAGACTTTGCAAACAGGATGAATAAGTTTGTGTTTAAGATACCTTTACCTTTTTTACTGTTTAGTGATCTTGCGTCAGTTGATTTTTCAAGGGTTTGGAATATTAAATTTATAGTATTCTGCTTTGTGGTTACATTGATAAGCATCACAATCTCAACGCTCATATCATGTCTGTGGAGTGATAAATCTATACGGGGCGAGTTTATACAGGCCTCATACAGAAGCAGTGCGGCACTGCTTGGAATTGCTTTTATCCAGAATATTTATGGAAACGCAGGCATGGCACCTGTCATGATTATAGGAAGCGTACCGCTTTACAACGTGATGGCTGTTATAGTGCTTTCATTTTTTAAGCCGGGGCAAAACGGCATAGACAGGGCAGTGCTCAAAAAGACATTTAAGGGAATAGTGACCAATCCTATTATTTTAGGAATTGTTGCAGGACTTCTGTGGTCAGCTATTGGTCTGCCGTTTGCGGGAATACCGGCAAAGGCTGTGACGAGCATTGGCAATATGGCAACGCCTATGGGGCTTATGGCTATGGGTGCCACCTTTGATTTGAAAAAAGCATCAGCAAAGGCGAAGCCTGCATTTGCAGCCACATTTATCAAGCTTGTAGGCTTTGTGGCAGTATTTCTTCCTATTGCGGTAGCCTTCGGGTTCAGGGACAGTGAGCTTATTGCAATTCTTGTGATGCTTGGCTCAGCTACTACAGTAAGCTGCTTTGTCATGGCAAGAAATATGGGGCATGAGGGCGTTATTTCATCGACCACGATAATGCTCACGACACTGCTCAGTGCGTTTACACTGACACTTTGGCTTTATATAATTAAAAGTCTGGGGCTTGTATAAAATGGAAGAACATAACTGTTGATTTGGTGGATAATTCCTCTTTACTTTAGCGTGATAATTTGCTAATATGTTAAAAGGTTGTAGTTATTGGATGATTTTGAATAATTACAATGATTATTTAACATATGGAGGAAATGAGCATGAGAAGAGGATTAGCACTTCTTTTGACAGCAACTTTAGCACTTTCAATGACTGCCTGTGGTGGCAGCAAGGGTGCAGGAACACAAAAAAGCGAAAAGGGCGACGGCATGACCTACGCAGTTGAGGCAGGCTCAGCAGGAGAGGCTGTGGCAAAGGAAAAGGGCTTTAATTACAATTCGGTTTCATCACAGGCTGATGCACTTATGGAGGTTAAATCAGGTACATCTGATGCGGCAATCATAGACCTTTTAATGGCAGGAGCCATGATTGGAGAGGGCACAAGCTACCCTGATTTAGTACATACAACAGAGCTTACATCAGAGAAGTATGGTGTCGGATGCCGTAAGGGTTCTGATCTTGCTTCATATATCAACAGTGTATTCGCAGAATCATATGCTGACGGCAGCGCGCAGGAGATTGCAAAGAAATACGGAGTACAGGATTCACTTCTTGAGCAGGAGCCTTGCGAGTTCAAGCAGTCTGACAGCGACAGTGATGTGGATTATATCAAGTCACAGGGCAAGATGATTGTCGGTATCACAGAGTTTGAGCCTATGGATTACAAGGATAAGGATGACAAATGGATTGGCTTTGATGCAGATATGGCTAGACTTGTCGGTGAGAAGCTCGGCGTGGATGTTGAATTTGTAGTTATCGACTGGGACAACAAGGTTATGGAACTTGATTCAAAGAAGATTGACGTTGTCTGGAATGGTATGACACTCACAGATGAGGTTACAAAGTCTATGGAATGCACAAATGCATACTGTAACAATGCACAGGTAGTTGTTGAGCGGGAGAAATAAAATGTTCTGGACTGTTACGCAAGCACTTATGAGTGGTCTGTGGACCACCTTTGAAATATTTATACTGACACTTATATTTTCACTGCCACTGGGGCTTATATTTGCATTTGGGCTTTTGAGCAGGTTTAAGCCTGTCAAGGCTGTCATGAATGTGTTTGTATGGGTTATCCGCGGCACACCGCTTATGCTTCAGCTTATCATTATATTCTACGGACCGGGTTTGTGGCTTCATCAGGCTATATGGAGTGGTGACGAGACCGGACGTATTACAGCGACGGTTGTAGCGTTTGTCATCAACTATGCATGTTATTTCTCTGTTATATTCAGAGGTGGCATAGAGGGTGTTCCGGCCGGTCAGAGAGAGGCAGGACAGGTGTTAGGCATGACAAAGCAGCAGATTTTCTTTAAAATCACTCTGCTTCAGATGATCAAGCGTGTTGTTCCGCCTATGTCAAATGAGATAATCACTCTTGTAAAGGATACTTCTCTTGCCAGAATTATTGCGGCATACGAGCTTACCTTTGCGGGAGCGGCGTTTATGAAATCTGACGGACTTACATGGCCGCTGTTTTATACAGGTGTATTTTATCTCGTATTTGTCGGAATCCTTACACTTTTATTTAATTATATCGAGAAAAAGCTGGATTATTTCAGGTAGGAGGAAGACATGGCAATTTTAGAGGTTAGAAATATAGAAAAACACTTTGGAAGGACTAATGTACTTAAGGATGTCAGTTTTTCCATGGAGGAGGGCAATGCTCTTGCCATAATCGGTTCATCAGGCTCAGGAAAGACTACGCTGTTACGGTGCCTTAACTTCCTTGAGAGACCTGACAGTGGCCAGATTATTGTAAATGGTGAGACTCTTTTTGATGCTTCCGAAGCGGGCAAGGATAAAGACGCAGAGCTTCGCAAAAAGAGACTGCATTTTGGTATGGTGTTTCAGCAGTTTAATCTTTTTCCACAGTACACAGCGCTTGAGAATGTCACTTTGGCAGAGCGCCTTCTGGCACAGGAGACACCTGAGTTTAAAAAGGATAAAAAAGCAATCCTTACACGTATTGATGAGCATGGAAAGGAGCTTCTGGACAGAATGGGGCTTGCTGAGAGGATGAACCATTATCCGCATCAGCTCTCGGGTGGGCAGCAGCAGCGTGTAGCTATAGCAAGGGCACTGGCACTTAAGCCTGATATACTCTGCTTTGATGAGCCTACTTCAGCTCTTGACCCGGAGCTTACCGGAGAGGTGCTTAAGGTCATCCGTTCCCTTGCGCAGCAGAATACCACAATGATTATTGTCACGCATGAGATGGCCTTTGCGCGTGATGTTGCGGATCAGGTGATCTTCATGGACGGTGGTGTGATTGTTGAGCATGGCGACCCACATGAGGTGATTGACCATCCGAAGGAGGAGCGTACCAGGCAGTTTCTCACCAGATATGCGAACGGCTGATGTGTGGGAAATATATTATACATGTCGAAAAAGTGTGAAATAAGTGTAAATTGAAAAGTAGATATTGATTTTTTTTTAACAAACATATATACTAACAAAAGAAATGGATGTAAATCCATAATTTATAGAAAAGAGGTTTATTCAAATGGCAAATGTTGATTTAACAAAGTATGGCATTACCGGAACAACAGAGATCGTTCACAATCCTTCTTACGAGACATTATTCGAGGAAGAGACAAAAGCCGGCCTTGAGGGTTACGAGGTTGGTAAGGAGACAGAGCTTGGTGCAGTTAACGTTATGACAGGTATCTACACTGGACGTTCTCCTAAAGATAAATATATCGTTATGGACGAGAATTCTAAGGACACAGTATGGTGGAATACACCTGAGTATCCAAACGACAACCATCCAATGAAAGAGGATGTTTGGGCAACAGTTAAGGATCTTGCTAAGAAAGAGCTCTGCAACAAGAAGCTTTTCGTAGTAGATGCATTCTGTGGAGCAAACAAGGATACACGTATGGCAGTTCGTTTCATCGTTGAGGTTGCTTGGCAGGCTCATTTCGTAACAAACATGTTCATCCAGCCATCAGCAGAGGAGCTTGAGAACTTCGAGCCTGATTTCGTAGTATACAATGCTTCAAAGGCTAAGGTTGAGAACTACAAGGAGTTAGGTCTTAACTCAGAGACATGTGTTGCATTCAACATCACATCAAAAGAGCAGGTTATCATCAATACATGGTACGGCGGAGAGATGAAGAAGGGTATGTTCTCTATGATGAACTACTACCTCCCACTTAAGGGCATCGCTTCAATGCACTGTTCAGCAAACGCTGACATGAACGGAGAGAACACAGCAATCTTCTTCGGTCTTTCAGGAACAGGTAAGACAACACTTTCTACAGATCCTAAGCGTCTTCTTATCGGAGATGACGAGCACGGCTGGGATGACAACGGCGTATTCAACTTCGAGGGTGGATGCTACGCTAAGGTTATCGGTCTTGACAAAGAGTCTGAGCCTGATATCTACAACGCAATCAGAAGAGATGCTCTTCTTGAGAACGTTACAGTTGCTGATGATGGAAAGATTGATTTCGAGGACAAGAGTGTAACAGAGAATACACGTGTATCTTACCCAATCAACCACATCACAAATATTGTTAAGCCAGTATCTTCAGCACCGGCTGCAAAGAACGTAATCTTCCTTTCAGCAGATGCATTCGGAGTACTTCCACCAGTATCTATTCTTACACCTGAGCAGACACAGTACTACTTCCTTTCAGGATTTACTGCAAAGCTTGCAGGAACAGAGCGTGGAATTACTGAGCCAACACCTACATTCTCAGCTTGCTTCGGACAGGCATTCCTTGAGCTTCATCCTACAA
>ENA-ORSM01000257-ORSM01000257.1-human-gut-metagenome-genome-assembly--contig:-NODE-257-length-45435-cov-4.987792_pt1 | contig 45435 bp, 45 predicted proteins | sample MGYA00241903_ERZ509170 | MGnify/ENA primary metagenome ERZ509170 (study PRJEB26280, sample SAMEA2338784) | human gut metagenome | biome: human gut; feature: human-associated habitat; material: faeces...
CTCAGGCCACCGATATTGTGATTTTGGTGGTGGCTGCCGATGACGGTGTGATGCCCCAGACGAAGGAAGCTATTGCTCACTCCAAGGCCGCTGGTGTTCCGATGGTGGTGGCGATCAACAAGATCGATAAGCCGGAAGCCAATCCTGAACGCGTTAAACAAGAACTTGTTCAAAACGATGTGATGCCTGAAGACTGGGGTGGTGACGTGCCGTTTATTCCGGTGTCTGCCAAGACCGGTCAGGGCGTAGATGAATTGCTGGAAAACGTGCTGCTTCAAGCCGAAATGCTTGATTTGAAAGCTCCGAAGGAAGGCATGGCCAAGGGTCTTGTCATCGAATCTCGTTTGGATAAGGGTCGCGGTCCGGTGGCATCCATTCTCGTGCAGTCCGGCACTCTTCACCGCGGTGACATTGTTTTGGCCGGCGCTGAATTCGGTCGTGTCCGTGCCATGATTAATGAAACCGGTAAGGCCGTCAGTGAAGCCGGTCCTTCAATTCCGGTTGAGATTCAAGGTCTGTCGGGTGTGCCGCAGGCTGGCGACGAAATTATGGTTTTGCCCGATGAACGTAAAGCCCGTGAAATCGCTCTTTTCCGTCAAGGCAAGTACCGTGACGTAAAGTTGGCCAAGCAGCAAGCCGCCAAATTGGAAAACATTTTCTCGGATGCGGCCAATGGCGAAGTGAAGACCCTCGCCTTGATTGTGAAGGCAGACGTTCAGGGTTCTACCGAAGCTATTGTTCACGCCTTGACGAAGTTGTCCAACGATGAAGTGCGCGTTCAGGTGGTGCACTCTGCCGTGGGTGGCGTTTCGGAAACGGACGTCAACTTGGCCCTGGCTAGCAAAGCGGTCATCATCGGCTTTAACGTGCGTGCCGATGCGCCGGCTCGTAAGCTCGCCGAAACCAACGGTGTGGATATCCGCTACTACAACATCATTTACGATGCCGTGGATGATGTGAAGGCTGCTATGAGCGGTATGCTCGCACCGGAAAAACGCGAAACCGTTTTGGGCTTTGTGGAAATTCGTCAATGTATCCGCGTGCCTAAGGTTGGCATGATTGCCGGCTGTAAAGTTTTGGAAGGTGTGGTTCGTCGTACGGCTTCGGCTCGACTGCTTCGCGACAATGTCGTGATTTGGACAGGAGAATTAAACTCCTTGCGCCACTTCAAGGACGATGTCAGAGAAGTGAAGGCCGGTTTGGAATGCGGTTTGTCGCTCAAAGGCTACGATGACATCAAAGAAGGCGATCAGCTGGAAATCTTTGAAGTCACGGAAGTGGCCCGTACGCTTTAATAGAAAACGGGCGGCTTGTTTGAAAGATAACTTTTACTGGCCGCCCTGAAGTATTAAGAAAGGATTGTGACATGAGAGCTGCGAAACCGGGACGCGCCCTGCGTGTGGCCGATCAGATTCAAAAGGATCTGGCTCGTTTGATTCCTCAGGAAGTGCGGGATCCGCGAGTGGGTTTGGTGACTTTGACGGGCTGTGAAATTACACCTGATTATGCTCATGCGAAGGTTTATTTCACGGTCATCGGCGCAGAGCCTGAACAGGCCAAGCAAGGCTTAAACGCTGCCGCTGGAATGCTTCGTAACCATCTTTTCAAACTGTTGTCGATTCATACGGTGCCGACGCTGCACTTTGAACATGACACCAGTGTGGCCAAGGGTTTTGAAATGGACCGCCTGATCGATGAGGCGATGAAGCAAACCAAGGGCGAAGAATGAAAAGAAAAGGCCGAGTTGTAGACGGGGTGCTTTTGCTTGATAAGCCCTATGCGATGACATCAAACGCGGCGCTGCAGACAGCCCGACGTTTGTTGAATGCGCAAAAAGCCGGTCATACGGGAACACTTGATCCGCTTGCAAGCGGCCTGTTGGCGCTCACCTTTGGCGAAGCGACCAAATTTTCTGCCGATCTTTTGCATGCTGATAAAACCTATATTGCCGGTATTAAGCTCGGTCAGAAGACGACAACGGGTGACTTGGAGGGAGACTTTCTGCAGACCCGTCCAGTCCGTGTCAATCGGGCTGACATCGAAAAGACACTGAACGCTTTTAGAGGCGACATTTTGCAGGTGCCTCCGATGTTTTCAGCCTTAAAGCGTGACGGAAAAACGCTCTACGATTTGGCCCGTGACGGTGTAAGCATTGAGCGTGAGGCCCGCTCGGTGCGGATTGAAAAATTAGAGATCCTTGAATTTGCCGACGAACTCTTAACGGTTGAAGTGACGTGTTCCAAGGGGACCTATATTCGAGTACTCGCTGAAGATATTGGTGAGGCACTCGGATGCGGTGCTCATTTGGCAAGTTTAAGAAGAACAAAGGTAGGAGCGCTTTCGCTTGAAGACGCTGTTACCTTACAGGCGCTTGAGACGATGTCGGTTGACGAGCGTCTGGCAACTTTAAAACCGCTTGATGCGTTAATGCAGACGCTTCCTGCGGTGCATTTAAGCGAAAACGACCGCGTGCGCTTTTGCCATGGCCAGCGATTGGCTCTTGGTTTACCGAGTTGCCCGCGTGTCAGGGTCTACGGACCTGATGAACAAATGGTGGGAACGGCCCGCGTTAACGAACGCGGTGTGCTCGAACCTGAACGATTAATTGCCAACAAGAAAGATATTGAGGCAACAAATGACGACTAGTACTCGTGCTATTCGCAATATCGCGATTATTGCGCACGTCGACCACGGTAAGACAACCTTGGTGGACAAGCTTTTGCGCGCTGCCGGCACTTTCCGTGCCAATCAAGAAGTCCAAGAACGTGTGATGGACAGTGGTGACTTGGAACGTGAACGCGGTATTACGATTTTGGCTAAAAACTGCGCTGTGGAATACGAAGGCACCCACATCAACATCATTGATACCCCGGGGCACGCCGACTTCGGCGGTGAAGTCGAACGCGTGTTGTCGATGGTCGATGGTGTATTGCTTTTGGTTGACGCCGTGGAAGGCCCGATGCCGCAGACGCGCTTTGTGACCCGCAAAGCTTTGGCTTTGGGATTAAAGCCCATTGTTGTGATCAATAAGATTGACCGTCCGGGTGCTCGTCCGGATTGGGTTTTGAACCAAACGTTTGACTTATTTGATAAGTTGGGCGCCACCGAAGAACAGCTCGACTTCCCCGTGATTTACTGCTCGGCCTTGGAAGGCGTTGCCGGCTATAGCGACAGCATTGAAGAGCTCAAGAAAGTGGGCAATATGCGTGCCATTTTTGACACCGTCATTGAAAAGGTGCCGGTTCGTGATGATGACCCGGATGGCCCGCTTCAATTGCAGATCTGCTCGCTTGATTACTCGAGCTACGTCGGCAAGATCGGTATCGGTCGTGTGCACCGCGGCCGCATCCACGCCGGCGAAGACGTCTGCGTGATGAACGGACCGGACGATACGCCCAAGAAGGTCAAAGTCAATCAGATCCTCATGTTTGAAGGTTTGGACCGCAAGCTTGTGGATTCGGCTGAAGCCGGTGACATTGTGCTCGTAAACGGCATTGAAGAATTGTCTATCGGTACGACCATTACGGATTTGGAACAACCCGAAGCTCTGCCGCTTTTGAAAGTGGATGAACCGACGCTTTCCATGAATTTCCAAGTCAACACGAGCCCCTTGGCCGGTCGTGAAGGCAAGTACGTGACAAGCCGTCAGCTTCGTGAACGTCTTGAACGTGAACTGAAGTCCAACGTGGCTATGCGTATGAAACTCACGGATGATGAAACCGTCTTTGAAGTCTGCGGCCGTGGTGAATTGCACCTGACGATTTTGATTGAAAATATGCGCCGCGAAGGTTACGAATTGGCCGTTTCGCGTCCCCGTGTGTTGCTCAAGGAAATCGACGGTCAAAAGATGGAACCGTATGAAGTGCTCACGGTTGATGTTGAAGAAGATCACCAAGGCGCAGTGATGGAAGAATTGGGCCGCCGCAAGGGCGATTTGCAGGATATGCAACCTGACGGCAAGGGCCGCGTGCGTTTGGAATACCGTATTCCGGCCCGCGGTTTGATCGGCTTCCAAAGTGAATTCATGACCATGTGCCGCGGTACCGGCATTATGAGTCACGTTTTTGATGACTACGGTCCGATCAAAGAAGGTGATGTCGGTGAACGCCGCAACGGTGTGTTGATTAGTCAGGATGACGGTGAAGCCGTTGCCTACGCTCTTTGGAAGTTGCAAGATCGCGGCCGTATGTTTGTCAAACCGGGCGATAAGCTCTACGAAGGCATGATTATCGGTATTCACTCTCGCGACAACGATATCGTTGTGAATCCGATTCGCGGCAAGCAGCTCACCAACATCCGTGCCTCGGGTACCGATGAAGCCATTCGTCTCGTGCCGCCAGTGCAATTGACGCTTGAAAGCGCGGTTGAATTCATCAACGATGACGAATTGGTGGAAATCACCCCGCATACGATTCGTTTGAGAAAGCGTTATTTGACCGAAATTGATCGTCGCCGTCACGCCCGCGCCGAGCGCGAGCAAAACGCATCATAATTTTTCGGCATGAAGAAAAAGAAAGCGCCCGCATTGTGTCCTTGCGGTAGTCTTCTTGACTACAAGGACTGTTGCGGGCGTTTTCATGAAAAAGAACCTGCGCCAGACGCCTTAAGTCTGATGAAAAGCCGCTACAGTGCTTTTGTAAAAAAGGACGCGGATTATCTGCTAAGGACTTGGCATGAAAGCACACGACCGAGTGTTTTGGATTTAAGCGAACCGATTAAGTGGCTTGGTTTGGAAATTGTTTCTTATGAGTCTGAAGGCGATAGCGCAACGGTTTCTTTTATCGCACGCGGCAAGATTAATGGTCGGGCCTTTCAGCAGATTGAAAAAAGCCGTTTTGTCCGTGAAAACGGTCAGTGGTTTTATGTGGACGGAGATGTAGCCGATGAGCACGCTTAATGAAAATCCCAAATGGATTCTTGAAGGCGCGCTTTTAACAAGTGATGTGCCTTTGTCCGTATCGACGCTCAGGGAGTGCTTGGATAAGCGTTTTACAAAGGCGCAGATCTTGCAGATGCTCGCCGAGCTTCAGGATGACTGGCAGGGGCGAGCGCTTGAATTGCGCGAAGTGGCCGAAGGTCTTTGGCGATTCCAGTCAGTTTCGGCGATGCGCGAGATACTGCGTAAGCTCCATCCGGAAGAAGCGCCGAAATACAGCCGTACTGTGATGGAAACATTGGCGGTGATTGCTTATCGTCAGCCCGTAACGCGCGGAGATATTGAAAAGATTCGCGGTGTGACGGTAAATCCTAATGCCATTAAAACTTTACTTGATCGCAATTGGATTGAAGTCATCGGCCGTCGGGAGACAATCGGTCACCCGGAATTATTTGCGACAACAAGACAATTTTTGGTGGATTTGGGATTGAATTCTTTACAGGATTTGCCCAGTATCGGGCCCGATGAGGAACCCCAGGTCGAAGCCTTTGAATTGTTTGAGGGACAATCCCAGACTCAGCCGGCTTCCCGGTTAAGTGATCGGCAGGAGCTAAAGGCCATTGATGATGAACACGCAAGATTAGAAAGTCTGATCCAACCTTTGGATTTTGGAGATAGTGATGATGAAGAAAAAAATCAGTCCGAATAAAAAAGGGGTGGTTCAGAAAGCGCCGGCTAAACGAACGCCCTTTCGAGCGCCTCAGGCTAAAAGGCTGCGAGCCGTAACGCCAAAAGTTGCGCCCGAGGAAAAGGTTGTGCCGACAGTCTCCCTAGAGGGGAATGCAACCGGAGAAAAACTTCAGAAAGTATTGGCTGATGCCGGTTTGGGTTCGCGCCGCGAAATGGAAGCACTTATTGCGACCGGTGTGGTGACGGTTAACGGCGATGTGGCTAAGGTGGGCGACCGCGTTCGTCTCAATGACATGATTCGGGTGCGAGGTCGCTTGGTCAAACGTGCGGCGGTCGTCAACGATGTGCCGAAAGTGTTGCTCTACCATAAGCCAGCCGGAGAAATTGTTTCAGCCGATGACCCCCAAGGCAGGCCCAGTGTGTTTGATCGTTTACCGAAACTCAATGGTGAACGTTGGATTGCGGTTGGCCGCCTTGACTTTAACACCGAGGGGGTTTTGCTATTTACCACGAGTGGCGCCTTAGCCAATATGCTCATGCACCCGCGCTATCGAATTGAGCGCGAGTACGCGGTGCGTGTACAGGGTGAATTGAGCGAAGAAAACAAAGATAAGCTTTTGAAGGGTATTAAGCTCGACGATGGTCCGGCGTCTTTTTCACGTATCGAAGACATCGGCGGCGTTTCTTCCAATCATTGGTATCGGGTGACACTCGCAGAGGGGCGCAACCGTGAAGTGCGCCGTATTTTTGATGCGGTGGGATTGACGGTCTCGCGTTTGATTCGTGTTCGTTTCGGTGCCGTGTTGCTGCCCAAGGATCTGCCGCGCGGAGCAAAGATGCGCTTGAGCGATGAATGGGTCAAGGGTTGGATTGAAGACTTAAAAGCGGGCAGCACCCGAGCGGGGGTTGTTCCGGGAAGCACGAAGGATGGGGCTGGTAAGACTCGTGCGCGTTCAAAAGCCCAAGCCGGTGTCGGAGCCAATAAAGGGGGACGTAAGTTTGCCGCTAAAAAAGACGTCTATGACAAAGGCTATGAAGGAGTGGCAGAGTCCAAAAAGCGTCATGCCAAGCGTGTCATAAACGTTAACAAAACGAATAGGGCGGTTAAGCGCTCAAGTCGTTAAAATGACGACGACATATTTTTGATTGAAGCCAATGAATAAAAAAATTCTTGACCGGTTGCCCATTTTCAACGATCCGTACGTCAGACGCCTTCTGGGATACTTGCCTGCGTACAAAAAGGAAATCGCTTTAGCTGTCGCTTGTATGATTTTGGGAGCAGCTAGCTCTTCCTTGATCGCGCTTTTATTGGGTAAGTTAACCGATTTAGGTTTTTACGAACACAATCCCTCCATTGTTTGGTGGACACCGGTCGGCTTGATCGGTATTTCGATTCTGCACGGCGGCACACAGTTTTTATCCAACTATCTGCTGCAGCGGGTGAGCCAACAGGTTCTTGTTCGTATTCGCCGCCTCATGTTTGGCCGACTCATTCAATGGTCTTCTCAAACTTACCAACACTATATGTCCGGTAAGGTCGTCTCCAAGTTCGTTAATGAAGCTTCAAGCGCTTTGGGAATGGCCGCTGAAATTTTGACGACATTGGTGCGTGACTCGCTTCAAATTATTTCTTTGGCCTGTATTTTGATCTACCACAATTGGCTTTTGACCGTGGTGACGCTCGTTGTGGCGCCGCTTTTGGCATTAGTACTCAAGTGGGTGAGTAAGACGGTAAAGCGTTTGACGCTTGGTTCTCAAAACACCTTGGGTGAGATGAGCGTGGCCATTCAAGAAGCCTATGAAGGTCAGCGCGTTGTCAAAATTTACGATGGCTACGTTTACGAGAAAAAGCGTTTTGCCGCGATTAATGAACGCTTGAGATCTTATGCTGTTCGTATGCAAGCGGTGAAGTCTTTGGGAACGCCGCTTACTCAGCTTGTCACCATGATCGGTGTGTCGGTGGTGGTGGTTTTTGCTTTGACGCAAGCCCAAAACGGTCAGCTCTCAATGGGTGAATTCACGACGTACCTGTCGGCCATGCTTTTGATGATGCCGGCTATCCGTCACCTCTCCAGTCTTAATGGTTCCGTTGCACGCATGTCAGCGGCGGCTGAAAGTGTGTTTAAGATGGTCGATGAACCCTCTGAAGAAGATAAAGGTTCCCGCACGATAGAAAGAGCATCCGGGGCGGTCAGTTTCCGTCACGTTACACATACGTACGAAGGCTCAAACACCCCGGCAGTGGAAGACTTTACGTTGGATGTGAAGCCCGGTGAAATGATTGCCTTGGTCGGTTCTTCCGGCTCGGGGAAAACAACGCTCATTAACCTGATTCCGCGTTTTTGGACAATGACCTCTGGTGATATCCTCTTTGACGGTATCAGCCAAAAAGATTTAACGCTTAAGAGCCTGCGGGCTCAAATATCGCTTGTGAGCCAAGATGTCGTGCTTTTTGACGATACGATTGCGGCCAATATTGCCTACGGTGTTCGTGATAAGGTGACGGACGAAGATATTCGTAAAGCGGCCGAAGCGGCGTATCTTTTGCCCTTTATTGAATCGCTGCCGGAAGGCTTCAATACGCGAGTGGGTGAAGGCGGCGCAAAACTCTCGGGCGGTCAGCGTCAACGCATTTCCATCGCTCGTGCGCTCTTAAAGAACGCGCCGATTCTCCTTTTGGATGAAGCAACGAGTGCGCTTGATACCGAAAGCGAAAAATACATTCAGGCTTCGCTTGATGAATTGATGGTGGGACGCACAAGCTTTGTTGTGGCTCACCGCCTCTCCACCATCGAGGGGGCTGATCGCATCGTTGTGATGAAGCACGGTCGGATTGTGGAAATCGGCACTCATAAGGAGTTGCTTGAGAAAAACGGCGTGTACGCCAACCTCTACAAAATCCAATTTTCCGACAGACCGGTGCATCCGCACGAAATGGTCTAATTTAAATAGTCCGATTAAAAACGGAGGCTTCAGATTTTTGAAGTCCTCCGTTTTTGCTTTTAAAGGCTCACGCCTAAGAGCGTAAGAGTGAGCGGAATTAAGAGAGCTGAAAGCATCGTGGAGACAAAAATAGCGTTGCTTGCAGAGCCCTCTTCACTCCTGAATTCGCTTGCCATCAGGTAGACGTTAATCGCAACCGGTAAGGAGGCTGTCAACACACAGGCGTTGGTTGTAATCTCATCGAGTCCAATTAATTTGGCTAGGCAAAACACAATGATAGGGTGGATTACAATTTTCAGTGTTGAGATGGTTAAACCACGAGGTAGGGCCGAAGTAAATCGGTGTTGAGCCAATCCCATGCCGACCACAATGAGAGCAATCGGGGTCGTTGCAGACGACACATACCCCAGGGTACGTTCAACAAAATCCGGCAGCTTCCAACCCGTCAATCCCCAGGCACTACCCAAAATAATGGCTAGAACCACCGGATTTTTAAATACTTTTAACATTGGGCGGCCGATTCTTTTCCAGTCCAATTTTCCTTCGGCTTTCCCCAACTCAACACTGGCGATGGCCGTGGTCCACAAAAGAAGAACACTGAAAATAATAAGTAAGCTGATGGTCGGCATGGCCTCATCGCCAAGGCTGATCTGGAGAATCGGAACGCCTAATTGCACGTTGTTGCCGAAGATTGCTGCCATACCAAAAATGGTTTTACCGGTGTTGTCTAACCCGAAGAAGCGGCCGGCGGTGCGCCCCAAGCAATAAATAATGACGCAGGAGCCAAAGAAAGCGATCAGAACGCGCCAATCCACAGGCGGCATCTCCGAGAGCTTGCTCATTAGTGAAAATAAAAGGGCGGGCATTAAAAAACGGAACGTAAAGCCCGAGAGCACACGTGTGACGCTTTGATCAAAGAGTTTTCCAACGATGAGCCCCCAGCCCAAAATCACCAGAAGAAACAGGGGCAGGCAAAGTTGAAGGTGATAGAGAAAAAGTTCAAACATGATGAACCTAGAAGGGGCAAGGCGCCTCAATCGTTAAAAGTTGACCGGTTGACGGATGAATAAAACGAATGGCCTCAGCGTGCAGATAGAGCCTATCGGCCGGGTGTCCGTAAAGCTCATCGCCGATGATGGGGCTATTGAGCCCTTCAGCGTGCGCGGCATGTAGCCTTAGCTGATGCGTGCGACCGGTTTGAGGATAGAAAGCCACTCGAGCAGCTCCGTTTGGCGTTTGGCCTAAGACTTTGTAAACCGTTAGGGCGGGTTTGCCGTAGGTATACTCAACCATTTGTCGAGGACGCTCATAGGGATTGAGACACAAGGGCAGTTTGATCTCTCCGCTTGTGTTTGGGGGCATTTTTTCCAAAAGGGCAATGTAGCGCTTTCGCACCGAGCCTCTGGCAAAAGCGTTTTGAAGCGCTTGGTGTGTCTGCTTATTTTTGGCAAAAACCACGATGCCGGAGGTGGACATATCCAGTCTGTGTAAGAGCATAGGTCCTGTGGCATCGGGGTAACGGGATAGAGCGATGGAATACAAATCCGTTACGGGTAGTTTGCCAGGGACGGAAAGCATGCCGGACGGTTTATTAAAGGCAACGATGTCATTGTCTTCGTAAACAATGTCCGGTGTCCAATTTTTAAACTGATCAACAGCCAGTGCATTTTCTTCTAAGCAAAGGTCTTGCAGGAAGAAGGTGAGCAGTTTTTCGTGGCGTTCTTTGGCAAAGGCGAAAAAGGTACCCTCAGCACGCGCATCATAGGCAGCAACCGGTCCCCACCAGAATTGCCCCATGGCAATGGGGCTTGCACCAAGCGCAAAGGCTTCGTTTAAAAGAGCCGGCAGAGCTGTTCTCAAAATGGCTCGAAGCAGATCTTCACGGTTCAGGTATGTTGATAAAAGTTCCAAAAGCGTTGTCTGATGCCCGAGTTTATTTTGTACGTGAACGCTGCTTAAGCGACGTTTCCATTCATTTTCAACCGCCACATGAGTGCGGTGCTGGAAATCAGACCGTGCGGCTTCTTCAGCTTGCAAGGCCAAAATATATTTAAGTTTTAAACGCTCAAGTTCACCGGAATCAAACTGACTGGACGCAATCAGCGCTTCGCGGTTAAAGACGCCGCTGGCTCGTTGCTGTTGACGGTGTTCACGACGGGCTTGAGCAGCCTCTTTAAAGGAAATGTACTTTTCCTGCGCACGTACTTTTTCTTCGAAAGCCTTGTCAATGCGGTCAGTGTTGAGCGGTTTGATGGACTCGGGCGGCAATTGCTGCCAGAACGTTTTCTCGAAATAAGGATCTGCACAATCAAACTGATCACAGGCAGTTAAAAATCCCAACGATTGATCTGGAAGACGGCAGACTAAAATTGCCACAAGACGGCCCGCCTGACCGTGGGCACTCTCATCGAGGTGTTGACGGACGGCACGGGCAGCTTCCTTGACTAAAGGATGAGCACAATAGTGATAAGGATAAGTCAGCGCACCACCCGTTACTGCTGGAGTGGCGGACGCTAAAGGTTTGAGCATTTTTCAATCAAAAAAAAACGTTGATTGAAAGTCTAGCAAAAAGCAAAGCGCCCGAAGGCGCTTTGCGAAAATCAAGGATGAAAGAATGGCTTAAGAGAGGCCGACGATCTTGCCGTTAACCACGTCAATATGCAAAGCAGCCGGTTGCTTGGGTAAACCGGGCATACGCATGATGGCTCCCGTTGTAGCGACGACAAAGCCGGCGCCAGCATTTAAAATCAGGCGTTGCACTGGCAAAGTAAAGCCCTTGGGAGCGCCCAGCCAAGTCGGTTCATGAGACAGCGAGTAGGGAGTCTTGGCCACGCAAACCGGCAAGCGGTCAAAGCCCAGTTCCTGGATTTGCTTGAGATCTTTCTTGGCGGCAGCGGACAACTCAATATCTTTTGCTCCGTAAACATTAACAGCAAGCTTTTCCAGTTTTGTGACGACGTCATCTTCGGCTTCGTACGTAAAGTGCAAGGGCTTGGTTTCACCGTTTGCAGCATCCATGACAGCTTTGGCCAACTCAATAGCGCCTTCTCCGCCCTTGATGAAGCCATCGCAGACAGCAAAACGAACGCCTTTTTCTGCGCAGCGGGCGCGAATGACTTCAATTTCTTCATCCGTATCCGTTGCGAAGTGATTGAGACTGACGACAATTTCAGGTCCGAAGTGTTTGAGATTGTCGATGTGGGCATCCAAATTGCACAAGCCTTTCTTTAAGGCTTCAACATTGGGTTTGCCAATTTCGGGAAGCGGGACCATTCCGTGCCACTTCAGTGCTTTAGTGGAAGTGACAAGCACGATTGCCGAAGGCGTGAGACCGGCGGCGCGGCATTTGATGTTCATGAATTTTTCAGCGCCCAAGTCACTGCCGAAACCGGCTTCCGTGACAGCCCAGTCGCCCAGCGTCATCGCTGCCTTGGTGGCTACGACAGAGTTGCATCCATGGGCGATATTGGCAAAGGGGCCGCCGTGAACAAAGGCGAGATTGCCTTCAAGCGTCTGCACAAGATTAGGCTTCATGGCTTCCAAAAGCAGAGCCATCAAAGCGCCGGTTGCACCCAAGTCTTTGCAGGTGTAGGCCGAACCGTCGCGCTTAATACCGACAACCAAACGGTCAATTCGGGCACGCAGATCATCAAGATCGTTGGCCAGACACAGCACAGCCATTAACTCACTGGCAACCGTGATATCAAAACCGGTCTCGGTCGGAATGCCGTTAGCCGGACCGCCTAAGCCTGTGACAATGTTACGTAGCATACGGTCATTGACATCCAATACGCGACGCCAAATGACGGTCTTAAGATCGACTTGACCTTGATGGCGGGCGTTGTCAATCATGGCAGCAAGCAGGTTGTTGGCGGCCGTGATCGCGTGGAAGTCACCGGTGAAGTGCAGGTTGATTGACTCCATCGGAAGCACTTGAGAGTAACCGCCGCCTGCGGCGCCTCCCTTCATGCCAAAGCAAGGTCCAAGGGACGGTTCACGCAGAGCTACCACGGCTTTTTCGCCCAGGCGTTTGAGACCTTGAGTGAGGGCGATGGACGTGGTGGTTTTGCCGGAGCCTGCGGGCATGCCGGAGGTTGCGGTCACGAGAATTAATTTGCCGTGAGGCTGGCGGTCTTTGTGAAAGGACACTTTGGCTTTGTCACGGCCATAGGGTTCAAACTCATCGTCGCTTAAACCGGCACTGTGCGCCAATTCGTCAATACGGATCAATTTCGCCTCTTGGGCGATTTCGATATCAGACTTCATAACAAAACTCCAAAAAGAAAAAAGCAAAAAACAAAACCTTCCATTCGGCTGAAATAAAGTCATTTAGCCGATGCATCGCCAACACTGATATGTGTTTCTGAAGTGGCGCAAGATGTTTGGTAATCAATGCGAAAAGTATGCCTGAAAAAAATAGTATGGCAATGAAAAAAGAGACATTTTTTCTCAATAAAAAGACAATTTTTCCCCAACCCTTGATTTTGCCCACAAAGAGAAGGCGAGAAAAAGAATAAACTTACTGAAACACGGCAGATATTTGCCGAAGAATCCATTTTGAAAGGAGAATTCTTATGTGGGATCTTTTACTGAAGGGCGCGACGGTCGTTGATCCGCTCAACCGTATTGAGGGTGTGCGGGATGTGGCCATTGAAAACGGCCAGATTGCTGAAGTCGGTGTCGACTTGTCCGGCGGCAGTGCCCGAGTGGTGGAAGACTATACGGGTATGGTTCTGCAGCCCGGTATCGTTGATAGCCACGTGCACCTTGGCGAAATGTGGGGTTCTCCGTTTGGTTTCAAGATGCTCGCCATGGCCGGCGTGACCACTTGCTTGGATATGGCAGGTCCTTTGGATAACGTCTTAAAGAACATTCCGACCTACGGTGCCGGTATTAACTGCGCTATTTTACAGTTTGCTTCTCCTCCCTTTACCTTCAAGACCAATGAACCCAGCAAGGCTGAAATGGATGCGTTGATTGATGCTTCCATGAAGGAAGGGGCATTGGGTGTGAAGCTTTTGGGCGGACACTATCCGTTAAAGCCCGCAGTGTCTTCTTTGCTGATCAAGACAGCCTTGGAGCATGGTGCTTATATCGCTTGGCACGCCGGCACCAGTGAACATGGTTCCAACATCGAAGGTATGCGTGAAGCGGTTGAATTAAGTCAGGGCAACTTCTTGCACTTGGCTCACATCAATGCTTACTGCCGTGGTGCGATTCGCCCTGAATTGGAAGAAACCAAAGAAGCCATTGATTTGCTCTTAGCCAATGACCACATTCACTGTGAAAGCTACATTTCTCCCAGAAACGGCACGCGCCTGACCTGTTTTGAAAACGGTAAGGTGCAATCCAAGGTGACGGGTAACTGCCTGAAGCGCTTTGGCTTTAGTGATGACCGTGAAGGGATTGAAGCCGCCTTTAAGGCTAATAAAGTTTGGGCGGTCTACGATGCGGGCGGCTACTCGGATTTGGTAACCGGTGAAGAAGGTCTCAAGCTTTGGAAAGAACACAACACCGATGTGGGCGGTTCATTTAATGTGAACCCGCCGCTGCCTCGTGTGTGGCTTGCAGAAGCCAAACGTCCGGACGGCAGCTTTGTCGTTGACGGTATCTCTACGGACGGCGGCTGCATCCCGCGCAATGTGATTTTGGAACGAGGTTTGTCGTTGGTGAAATTGGGCATTCTGACCTTGCCGGAATTTGCTGCCAAGACCTCTTTGAACCCCGCTCGCATGTTGCGTTTGGACAATAAGGGCCATTTGAGTGTCGGTGCAGATGCCGATATCACGATTTACAACTACGCCACACAAAAACCGGTAGCGACCTTTGTCAAAGGCAAGACCGTCTTTAAGAATGGCCATGTCTATGGCTCAAACGGTACCGTGATTTGCACTCAATACGGTGAAAAGCACGTGAAGGATTTAGGCATCAGTACGTTGGTGGTTGATCCTGGTAAACCGGTTGCCGATCGCTTTATTGTTTAATCTCTGAAAATGAAAGCCGGATTTAGTCCGGCTTTCAGATGATGGGCGTTCTGAATCAGAGCGCACTATTTCCATTCATAAAATTCTTTAACTGTCTTCCAAGCAATCGTTTGCAGGAATTGAGCATCCTTTTTAGCTAAAGGCTTTTCACAGCCTCCTAGGAATGGTGCGCCTTGCGGAGAAGTACGTGTTAAAGCTGCAAAAATGACTGCTCCTTCTAGGTAAGAGCCAGCTGCCGTTGGATGTCGATTGTCTTCAACTGTCAGCTTCAAGTCGGGGCGTTCCTTTAAAGCTTGAGCAAACGCAAGACCAACAGGAATAACCAGTGCATGGTTTTCGTTGGCAATCCGGATGGTTGCATCAGCTAGTTGCTTGGTCATTTCCGGTTTGTCTGCATATGCCCATGTCATCAAGAAAATAGGCTCTGCCCCGGTAGCGCGGATATCTTTACTGTGGATGGCCGCATACTTTTCAAAGAATTTTTTAAGTTCCGGGTGAACGGGACCTTGACTATTGTCTTGCAAGATAACGGCTTCAAACACTTTTCCTCCCGGATATTTGTGGAAAATCAGTCTATTGCTGCCGTCATCGGTTGTTGAATAACTGCGAAGACCATTGGGGCGCAGGTAACTTTTAACATCATGCCAGTCAAGCCCGGCTCCACCGATTGTGGCCATCGTTAAGGTGAGCTTCTTATTTTTGTCTTTGGCCAGGCCGCTGATATAGCCTGTTACACCACAGTTGTAGTACATGAACGAATTTCCTACGAGGAGAACTCGCTCGGGGGATTTCTCTAGCCCTTTAATTAGTGGAGTAACAGAAAAATTTTCAGCTGCGCAAACACTTGTCGCTAAACAAGCGGATAAAAGAGCAGTCGTTAAAACAGCGATTTTTTTCATAGTGATGACCTCGTTAAGACATTATCGGAGGAGAGCATTATTTGATTGTCCTTAACCACATTTTGAGATCTTCTTTGAAATGGTCTCCGTCTGGGAAAGATTCGCTTTTTTCAGCTCGCCATCCGTGGTTACCGGTCGGATAGATATGCAAAGAAACAGGACGCGCATTCTCAACCATGGCGCGCGCATAAAGCATAGATCCGAGACTGCCGGCAAATTCGTCTTGCGCTGAAACGGCAAGGAAAGCCGGAGGAGTCGACAGACCGACATGCTTATAAGCAGAGTAAGTGGTGTCATATTGAACAGAACGATCCGGGCCAATCAGGTTATTTCGGCAAGAACTCTTAGGTTGAGTTTCTTCCTGCATCATTGAAATATTGGGGTAGATGAGAACTGAAAAATCAGGGCAAGTATTGTCTTTGCAAGAAACACTGGACATGGCGGCCAAGTGACCACCGGCACTAGCTCCCATTACGCCGACAGTGTGAAGTTTGTATTTGTCAAAAAGACTGCGGACTGTAGCAACCGCTTTATTAGCGTCAGAAAGGGGAACAATAGGATTGCCTTTCGGAAGGCGGTATTTCAAAACAAACGTGGTAAAGCCTTCCGATTGAAAGAGGGGAACAAAACTTTCCTCAATGGTTGCCATTGACAAATTACTGTATCCGCCACCCGGCATCAAAATGACAGCTTTGCCATTCGGTTTTTGCGGTACGGAGACTTCTAGTCTGGCTTTCGTTACATTAAAAATATTTCCTTTAGCATCCGTTTTTTCTGCTTCCGTAATAGTACTTTTGTTAGGGGCTCCATTGGGCCACAATTCGATAATTTCTGCAGCCTGCGTAGAAACAGTTAATCCTGCACCCATGGCTAGAGTAAGAGCGAGAGCAAAAGTCTTAAGTTTCATTTTTATCTCCTATCGAGACATTGTTGGGATGAAGATTTTTTGATCAGTTTATTAGCAATTAAAATTACAATCTAATATTGAATTACTTCTATTTGATAAGTTTTTACTAATTAGAGGTTCGAGATGTCGGTTAATGTTTTAGAAATATTGTCTGCCATTGAAAAGGAAGGAAATTTTCGAAAAGCCGCGGCGACTCTTGGTGTGACTCAGCCATATTTATCTCAAGTTGTTCAGCGTCTTGAGAAGGAATGCAGAGGGCTCATTGTCGATCGGCATCATAAGCCCTTCAAATTGACAGAATTGGGGCAATATTATTTGGACACTCGTCGACGGATTCAAAATATTGAGGAAGAAACGGAGCAATTTTGTTCCGATCATGCCAATTTGAGGACAGGGAAGTTGCGTATCGCCAGCAACGGCGAGCGCACAAATGCCATCCTTATTCCTGGAGTCAGTGCGTTTGCTAAGCAATACCCCGGCATTTACATTGAGCTGACTCTTGAGCATCACCTTGAAGAAATTTCCAATCTCCTGCTATCAGGTATGGCAGAAGTCGGGGTACTTTTTCAATACTTGTTGAAAAAAGGATTAAATGCCTATCCGTTGTTTAAAGAACGTTATCTTTTTGCGGTACCCGATACACAATACTTCGCCGATGTCGGTGAACGATATAACTCTGAAGGATGTTATCCGCGTTTTCAGGACGCGAATTTTGACAAGCTATCAAAATTACCGCTTTTACAGACCGTTTTACACCATGAGAGAACCGCTCTTTTATCTAAAGTAGTCGGGCGAAATTTCCGCGAACTGAACATGGATGTCAGACAATTGGGAACTCGGTTGGAATTCGTAGCTTCTGGGATTTGCACGGCCGTTTGTCAAGAAACATTGGTTGGGCCCTATGAGGCAAGAAATAGATGCAGATTCTTGAGTATGGAAGGAGTTTTACCGATTCAAACAGTCGTCATTGCATGGAATGATCACGTCTACCAGAGTCATGCAAGTAAGATCTTTTGCAACATGGTCCGGGATAGCTTGAAGAATCAAAAAAGGTAATGGTCAGGGCGGTTTTGCTTAAGCAAAAGCTCTGAGGGTATCTAAAAATATTCAATTGGATTTCAAATAATCTAAGCATTTCCACGCAATACAGAGCTTCCCACGGCATTACAGGCGCGTTATTGTTATAAATCAAAAACCAACTTCCGCATTTACATTTGGGAGGTCAAGATGGACATTGCGTTTGAAAATGGTATATGGGTGCTAAACATCAACATGATTCAGAGTTTGGCTTTAGCAGTTGTGACCTATTACTTAGGTGTTTGGGTTAAAGCCAAGGTAGCGATTCTTGAGCGTTTGTCTATGCCCAGTCCGGTTGTGGGCGGCATGATTTTGGCTGTTATTCTTTCCGTTTTACAAGGTTGCGGTATTCTTCTTGTTCATTTTGATTCCACTTTGCAAACCCTATTGATGCTCGCATTTTTCACAACGATCGGGATGATGGCTAGCGTCAAAGTGGTTAAACAAGGCGGAAAGCTTTTGGTGGGTTTCTTAATCGCCGTGTCTGTTTTGGCGGTTTTGCAAAACGTGCTGGGTATGTCACTTGCCAGCTTTATGGGGCTTGATAAGCACTATGGGATTTTGACCGGTGCGGTTTCCATGATGGGTGGCTTGGGAACATCGGCTGCTTTTGGACCTTATTTTGAAGAAACGTACGGCATCACCGGCGGAACGGCTGTGGCGATCACATCGGCAACATTTGGCATGGCGGCCGCATTGATTTTGGGCGGTCCCTTTGGTGAATGGCTGATTCGCAAATACAAGATCGTTACTCCGCAATCCGTGCCAACACCGGAACCGCCTCTGCGGATGCCTGGTGATCTGCAGGCCGATATTGTGGCTAAAGAAGCCGGTCAAAAACCGTCCTTTACCGATGAACTGATGAAAGCCGGTGGTATTGTGGCCATTTGTATGGCATTGGGTGGGATTGTCTCGGACTTTTTGGGACAAATCATTACGCTTCCTGCTTATATCGGTTCCATGATTGTGGCGGCGGTTGTTCGTAATGTGATCGATTGCACAAAGACGGTGCGAATTGACGGTGTTGGTCTTAATGCTGTCGCCGACATCAGTCTAGTGCTTTTTGTGACCATGGCAGTTAATAGCTTGAAATTAGCTGAATTGGTTAATTTGGCTATTCCGATGTTGGTGATTTTGCTCGCTCAAGCCGTCTTGGTGCTGGTTTTCTCATGGTTTTTCATCTTCTTACTTTTCGGCAAGAACTATGACACGGTGATGTTAAGTGTTGGCGGTGTCGGTTTTTCGATGGGTTCGACCGCAAACGGTTTGGCGGTTATGCAGGCCTTGTCTGAAAAATATGGTTCCAACGCCCGGGCTTGGCTCATAGTCAGTTTAGTCGGCGCGTTCTTGATTGACTTGATTAATGCGGTCATTATTACCTACATGGGAACACTCTAAAAAAATTTCGTAAGGGTCTTGATTTTTTGATAAGTGCTCTATACAATGCATTCTCTCTTCGGGGGTATAGCTCAGTTGGTAGAGCACTTGCATGGCATGCAAGGGGTCAGCGGTTCGAATCCGCTTACCTCCACCACAGTTAGATAGCGTCTCCATCGTCTAGAGGCCTAGGACACGACCCTTTCACGGTCGGTACCGGGGTTCGAATCCCCGTGGGGACGCCAAACCATCATCTCATACCGTCTCAGGCAGTATGAGATTTTTTGTATCTGCTTGAAAAATCAAATAATTCATGTCTCAGGCAGTCTCATCCATTCTCACTGAATCGCAAGTTTTTTGGTGGAAGTATTGGTGGGCTACCACTAAAATGAAGGTATAGGGTTCTTTTTGGTGGGAGGGCCATATGCCGAAAGTCGCTACCACATTATCCGATTTGCAAGTTCGCAGACTCAAAGAAGACGGAGTTTATTTCGTTGGTGGAGTTGTCGGATTAGCATTGCGAATTAAAAACTTTCAGAAAACTTTCTTTTTCCGTTACACCTCTCCTGTTACTAAAACTCGTCGAGAAATCACAATCGGTTCTTATAGTGTCTGCTCACTAAAGCGTGCCCGTGAGCAAGCGGCTGAATATAGGATGCAAATTAGTGAAGGGATTGATCCCTTGCTGCTACGTGAAGAAACTTTGCAAAAGCAAAGAGAAGAAGCCGTTCGTCAAGAACGAGCGGCAATTACTGTATCCAAACTAGCTGACTTATTTATTCAATACAAGGACACTTTTTCAGATTGGTCTGTAAAAGATCGTGATTTGTTCTTTAGTCGTTTAGGTCGCTACATTCTGCCCATCATAGGCAAGAGGGTTATTAGTGAAGTCACTCCCCAGCAGATCGCAGAAGTATTGCAGCCGCTCTGGCTGCAGCACCGAGCGGTAGCGGCTAAAACACGTCAAATGTTGCGCCAAATGTTTTCTTGGGCAAAAGCCAAAGACTATTTTGATGGTGCTAATCCTGTTGATCCTCAAGTCCTTCAGCATTTACTACCTAAGCGGATTATTCAAGAACCAAGACATCACGCCATGTTGGCTGTTAGTGAAATGCCGCGCTTTATGAAAGCTTTGATGCAGTATGAGGGAATAGCCGCGCGTTGCTTGCAATTTGCCATCTTAACTGCAACACGCTCAGGCAATGCCAGAGAAGCATTGTGGGAAGAAATTAATTGGGATAAGAAGCAATGGATTATTCCAGCGGAGAAGATGAAAGCCTCTGCGAATGGCGATCACATTGTGCCTTTAAGTGATCAAGCGCTTGAGTTAATCCGTTCAGTGCAAACGCAGGGTTATTCTCGCTACATATTCCCTTCGCCAATGGGTAACGGCAAGCTATCAGATGCGGCTCTCAAGGTTGTGATTCGTGCATTACATATGCAGGCTTTGGAAAAAGGGGAGAAGGGTTTTGTTGATCCGAAACAAAAGACAAAGAACGAATTGCCTGCGGTAGCAACGCCTCACGGTTTGGCACGCGCAACGTTTAGAACCTGGGCGCAGGATGATGAATTAGGTAATGACAAGCGGTTTTCTGCCTCGATTGCAGAGCTTTGTTTACACCACAAAATTGATGATGCTTACAATGGAGCTTATGAACGCAATCAAGCGTTGAAAAGCCGCGCAGAAATGATGCAGGCTTGGGCGGATTATTGTGTGAAAGCTAGCTAAAGGAGATTGTTATGACTACGCATTATGTAGATCCTGAGTTCTTTAGTCCAGAGGGTTTAAGTGTGAGCGACTGTCAAGAACTATTAGAAAGTCAATCGTGGTCATTGTTGGATGCTAGTTTTTTTCTATCTGGGCACAGTTCATATTATTCGGATAGGGTGCCTGATGAACTAAAGCAATACAAGGCAATACTTAAATGTTTTGAAAAAGACTACAAGAAAGACTGCGAGAATAATGAATTGATGCCTGGCTTTTCAGACATTGGATATGAGTCTCATTTCCCAGTAGAAACATATATGCGATGGGCGATTAAATACTGGAAAAAACACTTTCCTGCCCAAAACCTTCCCCTGATAGTTACTGAATATTTGAAAAAACAAAACACTTTAGTTTTAGACGACTCTTATAAACAAATTCAAGAGCTACGGCAAGCAGGTGTTCCAATAGATTCTCTTATAAATCTAACGTATCGCCTATATCGCATAACCTTTGCAGATAACGGTGGAAAGATGATGACAAACCCACAAATGAGTAAGCAAAAAGATATAGTGGGTTTAAAGAAGAACTTAGGTAAAGAATATCCTTCTTTGAAGAGTACTCATTTAGTTGACTCTTTAATTCGTCAGATAAGAGAAGGAGTCAAGCGTGATAAATAAACGATATTAGTAAAAACACTGTTGGCTAATATTTAACTATCTAATTTATAAGAGAAATTTCGATTTTTGGCTAGATTTTCTAGTAAATGTTGGAGAGTTCTCCAATATTTACATGGTGGTTTTTATTTATCAAAATTGCATCATCGCTAGTGAAAATGAAGTAATGGGAGACGATGATGACAGCATCTCAATTAATAAGGGTGTCAGCCGTTGCAGCAATACTTTCAGTAAGCCGATCCACGGTATGGCGATGGAGTAAATTCAAGCCAGAATTCCCAAGACCGATCAAAATTTCGACAGGCGTAACGGCTTGGAAGTTGAGCGAAATTCAAGAGTGGCTTGAAGGCCGAGATCAAGGAGGCAGCAAAATGAAACAAGAATAGAAAAGGACGGCAATCGCAAGTCGATGAATCTGGCTGTGGAAGGTTTCGATTCATCACCTTATTAATTAGGCCGCCCTCGATCGCAAGTCTATCACGGACTGTGAGTCGAGGCGGCAAAGGAAATAACGATGAAAATATTTTCATCTCCCAAAATCGCCTGTCTGGCAGTCGGTGTTGACTTCTCAGGAAGTCTTCCTCCAGCAGGTCAAACGCTCCAATTGAATGTAATTGGAGATCGAAATAACCAGCGTGAGGCCGATCTATTCGTCTTCCCCAAGGTTGATGGAGGTTATGTCAAAAACCTCAAAACTGGGCAAGAAGCCGTTTGGTTTGACTCTCAGTTGGAACAAAAAGCGGCTCAGCAAGATCGGCAACGTGTTGTCGCTACAGCGGAAGTGATAAACGTTCCTCTGGGATTTTTGAATCCTCGAATCGTTATCACCGGCACGTTTCAAATTAAAGAGCCACAAATGCAGACCTATCAATTTGACAAAGGAGGCTACTATGCCTGAAAAAAAAGGACTTGAAAATTTCACAGAACTTAAATTTGAAGCGCCAGAGCAATGGCCTGAACAAGTTGAGTTTGTAGCGGTTTTGAAAGAGGTCAACGAACTGATAAAAAAGTTCGTGTCAATGAAGGGCGCTCAACGACTACTCGTTAGTCAATGGGTGGTGTCCACGTGGTTCGTGGATCACTTGGATTACTTGCCGTATTTGTTGATCACCTCGCCAACAAAACGTTGCGGTAAAACCAAGCTGCTAAAGGTACTGGCAGAAATAGTTCGGTTCCCTGTAATGTCGGGAGATTTGACGGCAGCGGCCACTTTCCGAGTGATGGCAAAGGACTGTCCAACGTTGTTGATGGACGAAGCCGATCGGTACTTGAATTCTCGGATGGATTTCGCATCAATCTTAAATTGTGGTAACTCTCGGGATGGTCGAGTTCTTCGCACGGCAATCAATGCCAATGGTAATTACGGCGGAGAAATTGTTGCTTTCAGCTGCTTTGGTTTTAAGGCGATTGCCGGGATCAAAGCATCTAAAATCAGTGACACCCTGACTGATCGAAGCATTGTGATTGAATTGGTTCGTAAAACGAAGCAGATGGAACGCTGCCGTTTGAAACAATTTAAAGAGCAATGTGAAATCTTGCGGCGCAAGTTGTTCACTCTGGCTCAACAGCATGGAGCTGATGTCTTTACGTTGATAAACAAAGGGGATATGGTGTTCCCTGATGACTTGAACGATCGACAGATGGACAATATTGAGCCTCTGTGGGCCATTGCAGAATGCTGTGCCGATCCTCGCACCGTTGAGAAAATTAAAGAGGCCAGCCGTCGAGTGTTGACGAAAACAGAAGCTTTGTCGCAAACCGAGGCAGTTCGGCTGCTGAGGGATGTGTATGTAATCGTTAAGGATTATCCACAAACGTCAATAAGCACAGAGGATCTGTTGGCGGAGCTAGGAAAAGATCCAACATGGGTCGAGCTATCAGCGAAAAAGCTATCGTTATTTATGGGAGAGTTTGAAATCCAAACTTTTCAAAACTCGCAACTTAACAACAAACGTTGTTATCGAACTGATAAGTTGATCAACGCGTATAAGCGTTATCGATAAGCTGATATGGCCGCTCCTCAAAAGAGTGAGCGGCCTGGTTCAAAATGAAAGCCGCCATCCACACGTCTGAGAGTGATGCCCACTCACCAACAGTGCAAATATGTCGAATCTATTCAGAGCTGCCATCATGAAGAATCTTATTACTCTTAGAGCGGTTGCACTTCCAACACAAAGTCTGGAGATTCGAAGGAATTGTTTCGCCCCCTTTTGACACAGGGATAATGTGGTCGATCTCAAGAAGTAGGTTAGGTTCTTTAGCGATTGAATTTCCACACATACAGCATGTGTAGAGATCGCGTTCCTTGACCGTTTCGCGAAGTTTTGGGGTCATCAGGAGACGTTGCTCTTTAATAAACGCTTCCTTTGTGAGTTTGCTCTTGAGTGTGTTAATAAGTTCCTCAATCGTTTCAAGTGTCATCGGTACGCTGAAGCTTCGCTGTGCCTTGCCGCCAGATGATGTGTAGGTAAACACATACTCGACTGTAAGCGTGCTCTCATCAACTTGTGCAAAACCAAGACGAGAATAAAAGCCGTCAGAATCGTTATCCATGACATAGTCTGGTACGTCGCCAATGTATTGTTGGTATTCAGCTTTGTAGTTCTCGATGATCTCTTTCGCATCTCTCAAGGTTTCTAATTCTTCGACTAGCTTATAAAGATCCTGAATTTGTTGTGGATATGCGGCTTTGTTCGGATAGAACGTTTTTACGAGATAGCCCATGGGATTGTTTTCTGCACTTGAGAACACTTGAGCCGATACCTGTGCTGTGAAGGGCGCAACCGTTTTTTTGTATGTGCGGACATATTGGTTTTTGTCCTCGAATACTGTCTCTTCTCGAAGAGTGCGTTTGCCGAAAAGTTTAGAGATAGACTCAACTTTTTGCTTAATGTAGTCATTAAACTCTTTTTGAGAATTGATCATCGTCTGACAGGTACTCTTGATTCGTGCAAAATCAGGGGAGTCGTAGTAGTCGATAATCTTTTTGTTGAGGCCGAGCATATCCTCCACCTCTTTCTCAATTTTTCCAACTTGCTTTTCTGTCAGCTCCCATTCAAGGCTATCCACGGACTTGATTTTTCGAACACTAGACACTACGTTGCTGAAAAGTCCGGCAATTAATCCATCAAGTTTATTTTGCGATCCCTTCAGGATTAGGTGGTCTCGAGATTCATTGGCTACATCAATAATGCGATTGATCCGGTCGTACATCTCGTGCTGCTTGTCTGCAAGCATTTGCTTTAATTGTCGGTTGTACTCTGTTTTCCCAATAAGAAGGTATGGCTGACTCTCTATTTCAATAATTTCTTCCATGGAAATATAAAGATCTCGCGTTGATAGAGTCTTTTTGGTTTGGTAGCTAATAAGTACCCTGTAGCAAATCAAATCTTTGTGCAGCTTCAGAAGTTCAGAGCGGAAATCGCTATACAAGTCGAAATTCTTGTCATTCAAAATTTCCTTGAGTTTGTTTGCTCGATCCTTGTTTGTTTCGATATGCTCTTTGGCGATGGCTAAGATGTCGGGTTGTTCTTTAAAAAACTTCAACGCATCGTATTTGTCCAATGTCGCTCGACTCGACACTTTTACTGGATAGCTGAAATGGTTTGGCTTCAACTCTGCATCAGTAAGACCGACAATTTTCTGAACTTCCTCTCGTTGCTTTTTCTTTTTCTGTTGGTTAATTACTGCAACTGCGAGGAAAAACACAATTACAGCGCCAATTACAGCCCAAACCTCGGCGCTGATTAGGGAGATAAGAAAAACAACTACGAATATAGAGATTATCCAGGCCATAAAACAATGAGTAGTAGTTGTAAGTTGTGAGACGGCGGAACGCCCCATAGGGATCGGTTTTAATGCAGCTCGTAGGCCGCACGGTGCAGGTATTGTAGAAGAAAGTTCGATTTTTATCTCTGTAATCAAGCATTGTCAAAATTGAGAGGGTCTAACGGATCTAACAGGTTGTCAGGGATATGTGGGCTTTAACGATTAACTATCACTTTCCCCCCAACAGAAACGGAGTTTAAGCGAATTTTTTAGGCATCACGCAGGGCACGAAGTGACCGAGTAGATGCCCTAAAACAATAAGATTAAAAGACGTTTCTGTTGGGGAAATGCTGTTGTTAGTAGTTCTCTTTCAGTTGAAGACTTGTTTTATTCTCAACAAAATCGTTTATTCGACAAGCAAAACTACTAAACTGAACTACTCCCCAATAGGTTAAAAGACCCGTTAGACCCTCTCGAAGCGTTATTCAACACCTGCCTACATCACATATTGAAGTAATTTCTGTTATAAAACATTAATCAAATAGACGATTTTTAGGTGTTTTATGTTAAACGCGTACATCAATGGTGTGTTGTCGAAAGCTGAAATTTCTGGTCAAAAGGGAAAATGTCCGTTTTGTGGAACTGATGTTGTCGCAAAATGCGGTAAGTTCAGGCATGCCCATTGGGCTCATTTAAGCCGAAAAGACTGCGATTCTTGGTGGGAATCTGAAACGGATTGGCACAGAGAATGGAAGAACCGCTTCCCTCAATCGTGGCAAGAGCAAACGAGGTACGACGAACAGAGTGGAGAAAAACACGTTGCTGATGTGTTGACTCCAAATGGCTTGGTAATTGAGTTCCAACATTCAGCCATCAAACCTGAAGAGCTTCAGTCCAGGAATAACTTTTATAAGCATATTCTTTGGGTTGTTGACGGTTGCCGAAGAAAGACTGATTTTCCGAAATTGATCAAAGTATTCTCTTCTCGTGATTTTAAGAAGATGGCCCCTATTCCTGATTGGCCGATACAAAGAGCCAATTTCTTTGAGTTTTATTTTGCTGATGAAGTTTTCAATAAAACGTGGCTAAAGTTGCCAGTGCCAATATTTTTTGACTTTACGTCTCATCCAGATTTGCAGGTGCTAGAAGATTCCTTGTCAATTGGTTCCTTAGAACTTTGTTGCCTTTTCCCTCAATACTCGGATAGTGCTGTAGCGGCTTTTATCAGTAAAGAAGATTTCGTTGAAAGCATTTTGGCTGGTAAAGACTTCTTTTCGCCGATAATGAAGTTTGTGTACAAGGAATGGCAGGCTGAACAAGCTAGGATTGCAAGGAATAATCGAAACTATCCAATTAGAGACTTATGGCGAAATCCATTAACTTTGCGCCCTCGGTATCGGCATCGTTTTCGTTTTTAAAGTTTTCAAAATCCTAGTTGCTTTTGTGCGTATAAGAATGATGAATGAAAGCAGTTTAGTTACTGAAAAAAGTATGAATTGATGAAAATTTTATCTATGAAAATATTTTTAACTTTCATAGAGGTTTGAATCTATATGATTAACTCATATTTTTTACCTATTTCAAGCAACAAAGAATTCGTTCAAGCCAGGGTATTTGATTACAAGCGCGGCTACACGTTTGAACTAATGATCGGAGATGCTTTACGCCCGACCTTTGATGTTTGCCCACTGTCTGAAAAACGGGACATCATCATTTATGTTGGTTCTGATTGTAAAGATTATTTGAGCGATTATTTTGATGATTTTGTTAAAGTAGAGCTTGACGATAAGCGTGATCTCGAAGCCGCTATTAGAGCGTTACACATCAAGTTTCCAAACGCAGGTTTGTACGTTGCGTGCTCAAAACAAGATGCAAGGAGATTACGTCAGAAATTTCCTCTGGTAGTGTTTTTGCCAGATGACTATTGCTTTAGTCGCTAATGAGAATGGCTGCGCTTTTCATGGCGCAGCCATCATTATGTTTAATTGCCTCCTTTAGTCTTTCCTTTAGCTAACTTTGTCAATTCATATTTCTTCATTAGTCCTTCAATTTCTGAATACCATTTCTTAAAGGAATCAATATTCATTTTTTCTAATGACGCCCCAGACTCCCAATACATAACTAGGCACTGGAGTTTATCAATTCCTGGGAAAGACATTGTTTCGGTTAAGATTGTTTCGTTATTACGTAAATCATTTAACAACTCGCCATACTTTCGGCGGACACAGTCATCTTCATAGTAAAAGAGCACAAAATACAGCTCACGGAATGGCCAATCGCTACGTCGGATTGCACTAATTTTGACAACATCCGCTAGCATTGATTTGATCCCTTGCAGGGATTGAGTTTGCTTTAGCTCAATACCAATAAATTTACCTTTCGATTCCAATTTCCTTCTAAAGACAAGATCAATCTGTGCAGTCTTAAAATCGTTCTGAACTCGTGAGGGAGTATTCTTTTTTCGTGAATCAAAACGACAAGCTGAGTTTTCTAAAGTAATGTCCTTAGCATTCCTTCTTTTTAAGGTTGTTGCTAACTCCACTTGAAACCATTTTTCCCAATGGTTTTTGTATTCGGCTAAAAATGTCAGCTGCTCCTGATTGACGGTGACCGTTTCTTTGATCATGTCAAAAATAACCTGTGCCCGTTTCGTAGCCAATTTAATTCCTCCTAAAACACTTGATTTCTTGTTGAGTAACTTCTATTGCTTTCGCTCTTTGATGGTTGAGGCTTTAGTTTTTGCCGTGTAGCCTCTTTTGGTGATGTTTCTGTTATTTCTGTTTGTGTAGCGGACTCGTGCCTAACTAGGCTTTGCGAGTCAGAACTATGGGCTATCCAAAACCACGAAATAAAGAAAAGAGCTACGAACAAAACATCAAGAACTCTCATGAATTTTTTTGAGGATTTTTCTTGTTGTAAAACTTTTTCGCGTTCGGCAAAAGGCATCTGCCTTTGAATTTCTTGTTCCTTTAACCATGCATTTAGCTTTTGGTCATACTCAAGGCGTCTGTTATCATCTATTAAAGTATCAAAAGCCGTTTGAAGTTCTTCTAAACTTGTATAACTCTTGACGATCAATCTCCTATATTTGAGGATATCGTAGCGTGCTAAATAGGCCAGAATGACCTGATCTTTGCTTGCATTGCCAGGGATACACAAAACAGAGTAGTGGCCATAGGGTTTAGAGTCTGAAGTCATAAACACGATCCCCTTTGAACTTAATTCGCTGACCAAATCTCAGTGCGTTTTTACTTGGCTGATAACACCAATCCTCTGTATATCTCTTGTACTGAACCTCATAGGGTTTCCCCATAATTTCTAAGACCTCTTCTTTGTGTGCACCAGTCCAGAGTGTTTTTGTTCCAAGATTGTTTATAACGTCTAAGACATTTTTAATTCCGTAACGACGTATTAGGGGAAATATTCTGTTAGAAATATAGCCTTGGGTTACCGCAATAGAATGTTGATATTCTTCTTCGGCTTTTCGGCGCTGGTATTCTTTTATAGTCTCATCTTCTCGTTTGTCTGAATACTGATTGGCGTGTTTAGCTCTCATAAAAAAGTAAACTAAACAAAGGAATGTGACCACTGCAAACTGTTTAATGGGGTAATCCCCAAATATCCATGCATAGATAAAGCAGATTAAGAGTAGCGTAATAATGTGTTTGTAGGACATTAGAACACCTGTTTTCTTACGGATGATGAAAGAGGAGGCTTTGGGTCGGCATTTGTTTGTTCGGTCGATCCTTTAATTTGAGCTGTCTCTTGTAAATTTTGGTCTTGGCTATTTCTTGATATGTCATCAATAACGTATCCAAGCAATATGATGAAAAGTCCCCAGCCAACAATGGAGTAAAAAATTAAATGGGGCAAGCTACGACGTTGTCTGGCAGTTTGAAATACTTGCCCTTTTGGAGGGTGCATATAACGATCCCAGAGAAGATAGCGCCCTGGTAAGATAAATATCCGCCAAAGAATGGAAAGTAATTTCATCATTAAAATACCTGCCCCCGAACGGACTTAGAATGTTTTTGAACTTGAGAGGGCTGTTTAGGTTCTGCTTGAGTCGCCTTTTGGGTATCAACCTGTTGTGAAGATACAGTAGGCTGTTCGTCTTTAGAAAAATAATCGTTAATGGAAGATGTGCATGATTGAACCAAAGAAATAGCACCACCAATCAGCAACAAAAGAAAAAGTGCACCACCAGCATCACTATTGCTTTTTTTACTTTGCGAGCGCTTAGAAGGGTGGTTCATCGTTTTAACATTTCTTGTGTGACCTTTTTTGCCATAAGTAATGCTAGTCAAGCGCCCATGGGTGTCATAGTTATACCTAGTTTGACTGTTGTAAAGGCTTTTTTTTGATTTGACGGCCATAGCTTATTTCAAAAATGTGTAGGTTGCACTAAATTCAGAGCTGTGTAATTTCCCCAGATAGGAAGCTCCACAAGCCATAGTTGGCATTCCACCGCTAGTGTTCGTTCTAAGTATCGTGCGTACAGAATCAAATGCGCGGCTCTCTTTTCCCGTAGCCTTAGCCCTTAGCATCAGACTAGAAAGGTTTCTGTTGTTTGAGGACGGTGTATTACGAATAATTTCTGTGGTACGAACTGAAGAACCATCAAAATGTGTGAAAGTTTGTTTTGTTCCTGAATAGGCCACTAATTTCCCAACAGGTGGAACGTTCGTAAAGAAAGAAGCGACTGCCTGTAAAGTATCATACAAATCGGCTTCAGTTTTTACGAACTGCCAGTAATAACCTTGACTATCAGAAGAACATCTGAACTGTTGATAACCGTGAGCAGATAAAGATAACCCATCTTGCAAAGAACTTGGTGGGATATTCCATTCATCAGGAGACTGTTCCATAGGAATGGGTACGGCACAACCAGCTAATGTTGCGATAGAGCTTAAAATCAAGCAAGTGGGAAGTAATTTTTTACGTATAGATCGCATCAGAATACCTAAAGAAAGACTCTTAAAACAAATAACGGCTCAGAAAAAGGTTTAAAAATGCGTCGTAAAGTCACATTATTTTTTGGGGGAAACGACCCTGATAGTGGCATGACCATTTTTAAATGTGACTTTGCGCTTAGATTGGCCGCGTTTGCCGATAGTTATGCTGGTTAATTTGCCCTTCGAGTTATAGTTACGTCGAGTTGTTTTAGAATAAGTCTTAGATTTAACAGCCATGTTTTTCCCCTGCAGGTATGAATGGTTTAAATCAATGAGCTATAGGACAAAAAACCAGTGCTTCAGGCTATTCTAATTCTTCAAGAAAGTATTTTTTGATGGGCTAGATGGTGGGTAATTTTCTAGATGTTTAAATACGCCCATATTTTAATGGGTAGTTTTGAGGCCCGTGGACGCCACTTTTCCAATGAGCAACCTTCTGGGTTGCTTTTTTGTTGCATAAAAAAGGCCGCCTTGATGGCGGCCCGAAAAAACAAAGATTAGATACTTCTGGCAACGACAGTAATAATCACAATCGGTGAAATAATGCCGATACCTAATCGAATGGCTGTCAGTGTTGTCGAAGATAGCGGGCAGGAAGCGGTTAGCTGTTTGCGGGTTTCCGGCCAGTTAACCCAAGCGGCAACAATAGCCAATCCCAACGCCGTTAACGGCATACCAACGTTACTGGTGAGGTAGTCGAGCAAGTCAAAGACCGTTTTGCCGAAAATCTTAAAGTCTGCCAGAGGGCCGAAAGACATTGTGCAGAACACCCCGATGATCATAATCGAAATAAAAGCAACGGGAACGGCTGTACGACGGGAAACGTGCAGATCTCCCATTGCTGCAACGACAGCTTCAAAAATACTCACAGAGCTGGTGATCGCTGCCACAATCAAGCAGATATAAAAGAGAACGGCAAAGAATGTACCAAAAGGCATATGGGCAAAAACAGCGGGCATGGTGACAAAGGTCAGACCGGGGCCCGCGGTGGGTTCAAGACCAAAAGCAAATACCGGCGGCATAACCATCAAGCCGCCTAAAAGTGCAGCCAAAATACCCAGGAAGGCTACCCACGCTGTTGAATGAGGAAGATTGGCGTCTTCTGAAAGATACGAGGCATAAACAATCAAAGTACCGGCACCCACAGACAGGGAGAAGAAGCAGAAACCCATTGCGTTGAATAGGGAGTCGGCATTGAACTCATCCCAGTTGAAGCTGAACATGAATTCCACGCCTTGCCAAGCGCCGGGTAATGTGAGACCACGGATAATCAATACGATCATCAGGATAAAAAGAGTCGGCATCAGATATTTAGCCAAACGTTCAATACCGGCTTGAACGCCGAAAATAACGACACCGGCGGTCATGATCATAAAGACGATTTGGTAGAAGATGCCGAGAACGGGGTCACTGGCAAAATTGTTAAAGTGAGTACCCAATTGAGACAGGTCAGTGATAATGCCATTGCCCATGGCGGCATCAACGGCATAGGCTACGCACCAACCACCGATTGTTGAATAAAAAGTCAAAATTAGAAAACCGGTGGCAATACCGACTGTACCGAAAATACCCCAAAATTTGGATTTGCCGACACGAATCATGCTATTGATGGAAGCAGCTCGACCGGCACGTCCGACAACCATTTCAGCTAGCAGTAAGAACATCCCGAGCGTAAAGCAAAACAGAATGTAAGGAATGATGAAGGCCGAGCCGCCGTTGGTGCCTGCCATATAAGGGAATTTCCAAATAGCACCTAAGCCGACCGCAGCACCAGCACTGGCAAGAATAAAACCCAAGCGTGAAGTCCATAAATCACGAGAAGACATAGTCATATACCTTTTGCTTTGTATAAGAAAGCTTATTTTTTAGAAATTCTTTTTCCGCAATGCTTTCTTAAACTAACGGAAACAGGATTTATTGATCTTCCTCTGTTAGGAGGACAGTAAAAACCATCCTCCCTGGCAAGATGAGGAATTTAACTGAAAAGCCCTGCGCCCGCGATCACAACAATGACGCAGGGCACGATAAATCGAATCAAGAAATGTGTAGTTACTAAAACTTTGTCATTCATGGGAGAGGTGAGAGTGAGTTGTTTCTTCATCACCGGCCATACCAGATAGCCCCCAACGATTGCGATACCCATTGCTCCGATCGGCATACCGACGTTGCTGGTCAGAAAGTCAAGCAGATCAAAGAATGTTTTACCTGCCAATTTGTAACCGGACAATGCTCCGAAACTTAACGCACAGACAACGCCTAAAACGGACAAGGCAATCGTATTGAGCATAATGCTGTTTCTTCTCGAGACGTGGTATTCATCAACAAGAAACTGCACGCTCATCTCCAGGATGCTGATTGCACTTGTGAGTGCCGCCACCACCAAGCAGATGTAAAAGAGGATAGCAAAGCCTTGACCAAAGGGCAATTGGGCAAACACCGCAGGCATCGTGACAAAAGTCAAACCTGGGCCAGCCGCCGGGTCCAAACTGAACGCAAAAACAGCCGGCATGATCATCAATCCTCCCAATATAGAGGCGAGAACCGCTAAAAAGGAGATCCAGGCAACCGAAGTCGGAAGGTTGACTTTGTCGGACAAGTAGGAACCGTAATTCATCATGGAGCCTGAACCCAATGAAAGGGAGAAAAAGGCAAAGCCCATGGCATTTAAAAGGGAGGAACCGTTGAACGCTTCGGGATCAAACTTGAACATAAATTCGACCCCGTCCCAAGCGTGAGGCAACGTCAGTCCTCTCACAATCAGGCAAAGCATAAGAATGAAGAGGGTCGGCATTAAAAGTTTAGAGATGCGTTCAATACCTTTTTCAACCCCAAAGACGATGACGCCAGCCGTTAGTGTCAAAAAGGCCAGCTGCATGAAAACAGCCCGCGGGCCATCGGTGACAAAGTTATCAAAGTGGCTACCCAGCATGGCGGTGTCGGTTATGAGTCCTTGACCGATACAGGCATCAAAGAGATAGTTTAGACACCAACCGCCAATCACTTGATAAAAGGACAGGATTAAAAAACCGGTCAATACGCTGATTTTTCCAACGCCTCCCCAGAAGGGACCGCCGAAGAGTCTTAATGCATGGGCGGCACCGCCACGAGATGCACGACCTAAAGCCATTTCGATCATTAAAACAATAAAACCGATGGCAATGGTCAAAACAATGTAGGGAAGAATAAATGCGGATCCGCCGTTAGTACCGGCCATATAAGGAAATTTCCAAATGGCTCCCAATCCGACAGCTGAACCGGCACTGGCTAAAATAAATCCTAAACGCGTCCCCCAAACGGAACGCTCTGAAGAAGTCGTCATCGCTTTGTTCCTTGTAAGTAGCATGAGATGGCAAGTGTCGGTATCCCGTCAGTTAAAAATGAGCCATCAAGCTTTTTTAAATAATCAGTTGGCTATTCTAGGACAAAGAGCGAAAGGAAACTTGGTACAAAAGGCTATTTTTGCGAAAAAGCCGAAAAAACTCATTTGTTTTTTCGGCTTCTGAACCCAGTTAAGACAATAACATCTCGTCCGTTACGACACCGGCACCCTTTTCAAAAAGGGCCAGTAGATCTGGAACCGTTAACTTTGATTTTTCTTCTTCTTTCACATCCACCACAATGCGGCCTTGATGCATCATGATCAGACGGTTGCCAAAACGAAGGGCATCACGCATATTGTGCGTGATCATGAGGGTGGTGAGGTGGTCTGCCTTCACCAGTCGTTCTGTCAATTGGAGTACTTTTTCTGCCGTTTTGGGGTCAAGCGCTGCCGTATGTTCATCCAGCAGCAAAAGTCTGGGTTTGACAAGCGTAGCCATCAAAAGCGTCAGAGCCTGTCTTTGACCGCCGGAGAGCAAGCCGACATGGGCACTCATGCGATCTTCCAGGCCCAATCCCAGCTCCTTGAGTGCTTCTTTAAATTGAGCTGTTCTTTGAGTTTGAAAACTCCACCGAAGTCCGAGTTTTTTCCCTCTCCATGATGCAAGCGCCAAATTCTCCTCAATCATCATTTTGCTGGCGGTGCCTTTCATGGGGTCTTGGAAAACTCGGCCGATATATTGGGCCCGCTCATGTTCGGGCATCCGGGTGACATCAATGTCATCAATTCGAATTTGTCCCTGATCAATATAAAAAGCACCGGCAATAGCGTTTAATAACGTTGATTTCCCAGCGCCGTTTGATCCGATGACTGTGGCAAAATCGCCGTCTTGTAGAGTTAGAGAAACTCCCTGCAAAGCGCGTTTTTCATTAACACTGCCTGGAAAAAACGTTTTGTGAATGTTGTCGATCGTAAGCATGAACCTCTCCAAGTGGTGTTAGGCACGGCGTTGCCGTTCGCGCCATTTTTCTCGAATTAAAGGCATGGACAGAGCTAAAGCCACAAGCAGTGCGGTAAAAAGTTTCAGATCATTGGGCGGCATCCCCAGTTGCAAGACGACGGCGATGACTAAGCGGTAAACAATGGAGCCTAAAATAACGGAGATGAGACAATTCTTAAAGCTCTTTGTCCCGAAAAGCACTTCCCCAATAATGACAGAGGCTAAACCAATAACGATGGTGCCAGTACCCATGCCGACATCGGCAAAACCGTTGGATTGCGCGACGAGAGCCCCGGAGAGCGCGACTAAAGCGTTACTGATTAATAAGCCTAAAACAATCATTCGATTGGTGTTGACACCCTGTGCGCGGGCCATCTGGGAATTGCACCCTGTCGCACGGATTGCTGTGCCAATTTCTGTACCAAAAAACCAGTACATAAGACAACCAATGAACACAGCAGCAACAACGCCCACGGTCAGCATGGCAACCGTTGCGCTCATTCCGAAAGATTCTGCATAGGAGAAGATGGTATCGACGCGCAGCAGCGCAACATTGGCCTTCCCCATTACGTGCAGGTTGACGGAGTAAAGGCCAATCATGGTAAGAATCCCGGCTAAAAGGGCGGGGATTTTCAGTCGCGTTGTGAAAAAGCCCGTTACGATACCGGCCAGTGCTCCCGCGATGGCAGCTAGAAAAAAAGCAATGAGCATGCCATAGCCGTTGACAAGCGCAGTCGCTGCAACGGCAGCTCCGAGCGGAAAGCTTCCTTCAACCGATAAATCTGCAATATCAAGAACGCGAAAGGTTATGTATACACCTAGAGCCAAGAGCGCCCACAAAAGACCTTGCGCGACGGTAGGTATCAAAATATCAATCATTTTCTCTGTGTCAAACACCCCGTTGTTCTACAAAGAGCAACGGGGATATAAATATTCAATCGAATTAGTAGCGAACCAACTCTGCGTTCTTCGCGAGAGAGTCCGGAATTTTGACGCCGAGTTTTTCTGCTACGGATGCGTTGATTTTGGCCTTAAATTCTGTTTGGAAACGAATGGCCATGTTTTGCGGCTGAGCCTTGCCTTGCAATATGTCAGCACCCATATCGCCCGCAATGCGGCCGAGATTGTAGTAATCCACGCCGACCGTTGCCAGGCCGCCACCCTTTAGCATACCTTCTTCACCCGTGATGATGCCGATACCGGCAGGCGTTGTGATTTTGGTGAGAACGGGCATGGCCGAAGCAATAATGTTGTCAGTCGGCACATAAATGACATCGACTTTGTCGAGCATGCTCTGGGCTGTTTGCTGGACATCATTCACGGAGGAAACAGTCAATTCCACCAACGTAAGGCCACGCTTTTGGACCTCTTCTTTTAGAATTTTTGCCTGAAATTGAGAGTTAATTTCCGAGCTGTTGTAGATTGTGCCGATACGCTTGGCATCGGGAACCAATTCAAGCATCAGTTTGACTTGTGCAGCCACGGGGTTCAAATCAGAAGAACCTGTCACATTCGTATCGGGCTTTTGGTTAGATTTAACGAGTTTAGCTACCTCAAAATCAGTAACCGCTGTCGCGACAATCGGCGTTTTATCCGTAGCATTGGCGACGACTTGAGCAGCGGGGGTAGCGATGGCAAAAATCAGGGGATATTTTTGAGTGACAAAACGCTGGGCGATATTGCCGAGGTTGGATTGATCAGCTTGAGCGTTTTGTTGGTCAAATTCCACATTTAATCCGCGAGCTTTAACGGCATCAACAATTCCGCGATTGGCTTCATCAAGAGCGGGGTGTTCAACTAACTGAACAAGACCCACGGTCGTGGAAGTTTTTGACTGGTCAGCCGGAGCACTTTTTTCTTCTCCGCAACCCGATAAAGCGATAAGACTTGCCGTGATAACGGCGGCAAGGGCAACTTTCCTGATTTTCATAGCCTATCCTTTGTTTTAGGTTCGGTCCTGCGCGAAAAATAGTCAGACAGTAAAGGGAGCGCAGTCCGATTTCTTCGGTAAGCCGACGGTTTTATTTAATCGGCTTTAGGCGCGGCCTACCACCCTTTGTAAGGTGACCGCTTCAGGTCATGTTATCACGATTGTGTTCTGAATCTGTTTTTGAATACGAAAGACCTAAGGATGTTTATTTATTTTGGAAAAAATCAGGCTGTTGAGTGAAAAACTAGGAACAAAAATAAAGATTGAAAACGGAATTGGTACCGTAGAGTTGAAAGAAGCGTTTCATTGGCCAGTGTTTTTCTCACCGGCCAATGAAGGCAAAGTTAAATTCCAGAAATAAGAACCGTGATGACGAGGATGGGGGCAAAAATAGCGATGCTCCAGCGCAAAATTGAGTAGGTTGTTTCGCTGTGCAGATGTGACTTATCCCCGGAAATGAAAGGCTTGATTTGAGGCCATGCGATCCAACTGGAAAGCACGGCGATCATTAAGCCGCCAATCGGTAAGCTGATGTTGCTCGTCAAATAATCGATCCAGTCAAAAAACGTCTTGCCCAGCCACTTGGTATCAGCGAGCGGACCAAATGAAAGGGCGCTGAAAGAGCCGACAATCATCAGGCCTACTGTTGTGACAACCACGGCTTTAGGACGGCTCCATTTCCACTCGTCATGCAAGAAGGCTACATCAATTTCGAGCATTGAAACGGAACTGGTGATGGCTGCCACTAGTAAGCAGGCATAAAAAGTGATGGCAAAGAAATTCCCCAAAGGCATCTGAGCAAAAATAGCCGGCATGGTGACAAAGGTCAGACCGGGACCTGCACTAGGATCTAATCCGAAAGCAAAAACCGCCGGCATAACCATCAGGGCACCGAGTAAGGAGCTGATGATGGTTAAAAAAGCAATCCAAGCGGACGAGCCAATCAGGTCGACTTTACTGTCCAAATAACTGCCGTAAGTGAGCATGCAGCCGCTGCCCAAACACAAAGAGAAGAAAGTAAAGCCCATGGTCGAGAGCAGGGCATCGAAAGTGAAGGCTTGAGGATTCCAACTGAAAAGATACTCGATGCCTTGGAATGCACCCGGTAAAAAAAGCGAGCGCACGATAATGATCAACATCAAAATGAATAACAGTGGCATGAGAACTTTAGATAGCCGCTCAATACCGCTACTCACACCATAGGCGACCACCCAAGCTGTAATAATTAAAAAGAGTGCCTGATAACCGATGGCCAATTCTGGATCACCCGATATTGAGGCAAAGTGAGCCCCCAGTTGAGCTTGATCGGCGACGAGTCCGGCGCCTAAACAAGCGTTGACGAAATACGCGATTGTCCAACCGCCGATGGCAGAATAAAAGCTAAGAATCAAAAAGCCTGTAATGACGCCTAAATAACCGGCACGCCCCCAATTTTTGCCACCTAATTTTCTGAAAGCCGTGACAATGCAACCAGCCCCAGCACGACCAACGGTCAATTCCGCAATCAGTAGCACCAGACCGATTGTGAATGTCAGCACAATAAAGGGGAATAAGAAAGCGGAGCCACCATTAGAGCCTACGAGATAGGGAAATTTCCAAATTGCTCCCAACCCTACGGCAGCTCCGGCGCTAGCAAGCACAAAACCTAATCGAGAACCCCACGTAGAACGATCACTCATGACACATGAACCTATAAAAACGCGCCCGGCCTTCCTCGGCTCGGGCGCTTCAGAATGATGCTTTAATTGTAGTCTAAATGCCCGAAATCAAAACAATGACAACAAGTGCCGGAGCCAACAAAGAAATCGTCAGTCGTATCCAGCCGATTGTCAGAACCGAATGATGACGAATGGCAAGCATTTGTTGCTTCATAACGGGCCAAGCCTTCCATCCGGCTAAAGCTGCAATACTGAGACCACCGAGCGGCATCAGAATGTTGGAGCAGACGTAGTCGGAGAAATCAAAAAGAGACATTCCATTGATTTCAATCCATGAGAAAGAGCTAAATGAAAGCGCTTGAAGGCTTGCGAAAATGAAAAGTGTGATCCAGCATAACGCCGTTGCCGCCCGCCTGCGCATGCCCCATTCGTTGATAAGGTAAGCAACAACAACTTCCAGCAAGGACACGGAGCTTGTAATAGCTGCAATGAAGAGGCAGACATAAAAAGCAGCCGCCAGCACATCAGGCATTGGCATATGCTCAAAAATCATCGGAATCGTGATAAATACCAAACCGGTTCCGGCGGCCGGATCCATGCCGAAGGCAAAAACCGCGGGAATAATCATGACACCAGCTAAAAGTGCGGCTTGGGTGGATAAAAACGCTACCCATACGGAAGAGCCCGGGATGTCAGTATGAGAACTCAGGTAGGAACCGTAAGTCACCATGATGCCTGCGCCCAGAGACAGCGAAAAGAAGGTAAATCCCATGGCGTTTAGGATCGTGGCTCCGCTGACTTGTTCCCAGTTAAACGAAAATAGGAACTGCATGCCCTCCCAAGAGCCAGGCATCATTAAGGATCGGATGATGATGAAAATCATCAGGATAAACAAAAGTGGCATAAGGTATTTAGCAATTTTTTCAATACCTTTTTCAACCCCCAAGGCGACCACGGCACAAGTTGCCGTCAGGTATAGGAACATGAAAAAAACGTTTACCGTTCCGTTGCCTACCAATGCTTTGAAATGATCAGAGAGAATTTTCGGGTCGCCATTGACAACATTGCCGGCAAAAGAATCAAATAAATAGGAAACGCACCAACCGCCGATGACGGAGTAATAGGTCAAAATAATGTAGGCATTTAAGACAGCGATACCGCCGACAATGCCAAAAAAGGGACCGCCTACTTTCTTTAACGCATGAACGGCAGAACCTCTGCCTGCTCGCCCCATGGCACATTCGGCCATGACCAAAACGATGCCGATCGTAAAGGTGAAAACTAAAAAGGGGACAATAAAAGCAGCTCCGCCGTTAGTGCCGGCCCAAAAAGGGAATTTCCATATGGCGCCTAAGCCAATGGCGGAACTGGCAGAGGCAAGAATGAACCCGAGACGGGAACTCCAAACGGTGTCGGCAATGCTGTTGTCTGATGCCATCGTTTTTCCTTTTTTTCTCAATCTGATTTCTGAGGGACTGATTGCAGATCACCCATTTTAGTGGAGCGGTCAAATGAAAACGAATTTCATCTAGGCGCTTTTTACTAGACTGATTTTGTTTTCAGTTCAACGAAAAGCAACGGATAGGATTGGTCAGAAAAAGGCGATGAACGTTTACGTCCATCGCCCTTGAAATGATTAGAAGGAGGATTCAAAACGACGTTTAACGTCTTTGACATTGCTGACCTGTCGTAGGCTTCGCATCACACGCATCAGTTGAATACGATTGTCTACCTGAACAAGAAGTTGCAATTCAGGATCATTTAAGTCGTCTGGAATATTCATCCCGACAATAGACGAGCCTTCTTGTGCAACGGCTTGCGTGGCCTGCAAGATGGCCGGGCGAATATCGTTGACTTTAATATCAATCGGTACCGTGAAGTGGTGGTTAGTCGCTTCAGTCCAGGAGGCCTCTTCCCAACGTTCCGCGTTATTGTTGCGGCCTTGTTGAGCATGAATACAGGTGGCCCGGTGAACTGTGATGCCGTGTCCGGCGCGTTCAAACGCACAAATGTCATCGCCCCAGACCGGATGACAGCATCGAGCAATTTGAGCGCTTTGCCGTTTGCCGTTAACCATGACTTCGATACCATCTTCAGTTTTATCCGGTTCTCGTTCTTCATCGGACAGGGCTTGCAGACGGTGCAGCACGACAACGAAACTGGCTTTGCCGGAGCCCACAAGGGAATAGAGCGATGCGCGAGAGTCAACATCGTGCTCTTTCATCACAGTGTTCCAAATCTCATCGGAAACATTGTCAAGAGAAAAATGGGCAGCTTCGGCTTCTTCTTCAAGGACTTTGCGTCCAATCTTGACAGCACTGTCAAAATCCAGTGAACGAAGGTATTGACGGACTTCTGCGCGAGCTTTGCCGCTTCGGACAAATCCGAGCCAACGGGGATCCGGGTGAGAAAGCGAGCTTGTTGCGATTTCCACCATGTCACCATTGGACAATTTTGTATCGATATCTCTTACTTGACCGTTAATTCGGCACTCGCGAACATGACTGCCCACGTCCGAGTGAATCTGGTAGGCAAAGTCAATCGGTGTGCAGTCTTGCGGCAAAGAGATAATTTTGCCTTTCGGAGTGAATACATAAATGCGATCGGGGAAAAGATCGGCTTTAATATTTTCGTAAAACTCGCTTGTGTCGGAAGACTTTTGTTGCAAATCCAACAGAGACTGCAACCAAGCGTGGGTGAGCGTCTGGATATCGCTTTCGCTACCGCGGTTGAGCCAGTGAGTGAGGATCCCTTGCTCGGCGATGTCATTCATCTTCTCGGTGCGAATCTGAAATTCAACCGGCGTGCCCTGAGGGCCGATCACGGTGGTGTGCAAACCTTGGTATCCATTACTTTTCGGAATGGCAATAAAGTCCTTAAAGCGTGACTGAACAGGCTTGTACATCATGTGTAAAGCACCCAATGTCCGATAACAATCTTCACGGGTACTCACGATGACTCTGAAACCGTAGATATCAAAAACTTCCGAGAAGGAAAGCTTTTTGATGCGCATCTGGTTGTAAATTCCGTAGCACGTTTTTTCTCGCCCTAAAACGCGGCCTTTGATGTTGGCGCGCTCCAACATGCGCTTGGTGTCATTCAGAATTTCTTCCAAGGCGGGCCGACGATTCTTACGAGCGGCAATCAGCTCTTTATAGAGAACTTCATAGCGACGGGGATAATAGTTTTGCAGGCACAACTCCTGCAATTCACGAAAAGCGTGATTGATGCCCAAATGATGGGCCATCGGAACATAGATGTCGAGCGTTTCCTTGGCAATGCGACGGCGTTTTTCCGGGCGCATGACTCCAAGGGTTCTGAGATTGTGCAGACGGTCAGCCAGTTTAACCAGAATAACGCGCACGTCTTTGCTCATAGCCAAGAGCATCTTCTTAAAGCTTTCGGCCTGAGCAATTTCATTGGATGAAAACTTAAGCTTATCGAGTTTTGAGACACCATCAACAATTTCGGCCGTAACCGTGCCGAATTTTTTAGCCATTTCATTTTTTGAGTGACCAGTGTCTTCGAGAACATCGTGCATCAAACCGGCCTGAATGGCCGCGCAGTCCAAATGCCATTCGGCAAGAATACAAGCGACCGAAATCGGGTGAGTGATGTAAGGTTCGCCGGACTTTCGGAATTGACCCAGGTGGGCGTCATCGGCATAACGGTAAGCTTCCTTGATTTTTTCCAGATCCGACGGGCTCATGTACTTTGAACACAGCGCGATGAGTGAGGCAGCTGTGGCAATGCCGGCTTTTTTTGTCGTTGTGACAAGCGGAAGCTCTGTTTGCTCTTCTTTGTGAGCGGGCGACGGAGAAGAGTTCGATTCGCCCCTTAAAACGGACTGACGAATCGAGGCGAGAATATCGGTTGACCCGGTTTGTAAGTATTTCGGTACCATACAGCACCTCTTTTTTATTGACTCGCCTCTGCTTGCATTCGTACTTCAGTAATTAGTTAAACGCGGTAAGCAGAAGTTTAGAAAACAAAAAAGCGAAGTCAGGCTCTAACCTTTACTTCGCTTTTTTCTTGGATTAAGAAATGCGCTTGAACATTTCATCCTTGGAGATTTCACCGGCGGCAATCTCACGCAAGGCGAGTACCGTGGGTTTATCCTTCGCATCCACGCGGGCAACCGCACCGGAGGACAATTGGCGAGCACGCTGAGCAGCGGCTAAAACCAATTCAAAGCGATTGGTGATCTTTTTCAAGCAATCTTCAACAGTTACACGAGCCATATTTTTTCAATAAAAAGAAAATAACCAAGTATTCCACTTAATTTAAAAGCGGAATACCCAAATGTTTGAACGTTTCACGTTCCCGCACCGCCTGAGTCTTAAAACTTAAACGCGATGCACGCACAATAGCGATCAAGTCACCCGTTGCACGATCAAAATCATCGTTAATTATAACGTAGTCGAACTCTCCCGCATGCACCATTTCGGCACCGGCCCCTGCCAAACGTCTGGCGATGACCTCATCGGAATCCGTTCCTCTTTTATTCAGGCGAGCTCGGAGTGCGTCAACCGAAGGCGGCAAAATAAAAATACCGACAACATCCGGAAAAAGCCGCTTAACTTGCAGCGCCCCTTGCCAATCGATCTCTAGCAATACATCGTGCCCTTTTTCAAGCTCTTCGGCAATCCATTTCTTTGAGGTTCCGTAGTAGTTACCATGAACATAGGCCCATTCCAGAAATGCATTGTCCTCTTTGAGTTTTTCGAAAGCTTCCACAGACACAAAGTGATATTCTCTGCCGTTTTCCTCTCCGGGACGTGGCGCTCGCGTTGTGTGTGAAATAGACAAGTGAACTGTCGGGTCAGCTTTCAAAAGCGCTGCGACAAGCGATGATTTTCCGGCTCCAGAAGGAGCGGTGACTAAAAACAAACGACCGGCTTTTTGATCTAGCATAAGTGGCCTCTTGGGTTAATCTAGTAATTCTAGCGAACTTACCGCTTAAAAAGATCAAGTCCGAATGATTTTAAGAGTTCACAGGTTTCGAAAACCGGCAATCCCATAATGCCGCTGTAAGAACCTTTTATTTCCGAGATAAACGCTCCGGCTAGTCCTTGAATACCGTAGCCGCCCGCTTTGTCATAGGGTTGAGCGGTTTGAACGTAAGCGGAAATCTCCTCGTGACTGAGGGTCTTAAAGCGCACTTCAGAGATGCTGACAGCTTGCTTGAGATTGTTTTCACTGGTTCCGACACAGATGGCCGTGCGGACTTCATGTACACGTCCGGAAAGACGTTCCAGAAACGAGTAGGCCTCTTGTTCATTATCGGGTTTGCCTAAGATATCCCGATCAACAATAACGGTTGTATCGGCCGACAAAAGCGGCAGCATAGGTCGGTTTTCGCGACGGATTTTTTCAAAGGCGATCAAAGCCTTTTCACGGGCTATTCGTACAACGTAATCTTCCGGAGATTCTCCGGGCAGTTGTACCTCGTCGCCTTGAAAATTGCGTAGGGTATGGTCATTGCTAGCTATAACAATAGGGTTAAAGCCGAGCTGCTCTAAAATTTCTTTTCGTCTGGGACTTTTCGAGGCCAGATACAACGAAAGATTGACGGACATGGTTAAAGTATCAAGCTCTGTGGTAGGGGTGGTTTGTTAGGATGCTGAAGGCGCGATAAATTTGTTCGGCCAACATCACTCGCGCCATCGCGTGAGGCAGAGTCATGGATGACAGTCTCATGAGCATTCGGGCCTGAGCTTTGAGTTCCGGATCGAGACCATCTGCGCCTCCGATGAGAAAACAAAGCGACTCGCCCGCATCTCTCCAGGTGCGGATTTTCTTTGCGAAGTCAACGGTTGTCAGATCTTTACCGCGTTCGTCCATCGCAATAATCAGACTATTGTGAGGAATGGCCGCGCGGATGCGTTCGGCTTCGGTTTTCATGATATCGGCGGTGCTCTGACCGGAACGCAGTTCAGGTTTGACGGCTTTTACGCTCACGGCCCAATCTTTGGGGAAGCGTCCGAGGTAATCTTCAACAGCGCTATCCGCCCAGGCAGGTTGACGCAGTCCGACAGCAACAATGGTAATTTTCATGATACAAAAAGAGCAGGCTGCACACGCAGCCTGCTACCCATTAATGCGTGTTTAGTCTTCGACGATTTTAATGGTCTTTCCGCGCACAACTCGTCTGCGAGCAGTAGCCGGTTTTTCGTCGTCTTTTTCCTTCTTTTCAGAATTCAGTTTAACGTTAACCTTTTTGCCGCCCCAAACCTCTTCGAGGTTGTAGTACTCACGCATGGCCGGTTGCAAAATATGCACAATGGCTTGGCCGCAATCAACCAGTACCCATTCACCGGTATCGGTTCCTTCCATCCCAATGACTTCGCCGCCCGCTTCTTTGACTTCATGGCTTACGTTATAACCTAACGCACGGGTCTGACGGTTTGAAGAACCGGTTGCGATGATTACTCGTTCAAATTCAGAGGTGAGGTGTTTTGTGTTGTAGACAACGATATCCTGCGCCTTGACATCATCAAGCGCATTGACAATAACGCGTTGTAATTTACGAATGTCCATAAAAAATCTCAAATTGGTTTAACTGATAAAAGAAATTGTATCAGTCTTTCGTTTTCTCATTTAAGCAAAGGAATTGAAATACTTTTTCAGGCAATGCAGTCTTTAAAAAAGGGGCGAACCAATCATGCTGAGCGATGAGTTGACGAATGCGACTTGAATCAATATCAAGTGCCGGCATAGGGAGCATTGTGACAGATATTTTTCGATCCTCAATGAAGCGTTCTACTTCCTCAGCTGGATGGGTGAGCTGTCCATTTCGGTTGAAAACAACCAAAGAGACGTAGTCAAAAATTTTTTGCCAATCCTTCCATGTATGGAAATTATTCCATTGATCGGAACCGATCAGGTAAAAGCGATCATCGTTGGGGTATTCAGCAGCCAATTCTCGTACGGTATCAATGGAATAGGAAAGAGTTTTTCGATCCAGTTCCCTGGTATCCACAGACATTCTGTTGCAGTCAGTTAAGGCAAGACGAAGTAGCTTGATTCTGACTTCGGATGGCATCAGGTCACGGCTATCCTTTTGCCAAGGGTTGGCAGGCAACCACCAGAGGTGGTCAAGATGAAGTGTCCGGAAAGCCTCTTTGGCCAAAGCCAAGTGGCCCTCATGAACAGGATTAAAGGTTCCGCCGAAAAAACCTAGCCGCATAAAGAAAAAGCGGGAAAGGAACACTTTCCCGCCATTGAAACGTTACTTCATTGCCCGATAACCGATATCGGAGCGATATTGCATCCCATCAAAATGGACTTTTTTAACGCCATCATAGGCCATGCGAGCGGCTTCTTTGACGCTCGACCCCAGCCCGACGACGCAAAGGACGCGGCCGCCGGAAACAACGGTCAGTCCGTCTTGCTTTTTCGTGCCGGCATGGAAAACATGAAGGCTATCGCCATCGGCAGGCAGCATGGTGATCTGGGCGCCTTTTTCCGGCTTCTCCGGGTAACCCTTGGCCGCACAGACAACGCCTAAAGCCACACGGTTATCCCATTGTGCTTCAACGGTGTCCAAACGACCGTCAATAGCCGCTTCAATTAAGTCAACGAAAGACGATGCGAGACGACTCATGATGGGTTGCTTGCAGCAATGAGGATTTCCTGAAGGTATGGAATTCGGCTTACGGTGGAACATC
>ENA-ORSM01000279-ORSM01000279.1-human-gut-metagenome-genome-assembly--contig:-NODE-279-length-43905-cov-4.628780_pt1 | contig 43905 bp, 35 predicted proteins | sample MGYA00241903_ERZ509170 | MGnify/ENA primary metagenome ERZ509170 (study PRJEB26280, sample SAMEA2338784) | human gut metagenome | biome: human gut; feature: human-associated habitat; material: faeces...
AAAAACCGGCCAGACACATCATTTTTTCTCTTCGAATCACCACCAGCCGATATAATGACCTGTTGCATCATATCCACATACATACGGTCTCGAGTGACACGCGGAGCCTTTTCATACTGAGTCAAAATTTGTGCGAAGCGATCTGCGTCACCCTTGGCCGTTTCGACCACACGCGCCTTATAGCCTTCGGCTTCCTGAGCCAAACGCGCGGCCATACCGCGAGCCTTCGGAATAACATCGTTGGCGTAGGCTTGACCTTCGTTGATTTGACGTTCACGGTCTTGACCGGCCTTCACGGCATCGTCAAAGGCGGCCTGAACCGGTTGAGGGGGCTGTGCGTTTTGAATAGCCACGCTCATCACTTCAATGCCCGTGCGATAGCGATCGAGCATTTCCTGCATGATCTTTTTCACGTCTTCGGCGATCTCCTGCTTGCTTTCAAAAAGCACGCTGTCCATCTTCTTACGACCAACGACCTCACGCATGGCGCTTTCTGCGGATTGACGCACGGACTCATCAGGATCACGCGAGCGGAAAATGTAATTCATCGCCCCGTCACCCGACTTAATACGATATTGAACATTGAAGCGTAAATCGACAATGTTTTCATCATCGGTAAGCATCAAGGCTTCGGCCTCGCGGTTGGCTCGACCCATGGCGCCGATTGCCACCGTTCTCACGCTGCTGACATCAACAATATTGACCTCTTCAATCGGCCAGGGCAAATGCCAGCGAAAACCCGGCATGGTTGTTTGCGTGTATTTGCCAAACGTGGTCACGATACCTGACTGGCCTTCCGGAACAATGTAAAAACCGGTGGCAGCCCACAAACCCACTACAACCACTGCCGCAAACGCTAAACCGCGACCGCCGGGTTGCTTCTTAATAAATTTAGGCGGCTGCATATTCTTAAAAGATTCAAATTGCTTTTTTAATTGCTCTTGAGGATTTTGTCCGCCAAAGGAACGAGTGTTGTTGTCTTCGTCACGCTTTTGTTCAAAAGCGTCTTCACGACGAGATCCGTCCTCTCTGCGCCCTTGACCTAACATTCCGCCCAGAGCACGGTTAAATTCATCCCAGAGACGATCTAAATCATCCCCTTCATTTTTTCGCTTACCGGCCTCTTTATTCTCAAAACCATTCTGACCGCGTTCATCTTCTCGATCAGTATCCGAGCGGTTTTCCTTTTCAGGCGCGCTCTTTTTTTCCTCGTTATCGTCCGAGCCGCCCCGGCCCCAATGCGGGTCATTCAAAGACATGCGTCAACTCCCTGACCGCAGAATTATTCATACTGTCGGTCTTTACTTACATCAATGTGAACGTTTTATTTTAAAGGAAATTGTTCCCGCTACCCTTAAATCAATCTTAGATATTAAGAAAAAGGAGCTAATTGAATCCCTTTTTCTTAATTCCTTATCAGGTATTTCCCTTAGAACACAGCTTTAGACACTCAAAATAAGCAATTTCACCTAGACGGAAAAATGTTAAATACTTTACTATCCGTTACATGGATGTTTCAGACATCCATTTCTTTTAATTATTGACTAACAAAAGGATCATCCTATGTCTGAACAAGAAAATAAGACTACGGAAGAAAAAGTTGGTATTGGCGGTTACATCGCCTTGGTTTTCGCCATCGTGTTTTTCTCCGGTGTGTGCGCCGGTAACCACTGGTGGGGTATTTTCGACTTCTCCACGTTAAATGGCGCTTTCGGTAAGGTCATCACTAACGTCACCCTCAACGGCGACGTGTTGAAGACCTCCACCGGTATGTTCCGCGGTGTTGGCGGTTCCGGTGCTATCGACGGCTTCTGCTTCGCCTTGACGTTGGTTCCGACCGTTATGTTCGCCTTGGCCATGATCACGGTCTGCGACCACTACGGTGCTTTGGCTGCCGCTCGTCAACTCTTGACCCCGATTCTCCGTCCTTTGATGGGTATCCCGGGTTCCTGCTCTTTGGCTTTGATCGCTTCCTTGCAATCCACCGACGGCGGTGCTGCTTTGACGCGCCAATTGTTGGATAAGGGCGAAATCACCGAAGACGAAGCTGACGTGTTCGCTATGTTCCAATTGTCCGCTGACGCCACCATCACCAACTTCCTTGGTGCCGGTGTTGTGCTTTTGAGCTTGACGGACTCTGCAGGCAACACGGTTCCTGCTTCCATCGCTTTGTGCTTGGGCATCATGCTCGTCATGAAGGTTTTCGGCGCTAACGTTATTCGTTTCTTGAAGATCTTCTCCGCTAAGAAGAAAGCCGCTTAATTCAGGATTGGAGGATATTGAATATGTCTAGTGAAAACAGCAAGCCGATGGTAACTGACGTTTTCGTCAAGGGTGCCATTCAAGGTTGGAATATTGCAACCCACTCCACGATCCCGAACGTTTTGATGGCTTTCGTGATTATTGCCGCTTTGAACGTAGCCGGCCTTTTGCCGATCTTGGGCGACATTTTCCGCCCGTTGATGGGTTTGTTCGGTCTGCCCGGTGAAGCCGCTGCCGTTTTGATCGCCGGTTGGATGTCCATGGGCGGTGGTGTCGGTGTGGCTGCCGCTTTGTTTGATCAAGGCGCCATCTCCGTTGGTGACTGCGCCATCTTGGCTCCGGCCATTTATTTGATGGGTTCCCAATTGCAATACATGGGTCGCTGCTTGGGCGTTATCGGTACGCGCGGCAAGATGATCCCGTTGTTGATGTTGGTTTCCATCATTAATGCTTTCATCTCTATGATCATCATGAACATCCTCGTCTAATGACCGGATTTCGTATGACATAGACTCAAGGGGGATTAACGCTAATTAATCCCCCTTTTTCATACACTAAACAGTACAATTTCATCAGGTCGATTGATCTTATTCAATCGGTTTGCAACACATTTAGAAAGGATAATTCCGATGGTTCAAGAATTTCTCAAGGACTTGGAAAAGGTCGTTAACGTAGACGCCGGCACGGCTTGCACCGAAGGTGTGAAGCAAGTTGCTGAAACGTTCAAGCAACACTACGAAGGCATTGGCTTTACTGCCCGTCTCGTTGACTTGGGCGACAAGGTCGGTCCCGCTCTTTTCGCTACGAACAAGCCCGAAGCCACACACTATGACGTGATGCTCAACGCCCACTTGGATACGGTTTTCCCGGCCGGCACCGTGGCTGTCCGCCCGATGTCTATCAAGGGTGATCGTGCCTATGGTCCTGGTGTCTTGGACTGCAAAGCCGGTTGCATGACCATTTTCTACGCTTTGAAGAATTTGCCCAAAGAAACGTTGGACAAGCTCTCCATTTTGGTAGCCTGCAACCCCGACGAAGAAACGGGTTCTGTCTCCTCTCACGATTGGTTGAAGGAATGCGCCTCTAAATCTGACCGCGCTTTGATCTTTGAACCGGCTCGTGAAGGCGGTGAATTGGTTTGCGCCCGTAAGGGTTCGAGCACCTACAAGATCACGTTCCACGGTGTGTCCGCTCACGCCGGCAACAACCCTGAACGCGGCCGTGACGCCATCTATGCCATGGTGAAGTTCATCGCTGCCGTTAAGGAATTGGCCGACTGGGATCGTGGCATCACGCTCAACTTCGGTATGGTTCGTGGCGGCACGGTTGCCAACGTTGTGGCTGATTTTGCTGAAACGGAACTTGACCTTCGCGTCTGGAACGATGACGACTACAACGAAGTTAACGCCAAGATCATGCAATTGGCCCAACAAGAATGGGTCGCCGGTGTTACGCAAGAAATCGTTGAAAAGAACCACCATGGTGCCATGCCCTTGAGCGAAGCCACCAAGGCGATGGCCGGCTTGATTGAAGAAGCCGCCAAGCTCGAAGGTTTCGATATCGCTTGGGTGAAGGCCGGTGGCGCCTCTGACGGCAACACCACCGCTTCCATGGGTGTCCCCACCTTGGACGGTTTGGGACCTGTCGGCGGTGAAATGCACTGCGACCGTGAATACTTGGAAATCAACTCGATTGAAAAGCACATCAAGGTTGCTGAACGCTTCTTGACGTTGATCGCCGAACGCAAGTAATCTGTGTTTGACCTTCAATAAGTCCTGGGGGATGGTCCGAAAGCCATCCCCTTTGTTTTTTCTGTTTTCTCTCAAACTTCCCGCCTCAATTAACGTCCTTGATTCGTCATTTAGGCGCTATCATTCCTAGCGGATTGTTTCTTTTTCGATAAGACATTAAAGAGGAAGTTACCATGGCTCTTTTAATTAAAAATGCCCATGTATTTGCCCCGAAGGATTTGGGTGTACAAGATGTCTTGATGGCCGCTGAAAAAGTGATTGCCATCGGCAAGGACTTGCCCTCCACCCTACCCGATACAGAAGTCATTGACGCCAAGGGCCAAATCATGACCCCAGGCTTTTTTGATCAACACATTCACGTCACCGGTGGTGGCGGAGAAGGCGGCCCGGTTACCCGTACGCCCGAAATCATGCTCTCTGAACTTGTCGCCTGCGGCACAACCAGCGTTGTCGGTGTCTCAGGAACGGACTTTGTGACCCGCTCCATCGAAAATCTTTTAGCGAAGGTGCGAGCACTCAAATCCGAAGGCGTTTCAGCCTGGATGTATACGTCCAACTACAAGTATCCGCCCACAACAATGTCCGGATCTGTTTCTCAAGACATGTTCCTTGTGCCGGAGTGCTTGGGGGTGAAAATTGCCTTGGGCGACCACCGCTCCTCTTTCCCGACCGTTCAGGAAGTTTTAGCTCTTTTAGCTGAAATTCGTGTGGGCGGCATGATCGCCGGTAAGACAGGCTTTCTTCATATCCATACGGGCAACATCCCCGGCAGTTTTGATATGTATAAGGAAATTGTTTCTCGCGGTTTCCCCATTAAGCATATTCGTCCGACGCACTGCGGCCGCATCCGCCACGTATTTGATGCAGCGGTTGAGTTTGCCAAAGCTGGCGGCTACATGGATATCACGACGGGCGCAAGCTGTGCCTTTGACAATCCTGCCATCGCTGTGATGACAGCACTGGATGCCGGAGTTGATCCGACGCACATTACGCTTTCCACGGACGGTCACGGCTCAGTTCCGCGCTTTAACGATAAAGGCGAAATGGTTGGTCTGGGCGTTGGCGGTGTTGCCGGCAACCTCACCGAAGTCAAACGCTTGATCGCCGAATTCAAGATGCCGATTGAAAAAGCCATTACCTTTATTTCTTCAAACGTCGGTTCAGCTTTGGGTCTGCCCGGTCAAGGCGTCATCGAAGTGGGCGGTTGCGCCAATGCCTGTCTCTTTAACGATGCCATGGAATTGACAACGGTGGTCTCTCGCAATCACGTTATGATGCGTAACGGCGAAATCGTTCAAAAAGGCACTTTTGAATACTAATTCAAAAGGGAATTAGACCCATGAGCGGAGATTGAAAAACCTCCGCTCTTTTTTTGTCTTTCAGCAAAAGAGCAAAAAGCCTACAATGGCCTGAGGAATTCAATTTTTGGACGAATTAATGAACCATATTGCCAACCTGCTGGGAGCCGTAGCCCTGATTTTCTGGGGGACCTACATGGTGAAAAGCGGCATGCTGAGAACTTTCGGCATGTCTCTTCGCACCGCGCTCTCACATGGTTTGGACAATCGATTTAAGGGATTCGCGGCGGGCTTTTGCTTATCGAGCCTCTTACAAAGCTCAACGGCTGCGACACTTTTGGTGGCCGGGCTTCAATCCGAAGGTTTGGTCAACACACTCATTGCCATTAGCTGCATTTTCGGCGCCGAACTCGGCAGCGCCTTTGTCGCCACGGTTTTAAGTCTGAATCTTGCCGTCATCGCCCCCATTCTGATTCTGATCGGCGTGGTCATGTTCTTTCACTACACGCCTTCCAAACGCCAAGGACAGTTCGGCCGTATTGTGATGGGCTTGGCCTTTATCATGGTGGCCATCAATCAGATTGTTGTATCCACCGAACCTTTGCGATCAAGCGCCGATTTAGCTCCGTTTTTCCTCCTTCTGCATGACTATTTAATTCTGTCTTTCATCGCAGGGATGCTCTTAGCCATAGGCTGTGTCTCAAGCCTCGCGGCGGTGATCGTCTCCTCTTCTTTGTACGCCGCGCAAGTGCTTGACTATGAAACCGCTATCTGGATGGTTTTGGGAGCCAATGCAGGCAGTACCGTTTTAGCCCTTTCGACAACCATGTTTGCGAGTTCAGTCGGACGGCGGGGCCCCTATGCCACCTCTTTTTTCAGAGCACTTATCATTGCCCTAGCCCTCTTCGTATTGTCTGTTGGTTTACCAAACTCAATAAAACTGCCCGACAATGTGGTGCTCTTTCATTTATCGTTTAACGCTCTCGTGGGGCTTTTAGGGTTACTTTTTATTAAACCTTTGAGCGCGTTAATTGAGCACTGTCTGCCAAACATTCAGAACGATCCTACGATCTACTCGGATAATAAAAAGCTTTTCGTTCAGGAAAATTTCTTGTCTGTCGGAATTTCTTTATCAGTGGCTAAGAAAAATTTGATTAAAGAAATTGAAGGCATTCGTCTGCTCTGGGGTGATGTTGACACGCTTTTGAGACTCAATCCCAATCCGGGTGATGTTATGCTCATGCGAAATAAAGCGGCTGAATTGGTGAGGCTAAACAGAAGCTTGTCATTATTTTTAAACCGTGCTGTCACGCCGAGTCTTAGCTCATATGAGGCGATTCAGTGGCAAAACATGAAAAGTGTTAACGGCTCATTAAAGTCAGCGGTGAATTTAATTGACCACACCATTGAAGTAATTAATGAAGGTAAGTGTCTCAAGCACTTGGATTTCAGCCCTGAAGGCTTAAGGGAACTAAGAGAGTCTCACCAGATTGTGCTCTCCAGCATCGAGACGCTTCACGCTTATTTGAGTTCTACCGATGCCAAAGAGAAAAAAGAATTGACCGAAAAGTTATTGGCCCATCAAAAACGGTTATTGACCGCGGCCAGAGAGCAAACCCACCTGCACCTACTGCGAATTGCCAATGATGACGTCAACGCCATCGAAACCGATGCTTTGCATCTGGAAATTCAGTCACTTTTTAACCGCGTGGCCGGCCTCATTTGTGCTAGTGTCAATTTGGAGTTGGAAAGAATCTAACTTCAGCCCAAATTTTCCATTAGCCGGATTGGACAATAATTTTGTTCGGATCAAAGAACTCTGAAAGCCATTTTCGCTTCCTACCTTTAACGTAGAGAATCAACCTGTCCGGCTCTTCATTTTTATTCGATAAATATCGGGCTGGCACCACTAAAACGTGCTGCAAAATGTATTGCATGCGGTAGCTTTTCCTTAAATACAGACAGGTTCTGCGAAACAGGCTTGCCAGGTTTGCTGTCTACATCGCTAACGTTAATGCCACTTCCGTGGCCCAATAATCCTTCATCACAAAACTGTTTAATCCAAAATCTTCCTTCAATGCCTTGATCTGATTTTCGCAATTGGCTCTTAATCGATACACCCGCCATATCATCGCCGCATCGTATTTCATGTTGGTGACCAAAGCACTGTAGCGATAATGTTCAAAATCCCAATCATCCTCAAACAGGCTCAAACTTTTTCCAATGGCCTGTTCTCGGATGTCTTTGTCCTGACAAATAAAAATCACTCGATAAGCTTTATCCCAAGATGATGCCTTGTAGCTGGCCTCAGAAATTGCGATGCCATCGGTCACGTCACACCAGTCATGAACTTGACCAATCGTGCGTTGTATCACCTGGGTCATTTTGGCGGCAATGATGAAGTCGGCACTCTGTTTCTCACACCAATCAATGACTTTAGGCAAGAGAAAACCACTGTCAGCACGCATTAAACCAATGCGTCTGGTGAATTTTCTTAATTATTCGCACCACTTTTTTCATGCAATCGCTCTGAGTTTATTTTTCCAGGATGAAGTACAAAGGTATAATTGAACCGCTTGGTTCTATGTCTGAGCATAACTCAGTTGCAATTGTGCTATTTTGTCTCTCACATTGTCAGTAGAGAGTTTCATGGTGCCATATGGAAGACAAAAGTGTTGAAGTAAAAAATTACTTAGATAAAGTCAGATCCAAACTGCTTGACTTATCCCTTAAAAATCGTTCACTCAATTTCAGAGCAACTAAGAACAAGTCGTTAGCTTTGACTACGGCACAACTTAATGATATTTATAAAAAATTAAGCGCTCATTGTGAACTGACCTTTCAAAGCCTTCAGTCACCAACTAAGTCAGAAATAATTGAATATGGCTTGTTGCCTGCGGAGCTTTTAGAAAAAATTGATGATTTAGAACTCAAAGACTATAAAACTGAAATTAATAAAACAAAATGGGTCAACGAAAAGTTCGCTTTGAACACAAGCTTGGATATTCCACCTTCAATACAGTCTGGACTTTCCGACTCTAAAGATTGGAAGACAACATTATTTTCTGATGAGTATGACACTTACTTTAATAAGCTGTTCCTAACCAAAGAAAACATTGTCCAAGAAATTGGGTGCAACGCCCTATATTTAGTGCTGGGATTTCTCGAATGGCAAGATGATGCATCAAAACTTAACCAAAAAATTCTTTCACCTCTGCTACTTGCCCCAGTCCGATTAAATCGAACTAATAACAACCGAGGAACTCGATATCTATTCAGCGTCTCAGCGGAGGATGACTTCACATTGAACAAAACTCTCCAAAAAAAGATGGAGAGGGATTTCAACATAGTCCTTCCTGACTATGAAGGATTCACCAATGTTGATGATTACTTTTCTGCAATTCAAGAAATCATTACTAAAACAGGCAAATACTGGAGCATCAAGCGCAGAGTCTATTTAGCAGTATTAGATTTCACCAAGCTTGCCATGTATGAGGATCTCGAGGCTGAGAAATGGCCTAAAGATTGGTGGGTAAATAGCGAAAACATTCAAACTCTTCTGTTCGGATCTGATCACGAGCAATCTACATTGGCAGTCACTAATCCTGACTTGATCAAAAATTTCGACAGAGACGTCCCTTTGGTGTTGGATGCTGATAGCTCTCAATCCGCTGCGATTAATGAGGTACTTGCAGGACGGAATCTTGTCATAGAAGGTCCTCCAGGAACTGGGAAGTCGCAAACTATCGCTAACTTAATTGCAGCCTTAATTTCAGAGGGCAAAACCGTTCTGTTTGCTTCAGAAAAGTTAGCAGCTCTGAAAGTAGTTAAAAATAAACTTGATGCTGTAGGACTCGGAGATTTTTGCCTTGAGTTACACAGTGACCAAGCGGATAAGCATCAGTTAAGAGTTAATCTAAAGAAACGCTTAGAACTAAAAAAAAACAGGATCTCCGATAAGGAAATCGATGATGAATTGAGAAAATATAACTCTTTAAAGACGCGGCTGAACCACTACATAGATACTGTTAACTCTAATTTAGAGGGGACTGAAATAAATATTGGTCCAGTTCTTCAAAGTGCCACACGATATCGGAGAAAATACAGCGGTAATCTTTCTTTTCGACCTAAACACATCAATTTGGATAATTGCACAGAGTTACTAAGTTATAGCAAACTATCTGCCGTGGAGGAGTTTTCCAGGGTTTCTCATACCTTGCTAGAGCGCTCTAAAACTAAAAATATTATTGATCATACTTGGTATGGAATAGGCTTAAATGCCACTGGTGTACTTAGCGAGGACAATATTGTTGAAACATTAAAAAAGTGGACTGATGCCTTATGCGACTTTAATAATTTCTTAACAACTATTCAATGCTTTGAATTCAAGGAAAGATCCCTTAAGGAGTGGGAAAATGCTATTTCTCTGATTAATAGTCTCCCTGATGTTTCAAAAAATCCGCTATTAACTCAACTTCCTAGTTTTCTTCAAAGTGATCTTACTCGAGCAAAAAGTGAAATAGAGCGATTAGAAATCACTTATGAGGCTCTCACTAGCTTGCGTGAAGCATTTCCCGAATCTGAATTTGACGAAGAACACATAACAACGCTTAACTCGGCATTGCAAAATTTAGGAGAAAATTTTGCCTCTCAAAAATTCGCTGTCAGCGAAATCATTGCTACTATCGAAACAATTTGTGAATTGCGTCAAGGTCTTCCTAAACTTCGAGAAGATACTGAGCATCTTTTAACCAACCTGTCATTAAGTCAGTTTTTAGACCAAACGGATACTAAAACGCTACTACCCTTCTTAAGTTGTTTGATTGAGCAATCCGATGACGTTGTTAACTTTATTAAATATTGTGATATTAAGAGTGTTTGTCATTCTCTTCCAAAGTTGGAATTTGAGAAATTTAAGCAGGTGTTAACGTTACTTAAAAATAAGCAAAGAGAGTTGGAGGATTTTTTTGATTTATCCGCTGACATCAGCCCTGCCCAGTTAGAAAACTATTATTTCATACTGAAAAATAAATCTATTCTCTCTATTTTTAATCGTAATTGGTGGAAAGCTAACGCTGAGATAAAAAAATTATCCACCCTTCCAAAACTGTAACTGAAGCTATTAAAAAAATACCTGATCTAGTGTCGTTTAAAGAAAAAAAAGAGGCCTTTTCCTTTAATGAACTTTACTCATCTATGTTCGGAGGTCTATTTAAAGGATTAAATACTGATACACAACAGATTCAAGCCATTATTAATTGGGCTCAGATGATCAATGATTACCTGCGGATGTGCAATGCGTCAATTGATAACCGAAAGGCCATTTTCAATTGTTTTTCAGACGAAAATACGATTAAGACTTTAGTTGAGTACAAACAATTTGGTTTCCATGATCAGCTTGAAACATTGCTAGATCAATGTAACTCTGTTAATTCCAAACTAAATAAACGTTTTCAAAGAAGCTTAGCAAAAAACATTTTTCTCTTAATCGAAAATACTGATCGGTTAATTTCGGATTTCAAAGATTGTGAGAAATTTCTTAGACAGCATCAAGAATCCAGTTTCTTTGAGTTACCTAAACTAGTTAGTCAGCTGTTGCACTACTCTTCCGAGTATAAGGACTTGAGAAATAATAGCTTATGTTTGGAATTATCTAAAGATTTCCTTACGTTAGATATTGAAGATGATAAGGATCAATTTGACGCTAACTTAGAGCAAATTAACGAAATCCTTCATGTTTCGATTGCCTTGAATAAAGATCCTTTTGTTGATTTCAGATGCTTTGTACTTCAAGATTTCAACAACTATTCTAAACTTGTGAAGTTCTCGAAAGAGTGCCAGGAACGAATCCCAAAGCTCAAAGAGCTAGGCCAATTCTTTTATAAAGCCGGTGAAGTCTCTAGAAATGTATGGGAAAAAGATCGTTTAGTTTCTCAACTAATTGCACACAATAAATCAGCGTTGAAAGACCAGGAAAGCCTTCACGATTGGATTAATTTCGTTCAAGTATTTATTGATATTAAGGAACTCGGCCTGACCGAATTGGTCAATCTCATCCAAACGGGAGAAATCCAGTTGGATGAACTCGAAAATGCCTATAAGGCTATGGCTTACGATTTTGTTGCCGAAAAAATTCTCAAAGAACATCCGAAGTTAAATAACTTTAATTCTTATAAACATAATCAGGTGCTGAAAGATTTCTGCATTGCAGATATCGCTTTAAAAGACCTTAATGCCCGAAAAATCAAAAGTTATCTTATGGGATTAAAAATTCCTTCGGGGCATAGTGGCGGCAAAGTCAAGGATTACACTGAGTTAAAACTAATCAATCATGAACTAGTGAAAAAGAGAATATTGTTATCCAATCGCGAATTATTGTCACGCGCAGGGAACGCAATTATTTCTTTAAAACCCTGTTTCATGATGAGTCCTTTATCTGTGGCTCAATTCCTAAAACCTGGAGAATTCCTCTTTGATGTTGTCATCATGGATGAAGCTTCTCAAATTAAACCTGAAGATGCTATTGGTGTTATTTTAAGAGGGGTTCAACTTGTTATTGTGGGAGATCCACAACAATTGCCTCCGACAAATTTCTTTCAAAACTTAAACAATGACGAAGATGACGAGGATGAACTTACTGTTGTAGCAGATTCCGAAAGTATTCTTGATGTAGCATGGGAGCGTTTTGATCGGTGCTTGCTAAATTGGCATTATCGTTCTCGCCACCAAAGTCTGATAGAGTTTTCTAACTACTATTTCTATAACGATAGGCTAACTGTTTTCCCTTCTCCGTTTACACAAACTAAATCTTTTGGAGTTCATTTAAATTACGTGTTAGGAACATTTAAAACCGGAACAAGGATTAACGAAAAAGAAGCACAAGAGATAGCTTTTGCAGTGGCGTCTCAAATAAAAAACAATAAGAATGAATCCTTCGGAATTGTTGCTATGAACGCGCGTCAAAGCGAGTGTATCCGAAATGCAATAGAAGTGTTAGCAGCCAAGGATTCCGAACTTCGCTATCTTCTTGATGAAAACTCTCAGGGGGAACTTCCGTGGTTTGTCAAAAATTTGGAAAATGTTCAAGGTGATGAACGTGATGTGATTTTCATTTCTTTGACATACGGTCCTCTCACTGCTGGAGGTAGAGTTCCCCAACGATTTGGACCGATTACATCAGACAAGGGAGAAAGACGATTAAATGTCCTGTTTAGCCGTGCCCGAAAGCGCATGGAGGTATTCTCTTCTATGCGAGCTAATGATGTCGTGGCAGATAATAGCCGTGGAGCCAAGGTACTTCACGACTTTTTGGAGTACTGTACAAATAAACAAATTCCTCGGGATACAACCGTTATGGACTCTAGTGCTAGGGTTCCTGACAGTGATTTTGAAATAGCCGTTGCAGAGGCCCTTGCTGAACAAGGATATAAATGTATTCCTCAAGTTGGAGTACAAGGTTACTTTATCGATATCGGTGTTGTAGATCCTAGAAATCCGAACAAATACATTGTTGGGATCGAGTGTGACGGTGCGACGTATCATTCTCATGTATCAGCCAGGGAAAGAGATCGTTTACGGCAAGAAGTTTTAGAAGGACTTGGCTGGAAGATACTGAGAGTTTGGTCTACTGATTGGTATAAAAGCCCTAAAACGATCATTAAACAAATTGATCAAACAATAAAGGAGATTTTAGACACTGAAGTTCACGATGCAGCTGTAATGAAAGACCAAGGTTTTGAAAAGGAGTCTCATGAAAAATGGGGCTGGCAGAGAGATGCGGTTAATGTAAAACCTGTACCAGAGTCCCAAACTAAACAAGATCAGTCACAAGAGGATATTATCGCTAGATTTAAACTCTTAGATACAGAAATAAGAAAGGAATTTCCTGATACAGCAGAGGATCAAAGACTTCTGAGAAAAGAGATGGTTGAGTACTTTCTTTCAAAGCTCCCAATTGATATATCTGAATTTAAAGAAACTTGTCCTGCGCGGTTACGTACGCAAACTTCAACTCAAGAGGCTAGCCGTTACCTCAATAGAGTTTGTCAGATCATTTCAGAATGGGCATAAGTGTTAAGGTTGTAATGGAAGCGTAATCAGATCTTAATTTTGGATGGGATCCAAATAACACTAGATAACCCAGTGGCTTAGGAGAAAACCCACGGTTTACAAACCATTTGCCAAATGTTTCTCCAAGTTGTTAGCCTGGATTTGTAATATTTTTATCCCAAATTTTCCATTAGACCTAAAGGAGACTTTTGAAGTATCATTTTTCTAATGGGATTCCATTAGAAATAAACGTTGTAATTCATTGATATTACGATAGAAATTTTGTTAAACGTGCCTCTGGAGGCTAAAAATGACCCAACCGGACTATCAAATTAGCTTTTCCAACGCCGAAACGTTTCGGCATGGGGTAGATTGGTTCTTTGGGCACATTTTTTAAAAGGTCTTCGCTTTAGAGATCAGCTGACTCGATGGTCTTTGCCTCATCCCCAATCCAATCGCGGTTACGATCCTTGTTTGCTGGTCGAGCAATTTGTCACCAACGTTCTTTGTGGCGTTAATCGGTTCTGTCACATGAATACTTTGCGCTCAGACAAAGTAGTCCCTCAAATTTGCGATTGGTCTAAGATGCCGGAGCAAAAGGCTTTCAGTCACTTTTTTCAACGGTTTACCACATCCAATCAAAGTGCCGTATTGATGACTGAGGTTTACAGTTGGTGTGCCGATCAAGCTCGAGTCTCAGACTGCGTCACACTGGATGTGGACTCCACAGCTATTACTCGTTTCGGCAGTCAGCAAAGTGCTGAGGTGGGCTATAACCCTCGATATCACGGACGTAAAAGCCACCATCCTTTGTTGGCATTTCTCACAGAACCCAACCTGATAGTCAACTTTTGGTTGCGTCCGGGAAACTCTCATACAGCCAATAACATTGAAGGATTCCTGGAGCAAACCAAGTCGTACTTAGACGCCAGACGTGGAATTTATTACGCATTCACCCTCCGTCCGAGTGTTTAAGAAACGTGTCCCTTAACTTAATAAATCCCAGGTAGGAAGTGAAAATAGCTTTCCGAGCTCTTTGATCAGAACAAAATTATTGTCCAATCCGGCTAATGGAAAATTTGAGTTCAAATTAAATCGTCAGGTCTTTGCCCTTGCGAACGGATTCCTGCACTTCGTCAAAAATGTCCTTCATCGCCTGCGAGGGTTTCTGACCGATTAGCGAGAAGATGACAATTACCGCCAATGCGAAAATGAATCCGGGAATAATTTCATAAAGGCCAAACCAGCCGAAGGTATTCCAAACAATAACTGTCACAGCGCCCGTAACCATTCCAGCCAAGGCTCCGTTTTTCGTCATTTTCTTCCACCACAGACTCATGATGATCACTGGGCCAAAGGAGGCGCCAAAACCGGCCCAGGCATAACTCACCAAACCCAACACCTTACTTTGAGGATCCATGGCAATAAAAATAGCTACAAGCGACACCATCAACACCATCAAGCGTCCGAACCAAATCAACTCACGCGTCGATGCCTGCGGTCGAATAAAAGCCCGATAAAAGTCTTCAGTCAACGTAGAAGAGCAGACCAATAACTGACACGACAGTGTGCTCATCACAGCGGCCAGAATAGCCGACATCAGAATACCGGCAATCCATGGATTAAAAAGCACCTGCGTGAGAACAATAAAAACCAATTCCGGATTGGCAATAACGGATGTGCCCTGTGTGATGTGCTCAGCAAAATAAGCGCAACCGAAAAAGCCGACGCTGACGGCACCCGCTAAGCAAAAAACCATCCAGACAATAGAGGTCCGGCAGGCTGCGGGAATAACTTTGATCGATTTTGTCGCCATGAAGCGAACCAGAAGATGAGGCTGTCCAAAGTAACCCAAACCCCAAGCCAAAAGCGATGCGATGCCGACCACAGTCTGTCCTTTAAACATATCAAGCATGGACACATCAATAGCACTGACCTTGCCGATGGTTTCAGAAAATCCGCCTAATTCGTTCATGACCACGATAGGCGTCACCACCAGTGCCACACACATCATCGCTGCCTGGACGGTATCGGTCCAACTGACGGCCAAAAAGCCGCCGATAAACACATACAGTATGGTTGCCGCCGCACCGATCCACAGGGCTGTCGAATAGTCCATGTTAAAGGTGGACTCAAAAAGCCTTGCGCCCGCCACCATGCCGCTAGCGGAATAAATTGTGAAGAAGATCAAAATAACAATGGCACAAATGATACTTAATACCCGTTTGTCATCGTCGAAACGGTGGCTGAGATAGTCCGGAAGCGTGAGGGCGTTTTTGCATCGTTCTGTGTAGACACGCAATCGTGCCGCAACGATTTGCCAGTTAGTCAATGAGCCGATGCAAAGACCGATCGCCAACCAACTTTCAGAAATACCTGAAAGAAAGACCGCTCCCGGTAATCCCATCAAAAGCCATCCGCTCATGTCACTTGCGCCAACTGACAAGGCGGTTACCAAACCACCCAGCCTTCTGCCGCCCAAGACGTAGTCGTTAAAGTCTCGCGTGTAGTGCCAAGCGATAAAACCAATGGCAACCATCAATAGAAGATACCCGCAAAACGTAATGGCAATGGGATTAAAAGACATCGTTCATTATATTTTTAAGAAAAGCGAGCGTTTAGTTTAATTCATTGGAAGCGAAATGTCCCTTTTGAGATAGGACATCTCGCCTAGTAATTTGAATCTAGAAAGACTTCGATTTACTGATATTGTCAAAGCGACTCGCCAATCACTAAAAGTCCTTTTTTATGGCAATAAAAAATCCACCTGATTCAATACAAAACAGATGGATATTTTCATTCAAAACGAACAAGTCGTATGGTGGGATGAGGAGGGTCGAACTCTCCAGTAATTCCAGGCAGTTAGTTAAAGTCCAACATCTTTAGTAACCATCGTAGTAACCAAAGCGAATTGAATACGCTTGATGCTCACCAAATATTAACAATGTTTGTCCACAATTTCAGTGGAAAAGTCCGTGAATAAGTCTTAGGTAAACATGCCCTCATAAATATCGTCAAGGGAAAATTTGCTGAATAATTCATAAATTGAAGTTGACTATGATAGTGGTTATTTTCTCTGATACCACTCAAGTGCCAATTGGGATTTCATTATTGTCTCTGAATAAATTGTCATTGCATATTGCATCGTTTTGTTGCATACCTGCGGACAAGTCCTTCGTGCAAAAGACGAAGGCCGGGATTGGCGTCCCGTGGATAAGGCGCATAGCCGCCGAGTGTTGATGCGGCTTTTTTTTTGCGGTTATGTGCAAGAGGTACCCAAAATGGATACCCCTAAGGGGGACGGCCTAGTGTCGTGGTTATTCCAGAAAGACGAAGGCGTTATTCCTCTCGGGAGAAAATGGAGTTGGTTCGTCTGACGTATCTTCCAGGCAACACCGTTTCCAGTGTTGCCAGAGCTCACGGGGTAGCTCCATCAATGCTATTTAGGTGGAGAGCGCTGGATAAGCAAGGAGCTCTAACCGCCATACAGACCGGAGAAGGTACCGTTTCGGCAAAGAAATACGAAGCCGCTCTTGAAGAGATCAAAAGACTTCAAAGACTTCTCGGACAGGCAACAGCCGATAATGCTCTACTCAAAGACGCGGTTGAGTACATGCAATCAAAAAATGGATTGCGCGCTAACCATGATTAGGAGAAATCATAGCGTCAGCAGAACCTGTCGATTACTCCGCGTAGCGCGCTCCAGAGTCAATGTTCTGCTTAAACGCACGAATGATCGGAGGATCATCGATTAGCTTGTAACCGATCCAATAATCAGCTGCAAGATAATAATTTGCAACAGGAAATACAAGAGGCTTTAGCTCGACATCCCAGCTTTGGCTACAAACGGTTAACAGCAGTCATTAACCGAAAAAGGCAAAAGGTAAACCACCCAAGAGTCAATGCCAAACGAGTCTATCGTGTGGCCAAGCAGCCGAATTTGCTTCTCGTCGGCAAACCTTCTTTGTCGGGCTACTCGAAGGAGCAAACGGGCAAGTCAGCGTGGATGCATCAAATAAACGGTGGTGTTCGGATGGATTGGAGTTTAAGTGTTTCAATGGTGAGCATGTATCGATGACCTTTGTATTGGACTGTTGCGATCGGGAAGTTATTTCTTTTGTTGCTAAAAAAGGAAGAGGGCTAGCGGCTTGGATGGCCCAGGAACAGGTTTTATTGGCAGTAAATAGACGTTTTGGATCGGTTAATCATGTACCAACACCATTACAATTTCTGACCGACAATGGCTCTGCCTATACCAGCCAGAAAACGAGGCATTTGCTCAAGGCACTTGGCATAGAAGATTGCAAGACTGCTGTTGGAAGTCCTCAATCCAATGGTATGGCTGAAAGCTTTGTTAAAACACTCAAACGGGATTATCTACCGTTTATAGACCTTGAAAGTGCTGAAACGGCATTAAGTAGCTTGCCAGATGTTGTGAAGCTTTATAACGAAGAGCATCCGCATTCTGCTTTAGGCTACCTATCACCGGTGGAATTTAGAGAAAAGAAAGGCTTAATAGAGCACCAAACTAAACTAGATGACCCAATTTGTTTAATTCCAGGCTTCATGCTTAGCAACTCGGAAGAACGCTTGGAAAATGTTTGCTAAACTGGAGGGCCATTCCTAAGTCACAGAGGCTGTCCTGCCTCCCGGGTTCCAATCCAGTTGGAATACTGGCGATTAGGTTTTTAAGCTTGTCTTGATTCATTGGTAAATCCATTTCCTTCACTCCTAAGAGATTATCAAATATTGGATTTACACAAACTTATTTACAGTCTTAAATAAGAGCGGTATGTCTTGGGTGAACTTGACCTTGATGAGCTTAGATTAAACAACAGAAGCTTCGATAAGCCGCTGAGGATCAAAATGGATGTAATACGGAAAAAATTACTTTTATGGGTTATTCTATTAAAAATTCGATGCTATTTTAGAAGGTGAGAAAAACTATGGTAACAGAAAAAGCAGGTGGATATATTTCAAGGCTTCAATTTAACACTGGCGAATCACTCGACGTTAAACAAAACGATATTGTTGTGTTTGTTGGTCCTAATAACGCAGGTAAAAGTCAATCTCTCAAAGATATTTATACCTTATCATCAAAAAAAATATCAACTATTGTTGTCTCTGATATTGAGATTACTAAAAGTGAAAAATCACTTCTGCCTCTACTACAGAGCCTTTCAAGCGGAAATGATCAAGGCTCATACACGAATTATTCTGTTCTTGGGCATGGTATCACTTATTGGAAAGAATCTTCCGATAGTTCATTTTTGAAAGACTCATATTATGGCGAGTTTCGTGATTTATTTGTCGCAAATCTAGATACAGCAGCACGTTTAAAAATTTGTACTCCTCCCAATAGTATTAACAGGAACGCCTCCAAGCAACATCCAATCCACTATGCTGCATTTGATAGAAAATATCGAAAGTGGTTGTCCGATAATTTCAAAAAAGCTTTTGGAGTAGAAGTGACTCCAAACACTCAATATGGAGCCACAATACCGCTATGTATTGGAGAACCAGTAAAATTAAATCAACAATATGATGATGAACAACAGAGATTAGAAGCATATGCTGCAATTCTCGATACTTATAAACAAGTTCAAAATCAAGGCGATGGGATAAAGAGCTTTACCGGTATATTACTTTATTTAATGCTAGATTATTATCGAACCTATTTAATTGATGAGCCGGAATCATTTCTCCATCCACCGCAGGCTCGAATTATGGGACAAATTATCGGGCAGACATTGACAAATGATCAACAGGCATTTATTTCCACACACAGCGAAGAAATCATTAAAGGATTGCTGGAAGCTTGTCCTCAACGTATAAAAATTGTTAGGATTACTCGAAAAGAAGACACAAACGCTTTTTCTATTCTAAGTAATGAAAAATTTGATGAGGTTTGGAACGATCCATTACTTAAGTACTCAAACATTATGTCGAGTTTATTCCATAAAGTTGTTGTGTTATGCGAAAGTGATTCGGATTGTAAGATGTATTCTATTGTAGAGAACTTTATTAAGCAGACTCAAGGAAAGTATTCTGAAGCACTTTTTATACACTGTGGTGGCAAACATCGCATGGCAAAAATTTCAACTTCGATGCGTGCACTAAATATTGATATTCGGTTGATTCCAGACATTGATGTTTTAAATGATGAAACAATATTTAAGAATATTGTAGAAGCATATGGTATTGATTGGACGAGTCTCCAAAATGATTATAATATTATCGTTTCAAACCTACATAGTCCAAGGGAAAAGATTAACAGAAATGATGCTAAAACAACAATCAATAGGGTATTGGACGTCTCTGAAAATCGAGAATTATCTAATTGTGAAATAAAAGATATTCGATCAGCCATTAGTACAATTTCAAAATGGGATGCTTTGAAATCCTCTGGAATTTCAGCTATTCCAGCAGGCGATGCAACTGTCGCATTTAAAAAATTAGAGCAAATTCTACGGAAAAATGGAATATATATTGTCCCAGTTGGCGAACTAGAGGGGTTTGTGAAGGAAGTCGGTGGCCATGGTCCCGATTGGGTTAACAAAGTTCTTGAAAAATACCCCGATTTAAGTACAGAAGTGTACGCACAGGTAAAACAATTCATTTCAGAAATGAATCTATGAAATTAGGAATCTCAAGCTATCCAAGTGCTGATAGCTTGGGATTTCCCACTGTCAGAATTATTTTTTGTCGTGGGCTTGACATAAGGGTGTCTCAAGGCATGAAAATGGAAAGGAATCTTTAGCTCATTCTAATAATTCTTAAAGAACTATTTAATGTACGGGTAGAGAGTAATTTTTTTTTTGTGAAAAAGCTACTGAGCCTTGAGTTAATGTGCTAAAATCCCAAACGAACTGAAAAAGGAGCTTTCAGCTCTTTATCACGCACCCAAGCCTCGACCCCTTGGGCGTTTTCTTTTGCTTGCAAAAATATAATCCCTTCTCTTTCGTGTAAAAGTTCCTATATAGGAACTTTTTGGTTAAATACCTTTAAACAACGATTGTTGTTCTAAACTACCGATATTCTTTTTTACTAATTGGTTTGAGGTAATTTCTTTTAAGAATCTCATAAGAGCCAAAGATCTTAGTATCAGATTGAGTCAGAGTACCCTTATCTTTCTTCAGTTTAAGTAGTTCCATTGTGCAAAATAAATCTGCAACTTGAAATAGCTTATAGTCCTTTGGCAAGACCTTTCTAAACTCCACATTCGGTAATATGATGCTGAAGACTGAAGTCAAAATTTTAGTCAATTCAATCTGACCATTGTCGTAATAGACTTTAACAGTTTGGTATTTCTCTAATTCTGAGGACTTTTGAGATAGGAATGATGCAATTTGTTTTGATAAATTTTGAGTGTAGTTAATGATGTCAAAATCCTTTTCCTTTGCAACGTGAAAGGATTTATATCTAATGGGGAGTTTTCTTGTAAACGCTACAATCTTATTCAAAATTTTTCGGCGTTCTTCAATAGTTAGATGTTGGTAGTTTTCCTCTCTACGAATAATAGGTCCGGTATGGACACAGTGTCTTTCTAATCCCAGGTAATCCAAAGCTCTTTCAAAATCTAGTATATTCTGATTGATTTCTTCACTTTGGTCATGAAAAACCATTGTGACAATGTAGTAGGGTGAATGTTTCGCATAAGGACCAAAATCACCGGACTCATCAATAAAAATAGATAGTTCTTTCACTCTGGTATTCCTATACGAAAATGGCGGGGAACTTCCCCGCCTATTGGTGGACCCGGGTCTTACGACCAGCCCATGATGATCAGATTGCTCTGACCACCTTTGGCTCCTATTTTATCACAGATAATTAAATTGATGGAACTAAATTTCGGCTTGTCGAAATTCATTAAGAAAAAAGGCTGAAGGTTTTCGTTTACGAAAACTTTAGCCCCCTCTTGTTAAAACCTGTTTTTGAAAAAAAAACTCTTTCTTATTAACTTTCCAAAAATTTAGAAATTGCCACTGTTTATTTTTTGTGTAGAAGTTCCTATATAGGAACTTTTTTCCTGTGTTGAGCTGTGTATTGCTTGCTGAGAGAGTCTTTGAAGACAGATTAATACTATCGGCAACGATTGTGCCTCCAGTGGCGGTGATCACAGCACTTGAACTTAAATTCGCAAAAGATAACAAAATGAAAAAACCGCCTAACTTAGTGAAAAATTAGACGGTTTATCGAACTTCTGTCACTAACTGACACTAACTGTCATGTATAGAGTGGTGGAGATGAGGAGGGTCGAACTCCCGACCTCTGCATTGCGAACGCAGCGCTCTGCCAACTGAGCTACATCCCCACAAGTGACCTTGAATTCTGCCACGCCATAGCGAAAATTGCAAACTACTTGGTTGCCTCTTTTTCCCAATCCTCTAGCTCTCGTGGCAAACTTTTGTTCGCTTCTTTGATCTTTCGTGATTTCTCTAATATCGCTTCCCGCAATAAATCTAAACCAACTTCTGTTAATGCTGATATTCTAACAGCCTCTATCTCACCGGAAGCGTCTCTTAAAATTTCTGACTCCAGATCTGTTTGATCAATTTTATTGAGTACTAGAATTGTCGGAATTTCATGAGCGTCGATTTCTTCCAAGACTTTGTTTACTTCGACAATCTGATCATCTTTGGCCGCGCTTGAGGCATCAACAACATGCAACAGAATATCAGCATGCACAGTCTCATCCAAAGTCGACTTGAAGGCCTCCACCAGTTGGTGGGGTAATCCTCGAATAAAACCGACCGTATCACTTAAGACTACACTTTCCCCCTCTCCGACATAACAGCGTCGGGCTGTTGTATCCAATGTTGCAAAAAGCTGATCGGCGGCATATATATCAGACTTTGTGAGCGCATTAAATAATGTGGATTTACCCGCATTGGTGTAGCCTACAATCGACAAGGAGACAATGTCACTTCGTGAGCGGCCTTTACGTTGCGTGTTGCGCTGCTTGGCTAATTTTTTCAGCTGTTCCTTTAACTGCTTGACTCGGACTCCAATCATGCGGCGGTCCAATTCAATTTGCTTTTCACCGGGACCACCCGTCTTACCTAGACCCCCACGTTGACGCTCCAAGTGAGTCCAGCCTCGAACCAATCGTGTTGACAGATGTTCCAGTCTTGCCAACTCCACTTGCAGACGACCTTCCCGACTTTTGGCTCGTCGCTGAAAGATTTCCAAAATAAGCTGAGTTCGATCAAGCACTGCAACGCCCACGATTCGCTCAATGTTGCGCTGCTGTGCGGCTGACAAGGCCACATCAAAAACGACCACACCGATATCGAGTCGTTTCACCTCATCGGCCAATTCACCGATTTTTCCGCTGCCCAAATACGTCGCCGGATCAGGTTTATCACGCTTAGCCATCATAAGCCCAACGGGCTCAAGTGCATCGCTTCGAACAAGCTCAGTGAGCTCTTCAGCTGCATCAGCAATGGTGATTCGCGAAGTGGAAATACAAACGAGGTATGCTCTGGGCGACTTTTCTTCAGCGCTATCGATTTGAAATACAGTCATACAGTAGGGACAAAAAGAGCGTGCCAAGCGAATCCACCCCGGCACACTCCTTTATTGATCATCAATCAGGTTCGATTACTCAGCGTCTTCGACTTGAGGCATGTTCACGGGCTTAGTCGGCACCACGGTACTGATCGCATGTTTGTAGACCATTTGTGTCACAGTATTGCGAAGCAGCACAACGTATTGGTCGAACGATTCCACCTGACCTTGTAACTTAATGCCGTTAACCAAGTAGATGGAGACCGGAATATGTTCCTTGCGCAAAATGTTGAGGAACGGATCTTGTAAAAGTTGGCCTTTATTTGTCATTTTTATTCTCCGGGCGTTTGAAATAGCACGCCTTCTTGTTTAGGTAGCCCGACTATCGAACACCTGCCCTGTTAGTTTAATCCTTTTTCTCCACATAGGGATTGCGGTTCAGCTTAAATTCAATCCGAAGCGGAGTTCCCGCCAAATTAAATTGATCTCTGAACCAACCTTCCAGATAGCGTTTATAGCTATCCGGCACAGCCTGCAGGCTGTTGCCATGAATCACCACGACGGGAGGATTTTGCCCGCCTTGGTGAGCATAGCGTAATTTCGGTCGAACACCCTTGACTCGAGGGGGTGATTGACGCTGAACAGCTTCAATAAGCGCACGGGTCAACTTGGGCGTCGACAATTTTGCGAAAGCGGCCGCGTGTGCATCAGAGACAGCCTTCATCAAATGATTCAAACCGTTTCGCTTTAACGCAGAAATGTGAATCTGGCGTGCCCAATTCAGGAAATGAAGCTTGTGATCCATTTCTTCATCAATTCGGCTACGCTCGTAGCTATCGAGAGCATCCCACTTGTTAATAGCAACCACTAAAGCACGGCCGCTTTCCAACACATAACCGGCGATATGCGCATCGTGCTCGGCGATCCCTTCCTTGGCATCAAGCACCAAAATAACAACATTGGAGTCCGCAATCGCCTGCAAAGTTTTAACCACCGAGAATTTTTCAATGGCTTCAAAAACTTTACCTTTGCGGCGTAAACCGGCCGTATCAATTAACGCATAGTCTCTACCGTCATACTCGAAATCCACTCGAATTGAATCGCGTGTCGTACCCGGCATATCGTATGCAATCAGCCGTTCTTCACCTAAAAGAGCATTGATTAACGTACTTTTACCGGCGTTGGGCCGACCGGCCACGGCCACCTTAATGCGAGGAGCCTTCCCCTCTTCGGCGGCTTCTTCATCATCAACAATATCGATTTCTTCTTCGGGACAAAGCGACAGGGCCAACTCAATCATGTTGTGCACCCCGTGGCCGTGAGCCGCTGAAATCATGTTGGGTTCGCCCATGGCTAATTCATAGAATTCTGCAGCATGAACAGAATCCAAACCTTCGGCTTTATTGACCGCCAACACAACCGGTCGATGAGAACGTCTTAAGTGATTGGCAATGCGCTCGTCATGCGGAGTCAAACCCGTTCGAGCATCGACCACAAAAATCACCACATCGGCTTCTTCGATGGCCAATTCAGCCTGGCTTGCCATAGCCTTGACAATCCCTTGGCTTTTAACCGGTTCAAAACCACCCGTATCCACCACAATATAAGGGCGAGGACCCACACGACCTTCACCGTATTGACGGTCACGTGTCAGTCCGGGAAAGTCCGCCACAAGAGCATCCCGGGAACGAGTCAGTCGATTGAAAAGCGTGGACTTTCCGACATTGGGACGTCCGACCAAAGCAATCACAGGAAGCATGGTTTATTGCACCTTAATGAAGGCCACTTCACCTTCTTCAGTTTGGAAAATAGCTCCCTGCTCATAACTTTGAGCAGGAGAGACAATGGCTCCATCCAAGCGGGTGCGGCCGATAATATCGCCGCTTTCCGGATTGAGAATTTGCACATAGCCTTCGCTGTCACCAACAGCCACAACACCCGACATCGGGGTGATCGCTCGTACGCCGCGCCACTTCAGCTTTTCATTTTTCCAGACAGGATAGCCGCGGGTGCGATCAAAGGCATAAAGTTCACTGGCCGTATTGCCGATATAAACAAAACGGTCATCAGCCGAAGGCGGCGTCATGGCCGTCACATCGTGCGTAAAACGCAGCTGACCGTTGGTGGCATCCATACAAACCAAGCGTCCTTGGAACGCTGAAGCACAGAGCAGATCTCGATTGACCATCGGAGTGCCCAAGATATCCACCAGGCGTTCAACTTCGGTAATGCCACGAGCCTCTGAAATCAAGGCCTGCCATACAGGACGGCCTTCAGCGGATAACCCTAAAAGGTACCCATTACTTTGTCCCACCAGAATCATGGGACCGAAGAAAATCATTCCGGAAGCATTTTTAATAGTAAGCGACGGAGCCTGACGCTGATAACGCCAGCGCTGTTCACCGGTTGACGCATCAAAAGCGGTCACACGAGTGTCGGCCGTGCGCACAATGACCAAACCATTGCCCACCAACGGTACAGCATCCATCTCACTCGTTAAGAATGTTGACCAGAGCTTTTTACCTTCGGCATCCAATACAACAAGTTCACCTTTGGCTGTACCAACGGCAATGATATAACCGTCACTACCAACGCCAGCCGCCACCGGTGCATCGGTATCAAAACTCCATACCTCATCACCATCATCGGCATCCAAGCGATAGACGGTGTTGCCGCCTGCAACGTAAACCGAGCTGCCAACCACCGAAGGCACTAAATAATTCGTCAGACTTTCACCCACACTCTTAGACCAAACCACATCAGGTTCAGCGATGGAGTTATAGTCTTCGAGCTCAGTAGGCGCTTGAGAACTCGGGGCGCTGCATCCGGCCAAAACCGCAGCGGCTGCCAGGGCCAAAAGTGTTTTCTTCATCATACAAAGCCTTTAAGTCTTATTGCTTTTGTTGTTCAGTGTCTTCAGGAAGCGCTTGAAGTTTAAGTTGAACGAAACCCATCAGTGCCGGATCAATCGGGTGCTTTAAAGCTTCCTGCCACACTCGGCGGGCATTCACCACATCACCCTTAGCAAAGTAAGCATCACCCAAACGGTCATTGACCAAGGCGATCTGCTTATCGGTAGGCTGAGCCGCCGTCAACAAAGAAACAGCGTCTTCGTATTTTTTATCATCCAAAAGGAAACCGGCCAAGCGAACACGGGCTACGGTTTGATATTCCGGGCGATCGGATTCTGCCACCACCCAATGCAACAATTCCTGAGCCTTCGCACTCTCGCCCTTCGATTCAAGGTAACGGGAAGCGCTCAAAGCACCCATCGGACCGTAAACGGTAGAACCCGCATCTTCAATTAGCGCATCAACAATTTTCTCAACAGAAGCAGGTTCAGACTGCTGCATAATCGCCGTCTGAAGTGAAGAATAGGCGACACTGGCTTCCTGGGCTTGATGACGTTCCCACCACTTCATACCGTTGTAGCCGGCAAAAGCCAAACAAACCACGGTAATTGCGGAGAGAACCAAGTTACCCCATTTCTCCCACCAAGCCTTTAACTCGTCTAATGACTCTTGTTCTTGTAAATCGTAGGCCATGCCTTATTCCTCGTCTTCTTCGAAAAAGTCGTCGTTTAAATTGACAAAATATTGGATTGCGTCTTGTAAGTCAAGGGTTTCTTGCTTCATGAAGCGTTCGTCTTCGTGACCATACATGCATTTCACAGTCACCTGACCATGAGCGGTTTCTTCTTCACCGCAAATCAACGCATATTTAGCGCCGCTTTGGTCAGCCTTTTTCATTTGACTCTTCATGCTCGCATCACCGGCGTGAACAATCACTTCGTAGTATGCATCACGAAGAATTTCACCCAACATCATCGCGTAGCCTTGAGAAGCACCGCCTTGATGCAAAACATAAACTTCGGTGTCAGGCTCGCCAGATTCAAAGCCGCATTCACGCATCACTTCAAGCACTCTTTCCACACCCATGGCAAAGCCAACAGCCGGCGTGGGTTTACCGCCCAACATTTCAATGAGCGGATCGTAACGGCCACCGCCGCAAACCGTTGCTTGAGCCCCGAGCTTATCCGTCACCCATTCGTAAACGGTGTGGTTGTAATAATCAAGGCCTCTGACCAAACGAGGATTGATGGTGTAGTCGACACCCGCAACCGAGAGCAACTCTTCCATACGACGCAAGAAGGCAAGACTGTCTTCTTTCAGGTAATCCAAAAGCTTCGGCGCTCCTTCAACCATCTGTTGCATGTCAGGATTTTTCGTATCCAAAATGCGAAGCGGGTTGCTGTAAAGACGACGTTTAGCATCCTCATCAAGGACATCCTGATTGGCTTCAAAGTATTTGATCAACGCTTCGCGATGAGCTTTACGCTCGTCGAGATTGCCCAAGGAATTGAGTTCCAGTTTCAAGGGCAAAATTTCAAGCTCATCAAAAAGACGGCGAGCCATGAGGATCTGTTCAACGTCAACATCCGGCCCCTTAAAGCCCAACGCTTCAACACCCAATTGGTGGAATTGACGATAGCGGCCGCGTTGCGGACGCTCGTGTCTGAACATCGGTCCGAAGTACCACAATCGTTGCGGAGCGTTATAGGTGAGGTTGTGTTCAATCACACTTCTGACCACACCGGCCGTATTTTCAGGACGCAAAGCCAATTCTTCACCGTTGAGGGAATCGGTGAAGCAATACATTTCCTTTTCCACAATATCGGTTACTTCACCAATACCGCGCTTAAAAAGAGAGGTTGCCTCTAAGATTGGCGTGCGAATTTGCTTGTAACCGTATGCACGAAGCACATCATGGGCACATTCTTCAAAATATTCCCAAATAGGCGCTTCGGCCGGAAGAATGTCATTCATTCCGCGAATACCGGCAATTTTTTGTACTTTAGCCATAACACTTCTCTCTTTCATTAATGTCTAATGCTTTTTCGAGTAATGCGTCTGCACATACTCATTAATTAATTCCTTGAAGCGGTCGGCAATGGAGTCCGCATCACCAGCCTCCCCTTTAATGGAGGCAATCTTTTCTCCGTCCGCGAACACGGGGGCAACAGGTGACTCACCGTTACCGGGCAAGCTAATCCCAATATTGGCGTGCTTGCTTTCCCCCGGGCCATTGACCACACAGCCCATGACGGCCACCACCATATTTTCGAAACCCTCGGCCGTTTCGCGCCATTGTGGAGTCATCTCAATCAAATAGCGCTGCGTTTGAGCCGCCAGTTGTTGAAAAAGGGCGCTTGACGTACGGCCACAACCTGGACACGATACCACAAGAGGAGAAAAGGCGCGAAGCCCCATGGTCTGCAAAATCTCCTGAGCAACGCGAACTTCTTCAGTTCTTGCTGCCCCCGGCATTGGTGTTATGCTCACCCGAATCGTGTCGCCAATCCCTTCGGCCAACAACACACCCATCGAGGCAGCGCTAGCCACCACCCCTTTAGTGCCAATACCCGCTTCCGTTAAACCTAAATGCAAAGCATAGTCAGACTGTGAGGCGAGTTCCCGATACACAGCCACCAAATCCTGAACCGCGGACACCTTGGCCGAGAGCACGATTTTGTCGGCCGCAAGGCCGATTTCTTCTGCAGCTTTTGCGCTTTGCAAGGCGGAAGCCACCATCGCGTGCAACTGAACTTCTGAAGGCGTCTGCGGCATGCCGGCCGCACGATTGTCTTCGAGCATGCGTGCCAAAATTTGAGCATCAAGCGATCCGCCGTTTACACCGATCCTCACCGGCTTATCATTGGCGATAGCGACTTCGACCATACGGGCAAAGTTTTCCATTCCCCGCTCACCGTGACCGACATTGCCCGGGTTGATACGGTATTTGGACAGGGCCTTCGCGCATTCGGACACCTCGGTGAGCAATTTGTGTCCGTTGTAGTGAAAATCACCAACAAGCGGAACCGAGCAATTTAAAGCGTCAAGCTTTTCACGAATCTGAACCACAGCGCGAGCCGCATCGGGCGTATTAACAGTCAGGCGAACCAACTCGCTGCCTGCGCGTGCCAAATCAATGACCTGCTGCACCGTTGCGTCAACATCGGTCGTTGCCGTGTTGGTCATGGATTGCACCCGAATGGGGCTATCTCCCCCTATCGTCACATCGTTGTCGCCGTAACGAACATGAACCTTGTGAGTGTGATGACGAGAGCTAAACACAGACATCGTTCTAGCGCTCCTTGACTAAAAAGGTGACTTGAGCTTTTTGTTGAGCCAAGCGTTCGGCGCGACGCGTTTTATCTTTAATGTTGCCTGCCAATTGACCACAAGCGGCATCAATATCGTCACCTCTGGTCTTACGAATAGTCGTCACAATGCCCTGCCCCATCAGATAGTCCTGGAAAGCCTTCACATCTTTCGGATCGGGCTTTCTTAAGTCACTGTCCGGAAATGGGTTAAAGGGAATTAAATTAAACTTGCAGGAAACACCACGCACAAGCTTAACCAATGCTTTGGCGTGTTCCAAGCGATCATTGACACCACCCAACAAAATGTATTCAAAAGTGATGTAATCACGCGGAGCATGAGCTAAATAACGTTTGCATGCCTGCATAAGATCTTCAAGCGGGTGCTTCTTATTGATGGGCATGATCTGATCGCGCAGCTCGTTGGTGGGGGCGTGCAAGGACACTGCCAAAGCAACGGGCACGGCCGCCGCTAATTTATCCATCTGTAAAGTCAAGCCGCAAGTGGAAACCGTCACACGACGACGGCTTAAGCCGTAGGCATTGTCATCGAGCATCAGCTTCAGAGCCGCCACGACATTATCCAAATTCTGAAGCGGCTCCCCCATCCCCATGAGTACGACGTTACTGATGACACGGTCAGCCGGATCGGTTACACCCATATCTTCTCGGAGCGTTTTTTCGGCGTGCCAGAGCTGGCCGATAATCTCCGAGGTGCTCAGATTTCTGTTAAAGCCTTGCTTGCCTGTTGAGCAAAAAAGGCACCCCATGGCACAACCCGCTTGCGTGGACACACAAAGCGTTCCGCGATCATCCTCCGGAATAAAAACCGTCTCGACCGCGTTGCCGTTGCCGACATCAAATAGCCACTTACGCGTACCGTCTGCGCTTTTCTTATCCCAAATGGGAGACGGAGCACGAATTTCTGTGCGCTCAATGAGCTTGGCCCGAAAGGACTTGGCCAAATCGGTCATTTTTTCAAAATCGCCCACACAATGACGGTGAATCCATCGCAAAAGCTGAATGGCACGGAAACGCTTCTCGCCCATTTGCTCGCAAAAAGCCACGAGTCCCTCTCGGTCCAGGTCTAATAGATTCACACGGTTGTCAGTTTGAGTCATCACTTTGAAAAAACGGCTTCGGTAAAGTTGAAACGAGTCACCCGAAGGCGACTCGACAGATTAAGGACGGAGCACGACGAATTTGGAGGTGCTGTCGCACCCCGCCCCCTCAAGTATTACTTGTCGCAGCAGCAACCGCAGCACTTGCGTTCGCAAATCGCCAACGTCGGGAAGAAGTAGGCGATTTCCACAGCAGCCGTTTCCGGAGCGTCGGAGCCGTGAACAGCGTTAGCATCAATGCTTTGAGCGAAGTCAGCGCGGATCGTGCCGGGAGCAGCCTTCTTCGGGTCGGTAGCGCCCATCAATTCACGATTCTTGGCAATGGCGCCTTCACCTTCCAACACTTGAATCATCACGGGGCCGGAGGTCATGAAAGCCACCAAATCCTTAAAGAAGGGACGTTCTTTGTGAACAGCGTAGAAACCTTCGGCTTCAGCTTGAGACAATTGACGCATTTGAGCGGCAACAATGCGAAGACCGGCGTTTTCAAAACGCGTGTAGATTTGACCGATGACGTTCTTAGCGACGGCATCCGGCTTGATAATGGAAAGGGTGCGTTCAATAGCCATTGTATTTCCCCAATGAAGTTAATAATCAAAAACAGACGGACAACACCGGTTGTCCATGACAATCAAAGAATGACCCCGGGGGCTCATTTCGAGGTGGCATTTTAGCAGAAAGAAACCTGCCGAAGGACTTCAAAATACTGTTTTCAAAGGCTGGGGAACTCTCGGAAATGCAACGAAATTTTTCTATTTTGCAAGCAGCACTTTCAGTTTAGGAAAAGCGCTGAGCGAATTCATGAAAAGGGCCTTGGATAAAACACTTTCATCCTCTTGACGAAGATCGGCCAACTCAGAGAGATAACGCGGCAAATCCAAAGGAGATGATTTCTTCGTTTCTGAAAAAACGGGCGGCATATCCGGAGCATCGGTCTCCAAAACGAGAGAACCGAACGGGGCTTGTATAGCGGCTGTCCGCACGCGTTTGCTACCGGGAAAAGTCATCGCGCCGCCCATGCCCAGGTAAAGACCTCTTCGAACGGCTTGCTTCATCTCATCGAGAGAGCCTGCGAAAGCATGCAATACGCCTGATACTGTCGGATATTCCTTCATCAATGCTAAAACTCGATAAAGTGCTCGGCGACTGTGAAGCGAAACCGGCAGATTAAACCGTAAAGCCAGTTGAAGTTCTTCTTTAAATACCGCTTCCTGACGATCACGATCGAGTCCCTCCACGTAGAAATCCAACCCAATCTCCCCGATTCCAACTAAATGGGGATCGTCTTGATGTGTCTCTAAAAAGGCAGAAAGCGCCTTGATGTCAGCTTGCCAATTCTCTCGGATATACAGGGGGTGAAGACCCACACAATAGCCCCAATTGAGTTTTTGGGCGGTTTGGCGCACGCGCTCGAAATCCTCTACGCCGCCTGCCGTAATCACGCCGCAGACCACACCCATGGCGCTAGCCTTTTGAGCTAACACTTCAAGCGATTGCGCCAACGGGGCAAGTCCGACGTGATTATGTGTATCAATGATCATGCGTTATCAGCCTGTACGATCACACCATCGGCAATCGTGACGGCCCGATCACACTGAGCCGCCAAATCCAAATCGTGTGTGACAATCACGCAAGCGGTTTGATGACTTCTTGCTAAAGAAACCAAACTTTCAAAAACAGAGGCCGCGGTTTGACGGTCCAAGTTACCCGTCGGTTCATCGGCCAAAATACAGGCCGGCTCCGTTACCATCGCCCGAGCAATCGCACAGCGCTGCCGCTCACCCCCTGACATTTGAGAGGGCAAGTGATTAAGCCGATGGGCTAACCCCAAAGACTCCAGGACTTCCTTGGCTTTCTTTTTGGCCAAATCATCCCGTTCTCGACGAACAATTAGCGGCATGGCCACATTTTCAAGCGCAGTAAATTCAGGCAAAAGGTGATGAAACTGATAAACAAAGCCCAATTTTTGATTCCGAAGCTCACCTCTTTGCACTTCACTTAACGAATGAACCGAAAAACCGGCGACAGTGACTTCACCCTCATCAATTGAATCCAATCCGCCTAAAACATGAAGCAGTGTGCTTTTACCGGATCCCGAAGCGCCGACCACCGCCAGCAATTCCCCGGGCTTGACCTCAAGATCAACCCCCTTGAGAACCTCCACCGAGCGATCATCTTCACGGTAGGCCTTTTTGACTCCTCGGGCAACGATGACAAACTCTTTTTCATTACTCATAGCGAAGAGCCTCCGCGGGTTTTGTTTGTGCGGCCCGCCAACTCGGGTAAATCGTAGCCAACAGGGACAAAATAAATGAGAAAGCCGCAATGGGAACAATATCGCCTGCCCTCGGATCAGAAGGCAGGGAGCTAATGAAGTAGACTTCCTTGGGCAAGAACTGAATACCAAAAAGCGACTCAATCGCTGGCACAATCACGTCAAGGTTACAGGCTAAAAGCAGCCCAAGCACGACGCCGCAGCTAACACCAACGATTCCGACAACCGCCCCTTGAACCATAAAAATCGTCATGATCGAAGAGGGAGATACGCCTAAGGTACGCAAAATGGCGATATCAGACTGCTTTTCTGTCACGGTCATCACCATGCTGGAAACCAATCCGAAGGCTCCCACTAAAACAATCAAAAAGAGAATGATGGCCATCATCCGCTTTTCGACTTGAACTGCGGCAAACCAAGTGCGATTTTGCTTACTCCAATCGGTTACAGCAAAGGTATCGGGTAAGGTTTTTAGGATTTCATAAGAAATTTCTGGGGCCTTATTCATATCATCGACCCGAACACGAAGACCGGCCGGGCCTGTTTGCCGGAAAAGTGCCTGCGCATCTTCAATATGAAGAAGCGCCATGGAACTGTCGTATTCGTAGTGACCGGAAGAAAATACTCCCGTTAGTGTGAAGGCCCTCATACGCGGGACAATTCCGGCTGGCGTTGCCCGCCCCTGAGGAATAATGACATTGACTTTATCGCCGATTCTTAAACGCAAAAGTCTGGCCAAATCAAGCCCTAAAACGATACCGTACTCACCGGGTTTTAAATCAGCCAGGTGGCCGTAGGCCATTTGTTTATCGATATCGGAAACATTGTTTTCGGTTGCCGGATCAATACCGCGAAGCAATACCCCTCGCACACTTGAACCGGTGCTCAAAAGACCTTGCCCGGAAGAATAAGGGGCCACCCCCAACACATGGGGATTGGATGCCACCAATTTAGCGGTGTCCTGCCAGTTGTCGATTGAGCCTGCGTAGCTCACGACTTCAATATGGGGAATAACCGAGAGCATCCGATCACGAACTTCTTTTTGAAATCCGTTCATGACAGAAAGCACCACAATGAGGGCCATCACTCCCAAAGCGATGGAAGCCACACTCATCACGGAGATGAAAGAAATGAAACCGTTTTTACCGCGACCTCTGCGGCCTTGCCGGGTATAACGCCACCCGATTCTGAATTCAAAAGGTAAATTCACTGAAAAAAAGCCTTTGATCAAAAATTTCGTGATGGCGGAAATTTTAGCGGTTTTTGAATCGCTTTCGGAGACTGTTTAGTACCCAAAAAAACAACGGGCGAAGCCTTTCGACCTCACCCGCATGAACTTAAATTAATAGTCAGGAACTATTTTTTGTTGCCACCCAACATGGCCACAGCGCTTGTGCCGGAAATCAAACCGCTCTTAGCGTAGATGCCAAGCTTGGCGCGCGTGTCAACAATGTCAAGATTGCGCATCGTCAATTGACCGATACGGTCTTCAGCCGTAAACATCGAGTCACCCTTTTCCATCGTCAGACGTTCGGGTTCATAAGTGAGGTTCGGGCTAACCGTATCCAAAATCGTGTAGTCATTGCCGCGGCGCAATTCAAGCGTCACCGTGCCGGTGATGGCGCGAGCCACCCAACGTTGGGCGGATTCACGAAGCATGATGGCTTGAGAATCAAACCAACGACCTTGATAGAGCAAGCGGCCCAAACGGATACCGTTGATGCGATATTGCTCAATCGTATCTTCATTGTGAATACCGGAGACCAAACGTTCATAAGCGATATGAAGCAAAGCCATCCCCGGGGCTTCGTAAACGCCACGGCTCTTAGCTTCAATAATACGGTTTTCAATCTGATCGCTCATACCCAAACCGTGACGTCCACCGATCGCGTTGGCTTCGTACATAAGAGCGACATGATCGTCAAAGCTCTTGCCGTTTAAGGCAACGGGAACACCTTCTTCAAAGGTTACTGTCACCACTTCAGGCTTAATTTCAACAGCCGGATCCCAGAAGGCCACGCCCATGATGGGTTTTACGATCTTCATGCTCGTTTGCAGGCTTTCCAAATGTTTGGCTTCGTGCGTAGCACCCAAGAGATTGGAGTCCGTGGAGTAGGCTTTTTCAGCCGACATGCGATAGTCGAAACCTTCGGCTTGCAAGAATGCGCTCATTTCAGCGCGACCGCCCAATTCATTAATGAAGTCACGGTCAAGCCAGGGTTTATAAATCTTCAGCTCAGGATTGGCTAAAAGGCCATAGCGATAGAAACGTTCGATATCGTTTCCCTTGTAGGTTGAACCGTCGCCCCAAATGTGAACACCGTCTTCACGCATAGCATTCACAAGCATTGTGCCGGTTACGGCGCGGCCCAAAGGCGTTGTATTGAAGTACGTTTGACCGGCAGTCGTGATGTGGAAGGCACCGGATTGAATCGCCGCGATGCCTTCGGCCACCAATTGGGGACGGCATTCCACCAAACGGGCCTTCTCAGCACCGTAATTCATGGCTCGGCGAGGAATCGCTTCGTAATCATCTTCATCGGGCTGACCGAGGTTGGCTGTATAGGCATAGGGAAGCGCTCCCTTTTTCTTCATCCAACGCAACGCCGCGGACGTATCTAAACCGCCAGAGAAAGCGATACCGACTTTTTCGCCTACAGGCACTTTTTGCAAAATGGTCTCAGACATAATTCCTCGTCTCAAAGTTTGAATCAATTTTTACTTCCGCGCTCAAATCCGCGGAGCTGTCGGTTCAGTTTATTGGAATTCGCAACGCCTGAACAGGCAAAAGTTTGAGCCATCTCAAACTCTTCCATGGTCGACAAATAGCAGGAATTTGTCGAGTGTTAACAAGCCTGGACGGGCATTTCACCTTTGAGGTATTTTTCCAGCCAAAATGTCCCAATAATCGTTTTCACATCGGTAATTTCACCATTTAGTGTCATCGCTTTGACTTCTTTAAAAGGCAGCCGATACACATCGAGGCATTCGCCTTCATCTAGATGGCGATTGCCGGCCTTTAACCCTTTAGCTAAGAAAAATTCAAGATGCTCGTCCGAGTACCCGATCGCATTATGGATGCGCCCAAGGTAATACCATTGATCAGCCTGATAACCCGTTTCTTCTTCCAGTTCTCGTTTGGCGCAAACCGAAGCTTTTTCATTAGGGTCGAGCTTGCCTGCAGGTAACTCCCAAAAAGCCTTTTCGCAAGGCTGACGCCACTGAAATTCCAAAAGTATCGTTTCATCGTCAAATAAGGCAATGATGACCGAGGCCCCCGGATGACGAATGTATTCACGGCTACGGACCAAACCGGTTGCGGTTGTCACTGTGTCACGGTCAATATGCAAAAAATGACCGTCAAACACCCGCTCTGTCATTGTTTTTGTTTCTCGAACGGCTGCAATCATTTCGTCGGTTACTTTGGGCATGTCTGAAGATTCCTCTGAAAAACTATGACAACGGACAAGAAAATTTTAATCAGCGCTGTCCTAGCCTGCACTAACAAAACAATTTTCGTTTAGACTAGTGGCTGTGTTGTTCGCCCAATTTAACGCAAAAACAAATGGTTAACCTCAGAGACCGCATCGACATTCTGATCCGAATTCTTTTTGGATCCGCCATCGCAATCGGATGTTATTTCGTCGTCAGACCTTTTTTAACAGCCATCACTATTGCCGCTATTGTTACCGTAGTCAGTTGGCCATTGTTTTTTCGTTTTAAAACCAACTTGGGCAACAGACCGACACCAGCGGCATTTTTAATGGTGACGCTGCTTGTCGTGTGCTTGATTATCCCGATGATGTTTCTGTCGGCTGCCGTTGCTCAACAACTGCCGTCAGCCATCTCCGGCATTACCGAGTATATCCGTACGATCAGCGCCCCTCTCTGGCTTAAAGAAATCCCTGTCATCGGTACTTGGCTCTACAGTCAAATGGCGATTGTTTTCCAACCGCAAGCCTTGGCCGATCTCATGCGCAAGATGATCGACCCGATCACGCGCGAAGTCTTTACTATCGCTCTTTCATTAGGCAACGGCCTTGTACAAATGGCACTCGTTGCCTTCATCGCCTTCTTCTTTTATAGAGACGGCGATGCGCTCGCAAGCCGGGCTAACGATTTTCTGGAGAAAGTCTCCGGTGATCTCAGTAACGAACTTTCCCACATTCTTGTAAGCACCACCCGGAGCGTGGTTTACGGCATTGTAGGAACAGCTGCCGGACAAAGTCTTGCCGCCTGTATCGGCTTTATTATTGTCGGCGCTCCCGGCACTCTGCTTTTGTCCGTGGCGGTTTTCATTCTGTCCGTTGTGCCAATTGGTCCGCCTTTAGTCTGGGGTCCGGTCGCTATCTGGTTGTACGCCCAAGGAGAAATCGGCCTGGCGCTATTCATGGTTGCCTGGGGTACTTTGGTGGTGGCTAGTGTTGATAACTTCTTAAAACCGTTGTTGATCGCAAGAGGTACGCCGCTACCTTTGTCGCTCGTATTTCTTGGTGTGTTCGGCGGTGTGACAGCCTTCGGTTTCTTAGGTCTTATTTTGGGCCCGGTGTTATTGGCTGTGGGCGTTGCCATGGTGAAAACGTGGCTATCGCAAAAGGCACGCAAGCGTATTGCCAAAGACGTTTCTATCACGTTTGCCATGCCGAAAGTCGATGATGAGGAACCAGCTCATAAGGGGCCGGAAGTGAAAAAGACAATCACCCCGTCAGTCAAAACCAACAAAACGGCGCCACGCCGAAATCATCCGAAGAGCTTTCCCAACGGCAAACACAAATGATCTCTTTTAAACGCCTGTGGCTTTTAGCCCAGGCGTTTAAACATGAGTCTTTCGTAATGTTCAAGCGATTGAGCTTGCTCGGCGTATTCCATCGCCTCACGCGGATCAATCTGGGCCGGCACGATATCATCGCCTCTTAAATTGACGATTCCCCTGTAGCCCACACCGCGAGGAGTGAATCCGTAGTAGGTCGGATAGTGACGGTCTTCATGCTGATGACCATGAAAAAGATATTTCACTTGCAGCTTTTTAGCCAACTGATCAATAGCTAAAAAACCTTTCCTGTGACAACCTGGGGCTTCGTGCGTAACCAGAACATCGGCTTTATGATCCATCAGGTTATCGTACGTGGATGGGAAAATCGACGTGCGATGTCTTCTGGGCAGCCCCCCACGCCACATATTGCCTCGACCGATACGACGAATGAAAGCCCCTGCCGACATATAGTTGGGCGCCTGGGGAGGCATCCAGATTTGACCACGGAATACACCGCCCAAACCGGCGATACGAACTCCATTGACCAGCGCTACTCGACCGTGAAGGTTGTGACCGGCCAATTCGCTTCGCCAGAGCCTATCGTAGAAAAGATCATTGTCCGTATCATGATTGCCGGGAATCCACCAGACTTCGACAAAGCTCAGTATATCGGCCAAAACCTCATGCAAAGGAGCCGGAGGCTGCAGATCGCCCAAGATGACCATCGCTTTTGGACGATGCTCCTTGGCTGCCTGCAAAATATGATCAAATGAACCGTGAGGATCACCGCAAAAGAAAATCTCTTCGGCGACCTGCTCCGGCGACACCTTGGCAGAAGGTATCTTCGCGTGCGGCTCACGCGGTTTATGGCGGTAGTGATAAGAACGGCGAAAAGTCACAACTGTCTCCGTCTATCACTTGGAATAATTTTTCAAAGAAGCCTCTAAAGCCTCTCGAACCTGATTTTTCAAACTTTCCGGTTCAACCACTTTGGCAGCAGGGCCGTAGCGCAAGATATCACCGACCAACTCCGGACTATTTCCGGAATAAGGAATCGTCAGTTCATAAAGGTCATCTTTGAGCCAAAGTTCCATTTGATCGGGATGCCAAACCACTTGACTGGCGATTTTTGATGCCGCCCCCGCAAAGCGAATGCGTGCCCATTGCAGATCACCTGATCGATACATGCCGTAATAACGATCAAGCTCTGCTTCAACTGTTTTCATCGGCACAACCTTCACGCCCATCTGCATGATGTCCGCATAGCGAATGTTTTCAACATTAAAACTTCTGAGTGCTCCCCTTTCGTGACACCAAGCATCCAGGTACCATCGATTACGGTAGTAATTCAAACGCATGGGACTGACGATACGACGGGTTTCCTCTTTTTTGCTTTCCGAGTAGTAAACAATACGAACACGCTGACGATGAACCAATGCTTGCCCAATCACTTCAAACGTGTCGCTTACGATGGGCTTTCTCTGAGGTTCATGGATTTGCACCCGTTTTAACAATTCGTCAGCATCGGCCTGATCTACAAACATGCTTGAGCGGATTCTGGAGGCCATTTGACGCAATTCTTTTGTCAAATACCCTTTACGGTTCTTCTCAAGTTCAGAGAAATCATTAAGCGTTTTAACCATGCAGTAAAGCTCATCGGGCGTAAACCACATGGAGCGTCTGTCGTAGAAGTCATCACGCTTGGCCTCGGCGCGATTCTTAGCAAACAAATACCCGCCGCGAATTCTCGAAAACGTAATCGGCGCCTTGAGCTCCTCGCGCATGTAACGAATATCGCGCTTGACCGTTGCCGGGGCCGCGCCGGTTGCGCGCTGCAATTCTTCAAAAGTCACCACGCCTTTTTCGCTGATGAGGCGATCCATTTTCATCAATCGAACTTTGAAATCCATCGTATGCACCCAAAAATTTAATGTGATTTTGTATGGTATCTATTTTTGAGCTAATTCTCAAACTTTTTTCTTCTTTAGCGACACAAAACACTGGGAGAGGGCTCAAGTTGAAAGTTTTCAATTGACGAAAAACCCAAATCAAAAGTATCGGTCACCGTGGATATTGAATCATTGGAAGAGTTATCCCAACCCAAACCAGCTCCGGCATCGATGTCACACTGATCCAGTTCTACAACATCATTGATCACTTCTTCAGACTGTATTTCCCAAAAAAGAGAGTCTTCATCAAAATCATCGTTTAAACAGGGCTCTTCAAAGAAGTCTTTTTCCAATTCCCCATTGAGATACTCACCCAATCGGGTCAGTTCCTGCCAAAATTCCTTCAATCCGCCGCCGTATAACGATGATCCATCATCGGGCAAACATTGAAGCGCCGCCTCATAGTCGCACAACGCTTTATCAAACCGAGTATCGACTCCTTTGAATTGTTCAAGAATCGATAAAAAGGAATCAAAGTGAAGAAAGTGACTTGAACTCATCATCGACTCCTCATCTTTTTGGCTTAAGTACTCGTAGAGATGATCCTGCATCAAAACCATCAATCGGATACCGAATGAACGCCGGTCGGAAGAAGAAAATAAACCGAGTTCCCAAGTGAGGCGACATTGGGAAAGAACGCGTCGTAAAACTTCTTCGATGGCTTCGTTCATGTCATCTTTTGTACTTAATCTGGCCTGGTAACGAGGATCAGCAACAAAAAGCCTCTCTAAACTTCTTTTGGTTTCTTCAGCGAAAATACCGTCTCGAATTTGCGCAAAGCGTTTACTCGTATTTTGTAGCAGTTCCTTCACGTGCAAGGCGTTTTTAGTATGAAAAACCCATCCGTTAATGTATTCAAAGGCAACTTTTCTCAGTTCACGCCGAAGTTCAAAAGTAACCAAATTGAGCAACGTTTTTGAGCCAACCGTAGAAAAAATTTCATCGTTGACAGCCTTCCAACTTCTGCCGTCGGGCGAACCCACAGAAAGAGAAACCGGATGAACCAAGGTACGGGAAAAAATCGGCGTGTAATAAAAACTTGCTTGAAGAAAGGAAACTGACTGAAAAGACATTTTCAAACCCCATTGATCGGTCAATTGTGGTTTGAAAAAAGTGTGCATTGACCTCATGCACTTCTGATGACTGCCTCACTCCCATCGTCTTCCTACAAACCCAAAAAACCGGATAAAACCCAAAATTAACTACTGTGGCAGTGACTGGGAGTTTACAAAAAAATAATGGCGATTTTCTATGATAAAAATCAAAAAACCGCCACTAACTGAATTTAATAACGTATTAAAGCTCTCAAAATGAGCCTTTTGTTAAACAGCCGCTTCGTCAGTCTCTCCCGTGCGGATGCGGATAACCTGTTCAACATCAAAAACGAAAATCTTCCCATCGCCGACCTTTCCGGTACGGGCGGCCTTTAATATGGCCTCTACCGCCTGATCGACTAAGTCTTCACTCATAACGGCTTCAATTTTTACTTTCGGTAAAAAGTCCACCATATACTCTGCCCCACGATAGAGCTCTGAGTGACCCTTTTGACGGCCAAAGCCTTTTACTTCCGTAACGGTGAGCCCCTGGACACCCACATCAGATAAAGCCTCGCGGACATCATCGAGCTTAAACGGTTTAATAATGGCAACGACTTGTTTCACAACAACTCCTTCTCAATTTCAACTAAAACTGTTTGGGTAAAAGCCCCTCAAAAAACGAATCCGGCAATCCTTTCAACGGACAAGCTGACAGTTTCACACCTTGAGGAGCCTGAGCATGTTTAAAACGAGCCCCCATGACCAGTTTCGTCACACGTGTAGCCAAATCGGATCCGTATTTTTTACGGAGCTTTTTCCCATCGACTCTTCCCTCCAGCATATCTTTCAGCACTGCATCCAGAACTTCATAGGGCGGTAAAGAATCCTCGTCTTTTTGATTTTCGCGCAATTCCGCGGTCGGTGCCTTGGTCAGAATCGATTTAGGAATAACTCTTCTCAGATACTCGACGTTATCGCACAGTTTATAGAGATCGGATTTGTAAATATCTGACAGAGGCGCCAAGCCTCCGACCATGTCACCGTAAAGAGTGCAATAACCCACGGCCAACTCGCTTTTGTTGCCTGTATTGAGCACAAGAGAACAATCCGCGTTGCTGACAGCCATTAAAAGCAATCCTCTGACACGCGCTTGAATATTTTCCTGCATCAATCCTTTGTTGCCCCAATAGGGAACATAACGTTCAGCTGTATTCGCGATCAGATCAACCGCAGGCGTGATGCTGAGTTCTCGCAATTTGAGACCCAAATTTTGCGCAAGCGCCCGTGCGTCCGAAAAACTTTCCTCGCTCGTAAAGCGAGAAGGCAATATGTAGGCATTGACGTTTTCAGCTCCTACCACACTCACAGCCAAAGCCGCCACCACCGCACTATCAAGCCCTCCGGACAAACCAAGAGAGACTTTTTCAAAGTGTCCGCGCTGCATGTAAAGTTTTAAGGCCATTTGCATGGCGGCAAAACGTTCATGGTGGCTATCAAGCCAACTTACTTTTCCGTCTTGCTCAGTAAAAGCTTCGGGATAGGCCATGTAATTGGCTCTGGTGCGACCGTTTTTCACAACCTTGCATTGACCAAGCCAAACGCGGCCATCGCTAAATCCTTGTCCGTCAACCACAATTAAATTGTTGGAATCGGTTTCCTCAAAAGCCTCACCAACCGCCGCACTTCTGAAATTAAGATCGTAATCAAGCCCCGAACGTTCGGATTTAACGACAACGCCTCCTGTTATCCATTCAAAGTCCAAACTTTTGATTTGCCCCTTTTTAAGGCTCAGAACCCCCAATCCTTCAGGCATAACAGCGGGGACAATAATTTCAGCCTCTGAATGAATGAGGGATGCAGCTAATTTACTTAACCAATGCGCATTTCGGCTTCGGTTTTCCGGCCGCGTGTTCCAGAATTCCTGAACAGTCCCCGTTAAGGCCTGAAATGGAAACAGCAGTACGTCGCCCGCCTTTAAATTTTTGCTTCGAGCCAAAGCCGTCATCTGCCGGGTGTTTCGTTCCGGATCATCAACTCGAAATGGATAAGCGTGGATATAAATCATGTGAGCCTCAAACAAAAAAAGGCCGGGAAACGAAGAAACGATCCCCGACCTTTCGATTGCCTCTACCGATTAGCGGAAAGCAGCTTCAAGTGCGGGCACAACTTGTTTTTTACGGCTCATCACGCCGTCAAGCCACAAATTGCCCTTTTGCAACAAAGCAGGATCCTGACCAAAGGCGGTCGCGATCTTGGCGGGATCGTCAGAAGCCATCAACAATTCAGAACCTTCCTTCATGATGTCGGTCAATAACAGCAAGGCCGTATGACGACCATCTTCAGACTTCACACGAGCCAATTCAGCTTCGATCTCAGCCTTCATGTCAGCCACCAAATCAAGCGAAACCAATTCAAGCTGACCGACACCCACCTTGGTGCCGTTCATATTGAAGTCCTTGAAGTCGCGGAAAATCAAATCACGCGGAGCAACACCCTTGACGGCGCTCTTAGCGGTAAAGAGTTCCATACCCAAAGCTTCAATGTCCTGCACGCCGGCAATTTCAGCCAACTGAGCGGCAGCTTCCTTGTCTGCCTGAGTGCACGTCGGCGACTTAAAGATCACCGTATCAGACAAAATGGCGCAAAGCATGGCGCCGGCCACATTGGCCGGAACCGTCAAACCCAAGTAGTCATACATGCGCTTTAAAATCGTGCAAGTGCAGCCAACGGGCATAATGACGGCTTCAATCGGAGAAGAGCTTGTCACATCGCCGAGCTTGTGGTGATCCACAATCCCCTTGAGATTGCACTGATCGATATCAGCGGGAGCTTGGGCTTTATCGGAAAAGTCAACAAGAAAGAGATCGTGACCGGCCACACTGGTAATAACTTCCGGAGCCGTCAAACCAAAACGATCCAAAATAAAAGCGGTTTCGGGAGCCGGTTTGCCCTGGGCAACAGCTTCAACATCAAGACCTCTTTGACGATACAGATCGGCACAGGCAATAGTCGAAATAATGCTGTCACTGTCAGGGTTCTTATGACCTAAAATCCATGCGGACATTGTTTAATCCTCTGTTTTAAATTTCATCAACGCCGGATATATTCGATTGAAATATCCAAGCACATTCGAAGTATTGTAATAAAAAATTCCGTCAAGCTAAACGATGCTCAAGAGTTTTTGAATGGCTACTTGCACCTTTTCATCTTTTGCGGATACAAGCGCAACGTTTCTAAACCCAACCTCTTCAAGTTGAGCTTTAGGTCTGGGATGAATAGTGAGGATAAATCCCTTTTGAAGCCATTCCAGCGCACCGGGAATTGTTTTAACAGCATGCATCAAAACACCGACTGCGTCCGTACTGGTTAAGTAGACAATCGGAGCAGGTCCTGAAATGGACGACTGTAATTTATCAAGCTCGGCGGTCGACAGTTCCAAAGGCGCCCTTTGATAAGCAGGCAGAACCTCCACATCGGTTCCGTGAGCCATTAGTTGTTCACGAAGCCACTCACGGCCGACTTGTCCGCGGACAATGAGCACTCTGGAGGGGAATCCCCGACTTTTCAAAAGTTCAAAAAGTCGCTCAGAACCGGATTCAAACGTCTCACCTTCAGGATAAAGCACGGGGGTATCAGGGCCCCAGGCTGCTCGAATTACCCGGGCTGTGCCTGAACCGATTGTCGTAAGTGTAATGTGCTCTGGCCATTTTTTTACATAAACGGCACTGGCTGGAACCGCC
>ENA-ORSM01000320-ORSM01000320.1-human-gut-metagenome-genome-assembly--contig:-NODE-320-length-41781-cov-3.733212_pt1 | contig 41781 bp, 40 predicted proteins | sample MGYA00241903_ERZ509170 | MGnify/ENA primary metagenome ERZ509170 (study PRJEB26280, sample SAMEA2338784) | human gut metagenome | biome: human gut; feature: human-associated habitat; material: faeces...
TTGCAAATCCTTTATTTACGAGGGTTTGCGAGTTTTTTGTTTTACAATAAAAACAGCTTCCGAACAGCCGCTGACAACTGCTCGGAAGCTAATGCTTTACCTATCATATATCGCTTATCCCTGCACTATCTTTCTTCTTGCACATGATCCTATACCCCACTCTCCCGTAAATAAAACTCAGAACCCAGCCTGCCGGCATCGACAGCCATACTGCCGATACGCCTATGACCGATACTAGAGCGTAGGTAAAAATGATTCGGAACGTGAGATTTATTATGCTTCCGGATAAAAACAGCTTCAAACACCCAAGCCCCCTTAACATTCCGTTGAAGCTTGAATTTATTCCCATTATTATATAACAAAACGCAAGGTCTGTCATGTAGCCCATGCCTGTTTCTATGGCGGAAGCTGAGGAGCTTGACAAGTCCATAAAAAAGCCCAAGAATCGCCGTCTGAGAAGCATTATCACTGCAAATTCTATCACCGCTATGCCTGCGCATAACAGTACGCTCGCCTTGTAGCCCTCTCTGATACGATCTTTTTTGCCTGCCCCAAGATTTTGTGCCGTGTAGGTGGATACCGCATTTCCGCAAGCTATGAACGGCATTATGGCAAAGGAGTCTATCTTTGAAGCCGCCGTGTACCCTGCAAGCACGTCCGAGCCAAAGGGATTGACCGCAGACTGCACTATTAACATTCCCACCGACACCACTGACTGCTGTATCACCGATACTGCCGCATAGGACGACATCTCTTTTAACACCGCCCCCGAAAAGAAGCTGAACTCTGCTCTTTCATGGTCTTTTCTGTATACCTTGTCAGTAAGAAGCAGAAACGATATCACTGCCGATACTCCCCGAGCAATGAAAGTCGCCCATGCCGCACCTGACACACCCATGGAAAATCCACCTACAAACAAAAGGTCAAGCCCTATGTTCAGCAAAGAGGACATCACAAGCAAATGAAAAGGCGTCTTTGAGTTGCCAAGGGCACTAAATACCGACGCTTGCACATTGTAAAGAAACATAAACGGCATACCTAAGGAATATATCCGCAGATAGTTTGCAGCGTCATTTATGATATTCTGCGGCGTTTTCAGAAGTCTTAAAAGCGGCATACTAAGCACCACCCCAAGAACCGCTATCAACGCTGCGACCATAAGTGAAAATATCAGCACAGTGGAAATGCCCGTCTTGACCTTTGACTTGTTCCCGGCACCGCAGTATTTCGCTATAAGCACCGATGTTCCTATGCCCGTACCAGTTGCAACGGCTATCATGACCATTGTCACTGCAAAGGAAACTCCCACCGCCGCAAGAGCTTCGTCACCATTTATCTTGCCCACTATTATGGTATCCATGGTGTTGTAAAGCTGTTGAAAAAGGTTTGCAAATATAAGAGGCTGTGCAAATCGGAATATTATTTTCTTAGGGTCGCCCTCTGTCATTATTACATTTTCCGGCTTATTCTTCAAATTCTTCACCGCCTGTGAATGTGGGTATGTATCTTTGCTGGTTTACGTCAAAAAGCCCTTTTTCCGTCAGCCCCACCTCTGGGATAGTCTGACACAGCGACACTGTAAGCACCACCGTCATACGCTGTATGTTTCCGCCTGTGAGGGCAAGGGCTTCTCTGAAAGCTTTCTGTGCCTTTATCTCGCCTGTGATGTTTTCACCGCTTAGTATGCCTGCCACAGGAAGGGAGTAAAGCCCTGCCACCTTGCCGTCAATAGCCATAGCCGCACCGCCGCCGTTGGCTTCAACAGCTTTCACAGCGCAAAGCATATCCGCAGGGTCAACGCCCGATACAACGACATTATTGCTCTCCTGAGCAAAGCTTGCGGCAACAGCTCCCCTTTTAATGCCAAGACCTTTTATAAAGCCACTGCCTATCTCACCACTCCTGCCGAAACGCTCAACAACGAATATGGGCAGAATATCGGCTTTTGTATCACCGCATACAATGCCGTTGCTGACCTCAAGCCTGCCTTTTACAAGCCTTGTGACTATGCCACCCTCGGGCATTTCAATTGCATTTGCAGTAACATAGCCCCTCTCAAAGCCTGCTTTTATCTCAAAAGAATGGCTGTCAAGCCCTCTGGGCAATATCACAGTGTTTTTAAGCTCAGGATAGCGAGTTATGTCAATCTCATGCCTGCAAAGAAACTCGCCGTTTTCAGCCACAAGCCTACCCTGGTGATAGACCTTTTTCACTGTCATATTTTCAAGGCTATCCATAAGCAGAAAATTCGCCTTTCTTGAGGGAGCGACCGAGCCTATGATATCGTCAACACCATAGTGCCTTGCGACGTTGAGAGTTGCCATTTTTATTGCCGACACAGGGGAAATACCGCATTTCACTGCAATGCGCAGAGCATTATCTATACAGCCGTTTTCCTTTATATCCTCCGCAGACTTGTCATCAGTGCAGAACATTATATCGTCCGTAGGGATATGATTTTTTACTATCCCCTCGCAAAGAGTTCTGCAGTTCGGCTCTATAGTTCCCTCTCTTACCAATACCGCCATTCCGCAGGCCAGCCGCTGCTCAAGGTCGCTTATGTTTTCGCACTCATGGTCGTCACAAAGCCCGGCGCAAGCCGCCTGCTGAACGTCACGAAATCCCATTGACAGACAGTGACCGTTCACCTTTACACCTGCCCTTTTTGCCGCACCGAGAAGCTTTATTATCTCCTCATTCCCCACCACAGCACCGCTTATCTCACCCACAGTTTTCGCCCTGCACTCTTTGATAACATTGGTGATATCATCTTGCGTTTTCAGGGTGGAAAGATATTGCGAAGAAAGCTGTAAAAAGCTTTCTATGGGCATTTCCCCAAGCATTTCGCATATAGCTTTTATGCCCTTAAGACCAAGAGTATTCGACATCTGCATAGGGTCAAAGAATACACAGCCCGTTCCGTGTGGCACTGCGCCCTCGCAGTATGCAAAAGGCGTGAGCTTTGAGGACTCTACGTGCATATGAGCGTCGATAAAAGAAGGCGCAAAATACATTCCTCTGCAATCAATAAACTCTGTTGCTCTAGGCTCAAAGTCAGGGCAAACTGCGGCGATAATGCCGTTTTTTATCCCCACCGAGCCGCTGTCTATTATCCGTTCTCTGTAAACGTCAACTATCCTTGCGTTGTAAAAATAAATATCAAAAGGCAGCTTACCCTTAGCCGCCAGTATAAGTTCCTTTAGCTGCCGATCATTCATAAGCTGCCTCTTTCAGATACAAATATTATCAGTGTTTATATAGCGACTTGTTCAGCGCAAGATTGCAAAGCACATTGATTATACATCTTGACGCCGCAAGTGAAGTTATCTCGCTCACATCAAACGGAGGAGATACCTCCACAACGTCCATTCCACAGATACCGGGAGCTGTCACGAGCTTGAGAAGCCTTAAAAGCTCTCTTGGGAGCATACCGCCAAAATCAGGTGTGCCAGTACCCGGGCAGAAAGCAGCTTCCAGAACGTCTATATCAAGGCTCACATACACTGCCTTACAGCCCTTCCATGCGATATCGAGAGCAAGCTCTGCCACCTTGTCGATACCATACTTGTCTATATCCTCCATTGAGATCGCAGTACAGCCGCTGTCACGGGTGAATTTTGACCATGACTTGCAGCAGTTTCCGCCTATGCCTATCTGCACAAGATTTTTTGCGCTGAGGTTAGGCAGGTGAGTGGAATGATACCATTCTGTGCCGTGCATTTTTTCGTCCATTTGGATAGCGTCGCAATCGCTGTGGCGGTCGATATGGATAACGCCGATATTGCCGTCGATATACTTTGAAATGCCCCTGAGCGTAGGGAAAGTGGTAGAGTGGTCGCCCCCAAGAACGATAGGCGTTACCCCCTGAGAGAATATATAGCCTATGCCCTTTGTTATCTGGTCGAAAGTCTTTTCGGCATTTGCAGGAAGTGTGTAAATATCTCCTGCGTCGCAAAGCTTTATGTTTTCGTATAGGTCAACGCCATAGTCAGGGTTGAAAGGGGATATCTGCGAAGAAGCGTGTCTTATGCCGGCAGGGCCAAGTCTTGTGCCTGAACGGTTTGACGCTCCGCTGTCATATGGGATACCCACCACTGCAACGTCATATTCTGACACCTTATGGATATCCTCGCAGAAAGGGCTTCTGAGAAAAGTTTCGTGGCTTGTGTATGTAGGGCCGAGATTTGTTCTTGCAAAACAGCTCATGCCCTCGCTTTTAATGCTGTCCGCAGGCTCTAATCCAAACTCAACGGCTCTCTTTGCCATTGTAGGAAATCTTGTGTTGCCAAATTCATCAAATCTTGCCGCCGTTTTCATGGCGTGCAGTTCATTTCTGTCTATCATGATCATTTCTCCCTGCTTTCTTTTATAAGCGGAAACTGAAGCTCCGCAATAGTTTCATCACTGTTGTCCGTAAGGGTTATGTCTATACGGTATATCATCACCCCGACGTTTCCAAGGGTGTAGCCATGCTCCTGTGCAAGACAGCGCATTTTCATTATAAGCTCACCGAAATAGCTGTAGCAATTCCTGTGAAAAGCGCAAACGTATTTTCCTCCTGCCACTGTTGTGAAGCTTTCCTTGTCAGCCTGATCTGCCGAGCAGAACACCATAGGGCAGACCTCGGAATCCATATCGTCAGGGTCAACTGAGTTTTTTATGGTCATTGCCACCTTATCAGTGGCAAGCACAGGCGAAGTTCCGCCTATAGCCTCCTCAAGCTTCATAAACTCTATGCCAGTGAGATTTGTTCTGAACTTATTGCTCTCCCCTTTGAGGGCATATCGTTCAGGAAGCTCCTTTATAACAGGGTCATCAAGCTTGAAATCTGTGTTGTTAAGCTCTCTGATAAATTTAAGCTTTTCTTTCAGCACACGGCTTATTTCAAGCTTATCCGCTATCTCCTGCTGTAAAAGCTCATAACGCTGTCTGAGAACACGCTCGGACTTTTCAAGGTTTCTGTCGCTGAAATAGTCCTCTATTTCTTTCAGTGATAAGTTCAGCCTGCGAAGCTCTTTTATAGTGCCAAGCTTTTCACACTGCTGTGCCGAATAAAACCTCCGCCCTGTAAGCTTGTCAACATAGTCAGGTCTTAAAAGCCCTATCTTATCGTAATATCTAAGCCGTTCGGTAGGTATGTTTCGATACTTTGCTATCTCGGTTATGCTCAGAAGCTTTTCCCCATTGGGGACAAGCTGTCCGTTTTCGTCTGTATAAAACACAGTGTATTTCATATCATCAGTCATATCTTGTCCCCCATTCCAATTATTATGACAGCTTATTCAAGAGCCTGCTCGTCCTCTGCCCCTGTTCTTATCTTCACAACGTTTGCAACGTCATAAACAAATATCTTTCCGTCGCCTATCTTGCCCGTATAAAGCACCTTTCTGATAGTGTCGATAAGAAGTCCAAGAGGAACAGTGCTTATAACTATCTCCACCTTTATCTTAGGCAGAAGCCTTGATTCAAGCTCAGAGCCTCTGTAAAGCTCAGTGCTTCCTTTTTGTATTCCACAGCCGCTCACCTGCGTAACTGTCATACCTGTTATATCAAGCTTATCCAAAGCATTTTTCAGCAACTCGAACTTTGCGACGTTCATAAGAACGACCACCTTGTGCATCTTTCCGTCCGCCTTGTAGTCAGAAGCGTTAAGCTCTGAGGCTTCGTCTATAGCCCTCACCTTTGAAGGCTCGTCAGCGGCAGCGGTGATGAACTGAGCAGTGTTGAGAAGATCCGCATAGCTGCTTGAAAGTCCATGCTCGCACTTGTCAAGGCCAACTATCTCTGTGTTCTCGCTAACTCTCAGACCCATTGTTTTCTTTATCACTGTGAACACTATCACCATAATAAGCGCTGTCCATGCCGCCACTGAAAGCACGCCTGCAAGCTGTATAAGCAGATCCTTCGGGCTTCCTGAATATATAAGACCGCTTTTCTTTGCGAAAACGCCCGTCATAAGCGTTCCCCATGCTCCACACAAACCGTGAACACTTACCGCACCCACAGGGTCGTCAGCCTTTAGCTTTGTTATAAGCTCAACACCAAACACCATTACAAAGCCTGCTGTTATGCCGATAAAGAATGCTCCTCCTGCCGAAACTGTGTCACAGCCTGCGGTTGAAGCCACAAGTCCTGCAAGTGCTCCGTTAAGGGTCATTGTCACGTCAGGCTTGCCGTAGCGCACCCATGTGATGAACATTGCAGCTATTGCGCAAGCCGCCGCAGATATGTTTGTGTTAAAGAAGATATCCCCAAGCTTTGCCGCCGCATTGTCGCCCTGAGCGGTAAGAAGCGAGCCACCGTTAAATCCGAACCAGCCTATCCACAAAATGAATATGCCCAAAGCTCCGATAGTGAGATTATGTCCCGGTATAGCTCTCGCTTTGCCGTTTTTATCAAACTTGCCTATCCTTGCTCCCACAAGCAGCGCACCTATAAGTGCGGTAGTTCCGCCAACAACGTGAACGGCAGTTCCGCCTGCGAAATCGTGGAAGCCTATGCTTTTGAGCCAGCCTGCACTGTTCCATATCCAGTGACCTGTTATAGGATAAACTATTCCGCTCATAACAGCCGAATATGTAAGATAAGCCTTGAACTTTGTTCTGCCTGCCATTGCTCCTGAAACTATAGTCGTGGCAGTTGAACAAAAGACAGTTGCGAACATAAGGAACACTCGCTTAGGCAGATCTCCTGCGGCTGCAAACTTTCCTGCTGCGAACAGGCTTGGCGTTCCGATAAATCCTCCTATGGAGTCGCCATACAAAAAGCTGAAGCCGATAACCCAGAAAAGAACAGAGCCTATGCAGTAATCCATAAGGTTTTTCATTATTATGTTGCCTGCATTTTTTGCTCTGGTGAAGCCTGTTTCCAGCATTGCAAAGCCTGCCTGCATAAAGAATATCAAAGCTGTGCAGAGAAGAACCCACACGGTATCCAGAGATGAATACATTATCGCACTTCCTTTTTCATATTATTTCTTATTTTGCCACATGAACGTCTGCATAACTGAAGTTATACCAGAACATCGGGCTTGGGTCATATGTGAACTTGTCGCTTACTGCGTAAACATCAGATGATGTGTAAAATCCAAGGTAAGGGCACTCATCAGCAAATATCTTATATGCGTCAGTATAGTAACCCATTTTCTCAGCGTCGTCTGTTGTCTGAGCCGCTTTATCAAGAAGTCCGTCTGCTTCTGTGCTTGTCCAAAGTGTTTCATTCGTTCCGCCCTCGCAAGCGTTAGAGCCTGCATATAATGTCTTTAACATTCCCATAGGGTCAAGGAAGTCTGACATCATGTATGTGCCGACTGCGTTGTAATATCTCTCGCCGTTATCCTTTGTCTTGTAGCCGAACATATAGCTGAAGATATCGCTGTCAGGCACTTCCACAAGATTCATTGTGATAGAGCCGCTTGCGTCTACCATTGACTTGAGAAGCTCAGCCTGCTTCTGCGTCTGTGAAGTCGTATAGAAATCAAACTCAAAGCCGTCAGGATACTTTGACTTTGCAAGACATTCCTTTACCTTGTCATAATCCTGAGTATAAACATCGCTTTCGGCGATAGTTGAATCCCACTTATCCTTATCCATATACATCATGGATTCGCTCATTGGAACAACAGCCGACTGCTTTGCATAATCGCCGCCGATAGTTGTTGTTATCTGAGAACGGTCGATACAATATGCAACAGCCTTTCTTGCCCACTCGTCATCAAACGGCTTTGAAGCTGTGTTGAATGCGATATAGTTTGAAGTCGTTCCCTCGCATGAGAGGATATTGAAGTTCTGACAGCTCTGATATACAGACATAACGCTGTTTGACATACCCTCGACAAAGTCTATCTGTCCGCCCTTTGCCGCAAGTGCTAATGCTCTTTCGTCCTCGATAACGTAATATTCTACCTTGTCGATATCGAGAGTATCAGGGTCGCCCCACCAGTTTTCGTTCTTTTCAAGAACTATCTCGCTTCCTGATGACCATGAAGAAAGCTTATAAGGACCTGTGCCGACAGTCTTTCCGTCAGCAGTGCCGTACTTGTCGCCTTGCTCCTCTGTTACAGACTTTTCGACTATAGTGCAGGCTGATGTTGCAGGAACATACTGCCATGATGAGTCAGGCTGCTTAAGATGAACTGTCAGCGTCCAAGTATCGTTGTCGGCTTCAAAGCTGTCAACGTTTGCAAAAAGATAGCTCATATAATAGTTGTCTTCTGTTACTCTGTTAAGAGAATAAAGCACATCGTCCATTGTCATTTCATTGCCGTCTGAGAACTTTACTCCCTGTCTTATCTTGTATGTGTATGTAGTATCGTCAACCTGCTCCCAAGATTCTGCAAGGGCAGGTTCAACTTTTGTGCCGTCATGTGAGAAGTTAAGAAGCGTGTCATAGCAGTCATAACCTGTGAGAGTTGCTGCCACGATAGTGAAGTCGGCAGGGTCAAATGATGACGGCTCCTGAGTATAGCCTACTCTGAGAACTGTCTCTGAATTTCCTCCTGAAGAACCTGAGCCTGAACCGGAACCTGTGTTGTTGAAGCAGCCTGTCATGCAGCTTGAAACTGTTATTGCCAATGCAGCAGCGGCCGCGATCTTGCGTGAGAATTTTTTCATGATAACTTTCCTTTCTTCAAAAGATTTATTACATATCAGCAGCAGTCTTGCTGCGGTCAATGCCTAGTGGGAAATGACAGGCAACGTAATGCCCGTTTCCAATGTCTTTGAGCTTTGGCGTGCGGTTGTCGCACAAGCCCTCTTTGAAATATCTGCACCTGCCTGCAAAGCGACAGCCCTCGGGGATATCCACTGCGTTCGGTATATCTCCCTCCAGCAGGATATGCTTCTTATTTTCAAGATGGTGTTCCTTTGGCTTTGCTGAAATAAGTGCCTGAGTGTAAGGGTGAGCAACGCTGTTATAGATCTGCTCCACCGTACCCATTTCCATTACCGCTCCCAGATATACCACCGCTATCCTGTCGCAAACGTGACGGACAACGTTCAGATCATGGGAGATAAAAAGTATCGTCTGCCCTTTATCCTCTTTCAGGTCGAGCATAAGATTCAATATCTGCGCCTGCACAGAAACGTCAAGTGCCGAAACAGGCTCGTCTGCAAGAATGAAATCAGGCTCCAGCATAAGCGCCCTTGCTATTGCAAGCCTTTGGAGCTGACCGCCCGAAAGGTCTTTAGGATATCTTGTGAGCAAGTCCTCCGGAAGCGCTATATACTCCATAAGCTGTTTTATCCTCGCCTTGTAGACCTCAGGCTTTATCTTATGCACCTTTGCTGATTCTTCAAGGCTAAAGCGTATAGTCTTTTTAGGGTCAAAGGAAGCAAGAGGGTTTTGAAAGACCATTTGCATTCTTGAACGCAGCTCCTGCTGTTCCTTGCGGCTTACATGAGTTATGTTTTTGCCGTCAAAATATATCTCGCCTGAATCAACGTCGATAAGTTTCAGAACGCATCTTCCTATGGTTGATTTGCCCGAGCCGCTCTCGCCTATTATGCCGAATATCTCGCCTTTGTATATATCAAAGCTAACATCATCAACGGCGTGGATATATCTCGTCTTTGCCTTTGCAAGCTTGTAATTGTCAAGGCAGAAATACTTTTTCAGATCTCTGACGCTTATAAAAGGCTGTCTGTCTTTTTCTTTGCTCATTGTGATGTCACCTCCCGCCACTTGAAGCAAGCTGTGCTGTGTCCCTCAGACACATTTTCTGTAACAGGCACGCAGCTTCTGCATTTATCGTCAGCATACTTACATCTTGGTGCAAAGGCACAGCCTTTGAACTTTTCATACAGAAGCGGAGGACTGCCAGGTATGCTTTTCATTCTTTTTTCTGTGTCGCTCTCTCTTGGATTGCTTTCAAGGAGCGCCTTTGTGTATGGGTGAGCAGGGTGATCGAAAATATCCACAACGCTTGCGGTCTCAACAGCCTTTCCTGCATACATTACAGTTACGCTGTCGCAAATCTCAGCCACAACACCAAGGTTGTGAGTGATGAATATTACCGACGTTCCGCTTTCCTGCTGGAGCTTTTTTATAAGCTTTAGTATCTGCGCCTGTATAGTAACATCAAGCGCCGTGGTAGGTTCGTCTGCAATAAGAAGCTTCGGCTCGCATATAAGCGCCATTGCTATCATTATTCTCTGTAACATTCCTCCGCTCATTTCAAACGGATACTGCTCGTATCTTTTCTCAGCAGGTGTTATGCCTATCTTTTCAAACATCTCGATGACCTTTTCTCTTGCTTCACGGCGATTTAAGTTTTTCTTCGCCCTTAGCATTTCTGCTATCTGCTCGCCTGCTTTCATAATAGGGTCAAGGGAAGTCATAGGGTCTTGGAATATCATTGCGGCTGTACTGCCCCTGAAATCACGGAGCTGTTTTTTGTTCATTGCAAGAACATCTTTCTCGCCGCTGTCATCTCTTATGTAGATATCTCCTGCATATCTGGTGGTCTCCTCATTATGGAGCCTTATGACCGACTTTGATGTTACGCTTTTTCCGCAGCCGCTCTCGCCTACGATACCGTGTATCTCCCCTTGCTTCACTTCAAGGTCAACGCCCTGAACGGCGTATACGATACCTCTAACTGTCATAAAGTCTACAGAAAGGTCTTTTATTTCAAGAACGTTTCCTTTTTTCATCTTTTATGCCTCCCCGTTTGCCTTAACTGCTGAAAGCTTCTTTATGCCGTGTTTCTTTTCGTATTTCTTGAATGACGGAAGCTTTCTTGATGACGGGTCAAGATAGTTCTGAACACCGTCGCTGAAAAGGTTTATGGATACTGTTACAAGTATTACGCATATTGCAGGTATAAAAAGCAGTGCCGAGCTATTATAAAGGTTGCCCATGCCGTCACGGAGAAGCGTTCCCCAGTCGGCATTCGGAGCCTGAACGCCAAGTCCCAGAAAGCTCAGAGTAGCCATTGATGTGATAGCTGTACCGATATCAAGTGTGAACTGCGATATCATAGGGGTGATGATGTTCGGCAGGATATGCACGAAAATTATCCTTGCGTCTGAAAAGCCCATTGATTTGCAGGCTTCAACATACACCGCCTTTTTCTCTGTCATTATCATTGATCTTGCCGTCTTTGTTGTAAGAGGGATATAAGAAATGCCTATGGCGATGATACCTGTCATCATGCCCTTTCCCATTACCGCAATAAGGATAAAGGAAAGAAGAAGCGGCGGTATTGCGCTTATAACGTCCCACACCCTCATTACGATACTGTCAAGAGGACCTCTGTAGTATCCGCAGATAAGCCCAAGAGGAACACCTATGACTACCTCTATGGCAACTATAAGAAAGGCATTCAGAATGGAAGTTCTTGCACTGCATATGAGCCTTGAAAAAAGATCTCTGCCAAGTCCGTCAGTTCCGAAAATGTGTCCCTCAGAAAAGGCTGGAGCATATATGGCATTCACGTCTGTGGCAAGAGGGTCATACGGTGCGATAACGCTTGCAAAGAGCGATACGAAAACTATGACCGCAAGGAATATTCCCGTCACCGCCACAACAGGTGTGAAAAACGTTCCTGCTTTATTTTTCTTCTTCATTAAAAATCCCACCTTATTTAAGATCAACTCTCGGATCAAGAACGGTATAAAGTATGTCGATAACAAAACTCATTACAAGATAAGCTCCAAGCATGAAAAGCACAAGTATCTGAACTATTGGAAAATTGTTTTCCTCTATCGCCGATATGAGCAGACCGCCTATACCAGGAAGAGAAAAGACCTGCTCAACTATTACTGTCGAGCCTATAGAGCCTGCTATCATATATCCTGCAACTGTTATAACAGGAATAACGGCATTGTGAAAAGCGTGCTTGTAGGTTATGTTGCTTTGCTTTAATCCCTTTGCAGCTGCTGTTGCGATATAAGGGGATTGAAGCTGATTTATCATGTTGCTTCGTGTGATACGTCCAAGCATCGCAACGAACGTCAGCGCCATTATCAGGCTCGGTATCGTTATACGCTGTAGAAACTCTCCGAAATTTGTATATGTTCCGATAAACGAATATCCAGGAACGTACTTTGTCATGAAAATAAGTATCAGTATGCTTACCAAAAATGACGGCGCACCTGAAAGCACAAGCATAAGTCCCGAAATTGCTGCGTCTGAGGGTCTGCCTTTTCTCAGCGCCGCTGCAACTCCCATTATAACAGCTATCACTGAGCCTATGACGGAACTCATTATCACAAGTCCGAATGTTATTGGAAGCCTTGACATTATAAGACCTTTTACGTCCTGACCGTCAACATAGTCTGTGCCGAAGTCGCCTGAAAGAACTCCCTTTATCCACCTGAGATACTGTATATGCACAGGGTCGTCAAGGTGATATTTTTCTGTAAGAGCCTGCCTGAGTTCAGGAGTGGATTGATTGTTCCCTATCATTACTGTGAGAGGGTCTGCGTCTGACATTCTCAGAACAACGAACACCAGAAAGGATACCAAAAACATTATGACTATCATTGAAAGCAGCCGTTTGATTATAAATCTGAACCTTTTCACTTTACATTCCTCCTATATTTACAGCTGCGCTTTGCAGGATTTTCTTACTTAACTTTCATTTTACTTTTTGAAAATAATTTACTCCACGAAACTTTTCTTTCGATATACCTATGATATATCCTGTAGCAACTACAATTGCAATACTAAAAATCAGCCATTTTATATTTTATATATAAACTTTTTATTAACGCAAACTGTCTTTTCAACTTACAGAAAATGTTGTATGAATAAAAAAATTTATATCCTGCATTTTGTTCATATTCACAAACAAAAGAAAAGCGGGGCGCTCCAAAGCAGAAGCACCCCACAAATGAAGATTTGGTAATCAGTAGAAAGCTTAGTCCTCGAACATCTTTCTTGCAGCGAAGCATATCATCTCGGCAGTGAGATCAGTGCCGTATTCGCTTACGTCGATCATAAGATGTTTGTTGTCACGGTCACCACGATTTTTGCCTGTGACGTATTTATAATAGTTGTGGCGCTGGCGGTCAACACGTTTTATGAGCTTGTCAGCCTCCGGCCATGAAAGGTCATAAGTCTCACACATATGCTTTATCCTTGCTTCCAAAGGCGCATAGAGAAAAACATTCATGTGGTTTGGATATTCTCTGAGAACATAGTCTGCACATCTGCCGAAGAATATGGCGGATACACGCTTGTTTGCAAGATCTCTGATGATATCCACCTGCGCTTTTACAGCCTTGTCGGAATAAAACTGCGTTGATGAGCCGTAGCCGAATGACTTCAGCAGGCGGTCAGCGTTCTTGTCAAGCATTTCCTCACTGTCAAGAAACGAGTCACGGCTTATGCCTGCACGCTCTGCCGCCATATCTACAAGGTCCTTGTCATAAAACTCCACGCCAAGTTCAGCCGCCGCCTTTCTTGCGACCTCTCTTGCGTTGCAGCCGAACTCACGGCTTATGGTAATAATAAACTTTTTCATAGTCTATGCTCCTTTTTTATTTATGAGATTTTCTTTCGTGGCGGCTATCCTCCGCTCCTGTCTGGCTTTTATCTGAATTTTCGGCAAATTCCAACCGAATTTCACCGACATGAGCCTTAGAGAAAACGTCACCGCAAGGCTCACCATGCAGGCAGGCATGAACGACATCATGCCATAGCAAAGCAGAAAAGCCGCTGCACCTGTGGCAGAAGCGCAGGCATAAATGTTGCCCACAAATATCTCAGGCTTCTTGTTCACGAAAATATCCCTGAGAACTCCGCCCCCAACGCCTGTTATAACTCCCGAAAACACAAGCAAAAAAGTGTTGTCTGACACGCCGCTCCTCATTGCCGCTGTTATACCTGTAACAGTGAAAATGCCAAGCCCTATAGTATCGAGCATGAGCATTGCAGTATCATAAAGCTTCAACGCCTTGCCCCCCAGGTCGCCTTTTACAGCCAAGGCAGCAAACACAAGCACCGATATCAAAGCCGCCGCACTCATTGCAAGGGGGTCACGAAACGCCGCCACAGGGTGACTTCCGATGACGATATCACGCATTATCCCACCGCCCACAGCCGTTGTCACTCCTATTATTATAACGCCGAAAAGGTCAAAACGTCTTTTTATCGCTGTCAGCGCACCGCTTGCCGCAAACGCCGCAGTGCCGATAAGTTCAAGTATCGTAACGATAACATCAAAACGCTCATTCATTCAACGTCCCTGCCTGCATATTTGTGTATCTTCCGCACCGCCGTCGCCTGACTTATGCCAAGCTTCTGTGCCACAGCCACAGATGTTCTGTATTTTTCATAGGCTCTCATCACAAGTCCGCTTTCGTAAAATTCAAGCATATCCTTCAGGGAAGCATTCTGTGCAAATACCTCAGACGAACCGCCTGTTATCCTGTCAGGCAAGTCGAAAACGTCCACCTTTTTCTTCTCGGTAGTAAGAACGATACGCTCGATAGTCCTATGCACCTCGTCGATATTTTCTTTCCAATCATATCCCAACAAACAGCCCATGGCACGAGGGGTGAACTCAACGCTCCGTGAGTATTTCTTGTTTACCGAGCCGAGATAATAGTCGATAAAGCTTTTAAGATCCTCCGCACGCTCGCCAAGAGAATACATCTGTACCTGATAAGGCTCGAACTCGCTTATAAACTCCTCCGACAGCTTGTCAGCACCTTTAAGCTCCTCCACTGAATGTTCAGAAAGCCCCACAGGCACAATGCCTGCTTTTGCGCATTTTTCAAGAACTGCCCTTTGAAGCCTAGGCGACAGCCTGTCTATATGCTTTATTATCACAGCGTAAATGCCCGAAAGCGGCGATATCATCGACCTCTCTCCAAGAAGCTCCTTTTCTATGACTTCTTCCCCGACAGGTGCGCAGTCATAGGTGTAAAGCGTTCCTTTTTTGCCGTATATAGTGGAAGCAAGATAGCTTTTGCCGCTTCCTGTGGGACCATAGATGTAACACGGACAGCCTGCGTCACAGAAAACTCCTGCTAGCCGCCTTGCGTCTCTTGAACGGCTGCTTTGGGCAATATAACGCTGTCCGCCGTCACGTCCTGTCATAAGCTCTATTTCATCAAGAAGCTTTTTGTTCTGATACTGCAAAACATTGTAACGCTCCCTCAGGTCGTCAAAGCCTGTTATCTCCCAAGAGGAATAGCTTATTATCATCTCAAGCTCTCCGTCCTTGAATACCGGTATTCCCGTGACGAAAGTTTCGTCATTGTCAACGCCTTTTTGCACTGTTGTGACACGCTTGTGGCTTTCAAAAACCATTTGCGTCACGCAAGGGGAAAACATCTTCATCATTTCCTCTGAGCCTGCGAATTTACCTATTATGTCGGAGCCTTTTACGCTTCTGCCGCTGAGATAGGAGTTTGAAACAAATCTGAATACTCCGCTGCTGTCGGCAATAGTCACTCCTGGGTGGATACTTTCGAGAATGTGCCCTAGCTGCTCATAATCCATTTGTCTGCACTCCTTTCTGCGGCTTTATAGTTTACACATTAAGTATCTTTGAGAAGAACTGCTTTGCACGGTCGCTCTTAGGGTGCTTGAACACTTCCTCAGGGGTGCCGTCCTCGATAACATAGCCGCCGTCAATAAAGCAGACTCTGTTTGCCACCTCTGCCGCAAAGCCCATTTCGTGTGTGACAACTATCATTGTCATTCCTGCCTGAGCCAGGTCTTTCATAACGTTCAGAACTTCGCCAACGAACTCAGGGTCAAGGGCGGAAGTCGGCTCGTCAAAGAGTATGACCTCAGGCTCCATTGCAAGGGTCCTCGCAATAGCCACACGCTGCTGCTGACCGCCTGAAAGCTGAGTAGGATAAGCGTCTGCCTTGCCGTCCATTCCAACTCTCGCAAGAAGCTCCATGGCTTTCTTCTTCGTTTCTTCCTTGTTAGCCTTTTTAACCTGAACAGGACACTCCATGACGTTTTCAAGCACTGTTTTGTGCGGCCAAAGGTTGAACTGCTGGAACACCATTCCAACGTTCTTTCTTATGACCTTTGCAGCCTTTTCGTTAAGCTTTTTGTTGTGCTTGTCCTCGTCAATGCCCTTTAGGGAAACTCCGCCTATGTCTATCTCGCCTGATGTCAGCTCCTCGAGATAGTTCAGGCATCTGAGAAAAGTGCTTTTGCCGGAGCCGCTAGGGCCGATAACGCTTACCACCTCGCCCTTGTAAATATCCATATCTATTTTTCTGAGGACCTTAAGCTCCCCGTAATTCTTTGCCAGATCGTGAACCGATATAACAGGCTTTCTGCTTTCAGCCATTGTATTTTACACTCCTTTTTCGTCAGATAGCAACACGGTTGTTGTGCTTTTCTATACATCTTGATGCGAACTCGATAACAAGGTTCAGCGCCCAGTAAAGAACGCCTGCACAGATATAAACTATCAGAGGACTGAAAGTTATACCGATAGCCTCTTTTGTCATCATTGTCATTTCTGCAACTGTGATGATAGAAAGGATAGATGAGTCCTTAACAGTCTGAACAAACTGTCCTGTCAGTGACGGAACGATTATTTTCAAAGTCTGCGGGAAAATTATTCTCACCATTGTTTTAAATCTTGACATTCCCATTGCATATGAAGCTTCAAACTGTCCCTTTGGTATAGCGCTGACGCCGCTTTCAAGGATAACTGCGGTATAAGCCGCTGTGTACATTCCAAGAATTATAACGCCTGTTGAGAACGCTGAAACGTTCAGACCAAGAGCAGGGAGTCCGTAATATGCAAGATATACCTGCACCATAAAAGGGGTGCATCTGAATATCTTTATAAACGCCCTTGCGATAAGCTCAACAGCCTTGTTTTTTGAAAGGCACATATAGCCTACCGCCGAGCCTAACACCATTGCAATAAGGATAGACAGCACCGATATTGCCGCCGTTGTTCCAAGACCCTGCAAAAGCAGCGGAAGCGCTATTTCCGCAACGTGCATAAATTCGTCCATATATCTGCGCCTCCTTATCTTCTTTCAAGTCTTTTCTTCTGAAGCTTTACAAGCTCTTCAAGTCCTGCGCAGATAACAAAATACATAACTGCGATAGCAATATAGAAAGGCAGGTTTATGTATGTCTGCGTAACAAGACGCTGAGCCGTTCTTGTAAGCTCTACGATTGCCAACACAGAAAGCATCGGCGACACCTTTATAACGTTTATGAACTCGCTTGTTAGCTGCGGCAAAGCTACCTTGAATACCTGTGGGAAAACTATCCTCATTAGTATCTTTGGCTCGCTCATGCCCAAGGCTCTGGCCGCCTCCGTCTGACCTTTTGGCACAGCCGTAAGTCCGCCACGGATTATTTCTGCGATAAATCCGCCGCTGTTAAGGCTAAGAGCGATTATGCCTGACGCCAGGTTTGAAAGGTTCAGACCCATTACTGCAAGCGCCTGATATATAATGTATATCTGCACCAGCACAGGCGTGCCACGGACAAAGCTTATATAAACTGCGACTATCTTTTTCAGTATCCTTGAAGGAAGCGAATCGCCGCCCATTCTCATCACCGAAAGCAGCATACCAACGCAAAGCGCTATAAGTATCGCTGCAACGGATACGAATACTGTATAGCCAAGACCTTTCAGCAGCAGGTCTTTATAATGCCATACTATGTTGAAATTCTCCATTGATATATAATGCTCCGCCATTTGCGACGAAGCATTTCCTCCTTTCAAAGATGCTTTTTACTCGGCAGGGATATAATCGCTCTCAGGCAGGTCAACGGCTTCACCAAACCATTTCTTCTGGAGCTCTGCAAGAGTTCCGTCCTCTTTGAACTTGTGTATCTCAGAGTTGATATAGTCAGAAAGCTCTGTGTCTTCCTTACGAACAGCCCATGATACCCAAGTGTCTGTGCCGACCATTTCAGCCTTGCCTGAATCGTCAGCCACTATCTCATAATCGTCAGGATTCTTCATTACAACTGCGGCGCAGCTTGCATAGTTCTGAGCAACAAGGTCTATCTTGCCGTTCTTAAGCTCTGCAAAAGCCTCAGGGAATGAGTCGTATTTGAGCAGTTCAGCATAGCCGTCCTTGCCCTCTGACTTTAGCTTCTCGTTGAATTTCTTTGTATCGTCCTCATTGTAGCAAGAAGTCTGTGTGCCGACCTTTTTGCCCGACATATCTTCGATAGACTTGATGCTGTCATCGCCCTTTCTCTTTACGAAAACTGTAGTTCCGTTCTGGATAGGATAAGTCATCGTGTACTTGCCTGCACGTTCAGCAGTTACGCCGAGTGTTGCTCCAACAACGTCATATTTCTTTGCTTCAAGTCCTGCAAGTATTCCTTGGAACGGCAGGTCGATATAATCAAGCTCTACCCCCAGATCGTCGCAGATCTTAGCGAACAGGTCTGCGTTGTAGCCTATGATCTTATCGCCGTCCATGTATTCAAAAGGCTCATAAGCGGCTTCTGTCGCAACTGTGAGCTTACCGTTTTCCTTGATCTGATCCAGTGTGAGCGGTCCTGCGTTCTTGCTGCTTCCGCAGGCTGTAAGACATCCTGCCGCAAGTACCGAAGCCACTGCCACTGCACAAACTTTTCTTAACATTCCAAATCTTCTTCCGCTTTTCATAACTGATTCCAACCTTTCACTTACTTTTCTAAATAATTCGGAGCGCTGACAAGCCAGACACCCTAGTGCCGCTGTCAACGCTCCGTTGCGTTTGATATTATATTTATTGGAGAGTGAATTATTTTTCTATCTTTATTTTCTCTTGCCGATCTTCTTCTGATAAGCAAGGATAGACATGAACTCAAAAATGATATTTGCGCCCATATAAGCTGTTATCTCTGAGTGGTCATATGGAGGAGCAACTTCTACTACATCAAAGCCTGTGAAGTTCAGATCTTTCAGCGCTCTTATATATTGAAGTGTTTCAAAGGAAGTAAATCCGCCCACCTCAGGAGTACCTGTACCTGGTGCATAAGCCGGGTCAACAAAGTCGATATCGAATGTAAGGAACACCTTATTGTCGCCCACCTTTTCCTTTATGACCTTGAGAAGATCTTCAGGAGAATATGTGTGGAGCTTGTCCCCCGGGATAACCGTGAAGCCAAGGTCTGCGGCGATCTTGAAATCGTCAGGATCGTAAAGAGAACCTCTCATGCCGATCTGAACCGACTTCTCAGGATCAATAAGACCCTCCTCCATTGCTCTTCTGAATGGTGTGCCGTGATTGTATTTCTGACCGAAAACCGTATCGCACAGGTCAAGGTGTGAATCGAAATGCACAAGGCTTACCTTTCCATGCTTCTTTGCGATAGCTCTAAGCTCGCCAAGGGTGATAGCGTGGTCGCCGCCAATGCTTATTGGAACTGCACCGCATTCAAGAACACCGTCCAAGGTCTGCTCGATAGCTGCATATGTTTCGTGGATATAATCAGGGATCACAGGAACGTCGCCAAGGTCTGCACCCTTGAGTGAATCCATAATGTTGACGCCCATTGCAACATTGTTAGGCTTTATCATTGCCGAGATGTTTCTTACACCGTTAGGACCAAATCTTGCGCCTGCTCTGAAAGAAGCGGCGGTATCGAACGGTATACCAACGATAGCGAAATCCAATCCCTCTGCTGAGGTCGCGTGTGGAAGCCTCATGAAATTACCCATATTACAAAAACGAGGAGAGCCTGAGGCGCTCGGTGGCTGACAATTGTTGTTGATCATTTGAGGTCACTTTCCTTTCAAAATCACTGAGGAACATATCCGCATGACCGTTCAAGTCATTTCTGAATTGCTCTATGTGCAGAATTATATCACCATTCCTGCAAGTTGTCAAGAGCCAATTTTCAATTTTTCTGAAAATTATTCACTTTGGAATAAGCTTTGTTATCACTTATATAGCGTATTTACGTCATTTAGCCTATATTGAAGTCGCAACTATTCATTTTTGAATAGTTTCTTTGTGCAAATCTACAAAGGACAATAATGCAATATTTATGTATCAGACTTTCATTTTGTTCACATCTATTTTTTATTCAAAGCTGAATAAAATAAGAATTTTTCATTAACACTATTGCCAAATAAAAAGCTCTGTGCTATACTGATAATCAAAGCAATGACGCTCTTATAACCGATACGGCAATGCCTGTCGGTTTATAAGGGCGTTGTTTTTTATTATTACTAGGTCAAACTCAGAAAACAATTTTGAAAGGAAGTTTTATTATGGCTTGTTTTTTAGTACCAGCAACAGAAGCGATCGTTACAACTATTGTGGCAAAGGCAGTAAAGTCTCACGAGGCAAAGGCAGAGGAGCAGACAAAGGTCAAAGCTCTTTCGGAGGACAAGCTTCCTCTTTCTAAAAAGATAACAAGACTCTCAGGCTTTCTGTGGGGCGGCTCAGGTCTTTTGGCATTTGAGCATCTGTGGCATGGCGAGATATCTCCGTTCTTCCCATTCCTGACAGCGGCTAACGACCCTTCGGAAATGGCAGTAGCATTCCACGAAATGGCGACTGTCGGAACATCAATGGCTGTTCTTGTGACAGCGGTATGGGCTGTGCTGACTGTGGTATCTGACAAGATACTGAAACGTAAGCCAAAAAAGACTGCAAAGCTGGGTGGTGACGCCGTATGACACTTCTTATCACACTCATAGCAGCCGTTATCATTACCATAGTATGGTACACATCACCAAAAGCCAGAAAGCTTAAAGTGGGGCTGATGTGCTATATGTACTGGGGCGCATCTATAATGTGGCTCGTGGACGCACTTTTTGAATACAAAGAGCAGGGCGCAGGATATTTCACCCCTGCCACCGCAGACATGATAAACGACAGCTTTTTAGGAATCTGCGTTATTGCACTCGGCACCGTCGTATGGCTCGGCACTATGCTCATAAGCGACCCTGAGGGAGTAGTAAAAAAAGCCCTTACAGAAAAAAAGCTGTAGATACACTATACTATATAAATAGGAGGAATAATAATGCGACTTGTTCCAAGAGAGCAGGATAAGCTTATGCTCCATTATGCGGGCATGCTTGCCCGTGACCGAAAGGCACAGGGATTAAAGCTCAACTACCCTGAAGCTGTGGCATACATAAGCATGGAAGTAATGGAAAAAGCAAGAGCAGGAGCGTCAGCCGCTGAGCTTATGCAATACGGCACAAAGCTTCTTACCGCTGATGACGTCATGGACGGCGTTCCTGAAATGATACACGAAATACAAATAGAATCCACAATGCCCGACGGCACAAAGCTTGTGACAGTACACAACCCTATAAAGGGTGCAAGCAAGCTTCACCCAGGGGAATTTATCGTTGAGGAAGGCACTGTCAAGCTCAACGAGGGAACAGAAAGCATTGAGCTTACAGTTTCAAACACAGGGGACAGACCTATCCAGACAGGCTCCCACTTCCACTTTTTTGAGGTAAACAAGGCTTTGGAGTTTGACCGCAAGGCGGCTTATGGTATGCGACTTGATATCCCTGCAGGCACAGCGGTAAGATTTGAGCCGGGAGAGAAAAAGGCCGTCCGTCTTATACCTATCGGCGGCGACCGCATAGGCTATGGTCTGAATGGTCTTGTAAACGGAAAAATGGACGATGAAAACATCAAGCAGGCAGCCTTTGAAAAGGCTAAAAAGCTTGGCTTCAAGGGGGTGTAGGAAATGATTGAAATATCGAGAAAAGCTTACTGCGATATGTATGGTCCGACAGTTGGCGACAGAGTGCGCTTGGGCGACACTTCTCTTATTGCAGAAGTGGAAAAAGATTTGACAGTTCATGGTGATGAAGCAAAGTTCGGTGGAGGAAAATCTCTCCGTGACGGCATGGGGCAATCCTGCAAAGCCACTGACAAGGAGTGCCTTGATACTGTTATCACAAACGCTCTTATCATCGACAGCACAGGCATCATAAAGGCTGACGTTGGCATAAAGGACGGCAGGATAGCAGGAATAGGCAAAGCAGGCAACCCCGACATCATGAATGGCGTTGACAAAAACATGATAATAGGCGCTTCCACTGAAGCTATCGCAGGCGAGGGACTTATCCTCACCGCAGGCGGACTTGACACGCACATTCATTTTATCTCTCCAACTCAGGTGAGAACAGCCCTTTACAGCGGAATCACCACCATGATAGGCGGTGGTACAGGTCCTGCCGACGGCACCAATGCCACCACCTGTACACCCGGCGAGTTCAATATCCACAGAATGTTGGAAGCCTCCGAAGACCTGCCAATGAATTTCGGCTATCTTTGCAAGGGAAATTCAAGCGACATCACAACTCTTGAGGAGCAGATAAAGGCAGGCTGTATAGGCTTGAAGATACACGAGGACTGGGGCTCTACCCCTGACGTTATCGACCACGCACTTACTGTTGCGGATATGTATGACGTTCAGGCGGCTATCCACACCGACACTCTTAACGAGGGCGGATTTGTTGAAGATACCGTCAATGCTTTCAAGGGCAGGACTATCCACACTTATCACACAGAGGGTGCAGGCGGCGGACACGCTCCTGACATTATCAGAGCGGCGGCGTTCCCGAATGTTCTCCCTTCCTCAACGAACCCTACAATGCCTTACACCGCAAACACTCTTGACGAACATCTTGATATGCTCATGGTGTGTCATCACCTTGACAAAAACGTACCGGAGGACATTGCTTTTGCGGATTCAAGGATACGTCCTGAAACTATTGCCGCAGAGGACGTTTTGCACGATATGGGAATATTCTCAATGATGAGTTCCGACTCTCAGGCAATGGGACGTGTAGGCGAAGTTATCACACGAACATGGCAGACCGCTGACAAAATGAAGAAACAGCGTGGCGCACTCCCTGAGGACAGCCAGCGAAACGACAATTTCAGAATAAAACGCTACATTTCAAAATACACTATAAACCCTGCTATAACCCACGGTGTATCAGAATATGTAGGCTCAGTGGAAGTTGGTAAGGTGGCAGACCTTGTTCTTTGGAATCCTGCATTTTTCGGTGCAAAGCCTGACATGATAATAAAGGGCGGATTTATTTTCGCATCAAAAATGGGCGACGCAAACGCTTCTATCCCTACCCCTCAGCCTGTGTGTTACACAGAGATGTTCGGTGGTCACGGGCTTGCCCTTTCAAGCACCTGTATCACGTTCGTATCAAAATACGCCTACGAGGACGGCATAAAAGAGAAGCTTGGTCTTAAAAGGCAGGTGCTTCCTGTGAAGAACTGCCGAAACATCTCAAAGGCTGATATGGTATACAACAACGTCTGCGGTGACATAAGAGTAGACCCTGAGACCTACACTGTCACAGTTGACGACGAAGTTATTACCTGCGAGCCTTTTGACGAGCTTGCATTGGCACAGCGTTACTTTATGTTCTAAAGCGAGGAAACAAAAATGATAGCAGAAAAAATATTAGGCAATCTCTCTGAAAGTACCCCCTCTGTAGAAGTAGACACAGTTGAGCTTGATTGGTTTGAAGCCGAGAAAAAGCGCATAAGAAAAACCACCGCAGGAGGACGTGACATAGGCATTGCCATTGACGAAAACCTAAAGGACGGGGATATCATCTATCTTGACGATAAGCTTTGCGTAGCAGTGAAGCTCACAAGCTGTCCCCTTATCAAGATAAACGTTCACACCATGCAGGAAATGGGCAGGCTTTGCTTTGAGATAGGCAACAGGCATTTGTCACTTAAAATATCTGACGACAACGTGCTTATCCCACATGACGAGCCTACAGAAAAGCACCTGAAAAACCTCGGCTTTGAGTGTGAGAACATCATAGGCAGATTTGACGATTTTATCGTCTGCAAAGCTCACGGACACTCACACAGCCACTCCCACGAGCATGGGGAACATCATCACCACGAACATTCACACTAAACGGAGCTGATAAAAAATGACCGATACCGCAGGACTTATGCACATTCTGCAAATATGCGACAGCCTTTTCCCAGTGGGTGCGTTCACGCTTTCAAACGGGCTTGAAACCTACGTTCAGCATGATATCATCACTTCGCCACAAGGACTTGAAGAATATCTCCATTCTTACATATCAGTGCTGCCCTACAATGAGCTTGGTGCGGCGGCAGCGGCATACAATGCTGACGAAAAGGAGCTTTGCCGTCTTGATGAGATATACTCTGCGGTGAAAACACCATTTGAGATACGAAGCGGCTCAGAAAAGGTCACAAGGCGTTTTTTCAAAATATGCAACAATGGTCGGGAAAGCTTCACTGGGCTTTATAAAAGCCTGACGGAGCAGGGCATATGCAAGGGTCATCAGTGCATCGCCTATGGGCTTTATATGCGTGACAATGGCATCGAGCTTTCAGAGGGGCTTGCGGTATACGGCTATTCCATATGCTCCGCCATAGTCACAAACTGCGTGAAGCTTGTACCTCTTAGTCAGCTTGCAGGGCAGAAAATTCTCGGAGAGAGCTTTGAGCTTATATCCTCCGCTTCAGAAAAAGCCCTTTTCACTGATATAAACGATATCGGCATAAGCGGTGCAGGCTTTGACCTGCGTGCAATGCAGCACGAACGGCTGTATTCAAGACAGTATATGTCATAAGCTATGATTTATATAATATAATAAGGAGTACCAAAAATGAGCTATGTAAAAATAGGCGTAGGCGGACCTGTGGGATCGGGAAAAACCGCACTTATCGAACGCCTTACAAGAGAAATGTCAAAAGAATATTCCATATGCGTTGTAACAAACGATATCTACACCAAAGAAGACGCAGAATTTCTTACAAAAAACTCATGCCTGCCTGCCGACAGGATAGTTGGCGTTGAAACAGGCGGCTGTCCTCACACTGCCATAAGAGAAGACTGCTCAATGAACCTGGAAGCCGTTGACGAAATGGTGAAAAAGCACCCTGACACGCAGATCGTTTTCATTGAAAGCGGCGGCGACAATCTATCCGCCACATTCTCCCCTGACCTTGCAGACGCTTCTATCTATGTTATCGACGTTGCACAGGGTGAAAAGATACCAAGAAAAGGCGGCCCTGGCGTGACACGTTCCGACCTGCTTGTTATCAACAAGACAGACCTTGCGCCACTTGTTGGAGCTTCTCTTGAAGTAATGGCTTCCGACTCAAAGCGCATGAGGGGCGACAGACCGTTTCTTTTCACAAATCTCATGAGCCGTGAGGGCGTTTCTCAGGTCATAGACTGGATAAAAAAATCAGTGCTTTTTGAGGATCTGAAATGAACGGCAGACTAAGCCTGTCAACAGCCTTTGACGGACAAAAAACCGTTACTGAGGACTTATATTTTGCTCCCCCTTTCAAGGTGTATTCACCATTTTATGACCATAAAGGCTGGGCGAAATATATCTCAATGTGCGGCTCAGCAGGAGTATTGGCAGGTGACAAAAACGAGATAAAGCTTTTTGTGGGGGAAAACTGCAAGGTCATTTTCACAGATCAGGGCTATCAAAAGCTTTTCAACACAAACGGCGGCGTATCAAAACAGAGCATAAAGCTTGTTGTGCGCAAAAACGCAAGGCTTTGCTATATGCCACACCCTATTATGACCTTCACAGGCTGTGAGCATTTCTCCATGGGCAAGGTGAACATCACAGAAAGCTCTGAGCTTATTTTCTCTGAGATATACTGCTGTGGCAGAACTGCAATGGGTGAGGAGTTCGGCTTGAAGCGTTTTCGCTCACGCACCGAGATAGCAATTGACGGCAGGGCGGATTTTATCGACAACACTCTTATCGACCCCGCCGCACTGCCCATACGGCAAAAAGGCTTTTTCGAGGGCTTCACCCACACGGGATTTATGTATATCTACACCCCTGACAAGACAATGCTGGAAAGCATTTACCAAGCCGACTACACAGGCGACCCTGACAGCGCACAGCTTTGCGCCACTCACACGGAACGTGGCATAGCCATAAGAGCCTTGGGACATTCGGGAGAAGAGATCTTTGACGCTTTTCAGCTCATTGCAGAAAAAATTCGCACATAAAAACAGCGGATAAAATATTGTTAAACTTTTCATAAATGATAAACAAAACCAGTGAAAGCCTGCTGTAGGCTTACACTGGTTTTGTTATTTCTCACATCTCACAAGAGCCACAACACCCCTTGTCAACCCAAACAAAATATGCTATAATATAGGGGATTGTAACCTACAACCATATCAAAATACAGATATATACAGATAACGAAAGGATTAGCTATGGATACTTCCGCACTTCTTTGGTATAAGACCCCTGCAGACGATTGGAACAAAGCACTGCCCCTTGGAAACGGCAGGATAGGCGCAATGGTGTTCTCTCAGCCACTTGAAGAGAGGATTCAGCTCAATGAGGACTCCGTCTGGTCGGGCGGCTTCCGTGAAAGAAATAATAAGTCCGCACTGCCTAATCTCGAAAAAGTGAGAAAACTGCTTTTTGAGGAGAAAATAAACGAGGCTGAAAAAATAATCTATGACGCTTTCTGCGGCACGCCTGTAAATCAAAGGCACTATATGCCACTGGGCGACATGAACGTTATACATTATAAAGAGAGCGAATGTGACTTCAAGAGCAGAAGCCTTGACCTTAACACCGCTGTCTGCACCACAGAATATGCCATAAACGGCGTTGACTACACAAGAGAAATGTTTATCTCACAGCCCGATCAGGTGCTTGTTATGCACATAACGGCTTCCGAAAAAAAAGCGATAAGCGTCCGTGTACGCATTGACGGCAGAGATGATTATTTTGATGATAACTCGCCCGTTCATGATAATGATATCCTCTTTTACGGTGGATGTGGCTCAGAGGACGGCATAAACTTTGCCGCTTATATAAAGGTACTCCACAAGGGCGGAAAGGTCTACCCATATGGAAGCTTCATAACCTGTGAGGACTGCGACGAGGTGACTATCCTCCTTGGCGCACAGACAAGCTACCGCTGTGAGGATTACAAGGGACAAGCTGTCTTTGACGTTGAAAGAGCTGAGGAAAAAACCTATGCACAGCTTAAAGCTGACCATATCGCAGACTACAAGTCATACTATGACCGTGCGAATATCTCCCTTTGCGACAACAGCTCAGGTAATTCCACCCTGCCTACAGACGAAAGACTTGCACTTGTGAAAGAGGGCAAGCCTGACAACAAGCTTATTGAAATGTATCACAATTTCGGCAGATATCTTCTTATTGCAGGCAGCCGAGAAAAGACCCTGCCTACAAATCTCCAAGGCATTTGGAACAAGGATATGTGGCCTGCTTGGGGCTGTAAATTCACTATCAATATCAATACCGAAATGAACTATTGGTGTGCAGAGAACTGTAATCTCTCAGAGCTTCATATGCCTCTTATCGACCATATCGAGAAGCTCCGTCCAAACGGCAGAAAGACCGCAAGGAATATGTATGGCTGCCGTGGCTTTGTCTGTCACCATAACACCGACATATGGGGCGACACCGCACCGCAGGACTTGTGGATACCCGGAACACAATGGCCAATGGGTGCGGCATGGCTCTGCCTGCACATATGGGAGCATTATCTCTATGTTCAGGACAGAGAGTTTCTCAGCGAGAAATATGACACCCTGAAAGAAGCGGCAGAATTTTTCCTTGACTTCCTTATCGAAGACAAAAAGGGCAGACTTGTTACCTGCCCGTCAGTTTCCCCTGAGAATACCTATCTCACAGCTTCAGGCTCAAAAGGCTCTATCTGCATAGGTCCGTCTATGGACAGCCAGATAATCTATGAGCTTTTCACGGCCGTTGCGGAAGCTTCAAAAATACTTGAAACGGACGGAGGTTTCAGAAAGAAAGTCCTTGAAGCCAGAGACAGACTTCCTGCACCTGAGATAGGCAAATACGGTCAGATAATGGAATGGGCAGAGGACTATGACGAGGTAGAGCCTGGTCACAGGCACATCTCACAGCTTTTCGCACTCTATCCTGCTGACATCATAACAATGCGAAAGACCCCTGAGCTTGCCAAAGCCGCAAGGGCTACCCTTGAAAGACGTCTTTCACACGGTGGCGGACACACAGGCTGGTCAAGGGCATGGATAATAAACCACTGGGCAAGACTTTTTGACGGCGAAAAAGTGTACGAAAATGTTATAGCACTTCTTTCAAACTCCACAAGCGAGAATATGTTCGATATGCACCCGCCTTTCCAGATAGACGGAAACTTCGGTGGCACAGCTGGTATCACGGAGGCACTTTTGCAAAGCGAGAACGGCGAGATAATTCTCCTGCCTGCACTGCCGAAAGAATGGTCGGAGGGCAGCTTCAAAGGACTTTGTGCAAGAGGCGGCTTTGTTATCGACCTTGAGTGGAAAGACTCAAAGATAACAGCCTGCCACATTCACTCAAGGTGCGGAAAGAAGTGCAGGATAGTGTGTGACAGTGTAAAGGTACACACTGCAAGCAGCGAGGTACAGACCTTGTACACAGACGGCGCAGCAGAGTTTGACACGGAAACAGGTAAAACATACACGCTCACATTCTGAGCAAAAGACAAAATTTGAGAGGATATTGAAATGAGACATTATCGGATAATGGCAGCGGCTGTTGCAGCAATTTGCACGCTGTCAGGCTGCGGAGTGCAGATAGGCAGAAACGAGAGCATGACCGCCCCCGAAAAAACATCTGTTGTAACCACAACAAAGGAACAGACAAACGATGACAGCAAGGCTGACGAGCAGGCTTTAAAAAGCTACGAAGAAACAAAGATAGTGGCAAATGCCATACCTTATGTGAAGTTTTCAAAAAGCGTTGAAGCCGAAACAGGCTCAGTTTCAGGCAAGGCGAAAGTAAAAAGCGACCGCAAGGGCTACAAGGGCAAGGGTTATGTGACGAACATTTCCGCTGAGGAAGATTGGTCAAGAGAGATCGAGCTTACCGACTCACAGTATTATGACCTTACCATAACAGTGGCTTCCGATGTGCCGTGCGTGAACGGCATAGCTGTGAACGGCAAAAAGCTTCAGGATTTCTCAGCCAGCGGCTCGGGCAAGTTTGAAAAGGTGACTTTCAAGAACATCTACATAGAAAAAGGCAAGACGGCAATATCCATTATCCCTGTGGACGGCGGACTTGATGTTGACTGCCTGACCCTCACCGCAAGCGAGGATATATCAAAGCTTGACCTTACTATATCAAAGCCTGCTCTTTCAAACAAAGACTCCGACTACAACGCAAAAGCGCTTTATCAGTATCTTTGCGAAAGCTACGGCAAGCAGGTGCTTTTGGGTCAGCATGACACTATCGGCACATCTGCTGAAACAGACATGATATACAAAACCACAGGAAAATACCCTGCAATACGTTTTGGCGACCTTATGCTTGCCACTGAAAAGGACAGCATTACCACCGACACCGAAATGAACATCGCCATGGATTGGGCTTCAAAGGACGGCATAGTGGGCTATATGTGGCACTGGGCTGCCCCTGACGACAAGCGTGAATATTATGCCGACCAGACGGATTTTGACATCAAAAAGGCAGTTACAAAGGAAAATATCGCAGAACTCAGCCTTGAGGATATCAAAAAGCTTCAAAAGGACGGCAAGGTAAGCAAAGAATGTGTTGCTGTCGTTCAGGATATCGACACCGTATCTGAGAAACTCTCCACCCTCCGTGATGAGGGAATAGCAGTGCTTTGGCGACCGCTCCACGAGGCCAGCAACGGCGATTTCTGGTGGGGCAATGACAAGGACGCCTACAAATGGCTTTGGAAGCTTATGTACGAGCGTCAGACGAAATACCACAAGCTGAACAATCTCATATGGGTATGGTCAGCACAGAATGCCGATTGGTATGTGGGCGACGAATACTGCGACGTGCTTTCCTGCGATGTTTATGACGACGGCAATAAGGACGCACAGGTGAACATAATGCTTTTCCTGCAAAGCATATCAAGGAACAAGCCTATTGCAATGAGCGAATGTGGAAGCTTCCCTGACATACAGAGCATTGCAGACGAAAAGGCCATGTGGGCATTCATAGGTCAATGGGGCGGAAATTATCTTATGACCGATGACGGCAAGCTTGCTGAAGAAAACAACACCGCCGCCGAGCTTATCAAGACGTATAACAACAATCTCACTCTAACAAGGGATAAGCTCCCCGACTTCACCCACCTTGCAAGTTCCATAAAGGACACGGAAGAAAAATCCGCTGAGAGCAAAAAGAATGATAGCTCAAAGGCTGACAGCAAGACGAAGAAAGAAAATACTTCTAAAGCAGAATAGAAAAAGACCGCTGAGAGAGTTCTCAGCGGCATTTTTATACCCTATTTATCTTTCAACGCCTCAGAAAGCGTCCGCCAGCCAAGCATTGCACACTTTACTCTCGCAGGCATATGGGAAATATCCCTGAGGGCTGACGCTTCTTCAAGGCTGTCTATCTCTTCGTCAGACGCCTCGCCCCTTATCATTCTCATGAAAATATCCGCATATTCCAAAGCCTTTTCCTTGCTCTGACCTATTATCATCCCAAGCATTATATCCGTTGAAGCCTGAGATATTGCACAGCCGTCACCAACAAAAGCCCCGTCCGTAATGATATCCCCGTCAGTTTTCAGCTTTAACTGTATCTCGTCGCCGCAGCTTGGATTTATCCCGTCCAGCACAATGTCTGCGTCCTCTATATCATGCTTGAAATCAGGGTGCATATTGTGCTCCGTTAGTATCTCATTGTAAAAATTTCTATTTTCCATAACCCATTCGCTCCCTGACAGTTGAGAGACTGTCTAAAAATCTGTCTGCGTCCTCTTTGGTATTGTAAAAAGCAAAGCTTGCCCTCACTGTTGAACGATAGCCAAGGTATTCAAGCAACGGCTGTGCGCAGTGATGACCTGCCCTGACCGCAATGCCGTCTGCCGCAAGTATCTCGCTCACGTCATGTGGGTGAACATTGTCCACAGTAAAAGTCAAAATACCATTATGCTCCTCAGCTTTCTCCGAACCAAGTATATTTATGTGAGCAATCTCTTTCATTTTCTCAAAGGCATACGCCGAAACTTCAAGCTCTCTCTTGTGTATTTCCTCAAAGCCCACGCTTTTCACATAGTCTATAGCCGATTTCAGTCCCACTGCACCTGCCGCATTGACAGTGCCAGCCTCAAACTTATGGGGCAGTTCAGCATACACCGCCGAAGTCCTTGACACCGACTCTATCATCTCGCCGCCTGTGAGAAACGGCGGCATTTTTTCGAGCAACTCACGCCTGCCGTAAAGCACGCCTATGCCCATAGGTCCATAAAGCTTGTGACCTGAAAACGCAAAGAAATCCACCCCAAGCTTTTTCACGTCCACCGCAATATGCGGCGTGCTCTGTGCACCGTCTGCCACCATAACAGCGTTCTTGCGGTGTGCAATTTCTGCAAGCTTTTCTATAGGATATTCTCTGCCAAGCACATTTGAAAGCTGCGTAACAGCCACTATCTTGGTGCGGTCTGTTATAAGTTCCTCAGCCTTGTTAAGGTCAAGACTGCCGTCCTTTTCACATTCAAGGAATTTAAGCTCCGCACCCGTCTGCCTGCAAACCATTTGCCACGGCAAAAGGTCGCTGTGGTGTTCCATTATGGAAACCACCACCTCGTCGCCCTTTTTCAAATTGGAAAGCCCATAGCTGTATGCCACAAGATTTATGCTCTCTGTGGTGTTGCGTGTAAAAATTATCTCCTGCACAGACTTCGCACCGATAAAGTCACGCACTGCCTTTCGTGCATTCTCATAATCCTCCGTTGCCTGAACGCTCAGCTCATAAATTCCACGGAGAGGGTTTGCATTGTGGCAGGTGTAAAAATCTTTTTCAGCATCAATAACGCATTTCGGTCGCTGTGCAGTTGCAGCGTTGTCGATATAAACCGTTTTATCCTGCATAAGAAGTGGAAAATCCGTCTTGTATCCCTGCATCTATCTCATTCCTCTGTATCAGTTTTTATTTCCATGGCTTTTTCAGCCACCGCTGCAAACCCGCCGTCCTCAGCCATATGGATAAGCCTTTCAACAGCGGCGTAAGCCATTATCCTCTCGGCAGTTTCTCTGTCAATGCCCCTGCTCTCAAAATAGAACATAGTGTCAGCGTCAAGCTCGCCTATAGTCGCTCCGTGAGTGCCCTCCACATTTTCCTCTGCACAAAGGATAAGCGGAACAGTTTTGTTCACAACATCGTCCCCAAGCATGAGCACAGTTTCGTTCTCGCTGCCAACAGAGTCCGCAGAGCCTTTCTTAAAATCTATCGTTCCTCTGAAAACCTTTTTTGCACTGTCCGTCAAAGCGCCGTTCACAGTGATAAGGCTCTCCGTCTTTTTGCCGAAATGGTCAGCCACTATGTTATAGTCTATAGTCTGTGAATTTTTCCCCAGATAAGCGGTGTCAGCGTCAAACCTCGCTCCGTCACCGCTTAGGGTAACATGATCGTCGCTGTAAATATCTCCTCCGCCTATCATAATAGTCATAATGTGAATGTGAGAACCCTCCCCGCATTCCGCCCTGACCTCATGTCGCACAAGTCCGTTTTCCGACGGCTCAAGAAGCATAACGAGCTTCACCTCAGCTCCCTCCTCAAGGTCGATATTCACCCTTGACAGCATAGGAGCGTTTCCTCTGCAAACTTCAAAAATAACGCCCCTTGCGGCCTTTTCAGCCGTTACGTTCACGACCTTTTCAGTATATCCCTCTGTGCCGCTGTTGTCAAGCCTTACAGGCTCGTTCTTTTCATCTTTTTTTAAGATGATGTTTTCCTCAGTTTTCGCTGCACTTTCGCTGTCCCACTGTATCTCGGCACTGTTTACCTTGAGGAAATTCCACGTTTTTGTCGGCAGCTTGTCTATCAGGATATTTTTAGTCATTTTAAGCACTCCTTTCCCGTCAGCCTATGCTGCCTTTCATTTCAAGTCTTATAAGATTGTTCATTTCCACCGCATATTCCACAGGCAGTTCCTTTGAAACGTTGTCCGCAAAGCCGCTTACGATAAGAGCCCTTGCGTCCTCTTCAGTCATGCCACGGCTCATAAGATAGAAAACTGCGTCGCCGCTTATGCTGCCTATCTTCGCCTCGTGACCGATAGCGGCGTCCTTTGTGCGGATATCCATTGCAGGGATAGTGTCAGACCTTGACTCAGAATCAAGCATAAGCGACTGGCATGATACCGATGACTTAGCCTTTTTCGCACTCTTTTCCACCACAACGCTGCTCCTGAATGTGCTTATTCCGCTACTCTTGCTTATTGAACGTGTGTTCATGAAGGAGCTTGTGTTCTTGCCCACATGAACTACCTTTGCGCCTGTATCGAGATTTTGTCCGCTTCCTGCGAAAGTAACTCCCGTGAACTCCATTTTGGAATTGTCGCCCTTTAAAATGCTCATAGGGTAAAGACAGCCAATGTGCGATCCGAATGAACCTGATATCCATTCGATAGTTCCGCCCTCTTCCACAATAGCACGCTTTGTATTAAGGTTATACATATTCTTCGACCAGTTCTCGATAGTGGAATATCTTAGCTTTGCGTTCTTCTTAACATAAAGCTCAACACAGCCTGCATGAAGATTTGCAACATTGTATTTTGGAGCAGAACAGCCCTCGATAAAATGCAGACTCGCACCATCGTCAACTATGATAAGCGTGTGCTCAAACTGACCTGCACCCTTTGCATTAAGTCTGAAATAAGATTGAAGCGGTATAGACAGCTGCACGCCCTTAGGCACATACACAAACGAGCCTCCCGACCATACTGCACCATGCAAAGCCGCAAATTTGTGATTCCTCGGTGTAACAAGCTTCATGAAATATTTTCTCACCATATCGGCATATTCGCCTTTCATGGCACTTTCGATATCCATGTAAACAACGCCCTCCTGGGCCACCTCAGAGCGCACGTTATGATAAACAAGCTCAGAGTCATACTGTGCACCCACGCCTGCAAGAGATTTCCTTTCCGCCTGCGGTATGCCCAGCCTTTCAAAGGTGTCCTTTATATCCTGCGGAACGTTCTTCCAGTTGTTCTGCATTTTCGTGTTTGGTCTTACATATGTGGCAATATTGTCCATATCAAGGCCCTCAAGTGACGGCCCCCAATCAGGGGTAGGTATCTCGTTATATATCTGCAAAGCTTGAAGTCTGAACTGCTGCATCCATATAGGGTCGTTCTTTTCTTTTGATATCTTCTCTATTATTTCAGGCGTCAGACCGCTTTTTATGCGGTAAGCGTCGTTTTCAACATCTTTTATATCATAAATACTGCGGTCAATATCCATGACCTGACTTTTTTCTTTCATCATTTTCACCTCGTCCTCTTACTGCGTGTAATGGCAAAACGCCCCTTACACACTTTTATCAGATAGCCGAAAAGCCCTTTTCGTTTATCTTTTCCACAAGCTCTGCACCGCCGTTTTTAACGATAACACCATTTTCCATAACATGAGCGACATCAACTGTAAGAGCCTCCAGTATCCTTGTGCTGTGTGTTATAATAAGCAGTGAGCCGTGAACACGCTCTCTGTAGAGCTTTACGCCCTGTGAAACTGTCCTTACTGCGTCAACGTCAAGGCCTGAGTCTGTTTCGTCAAGTATGGCAAGCTTTGGCTCAAGCATGAGCATTTGCAGTATCTCAGCCTTTTTCTTCTCGCCGCCTGAAAAGCCCACGTTCAGATCTCTGTCAGAGTAAGACTCGTCCATATTGAGAAGCTTCATTGTTTCCGCAAGCTTTTTCTTGAAATCCCAAAGTCTAAGACGTGTCTTTGTTTTCTGCTCCAAGGCACTTCTTATAAACGAGCTCAGTGTAACACCAGGCACTTCCAGCGGATTTTGGAATGACAGAAAAATGCCCTTTTTCGCACGCTCGTTCACAGGCATATCCACAATGCTTTCACCGCCAAAAACAATGTCACCCTCTGTTACAGTGTAAGCAGGGTTGCCTGTTATAGCATAACCCAGCGTAGATTTACCTGTGCCGTTAGGGCCCATAAGAACGTGAGTTTCATCACTGTTCACCGTCAGGTCAACACCGTGCAAAATTTCCTTATCCCCAACGCTCACATGAAGTCCAGTTATCTTCAATAAATTATTACTTTTCATATTCTGTGTCCTTTCCTCTATCGCCTTGTCAGGCTTTGTAAAACGTCATGACATGGCTGTCACAAGTTAGCTGTTCCTAATAGATATTATACCACAAAAGCATAGAAAATCAATAGGGATTTTCAACAAACAATTATTCTAAACTAACTGGCATAAAGTGATGATAACAAAAAAACTGATTTTACCCCTTGACAAATAATATTATATGACGTATAATATATTCAACGATATAGTATTATAGATCTATATAATAACTGAGCTGACTAAAGAGAGGAGAGAGTAAATGGGCTTTCCAATAAGTGCAGGACTGCTTGATTCCATGGTACTGTCAGTGGTAGACAGAGAGGATACCTATGGATATGAGATAACGCAGTTCATACGCAGTGCGGTGGACGTTTCAGAATCCACCTTGTATCCTGTGCTGAAACGGCTTCAAAAAAACGAACTGCTTGAAACCTACGATAAGGAATATATGGGCAGGAACAGGCGTTATTATCATGTTACCCCAAAGGGAGAAAAAGCTCTTGAAGAATACCGCAGAGAGTGGAAGAAGCACAAGAATATGGTAGACCGTATATTATTAGAAAAAGGTGGAGAAAATACATGAACAGACTTGAGTATCTTACCCAACTGCGCAGATCGCTTGAAGACGGCGGACTTGCCGAGGATGAAATAAACGACGCAATGGGGTTTTATGAAGAGATATTTCTTGACGCAGGGACAGCACATGAAGCTGAAACTGCCGCAAACCTCGGCTCGCCCGAAGATCTTGCCAACAAAATTTTGCAGGATAGCGGCATACACCCACAGGGCGACTCGGTGTTCCAAATGGAAGCCGCCGCTGACCCCTCACAGGCTCGTGATATTGACAATAATGTGCCACAGAACGGCAATTCTCTTGCAAAGCTTCTTGTTATCATCATCACAAGCCCAATATGGTTCAGCCTTATGTGTGCCTTTGCCGCAATAGCCTTGGCGATACTTTGCGCACTTTTAAGCATAATAATTGCAGTTTTCGCAACAGGCTTCTCCCTTACAATAGGCGGAATCGTAACGCTTTTCACGGTCTATCCCGCAGGCATTGCCCTTATCGGTGCAGGACTTATTTGTATCGGGCTTGGAGGCATGATCGTAATGCCTGTTATAAGGTGCATATGGCGTGGCTGTGTAAGCCTTTTCAACAAATTCACAAACTTTGTCCATAGGTTTGTAAGCTCAAAGGCGGTGGCATAATGGCAAAATATGATAACACAGGCGACGTAAAGCGCAGACGTTTCCCATTTTTCCTGACGATATTTATTATCGGCATAGTGCTTTTTATTGTGGGCGTGGTGCTTATCAAGGTCACAAACACCAAAAGCCTTGGCAAGCGTTATTCCTACAACGAAACTTTTGACGTTGCCACTATAGATAATATGGAGATCGACTTCTCCGCAGGGGATCTCAACATCAAAAAGAGCAGTGACGAAAATATCCACGTCACGGGAGAAAATCTCCCAGAGAAGATAAATTTTTCATCATCAAACAGCAAGCTTCAGGTCAAGACCGCTGACAGCCTTTTGCACCTTAATGGCGGATATATCTCCTTTGACGGAAGTCAACCTAAGCTGACTATAGAGCTTCCTGAAAAGGCGTTTGACACTGTAAAGATAGACGCAGGCGCAGGCCAAATGAAGCTTTCAGACCTGAACTGTGAAAACCTCGACATAGATTTCGGTGCAGGAAGCTCAGAGGTCATTAACGTCACCTGCACAAATGAAGCCGACTTTGACCTTGGGGTAGGAAAAACCGTTTTCAAAGACTGCACATTCAACGATTCCGACTTTGACTGCGGAGTAGGCGAAACAGACTTTGCAGGAAAGCTCCTCGGTGACGCTGATATAGACGGCGGTATAGGCAGCATAAATTTTGATATCGACGGCTACAAAAACGATTATAAAATAAAATCAGACAGCAAAGTGAAAATAAATAGCACATCAGAAGAAAGCGAGCTTTCATACAAAATAAAACTTGACATTGACAACGGTATAGGCGAAATTTCGCTTAATTTCAGATAAGGAGTGATAGAAATGGCAAAACCGCTTTACAAAATAAGAGAGGGCAGAATAATTTCAGGCGTTTGCGCAGGACTAGCGGAGTATTTCAACATCGACGTGAACATAGTCCGTATCTGTGCAGTGCTTATAGGCTGTGCAGGCGGTGCAGGAGTTATCGCATATATTGCGGCTGCAATGCTTCTGCCTGAGAAATAAGACCATACTAAAAACAAAAACCACGGCTGAATGTAAACTCAGCCGTGGTTTTTTTACGTCTTAACAAATATCTTTTCTGTTCATGAAAGTATGTGACCAATGCACAAAATTGCCGCACCAAAACTGTGCAAACAAATGATTTATATTTTAATTTGGCAACAATTCTGCAATTGTTGCATTTTTTATGCAACAAAACACCTCTTTTTCGGGATAAGTAGGAGGTGATAAACATGGAAGCAGTAATAGCGGCGTTCATAGCGGCGGCCAGCATAGCCTGCCAGCTTATAATAGCTCGTTCGGGAGCTAAAGAAAACAAAAAATCACAGGAAGCCACCGAACGGCTTATTATATATAGAATAGATAGGCTGGAACAAACAGTTTCCGAGCATAACGCACTCATCTCAAGAATGGCGGCAGCGGAACAAAAGATAACAGACATGGAAAGGGAGAGATATTCATGAAAGAAAAACTCGCAAAGCTCATTGACGTAAAATCGCTTGTCACACTGCTTATGACAAGCGTGTTCTGTATCCTCACGCTGAAAGGGATAGTCAGCGGAGAGCAGTTCATCACAGTTTTCACCGTGGTGATATCATTTTACTTTGGCGTACAGACGGCAAAAAAATCTGGAGGTGACGGCAATGGAAAAAGCTAAGGGCATTGACGTTTCCCATTGGCAGGGGAGAATAGATTTTGACAAGGTGAAGTCACAGGGTTACAGCTTTGTGATGATAAACGCAGGCTACGGCAAGTACATCAGTCAAAAAGACGAAAATTTCGAGAAGAACTATGCCGCCGCCAGAAAGGCTGGTCTTAATATCGGCACATACTGGTATTCCTACGCTCTTACAGAAGCCGATGCACTTGCGGAAGCGAAAACTTTTCTTGAAGCGGTCAAAGGCAAAATGTTTGAATATCCCCTCGCCTTTGATATTGAGGACGCTTCCCAAAGTGAACTTCCAAACGCTGCCATAAACAAAATTATAGAAGCCTTCTGCGACTATCTCGAAAGCAACGGCTACTATGCGGCTGTCTACAGCTACGCAAACTTTTTCAAGCGCAAGGTATCAGACTCCGTAAAAAGTCGCTACGACATTTGGGTGGCACACTTTGACGTTGCAAAGCCTGCCATATCAAACTATGGAATGTGGCAGTATACAAGCAAAGGAACTGTAAACGGTGTTTCCGACCGCTGCGATTGCAACTACGCTTACAAAGACTACCCTGCCATAATGAAGAAAAAGTGCCTTAACCTTTACCCTTCCAACGCAAAAAATCTCGATACCACAGGCTACAAAAAAGGTGATAAAGGCAATGGCGTCCTTGCACTGAAATATCTTCTTATGCTTGCAAAGAAAAAGGGTATGCACAATATCAACCTTGATAAAAACGATATTTTCGGTGCAGGCACTCAGAAAGCCGTGAACAATATACTCAAATCCCACGGCTTTTCGCAAAACGGCATAGCAGGCAAAAAGTTCATTGACCTCATTGGCAATGAACTTCTAAAATAACCACAAACCATAGCCACACTTGTAGGGGCGAACAACGTTCGCCCGCATATCTTGATACCAATGCCCAAATATAAGCACATAAAAAAGGCTGTACCCTTACGGATACAGCCTTGAATGCTATGCAAAATTTATTAAACCAACTGAATGATAGCCATTTCAGCAGCGTCGCCACGACGTGGTCCGATCTTGATGATCTTTGTATAGCCGCCGTTTCTGCCCTCATATGAAGGTGCAATGTTGTCAAACAGCTTCTTAGCTACGTCTTCCTTAGTTACATAAGAAAGTACCTGACGCTTTGAGTGAAGGTCGCCTGCCTTGCCGAGAGTAATCATTTTCTCAGTCATAGCAGCAACTTCCTTAGCTCTTGTTACAGTGGTTTCAATCTTACCGTTTTCGAGAAGATAAGTAACCATAGCTCTGAGCATTGCTTTTCTCTGGTCGCTAGTTCTTCCCAGCTTTCTTGTGCCTGGCATAGATTTTCACTCCTTACTTTAATTATCGTCCTCTGAATTAAGGTCGTAACCCAATGAATGAAGCTTTTCCTTGACCTCGTCGAATGACTTCTTACCAAGGTTTCTTACCTTCATCATTTCTTCAGCAGACTTTTCAATCAAATCGTTAACCGTGTTAATTCCTGCACGCTTCAGACAGTTAAATGAACGCACAGATAAGTCAAGTTCCTCAATGGTCATCTCAAGGATCTTTTCCTTGCCCTTTTCATCCTTTTCAACCATCATCTCTACAACGTTAGTCTCTTCTGAGAGATCAACAAAGAGATTCAGATGCTCGTTGAGGAGTTTGGCTGCCATTGATACAGCTTCCTTAGCGGAGATAGTACCGTCGGTCCAAACCTCCAATGTCAGCTTATCAAAATCGGTGATCTGTCCAACACGGGTGTTGTCAACCGTGAAGTTCACCTTTAATACAGGCGTATAAATACTGTCTACTGCAATAACACCAATAGGGGCGTTAGGCATAAGCGCCTTGTTCTTTTCCGCAGAAACATATCCACGACCTCTGTCGATGACAATTTCCATATAAAGCTTTGCGCCCGGTCCCAAAGTTGCAATGTGCATATCAGGAACAAGAATGTCCACCTCAGAATCTGTCTTGATGTCGCCGGCAGTGACAACGCACTCGCCCTCGGCCTCAATGTAGATAGTCTTAGGACCCTCGCCGTAAAGCTTTGCAGTTAAACCCTTGAGGTTAAGAATGATCTCAGTAACATCTTCCTTAACTCCGGGAATTGTTGATAGTTCGTGGTGTACACCGTCGATCTTTACCGATGTAACGGCGACGCCTGGCAAAGAGGAGAGCAGTACACGTCTCAGACTATTTCCGAGCGTAATACCATAGCCACGCTCCAGAGGCTCGAGAATAAACTTGCCGTATGTTCCGTTGCTCTTTAGCTCGGCTGTTTCGATTTCAGGCTTTTCTATTTTTTCAAGCATTTAAGACCCTCCTGTTTTCAAACTCGATTGTTTTATATGATCAATAACACATACACTTCCAAAAACATATCAAGTATTTCTCCGATACGCACTCTTGAAGAGTGCATACCGTAAGAACCACTATCAATACATTATTTAGAATACAACTCGACGATGAGGTGCTCCTCGATGTCATAGTCAAGGTCTTCCTTAACAGGCATACGAAGAACCTTAGCTGTCTGGTTGTCCTTGTTTACATCAAGCCATGTAGGAGCTGCCTTTGAAGCGTTAGCCTCAATGATCTGCTTGAACTTCTCGCTCTTCTTGCTGTTTTCCTTAAGTGAGATAACATCGCCTTCCTTGATTCTGTAAGAAGGAATGTCAACTCTCTTGCCGTTAACAAGATAATGACCGTGAACAACGAGCTGACGAGCCTCTCTTCTTGTCATTGAAAGACCCATTCTGTATACAACATTGTCAAGTCTTGACTCGAGAAGAGTAATGAGATTAGCACCGGCCTGACCCTCCATTTTCTCAGCAAGCTCGAACAGGTGACGGAACTGCTTCTCAAGAACGCCATAGATGAACTTGAGCTTCTGCTTTTCCTTAAGCTGCATACCGTATTCTGAAACTTTCTTTCTCTTGTTAGCGTTAGGATCACGCTTTGTTTCCTTAGCGATACCCATAACTGCTGGGCTGATTCCGAGAGATTTACATCTCTTGAGTATTGGTTCTCTATTTACTGCCATGGTAAATACCTCCGTTTTCTAAATGTTATCGGGTCTTAGCCGAATTGCTTACCCGACTTTGAGTAAACTACAAACTCAAATTGTCTTATAAACTATACACGTCTTCTCTTTGGAGGACGGCATCCATTGTGAGGGATCGGAGTTACATCCTTGATAAGTCTAACTTCAAGATCCTCAGACTGCAAAGCTCTGATTGCAGCCTCACGGCCAGCACCAGGTCCCTTTACAAAAACTTCAACTGTCTTAAGGCCATGCTCCTTAGCAGCTCTTGCAGCAGTTTCAGCAGCTGTCTGAGCAGCGAATGGAGTAGACTTCTTAGAACCTCTGAAGCCGAGTCCGCCGGCAGATGCCCATGCAATGGTGTTGCCGTTGGAGTCAGTAATCGTTACAATCGTGTTGTTGAAAGTAGAACGAATATGAGCTGCACCGGATTCTACATGTTTTCTTTCTTTTCTTTTTGCTTTACTTTTTACCGTAGCCATTATATCCCTCCTTCAACATTACTTCTTGGTTGCAGTCTTCTTACCTGCAATGGTCTTCTTCGGTCCTTTGCGGGTACGAGCGTTGGTCTTTGTTCTCTGACCACGTACCGGCAGGCCTTCGCGATGACGTCTGCCTCTGTAGGAGCCGATTTCTACCAGACGCTTAATGTTGAGGGATTCTTCTCTACGGAGATCACCTTCGACTTTGTAGTCAGCGAGAGCGTTGCGGATCTTTGCAACGTCATCTTCTGTCAGATCTCTCACTCGGATATCAGGATTGATTCCTGCTTTGCTTAAGATTTCTTTGGCATATTTTGCCTGTCCATAGTGGGCGTAAATGGCGTCGAACTCCAGCGCCCAG